>ERZ772948.438-NODE-438-length-27150-cov-267.072043_pt1 | contig 27150 bp, 21 predicted proteins | sample MGYA00511945_ERZ772948 | MGnify/ENA primary metagenome ERZ772948 (study PRJEB29015, sample SAMEA2737927) | human oral metagenome | biome: human oral; feature: human-associated habitat; material: dental | place: China | collected 2141 ... | reverse complement strand
GGGGCGGAGAACGCCGTCGCCGCCGCGCAGCCGGACCGGCAGGACGATCGGGGACCCGCCGAGGAGCCGGCCGGCGCGAGCGCCGCCCAACTCCCGGCCGTCGCCCCGGCCGCCGCGGCGGACGACCCGTCAGCGCTCGTGACCACGCGCGAGGAGTGGGGCGCGAACCCCGCCTACCTGAACTGGAGGCCGAACTACGCCCCCGCCGAGCACGTCATCGTCCACCACACCGCGGGCACCAACGACTACACCGCTGAGCAGTCCCCCTCGATCGTGCGGGGCATCTACCACTACCACGCCGTCATCCTGGGCTGGGGGGACATCGGCTACAACTTCCTGGTGGACAAGTACGGGCAGGTCTTCGAGGGGCGCTACGGCACGCTCGACTCCGACCCCGGCACCATGGTCGTCGGCGGGCACGCCTACGGCGCCAACACCGGCACCATGGGCATCTCCATGATGGGCAACTACAGCTCCGTCAGCCCCTCCGAGATCCAGATCGAGCGCGTCGGCCAGATGGCCGGCTGGTTCCTCGCCCGGGCCGGCATCGCGGACGCCCACGGCTCCTCCGGCTTCACCTTCCGCGCGACCCAGAAGTACCGCAGGGGCCAGACCATCGACCTGGACACCATCTCCGCCCACCGCGACGTCGGCTACACCACCTGCCCGGGCGACGCCGGCTATTCCGCCATGGGGCAGATCCGCGACATCGCCCAGGAGCAGATCGACGGCGGCTGGTAGGCCCCGTTCCCACGGCCCGGCCCCGGCCGGCTTGTCCGGTTGTGCGGGGTGGTGCGGGAAAGGTCCGTCAACTCGGCCTCACCAAGAGCAGCGGCTCGCTGTAGACGGCGCCTATCGCATGCCCGGGAGTGTGAACCGTGAAGCATGCCGCGTCACGCATCTTGTGGATCTCAGCCAGGTTCCCGTCCAGGAGCGAAAGGGATACGAAGTAGTCGCCCTCGCCGAGGCGCAGATCGGGAAGTCGGAACTCGAAGCTGCCCTCGCCGTCGATAACGGGGGGATCGATGCCGAGCATCTTCGTGTCCGTCCCCAGGACAGCGCCTCCCAGAACTGTGGATATTGTCAGGGACATCCCCCAGCCAATGAGAGGGGGAGCGGCGGACAACGTGCCGGAGACGATGAGATCGTCGCCCGGGGCGATCGTCAATCGCGTCTCGGGCGCAGTGTTATTGAGCGCGATTGAGGTGATGAACTGCTCGGCCGGCCGGACGACGACGGGTTCCCCGCGCCGTTCCGCCTCGGCGGCCTCCTCGGCCTCGATCACAAGTTCGTAGTTGTGCCGGAGCCTGCCCAGGACCTCATCGGTTGACCCATCCACAACGATCCGGCCATGCTCGAGCATAACCGCCCGGTCGCACACTTCACTCACCTGCGCGGCGGAGTGCGAGACGAGGATGATCGTGCGCCCCTCGTCCTGGAATTCATGGATCTTGTCCATGCACTTCCGCTGGAAGGGCTCATCCCCGACCGCCATGACCTCATCGACGAGAAGAACGTCGGGGTCCACGTGCACGGCAACCGCGAAGGCGAGGCGCACGTACATGCCCGAGGAGTAGAATTTCACTTGGGTATCGATGAAGTCCTCGATGCCCGAGAAGGCGACGATCTCGTCGAAGTGACGCTGGGTCTCGGCCTCCGACAGCCCCAGGATCGCCGCATTGAGGTAGACATTCTCCCGTCCCGTCAGGTCCGGGTGGAAGCCTGCACCGAGCTCCAGGAGAGCGGCCAGGCGGCCTCGTAGGGAAACGGAGCCCGCATCGGGGGTCAGAATGCCGCCGATAACTTTCAGCAGGGTGGACTTGCCTGAGCCGTTGGCGCCGACGAGACCGATCGTCTCCCCGACGCGCACATCCAGATCAATATCGCGCAGGGCCCAGAAGTCCTCACGATGGGCGCGCGAGGACCGGGCGTTGACGAGTCGTTCCTTGAGCGACTTGTCCTTGTGGACGACGAAGCGCTTGGCGACGTTGCGGATTCGGACGATGTCGGTCATGTTCAGAACTCCTGGGCGAAATTGCGCTGAAGGACGGAGAACACCCGCTGGGCGATCACGAGGACCACTATCCCGATCGCCAGGGCGAGAATCATCCTGATGCCCAGGTGAGGCGCTGTCGGCACATTCGCCCCGGAGGCCCACATGGCCCGCTGGAAGCCCATGATGGATAGCGTGACCGGATTGGTCAGGTAGGCCTCCTCGATCGCGACGCCCCCTCCGGTGATGGAGGTGACCATGCTCCAGGAGTACACGATCGGTGAGGCCCACATGCCGACGAGGAGCACGACTTCGACAAGGTACTGGATATCTCGGAAGTATACATTGGCCGCTGCCAGGATCAGACCGAATGCTGTGGCCCACACGACGAGGAGAATGAGCCCCAAGGGCAGATAGAGAAGATTGAATCCCACGAGGGGAGGGGTGATGATGAACGTTGCGAGCACCAGGATGAGGAACTGCATTGCGAAATTGAACAGAGAGGCGCCCGTCGAAGCCAGTGGAAATATCTCCCGAGGCAGGTGGATCTTCTTGATGATCCCCGAGTTGCCGACGATGGAGCCGGTCGACGCCGATATGATATCGCTGAAGAGCTGCCAGGCGGTCAGGCCGGTGAAAACGTATATCGCGAAATCCGGGATGGAGCGCTCTGCACCCATGACCTTGCCGATCACGAGCACGTAAATCAGAAGGCTGACAATCGGTTTAATAAGGCTCCATGCGATCCCCAGCACCGAGTCCTTGTAGCGCGCACGTATCTCCCGGCGCGTGAGTCGGATCAGAAGATCGCGCCTGTTCCACAGGTCCAGAAGGGAAGAACGAGTGCCTGTGACGAAGGTCACTCTGGGTGTGGCGGGTCTGAACGACTCGTGCGCGATCCGCATCTCTCGCTCCGAGGCAGCTGACACGTGAATCCTCCTGGAGGCCGGGCGTCGGGTTCGTCGCCCCATACGGTCGACCCGGTCACTGTACCCTCAAGACCCCATCAGCAGATGCGCGGGGCGCTGGGGCGCCCCTGTACCGGGCCCCTCTTGTTGCTACGATGCTCGCTGGTGCGCTTGGGAAGGAGCAGTGCCACATGGCCTCATACGCGGATCTCGCAGCGGTTCATCCCGTGGTTCCGGGGGTGTGCGCCCTCACGGTGCGCGGCCGGGAAGCATGCGTCCCCCTCAACGTTCTGAAGGGGAACGCGCATGACCTGCTGCTCGGCGACGCCGGCGCCCTGGCCTACACGCGCGACGACGCGGACGTTCGTGTCATCGGCGTCCTGACCGACACGCTCCTGGTGCGCGAGGAGCTTCTCGACTGGCTGGGCCGGGAGGTCCTGGTGGACGTCGGGGGGGAGGGCCGCTTCGCCGATCCCGAGACCGCCCTGTTCGACGTCCAGTGGCGCCTGAACCTCCTCGGCCAGCACGTTGTCACGGTGGCCGGGTCGCCGCGGGTGGAGGAGCCGGCCACGGACCAGGGCCGGATGCTCCGCCGTCGCGGGCTGCTCACCGTACTCGACGTGGTGTTGAGCGATCGATGGCGGGGTGTACTGCTGCCCGCGGCGCAACTGCTCGCGGTGACCGGGGCCCTGGCCGACTCGGGCACGGACACCACGACGCTCGACCTTCAGCGCTCGCCCGGGGGGGACGACATCGGCGACCTGCGCGTGCCGACGCGGGGCCTGGTCGGCGCCTACGCCGTTGACGGGGCGCTCGACAACCTCTCGGACGCCCGTGGCGTGCGCAACTACATCCAGCGCGTGCGTCGAGTGCCGGACGTGGCGCTGGCGCAGATGATCGCGGTGGCGCTTCCCACGATCCTCGGTATCGACTCCGCGGCTCACGGCCGCGAGTTCGACAGGATCGCCCGACTGACCGGACTGGACGAGGTGATGTGGGAACCGATGCACGTCCTGGTCGTGACCCCGGCCGAGGGCCGCGGATCCGCGCGAGCGGACGAGCTTCTGGCGCGGCTCGGACGCGATGTGCGGGTCCGCCGGGTGAACGGCCCCGCGAACGTCGTCACCGAGGACGGCACCGTGCTGCCGGGGCTGACCGCCGATCACACGGAGTGGGCGGATGTGATTGTTCTCATTGAGACGGTTCTCGACGACGCCCCCGGCGCCGGCTTCTCGCAGGTGCCCCTCATCGTGGACCTGTCGACGCTCGACGTGCTCGGATGGCTCATGAACACCGCACGCACCGGCAACCGCGCCCAGGCGCTGGAAGCGCTCATGGAACGCGCCGACCGGATCCTCGTGGCGGATGAGGCTCAGCGGGACCTCGTCCTCGGAGCGCTCGCGGGCACGGGGCGCGTCAACGACATCGTGTACGACAACGATCCGTCGCTCAACAGTCTCGTGGCCGCGGATCCGGACGGCGAGGTGCTGGAGGCCTTCTGCCGTCGGCCGCTGCGCGCCGCCGACGCCGGCTCCTCCTCGGCCGCGGAGGCCGTCGCTCAGGCGGGCAGGCCCAGTGACCTCGCTCTGGCCGTGCGCTACATGCGCGAGGGCGGAGTGAAGAATGTGATGGGTAAGGTCGGGAGTCGTATCCGACGCGTCGCCACTGCGAGGGGGAACAACTAAAATGCCGATCGAGAATTGCATTCCGCAGGCCCTCAATCCGGATCCGTCCAGAGCCCATCTGCTCCAGCGCGAGCATGAGACCCGCGACGGCGTCGTCTCCGTCATTCTCGTCAACTACAAGGGCGCCGAGGACACCATCGCCTGTCTGAGATACTTCGACAACATCGACTGGCCCCAGGACCGTCTTGAGCTCATCGTCGTCGAGAACGACTCCCAGGACGGGTCCGCTGAGACCATCGCCCAGGCCTGCCCCCGCGTACGCGTCCTGCCCTCGGGCAGTAACCTCGGCTTCGCCGGCGGGTGCAACTTCGGCGTTGAGAATGCGACCGGACAGTATGTCGCCTTCATCAATAACGATGCTCGTCCCGCGCGGAGCTGGGTGAAAGCGGCGGTCGACGCGATGGAGGCCGATCCCACCATCGGCGCAGTGGCCTCCAAGGTGCTCGACTGGGATGGAAAGCTCGTGGATTACGTCGACGGCTCGCTCACCTGGTACGGCATGGGTTACAAGCGCGAGGCGGAATGGATCGATGACGGCTCTTATGAGACGCCCAAGGACGTTCTGTTCGGAACCGGTGCCGCCATGTTCGTGCCCGCCGCCTATTTCCGGGAGATCGGCGGATTCGACGAGCGGTTCTTCATGTTCTACGAAGACGTGGATCTGGGGTGGAGGATCAATCTGCTGGGACGCAGGGTCCGTTATGTGCCCGGCTCCGTGGCTTATCACCGTCACCATGTGACGATGAAGAAATTCGGCAACTATCGCGAGTCCTATCTCCTGGAGCGCAACGCGCTGCTCTCCCTGTATAAGAACTACGAGGACGAGACGCTGCGCGTCGCCCTGCCCGCAGCCATCTCCCTGGCCGTGCGACGAGGAACGGCCCGCGCGGACGTCGACACGACGACGCTGCCGGACGACGCCGAGATCTCCGTGCCGAAGATGGGTCTGACCGGCGTCTACGCCGTCGACTACCTCAACGAGCAGCTCGACTCCCTCGCGGTGACCCGTGCACAGCTCCAGCGGGCTCGTGCCGTGAGCGACAAGGATCTGTTCCCGCTCTTCCGCCACGCCATCGAGCCCGCCTACCCCGTCGAGCACTACCTCAAGGGTCACGAGGTCCTGGTCGACTCCTTCGGGATTGACCGGCTCTTCATCTCCTCCCCCCACGTCCTGGTTGTCACGGGGGAGCCGCTGTCCAGCAAGCTTGCCGGCCCCGCCATCCGCGCATGGGAGATGGCGGCGGCCCTCTCCCAGTCCCATCCGGTGCGGTTGCTCTCGACGACCGGCGTGAAGGATGTGGAGGACCCTCGCTTCGAGATCCACTACGCCCAGGGCGATCATCTGCGCGCTCATACTGACTGGGCGGATGTCATTGTGTTCCAGGGCTTCCTCCTCGAGGGGGCGCCATGGCTCATCGACTCGGATAAGATCATCGTCGCCGATATCTACGATCCGATGCACCTGGAGCAGCTGGAGCAGGCCAAGGACCTTGGAACCGTCGGTCGTCGCGAGGCCATCTTCTCCGTGACCGACGTCCTGAACAAGCAGTTGATGCGGGCCGACTATTTCCTGTGCGCCTCCGAGAAGCAGAGGCTCTTCTGGCTCGGGCAACTTGCGAGCGTCAACCGGATCAACCCCCTCACCGTGGCTCCCAATGAGGACCTCGACTCCCTGGTCTCCGTTGTCCCCTTCGGGATCCAGGATGAGGCGCCCGTGCAGAGGAGACATGGTATCCGTGGCGCCGTGCCCGGAATCGGCATGGACGATAAGATCATCATCTGGGGCGGCGGGGTCTACAACTGGTTCGATCCGCTCACCCTCGTGAGGGCCGTCGGCAGGCTCGCACAGCGCCATCCGGATGTCCGCCTGTACTTCATGGGCATGAAGCACCCCAATCCCGGAGTGCCCGACATGAAAATGGCCTGGGAGACCAAACGGCTCGCTCAGAAGATGGGGCTGGCGGGCAGATACATCTTCTTCAATTCCGACTGGGTGCCCTACAACGAACGCGCTGACGTCCTCATGGACGCCGACGTCGGCGTATCGACTCACTTCGAGCACGTCGAGACCGCCTTCTCCTTCCGCACCCGCATCCTCGATTACCTGTGGACGGGTCTGCCGATCGTCGCCACGACGGGCGACTCCTTCGGCAACGTGCTCGACGCCGAGGGGCTGGGACGCGGCGTTCCGCCGCAGGACGTGGACGCCCTGGAGTCGGCGCTGGAGGAGATGCTCTACGACGAGGAGGCGGCGGCCAGTGCGCGCGAGCGCGTGGCTCGGTACGCCGAGCAGTTCCGGTGGGCCACCGTCCTGGAGCCCCTCGTCAGGTTCTGCGCCGACCCGCACCGTGCTCGGGACCTTGTCCTGACCGGCAAGACGCCGGCGGGTTCCGGCCTTCGCGCTCACGCCTTTCCGCCTCGTAAGCCTTCCATCAAGGGCGATCTCAAGCTGGCGGTCGATTATATGAAGGCGGGCGGGCCCAAAGAGGTCGTCAGACGCGTCCAGGGGCGCATCAGGCGGCAGATGGGTCTTCAGCGCTGATAAAATTTCGGTCGGCGTCGTCGCCGGGCGAGTTCGGCGGGGAACCTGCTGAGCGCCTGACGCAGCCCCTGCATCACCGGGCCGCGCAGGCCGTGCCGGGCCGCCCGCGCCGTCGTGCGCGCCAGGGCCCGGAGAAGGACCGGCCACGGCGCGTGCTCGGCCGCCACGAGGATCCGGTTGCGGGTGTTGACGCGCACGAACATGGGGGAGTCGGCCCTGGAGGAGGCGGCGTGCTCGTGACGGGCGACGGCGCCGGCCACGAACTCCACCCGGCGTCCCGACTCCCGGATCCGCCAGGAGAAGTCCGTGTCCTCGTAGTACATGAACAGGTCCTCGCGCAGGCCCCCCAGCTCCTCCCACACGTCGCGGCGGATCGCGCAGGCGCCCCCGCACAGGCCGAAGACCTCGGCCGGGGAGTCGAGCCGGTCCGCCCGGACCAGCCAGTCGCGGTCGTAGCCGTTGCCGGAGGGGTCCACGAGGTTGCCGGTGGAGTTGACGAGCACCTCCCCCTCGCCGCGCGCCTCGGCGTCGGCGGGAACCCGCGTCCACTGGTTCCCGTCCAGACCCGTGAGGAATATCTCCCCGTTGCGGGCGGGGCGCCAGCGGCCCGCCAGGAGGATGAGCGCCGTCGTCGCCGCCAGGGACGGGTCCCCGCCGGCCCCCAGCGGGGCGGTCAGGGCGTCGAGGAAGCCGGGGGCGGCGACGGCGTCGTTGTTGAGCAGGACCAGGACGTCCTCGTCCAGGCCCGCCGCACCGGCGTTGACCCCCGCACCGAAGCCCAGGTTCCGCTCCGTCTCGACCACATCCAGCCCCACCCCGCGCAGAGCGGCGGCGGAGCCGTCCGCCGAGGCGTTGTCGACCGCGACGAGCCGGTCGCCGCCCCGCAGCTGGGGGCGGATCGACTCGCAGGCCCGGATGGTCAGATCCGGCCGGCGCCAATTGACGACGACGACGCGGATGGTCGGACGGGAGTCGGCGCCGCCGGGGGCGGGCGCGCGGGGACCGGCGCCGCTCACCGGGCGGCCCCGTCCGCCAGCGAGGCGTAGACCTCGGCGTGGGCCGCGGCGCAGGCCTCCCAGGTGAAGGCCCGGGCCCGCACCCGGCCGGCCGCCACGAGGTCGTCGTGGGCGCGACCGGCGGCCGCGGCGAGCTGCGCCGCGATCTCCTCGGGGCTGGAGGGGTCCGCCAGGAGCCCGGCCGGCCCGCACACCTCCTCCATGCACGTGCCGCGACTGGTGACCACCGGCGCGCCGTAGGCCATGGCCTCCAGGACCGGCAGGCCGAAGCCCTCCCAGATCGAGGGGAAGGCGAAGACGCGCGCCCCCGCGTAGGCGGCGGCCAGCTCCTCGTCGGGCAGGCGCCCCAGGACGTGGACGCGCCCGGACAGCTCGGCCGTCAGGGTCCGCTCCTCGGCGTCGTCGCCCCAGCCGGCGGGGCCGACCAGTACGAGATCGAGATCCGGGCGGACCTTCGCCAGGAGGGCGAAGGCGCGCAGGAGGACGGGCAGGTTCTTGCGGGGCTCGCGCGTGCCGGTCCACAGGACGTACTCGCGCTCCAGGCCGTGGGCGGCGCGGAGGGCGGCGACCTCGGCGCCGGTGACGGCGCGGGCGCGCACCCCGTGGGGGATGACGCGGATGCGCCCGGCGTCCAGGCCGGCGGCGACGCAGTCGTCGGCGGTGGCCGTCGAGGGCACGACGACGGCGTCGGCCTCCCTGCGGGTGCGCTCCAGGGCGGTGGCGAAGTAGGCGTTGCCGCGGCGGGTGAAGTGCTCGGGGGAGCGCAGGAAGGCGACGTCGTGGACCGTGACGACCAGCGGCAGGCGCGTGCCCGGGATCGCCCAGGTGGTCGCGTGGACGACCTCGGCCCCCGGCAGCGTCGACTCCGCGCGGGGCAGGCCCAGCCGGTTCCAGGACTCGTACAGGGCGGGGCGGGGCAGGTGGGCGAAGCGGACGGGCACGTCCGCCAGGCCCAGCTCGGCGGGGGAGGGGGAGGCGCCGTGCCGGGCCGCCAGGCCCGCCAGCCGGGCGCCGCGCCCCCTCAGGGCGCGGGCGAGTTCGACGATGTAGGTCCCCGAGCCGCCGGGCACGCTCTGCCACAACTGCTCCACCACCATGGCCACGCGCGGCCCCCGGTCGGGCGCCGCCGCGCCTGTTGTGCACTCCATGGGCCCAGCCTACGGGCCCGCCCGCGGCGCCGGCGCGGGGAGAATCCCCCGCCGCCCCGTGATACCGGTACCCTGCCCCCATGAAGGTCCTGCTCGACGCCACCGCCATCCCCGCCGACCTGGGAGGGGTGGGCCGCTACGTCGACGACCTCGTCCCCGAGCTCATCAACGCGGGCGTCAACCTGGCCCTGGCGGTCCAGGAGCGCGACGCCGCCCACTTCCGCGCCAAGGCGCCGCGGGCCCACCTCTTCCCCGTGCCCGGGCTGCTGACGAACCGCGGCGCCCGCATGGCCTGGGAGCAGACCGGCCTGCCCGCCCTCATCGGCCGCATCCGCCCCGACCTGCTGCACAGCCCGCACTACACCTTCCCCGCCCTGCACCGCGTGCCCGTCGTCGTCACCCTCCACGACGCCACCTTCTTCACCCATCCCGAGGCCCACTCGCGCCTGAAGCGGAGGTTCTTCACCGCCGCGATCAGGCGGGCCGTGCGGCGCGCCGACGCCCTCGTCGTGCCCTCCGCGGCGACCCGCGACGAGACCCTGCGCTTCGTCGACGGCGACCCCGCCCGCTTCCACATCGCCCACCACGGGGTGGACACGAGCGTCTTCCACCCCGTCGACGACGCCGAGCGAGAGCGCGTGGCCGCCTCGCTGGGACTCGCGGGGCGCCGCTACATCGGCTTCCTGGGCACGCTCGAGCCCCGCAAGAACGTGCCCAATCTCATCCGCGCCTGGGTGCGGGCCTTCCACGACGACCCCGACGCCCCCGCCCTCGTCCTGGCCGGCGGCAAGGGCTGGGACGAGGGGATCGAACCGGCCCTGGCCGAGGTCCCGGACCGAATGACCGTCCTGCGGCCCGGCTACCTGCCGCTGGAGGACCTGCCCGGCTTCCTGTCCGGCTGCGAGATCCTCGCCTACCCCTCCGTCGCCGAGGGCTTCGGCCTGCCCGTCCTGGAGGCCATGGCCTGCGGGGCCGCGGTGCTCACCACGCGCGAGACCAGCCTGCCCGAGGTCGGCGGGGACGCCGTGGCCTACTGCGGCCTGGACGCCCCGGCCATCGCCCGCGCCCTCGTCGAGCTCGACGCCGACCCGCAGCGGCGCGCCGCCCTCGGCGCCGCCGCCCAGGAGCGGGCGCTGGGCGAGCGGTTCACCTGGGCCGCCTCCGCCCGCTCCCACGTCGAGGCCTATAAGTCGGCGGTCGCACGCAGTCGCCGGTAGAGTATCAAGGCCGGTCCTGCACCGGCGCACGGATATCAGTCGCTTGTAATGAACCGGATGGAGACTATGACTGCGAGCACCGAGACGTCCAAGTCCCTGAGCGTCGAGACCACGCCGATCCCCGGCTTCCTGCGCATCGATTTGACCGTCCACGGTGACAACCGCGGCTGGTTCAAGGAGAACTGGCAGCGCGAGAAGATGGTCGCGCTGGGCCTGCCGGACTTCGGCCCGGTTCAGAACAACATCTCCTTCAACGACGAGACCGGGGTGACCCGGGGCATCCACGCCGAGCCCTGGGACAAGTTCGTCTCCGTGGCCACGGGGCGGGTCTTCGGCGCATGGGTGGACCTGCGCGAGGGGCCGAGCTTCGGCACCGTCTACACCACCGAGATCGACCCCTCCGTGGCCGTCTACGTGCCCAGGGGCGTGGGCAACGCCTACCAGACCCTCGAGCCGAACACGGCCTACACCTACCTGGTCAACGACCACTGGTCGCCGTCGGCCCGGTACACCTCCCTCAACCTCGCCGACGAGACCGCCGCGGTGCCGTGGCCCATCCCCCTGGAGCGGGCGATCCTGTCCGACAAGGACCGGGCCCACCCCCGCATGGCGCAGGTCACCCCCTTCCCCGCGGCCGACGCGCCCGGCCGGCGCGTCCTGGTCACGGGCGCGCTCGGCCAGCTCGGCCGCGAGCTCATGGCGCAGTTGCCGCGGGCCGGTTTCACGGCCACCGGCGTGGACCTGCCCGAATTCGACATCTCCGACGCCGCGCAGATGGCGGAGGTGGACTGGTCCGCCTACGACGTCGTCATCAACGCCGCGGCCTGGACGAATGTCGACGGCGCCGAGACTCCCGACGGGCGGCGCCAGAGCTGGAGGGCCAACGCCACCGGGCCGGCGAATCTCGCCCGCGAGTGCGCCGCGCGCGGTCTGACACTCGTCCACATCTCCAGCGAGTACACCTTCGACGGGACCGTCCCGGTCCACACCGAGGATGAGCCGCCGAGCCCGCTGGGCGTCTACGGGCAGTCCAAGGCCGGCGGAGACGCGGCCGTCCAGGCGGCCCCGAGGCACTACCTGGTGCGCACCAGCTGGGTCGTGGGCGACGGCAGGAACTTCGCGCGGACCATGGCCTCGCTGGCCGGGCGCGGCGTCGCCCCGAAGGTCGTGGCGGACCAGACGGGGCGCCTGACCTTCACCGCGGACCTGGCCGCCGGGATCATCCACCTGCTGACGACGCGGGCCGAGTTCGGCACCTACAACCTCTCGGGCGAGGGCCCGGTGGTCTCCTGGTGCGACGTCGCCAAGCGCGTCTACGAGCTCGTGGGGCACAGCCCGGACGAGGTGACGCCGGTCACCACCGAGGAGTACTACGCCGGACAGGAGGGCATCGCCCCGCGCCCGCTCAGCAGCGCCCTGGACCTGAGCAAGATCGAGTCCGCCGGTTTCGTTCCCGGTGACTCCATGGAGCGACTGGATGCCTACGTTCCCACGATCCTGTGAGAACGTCGATGGACATGAATGGGCGCTCCACCGGTAGTGCGGTGGCGCAGACGGTACGCAGCCGTTGGATCGGTCGAGTCAGGCGCTTCCATCGGGGGCGAGCGGCCTGCGTCGTGCTGGTCTTTGCGGTGCTGATCGTCGGAGCGGCTTGGGTGGTGTCCTCACCCGTCGCCGGCTCTCCGGATGACGACTACCACCTCGGGAGCATCTGGTGCCCCCGGCCCGTGGCCTCCTCGGGGTGTCAGACGCGCGTCGTCGACGGCGTGACCGAGGTCATGGTTCCGGAAGCCGTCGGTCGCCCCGTGTGCTATGCCTTTGTATTTGATCGCTCCGCGGCCTGCAGACTTTCCCTGTCAGACGATAGGAGTTCGTACTCGAGGCGTTATGATGATGGCAATTATCCTACCGGATACTACCGGTTCCACCACCTCCTGGTGGGGCACGACGTGGAGCGGTCGGTGCTCATCATGCGCGGCGTCAATGTGCTCATCGCAGTAGCGCTTCTGGGGGCTGTCGCTTATTTTATGCCGGTGCGCCTGCGAGAAGGGGTCGCTATGGCGCTGCTGGCGTCCTGGATTCCGATGGGGATCTACTTCGTAGCCTCCAACAATCCCAGTTCGTGGGCGATAACAGGCGTATTCGCCTATGCTCTGGGATTGTACGCCTCGGTTCGGTCCGAGGGCGGGCGGCAGTGGGTTCTTCTCGGCCTCGGACTGCTCGGCGCCGTGCTCGCCTTCGCTTCGCGGGCGGATTCCAGTTTCTATGTGTTCGTCGTCTCTCTCGCGGTGCTCGCAGGAGTCCGATGGCGTCGTGGATTGATTCCCCATGCGGTTGTCGCCGCCGCTGCGAGCATCGTGGGAATCATCAACATGTCGGGTCTCGGGCAGACTTCCGCATTGGGCGGGGCGCGGGATGAAGGTATTCCGTGGCGCACACGGCTGTACCGCAATCTCATGGAGATTCCCGGCTACTTCGCAGGCTTCTACGGACAGGGGCGGGGACGGGGGATGGGCTGGCTCGACATCCCGCTCGACGGACCCGCTGTGGTGCTCGCCGTGGGGCTGGCCGGCGCCGCCGTCTTCGCCGGTGCGCGTGCGATGAGCTGGCGACGGGCGGCGTCGATGACGATTATGCTCGGCGCAATGGCGGGTATTCCAGTGGTCATCGGCATGACGGGATCCTTCCGCGTATGGGAGTACCAGTCCCGTTACGTACTCCCGCTGCTGGCCGTGACCTTTCTGGTCTGGTTGGTCATCGACGATCGCCGCACCCTGCTCTCCCGGGGGCAGACGGTGCTGTTCGTCCTTCTGTCCACAACGGTCCACGCCATTGCGCTGCACACGTTGATTCAACGTTATGTCAGTGCGATCGGGGCCGATCCCGGCGACCGGATCTTCAGCCTCAATGCGCGCGTGACGTGGTGGTGGAGCATCCCCATCAGTCCGATGGGGGTTTGGCTGGTGGGAGTGCTGGCCTACCTCGGCGCGGTTTCTACGACAATGTGTCTCGCCCGCCGCCGGACGGACGGGCCGGGCAATGCCATCCGTAATCCCGTTGTTCCTCCGAAGGCGCATCGGGAGACAGATTCTACCATCGGAGTCGCGGTCTCGAATTGACCCGGCCTCCAATATTCCGCGCTCACAGAAGGGAGCCCGATGCCGGAGCGATCGGACGCCATGCTCATCGTCATCCCCGCGTGGAACGAGGAGGCGGTCCTGGAGGCGGTGCTCCGCGAGGTCGGTGAGGTCCTGGGCGGGGGCGCCGACGTCCTGGTCGTCTCCGACGGGTCCACCGACTCGACCGCGCAGATCGCCAGACGCGCCGGGGTCATGGTGCTGGACCTGCCCCTCAACCTCGGCGTCGGCGGGGCCATGCGGGCGGGCTATCTCTACGCCCAGCGCCGCGGCTACGACTGGGTGGTCCAGCTCGACGCGGACGGGCAGCACGATCCGCGCGAGATCAAGGACCTGCGCGCCCGGGCGCGCGAGACCGGGGCGGACCTGGTCATCGGGGCGCGCTTCGCGGGCAAGGGGGACTACGAGGTGCACGGCCCCCGGCAGTGGGCCATGAAGGTGCTCTCCCTCATCCTGTCCCGGATCTGCCGGACCACCCTGACGGATACGACCTCCGGGTTCAAGCTGTGCGGCCGCCGGGCGATCCGCCTGTTCTCCCGGGAGTACCCGGCCGAGTACCTGGGCGACACGATCGAGGCGCTCGTCATCGCCAGCCGCAATGGCCTGGTCGTGCGGCAGGCCGCCGTGGAGATGAGGCCCCGCGCCGGCGGCGCGCCCTCCCACAACCCCCTCAAGGCGGCGAAGTTCCTGCTGCGCGCCTTCCTCGCGCTCGGGATCGCGGCCACCCGCCCGGGGCGGAAAGACATCTCGGCGCCGCAGAAGGCGGACTCATGACCTCCACGTACTGGCTCGGAGTCCTGTTCGCCGGCGTCGTGCTGGTGGCGATCTTCCTGCGCATGCGCAACTCCGGGATGAAGGAGCACTACGCGACGTGGTGGATCGTCATCGCCGTCGGCTCCATCCTGGGTTCCATCTTCCCCCGCGCGCTCAAGGCGGTCTCGACGGCGCTGGGGGTCCAGGTGCCCCTCAACCTGGCCTTCTTCGTCGCCGGGATCGCGCTGCTGCTGCTGTCCCTGCGCTTCAGCGTGGATCTGTCCCAGTCGTCGGAGGACCGGCGCAGGCTCACGGAGGAGATCGCGATCCTGCGGGCCGAGGTCGAGGCGCTGCAGGCGCGGGCGGGCGGATCGCCGTCGTCCGATCCCGGGAGTCCCGGGGCCGGTGAGGAGGACGCGAGTAAGGAGGATGGCGAGGACACCGGGAACGACGGCGGTCGGTGAATCCCGGACGGGGCGCGCCTCAGGCTCGCGCCCTCTGGTGCGCCTCGACGACCTCCTCGACGATCCGGCTGTACTCCCGGGCGCGCACGGGCCAGGTCCACCCGGTGATGAGTTCGGGCGGGGCCAGGGGATCCGGGGCGGCGAGCGCGTCCGAGAGCGTGTCGATGAGGGACTCGGCGGTGCGGTCGGGGCAGATGCGCACGGGCGCTCCGGAGTCGCGCAGCAGGCGGGCGCCGGGAACCTCGAAGGTGACCACGCGTCCGGACTCGGCGATCGCCTCCAGCAGCGTCGTCTGGAATCCCTCCGACAAGACGGTGGGGTTGACCAGGGTCGCCCCCCGCAGGGCCCGGCGGACCTCGTCCGGACTGACCCGCCCGCGCACGGCGACCACCCCGTCGAGACCGAGCTCGTCCGCGCGGCGGCGGGCCTTATCGAGTTCGGCGCCGTCCCCCAGGAGCTCGCCGTCCACGTCCGTCCCCCGGCTGCGCAGGGCGGCCACCGCGTCGAGGAAGACGTCCCAGCCCTTGCCCGCGACCGTCCGCCCCACGAACACGAGGCGGCCGGGGCGCTGCGGGGCCCGGTCCGCATACGCCGACGGGGCGATGGCGTTGTAGAAGACGTCGGCGTCCACGCCGCCCAGCCGCTTGACGAAGGCGGCGGCCTGCGGGGACACGGCCAGGACCCTCTCGGCGCGGCGCAGGACGTAGCGTCCGGCGGTGAGGTCGACGACGCGCGATCCCAGGGCGATGACGGGCGAGGGCGTGGCCACGAACCCGCTGCCGTGCTCGGTGTGGATCACGGGCGTTCCCGCCGCGTGGGCGGCCCGCAGGCCGATGAGGCTCATGGGGAAGAACCGCGTGTGGGTCGAGACCACGTCGATGTCGTGGGCGCGCAGGAAGCGGGTGATGCCGCGGCGGGCCCCCGGTGAGGGGAAGCTGATGACCTCCGCGACGGGCAGGTGGGAGCGCCCCGTGAGGACGCGGACGCCGTCGTCGGTGCGCCGGCCGGGGGAGTCGGAGATGGTCAGGACCCAGACCCGGTGCCCCTGCTCCGCCAGGCCGTGGGCGAGATTGCGGATGTGGGACTCGAGCCCGCCGAGCCGGGGCGGGTAGCTGTTGACGATCATGGCGATCTTCACGGGAGTGCCTTCCTGGTAGCGGCGGGTCTTCACCCCGGGGAGGAGACTGGTCGGCGGGACGGCTCGGCCCTGGGCCCGCGGGCGCCTCAGTCTACGGCAGCCACCACGGGGCGCAGGCGCGAGTAATCGCGGGCGAAGAACCAGCCCATGAGCGCCAGCGCGGACGCGCTCGCGGCGATGCCCACGGCGCTCGGAGCGTTCAGGCCGAAGATCCGGGTGAACGGCCCGGTGATCAGCACCGTGACCCCGGCGGCGACGACCCCGCCCAGGAAGCAGCCGAGGTAGTCGCGCAGTCCGAGCAGGATGTCGTTGGCGAACCAGACGAACGCGGTGATCAGCGACAGGACGAGAGCCGGCTGGATGAGGTAGGTGTACGGGGCGATCTGAGCCCCGAAGAGCAGCGTGAGGAACCACTCGCCGGCGATCCGGAAGGCGATGGCGGCGAGAGCGCCGACGCCGATGAACAGGGCCAGGATCCGTGCGAGCAGCGTGAGGGCCTTGCGCTTCCGGGTGGTCAGAAGCTCGATGAGGCGGCCGAGGATCGGCGTGTAGATGTACGCGGCGCTCGCCTGGATGATGACGGCGGGGACGGCGACCGAGGCGTAGATCCCGAGGGCCTCGGAGCCGAGATGCGTGTCGAGGTATTGGCGGGGCACCAGGGTCACGACGCTGAGCGCGGCGGTGACCATGGCGAGGGGGAAGAGCCTGGCGAAGGTCAGTCCCGCGTCCCTCCAGTCGATCACCGGGCGGATGCTGCCGAACCGCCGCGCGCGGGGGATGTCGTAGGCGACGGCGATCACGAGGGTGATGAGCGTGAGCAGGCTGACCGCTGCCAGGAGCGAGTCGAGAAGAGAGATGCCGACGATGAAGGCGATGAGCCCGCCACCGCCCTGGAGGAGGTAGGAGATGCCGATGTAGTCCATCCGCATGTGCCTCTGCTCCGTCGCGTGGAACCCCTCGAGGAAGGTGGCGATGACCTGCGAGGCGCAGTAGACGGTGATGACGAGGAACAGGCTCAGCTTGCTGGTGACGAGCGTGTAGACCGCGCCGATGATCATCGCCGCCGCGGAGGACAGGACCCTCATGCCGAGATACTGCCGCGCGGTGTGCTCTCCTCGGACGTCGGTGACCTGCACGGTGCGCAGGCGGTACTCGGCGATCGGGACGACGAGGTTGGAGATGGACATGGCGAGCGCGAGAACGCCGGCGGTGTCGAAACCCGACGAGAGGCGGACCGCGGCGATGGTGATGAGCCAGTTGCACATCGTCTTGGTCAAGGAGCCCGTCGAGCTCCAGATGATGTTGGTCCGCAGCGGGAGCTGCTCGGGCTGATCGGAAGACCCGACTGAGGGATCTGGTGGAGTCATCAAAAACCTGACTGGGTAGGGCCTGGTGGGCGCCGACGGTACTGCGGGGACGACGGGTGGTGTTGAGAGTCGAGCCCCGCCCCGGGGCCGGCGCCATCATCCATCACGACCGGCCTGTCGCGCCAGTTCTCGAGGAACGTCCCGGGGCGCGCCACGCCCAGCGTCCATCCCGCGGATCGGCCGCGCCCCGCCACGCCGGCACCCCGAGAACACCGGACATCGGACAATCCGCCTCCGGCCTCGCCGACACCCTGGGGCGAGCGCCGAGAGGAAGACGACACCTCCTCGGCGCTCGCGCCTCCCGGCCACCGGCTACATTCGAACGCACGCCGGCACTTCGACCTCGACGAACGAATGGTGGACCGATGCCCACTTCTCTCACCCAGTCCCAGTTCGACGTCCTCCACGCGCTCGCGCGCGCCGACGAGTCCCTCACCCAGTGCCGGCTCCACGAGGCCACGGGCATGTCCCTGGGAAGCGTCAACGCCGCCGTGCGCGAGCTCGAGGCCCGCGGCTGCGTCGTCGGCCGGCGGCGCATCACGGACGCCGGCCTGGAGGCGACGGAGCCGTACCGCGTGAACAACGCCGTCATCATGGTTGCGAGCCTGTCCGAGCGCTTCGCCCCCATCTCCTACGAGCACCCCAAGGGGACCCTGCGCGTGCGCGGTGAGACCCTCATCGAGTGCCAGATCCGCCAGCTCCACGAGGCGGGCATCACTGACGTCGCCGTGGTGGTGGGCTGCAAGAAGGAGTACTTCTTCCACCTGGCCGAGCAGTTCGGCGCGACCATCGGAGGGCGCGACGCCTGGATCATGCTCGGCCACGCCTACTTCGACCGGGCCTTCTCCGCCGCCTTCACCCGGATCCCGGAGGAGGTCTACGACCTGCCCCGCACCGCCCCCCTGCTGCGGGAGTCGATCTACCTCGACCACGTCAAGGAGCTCGACATGGTCATCCGGCGCTACCCGGCGGGGGTGATCAACGAGTTCGACTCCGTCGACGAGATCAGGGGCTTCGACCCGATGCTCATGGAGAACGTCGACTCGAAGGTGATCGGCATCATCTCCTCGGCCCTGGGCTGCGCCAAGTCTCAGATCCACGACTTCTACCCCCTCAAGCAGGGCATCACCAACCCGTTCTGCCACTTCGCCGTCGACGACCGGGAGTACGTCTACCGGCATCCGGGCATCGGCACCGACAAGATCATCGACCGGCGGGCCGAGACCGCCTCCCTGGAGCTCGCCGGCGAGTGGCTGTTCATCTACTACCGCCACGCCGCGGACCACGTCGATCGTCTGCTGGCCGAGTACGAGTCGGCCGCCCGCGCGACCGCGAAGGGGGCCCGGGCATGAGGTACGGCATCTTCTCCGGAGCCCTGTGGGGCCTGGACACGGTTGTGCTCGGCATGGCCCTGGCACTGGCGCCCTTCCTCGGCGCGGGACAGGCCTCCCTGGCCAGTGCCGCGCTCCACGACGCCGTCTGCGCCCTCATCCTCCTGGTGTACATGACGGTGCGGGGGCGCCTGGGCGACACCCTGACCGCGATCAGGACGCGCTCGGGCCTGGCCGTCGTGGTCGGGGCCCTGCTCGGCGGACCGGTCGGCATGACCGGCTACCTCATCGCCATCAATAACATCGGCCCCGGGTACACCGCGATCATCTCCACCTTCTACCCCGCCGTGGGGACCCTGCTGGCCCTCCTCCTGCTGGGCGAGCGGATGCGGCCCCGCCAGATCGCCGCCCTCCTGGTCGCCCTGAGCGCCATTGTGCTCATCGGCTGGTCCTCCTCCGCCGAGCAGACGCGCGGCTCCGCGCTCGTGGGCGTGCTCGCGGCGCTCGGCTGCGTCTTCGGCTGGGGCTCGGAGGCCGTCGTCCTGGCCTGGGGCATGAGGGACGACAAGGTGGACAACGAAACCGCCCTGCACATCCGGCAGACCACGTCGGGACTGACCTACCTCGTCGTCGTCGCACCGGTCTCGGGGGCCCTCGGCTTCGCCGCCCGCGCCGTGCCGACCCCCGCCACCGGCGTCATCGCCCTGGCCGCCCTGGCCGGGACCGCCTCCTACCTGTTCTACTACAAGGCGATCGGCACCATCGGGGCCTCCCGGGGCATGGCGCTCAACATCTCCTACTCCGCTTGGGCCGTCGTCTTCGCCCTGATCCTGCTGCGCACCGTGCCGAGCCCGCTCCAGGTGGGGTGCTGCGTCGTCATCCTCACGGGCACGGTGCTCGCGGCGACCCCCCGCTGGGAGGACCTGCGACCACTGCGCGGTCGGAGGCGGGCCGGCGTTGACGGCGGGCTCGGCGCCAGTCCTGACGGCGACGGCGGCGTAACCGCAGCATGACCCGCCTCGACTACGAGTAGTATGCCCGCGATAGGTACGCCTCCGTGCGAAGGACCGCCATGAGTGACTCGCAACAAAAAGATCCTCAGGACACGACCGACCCCGAGCTGCTGAATAAGATCCACGCGGCGCTCCTCATGATTCTCCGGGAGCTGGACGCCGTGTGCGAGCAGCTGGGAATCTCCTACGTCGTGTGCGGCGGGACCGCGATCGGCGCCGCGAGGCACAAGGGATTCATCCCCTGGGACGACGACATCGACGTGTATATGCCTCGTGGGGACTACGAGCGCTTCCTCGCCGAGGCGCCGGCGATCCTGCCGCCCGAGTTCGAGGTCCTCAGTTCGCGGTCGCACCCCGACTACCCCAAAACCTTCGGCATCCTGGGGCTGGTAGGGTCGACCTTCACCCCGAAGGTGGCCAGGAACCGAAAATTCCCCATTCCCATCGGCATCGACCTCTTCCCGCTCGACCCGATCCCCGAGGACCCGTCCGCCTTCTCCCGCCAGGCCCGGTCGACGTGGCTGTGGGGGCGTCTGCTGTTCCTCCACGGGACCCCGACCCCCGAGGTCGATCTGCCCTTCCCCGTCAAGCAGCTCGCCGGCGCCATCATGCACCTGATCCACTGGGGGCTGCGCGCCGCCCGCGTCAAGCCGATCACCCTCGAAAGGCGCTGGGAGCGCGCCGCCCGTCGCTACGAGGGGAGCGGATCGACGAGACTGGGGGACTTCTCGACCCGGGATCCTGCGCACTGGTCGGCCTCACTGGACGAACTGTTCCCCGCCCAGCGCGTCCCCTTCGAGGACACCACCGTCATGACCGCCCGGGACTTCGACACCATCCTGACCCGCCACTACGGCGACTACATGCAGTTGCCGCCGGAGGACCAGCGGGTCAACCACGAGGCGTCGACGGTGATCCTGGGGCCCCACGCCCCCCGGAGCTGATGCCGGGGCCCGTCCGCGGCCCGCGGCGACGGATCCGATCCGCTTCCGCTCAGGCGGCTGTGTGCTGGGGGTGCTTCCTCCTGAAGGCCAGCCCCAGCAGACGCGCAGTATTCCGGGCACCCAGGACGCGGCACGCGATACTCACCGCGCGGGCGGTCGAGTCGCGGCTGAAGCCCGTGACCGGGCCCAGTTGGGAGAGCAGTTCCCGTCGCGCGACGTCGTGCTCCTTGAGCAGTTTCAGCGCGGACGCCTGACCGACCCAGACGATGAACGGGTACGCTAAGAATGCCTTGAGCGCGGCGCAACGATCACCGGGCAGTGTTTCTGCCAGAGTGAGGTTCTCGCGCAGGATCTTCTCCAGATCAATGACCGACGAAGGCGCGAGCCTGTGCGAGGTCTGCGCATAGGGATGCCCCATGCGATACACGTAGAAGCGTTCGTCGAACCAGCCGACGGACGCGCAATGGGCCAGGACCTTGGCGCTCCACTCCGTGTCCTCGTTGCGCATCCCCGTGGGGAAGACGATGCCATGCTCTGCCAGCAGGCGGCGACGCACCACTTTGGTCCACACGGCGCTCGTCGTCATCCCGCTATCGATGATGAGGCGGATCGCATCTCCGACTGGCAACTCGGCGACGCGTCGAGCCAGGGCGGTCGATTCGGTGTCCTGAATCTGCGTGCCGTCGAAGTTCGACCGGCAGCTCATGTGCCACAACAGGTCCACGGGCCGCTCGACCAGAGAGGCGACGACCTTGGCGAGGCACGTCGAGTCCAGCCACCAGTCGTCATTGTCCATGAAGGTGATGTAGTCGCCCTCGGCGATGGCGATACCGGCGTTGCGCGCCGCACTCGTCCCGGCGTTGTCCTGGTGGACGACGCGGAACCGCGGGTCCTGGGCGGCGTACCCGTCACATATCTCGGGAGACCGGTCGGACGAGCCGTCGTCCACGAGGATGACTTCCCAGTCATCGTGGGTCTGTCCGATAATGCTTGTCAGGCAGGAGTCCAGAAATTCCTCCGCATTGTACACCGGGATGATAATGCTGATGAAAGTCAATGAAGCCTCACTCTGACGTCAATGGAGCCCTGATCGGCCTAGGGCTGAAGGGGGAAGCCAGCACCCGGAAGCATACGACGGCGCCCGGCCTCCGGCCAGGGGGCGGCAAAGCCTGCGGCCGGTTGCCCGGTGCCCCGGGTTCTCGGCGTGTTGACCGGGAGTGCAACGCGGGCTCCGCGGGGGCGATCCAGTGGCCTGGACATCGCCGGCGCTCCGGGCGCCCGCCCGCGGCGGGCGGCGCCGGGGTCCGGTCGCGGCGGCGAGCCTCTTGGGCGGCGCACGAGTACCATGACCGCGTCAAGGCCGTTCACGCGGTGGATCGAGGGGCCCGAGGGGTCCGGCGTCGGTGTGCCGCCGATCGCCGGGCGCATCCGGATGAGCCCTGAGCCACGAAGATCCCGACTCCGCCCGATTGGAAAGAATAATGGTCACCGTCATCACGTACGGCACGTACGATCTCCTGCACCGCGGACACATCAACCTCCTGCGCAACGCGCGCGCCCTGGGGGACCGCCTCATCGTGGGCGTCACCACCGAGGGGTTCGACAAGATGCGGGGCAAGCTCCTCGTGCGCCAGTCCCTCAATGAGCGGGTCGAGGCCGTCAAGGCCACGGGCCTGGCCGACGAGGTGATCATCGAGGAGTACGAGGGGCAGAAGATCGACGACATCAGGCGCTACGGCGTCGACGTCTTCGCCATCGGCGACGACTGGGCGGGCAGGTTCGACTACCTCTCGGAGTTCTGCAAGGTCGTCTACCTGCCGCGGACCCGGGGGATCTCGAGCACCGAGTTGCGCAGCGGCGGCCACGACCTGCGCCTGGGCGTCGTGGGGGACGGGACATCGCTCGACCGCCTCCTGGAGGAGTGCGGCCACGTGGGCGGACTGCGCGTGACGATGTGCCTCGACGCCGACCGGGGGCCGTCCGGGACGGCGGGGAGGGGGGGCGAGTCCCCGGTCGAGGAGGCGGCCGACCTCGACGAGCTCCTCCCGGCCGTGGACGCGGTGTACGCGGTGGTCTCGCCGCGCAAACGTTCACTGGTCGCGAAGAAGGCGCTGGAGCACGGGGTCCACGTGCTGTGCGAGACCCCGGTCGCGCTGGACGCGGGCGACGCGGCCGAGCTGCTCGACCTCGCCCGGGACCGGGGCCTGGTCTTCGCCGAGGCGTTGAAGACCGCGTACTCCCTGGCCTTCCAGCGGATGAAGCTCCTGCTCAAGGGCGGGGTCATCGGCGAGGTGAAGAGCGTCGAGGCGACCTGCACGAGCCTGCACGTGCGCCCGAGCTGGTCCGGCGACCGGCGCGAGGGGGCGGGGGCGATGACGGACTGGGGGCCGTACGTGCTGCTGCCCGCCCTGGACATCCTCGGCCACGACCCGGTGGACCTGTCCTTCATCGCCTCGTTCGACGAGGCCTCGCACGTCGACCAGTACACGAAGATCATCATGAGGTACCCGCGCGCCGAGGCGACCCTCAAAGCCGGGGGCGGCGTCAAGGCCGAGGGCGACCTCGTCGTGGCCGGCACCAGGGGGTACGTCTACGCCCCGGCGCCGTGGTGGAAGATGGACTACTTCGAGATCCGCAAGGAGGATCCGCGGGACAACCGCCGCTACTTCTACCAGTTCGAGGGCGACGGCATCCGGGACGAGCTGGCCGATTTCGTCCGCAGGATCCGCAACGAGGCGCGGGAGAGCATCGTCACCGAGGAGCTCACCAGGAAGATCGCGGAGATCATCGAGATCTTCAGGGGCGGCGCGGGCGTCCACACCATCTGAGCCCGCGAGGGCCGACGCCGCCGCTCCCCGCGGTCGGTAGGGTGGTCCGCGTCGGACCGACCCGGTCACCGCCCCGATCGCGGGGCGCGGAGGGCGCCGGTCCCCCCATGGAACTGCTGCATAAGGATGCGACAATGATCAATTTCACCGTCGGACCGGTCCAGGCCGACGACTCCATCAGAAGGATCGGCGGCGAGCAGGTCCCATACTTCCGGACCCCGGAATTCTCGGCCGTGATGAAGGAGAACGAGCGGATGTTCCTCGATCTGCTGCACGCTCCCGAGGGCTCTCGCGCCGTCTTCATCACGGGCTCCGGAACGGCCTCGATGGAGGCCTCCATTATGAATGTCCTGTGCGAGGACGACCGGGCCGTCGTCGTCGACGGCGGCAGTTTCGGCAGGCGCTTCTGCGAGTTGTGCGAGTTGTATTCCGTCGACTTCGAGCGCATCTCCCCGGAGTTCGGCAGGGCGCTGACCGACGACGATTTGAAACCATTCGAGGGCGCGCGGGGATTCACGGCCTTCGTCGTCAATATCCACGAGACCTCGACCGGGGTGCTCTACGACCTCGACCTGATCTCCGACTTCTGCAGGCGCAACGGGCTGCTCCTCGTCGTCGATGCGATCAGTTCCTTCCTCGCCGACCCGCTGGACATGGGCGCAGCCGGCATCGACGTCGTCATCGCGGGGTCGCAGAAGGCGCTGGCCTGCCCGCCGGGGATCTCCCTCATCGCCCTGTCCCCGCGGGCCCTGGCGCGCGTGGCGGCCCACCCGAGCAAGTGCATGTACCTCGACCTGAGGAGCGCGCTGGCCAACGGGGACCGCGGGCAGACCCCCTTCACCCCGGCGGTCGGCGTCCTCCTCCAGATCAACCAGAGGCTGCGCGAGATCGAGGAGAGGGGCGGCGTCGAGGCCGAGATCACGAGGACGGGGCTCCTCGCCGGGGACTTCAGGCGCCGGCTGGCGGGACTCCCCTTCGAGATCACCTCCGAGAGCCTGTCGAACGCGGTGACTCCGCTCCACCCGACGACGGCCGGCGCGAAGGACGTCGTCGAGACCCTCAAGACGGATTACGGGATCTGGGTCACCCCCAGCGGAGGCGAGCTCGCGCAGACCCTGCTCCGCGTCGGCCACATCGGGGCCCTCACGGTGGACGACAACCGGACCCTCGTCGACGCCCTGGTCGACATGAGGTCCCGCGGCCTGATCTGAGGCGCGCCGGCCGCCCGCCCTCCGCCCGGCCGGCCGCCGCTCAGCGCCGCTCGCGGGCCAGGATGTCGAGCAGGTACTGCCCGTAGCCGGACTTGACCAGGGGCTCGGCGCGCTCGCGCAGGCCGTCGTCGTCGATGAAGCCCATGCGCCAGGCGATCTCCTCGGGGCAGCCGATGTTGAGGCCCTGGCGGTACTGGATGGTGCGGATGAAGCTCGTGGCGTTCGCCAGGGAGTCGAAGGTCCCCGTGTCCAGCCAGGCCGTGCCGCGGGGCAGGACCTCGACCGTCAGGCGCCCGGCCTCCAGGTAGGCGCGGTTGATGTCGGTGATCTCGTACTCCCCGCGCGCCGAGGGCTTGAGGCCGCGCGCGATCCCGACCACGTCGTTGTCGTAGAAGTACAGGCCCGGCACCGCGTAGTCGGACTTGGGGCGGGCGGGCTTCTCCTCGATGGACACGGCCTTGAAGTCCTCGTCGAACTCGACGACTCCGTAGTCGCTCGGGTTGGCCACCCGGTAGGCGTAGACGACGCCGCCGTCGGGGTTGGTGTGGCGCCGCAGCCGGGTGCCCATACCGGGGCCGTAGAAGATGTTGTCGCCGAGCACGAGGGCCGCGCTCTGCCCGCCGATGAAGTCGGCTCCGAGCACGAAGGCCTGGGCCAGGCCGTTGGGGACCTCCTGGACGGTGTAGGACAGGTCGACGCCGAGCCGGGAGCCGTCGCCCAGCAGCCGGTGGAAGCTCTCGGCGTCGTGCGGGGTGGTGATGACCAGCACGTCCTGGATGCCCGCGAGCATGAGCGTGCTCAGCGGGTAGTAGATCATCGGCTTGTCGTAGACCGGGACGAGCTGCTTGGAGGTGCCCAGGGTGATCGGGTTGAGTCGCGTGCCGGATCCGCCGGCCAGGATGATGCCTCGCATGGGCACAGTCTGACGCATGGGCGGCGCTTCGGCCCAATGGCGCGGCCGGTGCGTCCGACCCGCGCGTCCACCCGCCCCGCGGGGTGCGGGCGGCCGGGATCGCCCGCTCGTCCTCCGCCTCGACGCCGCTCGGCGCTCCAAGCTCGACGAGGTCGCCCGACTGCGGCGCACCACCGCCTCCCAGGTCGTCCGGGAGCTGATCGACTCCCTGTGACACCGGTCTTCGCGGAGTGCGGACCCGATCCGCGCTACCCTGCCGCATGTTCGACCCCGCACCCGACCCCGGAGGACCGCTTCGCCATGGAACGACTCGACGGCGCACGGCAGTCCTACGACTGGGGCTCGACGACGGCCATCCCCGAGATGCTGGGCCTGGAGCCCGACGGCGCCCCGTGGGCCGAGCAGTGGTACGGCGCCCACCCCGCCGGGCCCACCCGCCTGGCGGACGGGCGCACGCTGGCCGCGCTGCTCGCCTCCGACCCCGACCGGTTCCTGGGCGAGGACATCATGCGCCGCTTCGGCCCCCAGCTGCCCTTCCTCCTCAAGATCATCGCCCCCGACCGGGCCCTGTCCCTCCAGGTGCACCCCTCCCTGGAGCAGGCGGTGCGGGGATTCGAGCGGGAGAACGCCGCGGACGTCGCCCCGGACTCCCCGGTGCGCAGCTTCAAGGACTCCAACCACAAGCCCGAGATGGTCCTGGCGCTGACCCGCTTCGAGGCGGTCGCCGGCTTCCGGGCCCCGCGCCGGGCCGCCGAGGTCCTCGGGGGGCTGGACAGCCCGCCGGCCCGGCGCATGCGGCGCACCCTGCGGCTCAACCCCACGCGGTTCGGCATCCGGCAGGCCTTCACCGAGCTCGTCTCCGCCGACACCCGGCCGGAGGCCTCCGAGATGGCCGAGCTCGTCGCCGAGATCTCCCGGCGCCTGGCCGAGGGGCGCTCACCGTCGCGGCGGGTCGACGCCAACGTCGTCGAGATGGCGCGGGCCTTCCCCCACGACCCGGGGATCGCCGCGGCCCTCCTGCTCAACCCCGTCACCCTCAGGCGCGGCGAGGCGCTGTTCGTGCCCGCCGGGTCCGTCCACGCCTACATCAGCGGCCTGGGGGTGGAGATCATGGCCTCCTCCGACAACGTCCTGAGGGCCGGACTGACCACCAAGCACGTCGACGTGCCCGCCATGCTCGCCTGCGTCGACTACGTCGCCGCCCCGCCCGTGCGGCCCGCGCCGGAGTACCTGTCCCGCGCCACCCGCGCCTACTACGCCCCCGTGGACGACTTCGAGCTGCTGGTGACCACCGTCGTCCCCCAGGACGGGCGCGTGCCCGTGCCCGGGCGGGGTCCGCGGATCCTCCTGGGCCTGGAGGGGACGACGACGGTGACCACGCCCGCGGGCAGCGCCGAGCTGACCCGCGGGCGGGCCCTGTTCGTGGGGGCCGACGAGCGCACCCTCGCCGTCGAGGGGGAGGGGGAGTTCGCCCAGGCCGACGTGCCCTGAGCCGCGCCCCGGCGCCGGCTTCGGGCCGGGAGCCGCCCCGGCGGCGGTCGG
>ERZ772948.435-NODE-435-length-27168-cov-8.500350_pt1 | contig 27168 bp, 30 predicted proteins | sample MGYA00511945_ERZ772948 | MGnify/ENA primary metagenome ERZ772948 (study PRJEB29015, sample SAMEA2737927) | human oral metagenome | biome: human oral; feature: human-associated habitat; material: dental | place: China | collected 2141 ... | reverse complement strand
CCGTGGGACCTTCCTCAGTGTAGTTGAAGCCCAACTCTTCAGCCAATTTAGCATAGCCTTCTTTCTCCAAGCGGACTGCCAATTCAGGACCGCCAGAAAGAACAACCTTACCTTCCATCATAACATGAACTTTATCTGGAGTGATGTAGTTAAGCAGACGTTGGTAGTGGGTAATAATCATAGCACCAAATCCTTCACCGCGCATGGCATTAACCCCTTTAGACACAACCTTAAGAGCATCAATATCCAGACCAGAGTCAATCTCATCTAAAAGCGCAAAAGTAGGCTCAAGCATAAGTAACTGTAGGATTTCATTGCGTTTCTTTTCTCCACCAGAGAATCCTTCATTAAGATAGCGCTCAGCCATTTCTTCTTTCATGTTGAGCAACTCCATCTTTTCATCTAGCTTCATGATAAAGTCACGGACAGAGATCTTATCCTCATCTTCTTTACCAGCATTCATAGCTGCACGTAGGAATTCGGCGTTGGTAATACCAGGAATTTCACTAGGATACTGCATTGCAAGAAAGAGCCCCATACGAGCACGCTCGTCTACTTCCAATTCTAGAATATTAACTCCGTCAAAGAGGATTTCTCCTTGGGTAACTTCATAATTAGGATTACCCATAATAGCAGCAGAAAGAGTGGATTTACCTGTACCATTTGGTCCCATGATAGCAGCCACTTCTCCTGTTTTCAAGGTAAGATTAACCCCCTTGAGAATTTCTTTTCCTTCAATCTCAACATGAAGATCTTTGATTTCTAATACAGACATTGCGTCCTTTCCTTTCTTTATCGTATTCCACTCATTAGTATAGCAAAAAAAAGCCCAAAAGGCTTTTATTTTGATTAGAATTGTTCTTATTTATGTTTTTTATTTTTCCAACGTCTACGCACTTCTTCTCTATAAGAAGAGTTTCCAATATACCGCATAATCTTTAAAAGCGGTGTACGGTTTGGTCCTAAAATTTCAATCAATTCTGCCAACAGCTCTACTCCAAAAAGCAAACCAATAACTAGAAGTACACCACCAACTCTACTGGAAATATTTAGTAATAGAGAGATTGTAGCAAAAATCAACGAAATCCCATAAATCACCAAAACCGTTCCTCTATGAGTCAAGCCTAAAGAAAGCAAACGGTGATGCAAGTGATTGCGGTCAGGCTGATAGAATTTTTGACCAGATAAAGTCCGGCGGACAATCGCCAAGAAAGTATCCGCAATCGGCACACCTAAAATAATCATAGGCGTCACCACAGCAACAGCCGTTGCATTTTTCAAACCTTGCAAAGACAGAACCGAAATCATAAACCCAATAAAAAGGGCTCCAGTATCTCCACCATATATAATTGCTGGGTGGTAATTATAAGGGAAGAAGCCTGCAATCGAAGCTACTAAGACAAAAATTGTCAGGGTTAAGAATAAATTATGATCAGGCAGAAAGAAATAAGATACAACTCCCATTGTTAGCAAGGAGATTATTGATACACCGCTAACCAAGCCATCTAACCCATCCATAAGATTCACTGCATTTGTAATAGATACGATCCAAATCAAGGTTAAAATAAAGGATAACCAAGGAGGGAAAAAGAGATGAGGACCACCGAAAGGAATTTTAAAGTCATTTAAGCGAAAATCTGTCAAAAGCCAAATCAAAGAAGCAGCAACAACAATTCCAAGCAACTTAGGCAAAGGAGATAACTCTTTTACATCGTCAATCAGACCTGTTAAGGCTACCACTCCACCTCCTAGGACAACTGGCCAAATATAATCGAAATAAGTTTCTCCACGAAAAGTAACCTGCACAATGGTTGGCATCATGATTAAACTTGTGATAGAAAAAGCTATAACGACCGCTAGGCCACCTGCACTAGGCATAGGCTTTTTATTAATTCGTCGGGCATTAGGATAGTCAACTGCATCAATTTTAAAGGCCAAAATGCGAACCAGAGGCGTTAACAAGATACCAATAAAAAAGGTGCCCAGCAAGACCATAATAAATTTCAAAGGAAATGTAACCATCAGCAGTTTACCTTTCGAAGATGTTGCACAGCATCTGTTACAATCAACAAGTGACCGTGCTCTTGAAGAAGGGCTCTCGTTGTATCTGTATCCTCAGCATGTTCACGCATTGCTGCCAGAAGCCAAGCAGGATAACGACTCGGACGACCTTCAATATCTACTAGAATAGTCAAATAGTAATGCTGATCCATCTTGTATAACTCTGATGTATCCACCGGATAGTTGACTGTTTTGGTGAATGCAATCAGGTTTTTCAAGTCAGAAAAACGCAAGATATAATAAATATAGCGATCTTGTTCTTGCCCTTCCTCTGGTTCAGATGTATCTTCCTCTTCTGCTTTTTCCAGCATTTGAACAGCATCTATATCATCACGGCTTTTTTCAAAGATGTTTTTTTCAAGCGTCTTTAGAAATTCATCCGGAGTCATTTGAGAAAGTTCGTCCATACCAGGCAAGTCAGCCAAATCTTCAAAATTTAAATTTTTGTCTACTTTAGATTTTGTGACAAAAACGTCTAATTTGTCTGGTTTTGGAGTCACCCGAAAACTCAGCATTCCACTATCTAAAAAGCTTTCTGGCATTTCTAGTTCGTCCAAAATGGTATAGAAAAATTCCTCCGTCTTTTCTTGAGGAACCAGAAAATCAGCCATTTCCATACCATGCTCTTCTAGATCTTCTAATTTGATAGTGATCTTGATTGTTGATTCACTAATTTGCTTCACTTCCATTGTTCTACCTCGTACATACTAGTCCTTCCATTATACTAAATTCCCCTATGTTTTTCAAAGGTTAAAGTCAGTCTTCTTCTTGATTTCAAAAGAAAAGAGCTGGCATCCCAACTCTTTCGGTTTATTTTGCAAACAAAGCCTTAAAAACCCAATAAATAAGCAATAAAGCGCCTAGGCCAATCCGATATTTACCGAACACGGTAAAATCATGTTTTTTCACATAATCAGTCAAGAATCGAATGACATACATACTCACTCCAAAGGCCACAATCATAGCCACTAGCAAGAGAGTCAATTGACCTAAATCAAGACTGTTTCCTTTTAGGATAAACTTCAGAACCTTAATTCCACTAGCCCCAAACATAACTGGAATTCCTAAGAAAAAGGTAAATTCTGTTACAACAGAACGACTGGTTCCATTTAAAAGACCACCTACGATAGTTGCTCCTGATCTACTGGTCCCTGGAAAGAGGGACAAAACTTGGAAGAAACCTATGTAGAGAGCTGTTTTATATGGGAGCTTCTCTATATTTGTCACAGTTGGCTCTACTTCCTGATTACGTCGTTCTATAAGAATGAAGGCAATCCCATAAATAATCAGCATAATTGCTACAGAAAAAAAATTATGGAAATTCTTTTCAAACCAGTTATCAAGTGGAATTCCTATTATGACTGCTGGCAAGGAAGCCACTACTACTTTAGCCCAGAGTTGCCATGTTTTCTGAACTTGGCGGGGTGTTTTATCCGGTTTAAAAGGATTGAGCTTATCAAAATAAATGAAGACAACAGCTAAGATAGCCCCCAGCTGGATAACCACGTTGAACATTTCCATAAAAGCAGCATTTTGCTTTTGGTAATGAATAAACTCTTGAACCAGAATCAAGTGCCCAGTACTAGAAATAGGCAACCATTCTGTAATTCCTTCGATAATTCCAAAAATAATGGACTTTATAATCTCAATGAAGAACATCTTTTCTCCTAAATTTACTTTTATACTTTAAAAATTATAAAAAACATCGATAAAAAATTCAATTAAAAACTGTGTCACTGGGGAATTTCTAGAAGGAGCCTCCGCCCCCTCCGCCTCCTCCACCAGAGAAGCCACCACCATCAAAACCGCCTGAATCACTTCCACTTGATATGGAGAAAGTACTTGCTGAACTGGCGATTTGAACATAGGAGTTTAGCAGGTTAACACCACCCGCAAAATGAAGACTTTGATCCGTCAAAACAAATCTTTCTAGCTCTTCATTTTCTAGATGAATATTTTGAACTTTCATCACCTTGCTGACTCGTTTTGCATAACCAAAAAGAGTAGCGTAGACCAACAGACGATTCCAAAGGATCACACCCTCAACTTCTGTTTTATCAAATTTAGCAATATCGCGAAGCATATTGGCAAAACTCCGCCACTCCACCACTTCATCAATGTAATCTTCATTCAGGAGATTATCGCTACGTTTGGTCACAAAGGCATTCAAAGGAATTCCAATAATCAAGACCAGCAAAAATCCCAAAGAATATTGCCAAAAGAACTCCCTAAATAGGAAACCAAATCCAATTAAAGAAAACATTAGTAGCAGAAAAACCAAGAGATAGAGCAAGCAACCACGGTTCCTCATTTTTTCTTCTTCCTTGTTTAGACTACGAAAATGCGGATGTAAGCCCAGTCTTTGTTCTTCTTCTTTTACATCACTTGATAATTTGCGTAAATCTTTGATAAAACGATATCTCTTATCGCTCCCTTCCTTACGAACCTCTGCCTCGTCGTCTTTATCCTTAACTCCTTTGAGAATTTTTTTGTCAATCTGATAGGTAGAAAACATCGTGTCTGGTTCAACGGAGCTCTTATCACCGAATACCATCTCCACAAAAGTCAACTCAAACCCTGCCATTCCTTCATAATGCACAATCTCTAAGCGATGAGATTGTCCCTCTGTCACATATTTGAGATTTCCTCTATCTACCAGATCAAGTAAGGTCGCCTGAATTAAGTTAGAAAATAGTAGGCGCCCCTTTTTGCCTTGTACAGGCCCTACCTTTTCGATATCTACATCATAGATATTTAGAGCTACTAGCATGGGCGGAAGATCTTGTGGAACTTCATAAAGTCGAGCCTGATCCGAAAAGCTTGTTTTTTGACGAGTCGTCTTAAAATACCGAATCAAATAGTATATAGAAATCACAAAAATAACTAAGAAAACCACCGGAAGTATCTTGTAAACCAGACTCTGATAAAAGACTGTTTTGCGAGCAATATCCTGCTCCTGTTTTTCAAAACCATCACGTCGATTTGTAGTACCAGCGTCATTGGTTAATGATTGACTAAATAGCGACCGATCCCAGATACCGTGAAGTTCAAAATGGTGTCTAGCTCCTAAAGAATCCAAAGTTACTTCAAAACCATTTTCAATTTTCTTTACTTCTGGATCTTTTTTGAAAAAACCAGTATGAGCAACCAAGCGAGCACTAGAATCTGGTTGAGAGGTGACCACAAATGAGACATGATCCATCCCAACCTCCCAGTCAGAAATTGGAATCCAATTTAATTCAGCTACATCCGGATACAGGAAAAGAAGGTTTTTTAATTGCCAAGTAATTTTGATTTTAACTCGGTCCCCACTATTTCCAGAATTATATATCTTAAGTTTTTTCCCGTCTTCAATCGGTACATCCTCAATACTTTCGGGTTCCTTGGTTTTGCCATTCGTCTCAATTTCTACCAAAGGCTTAGATTCTATTTCAAAATTCGAGGGCACCTTCCCCGCCTGCCCTAAAGTAATGTATTGACCGTTGTAGGGATCGTCATAGACATAGGTCACCTCTTCGATAAAAATTGCTGTATTGTCTTGATGGATTTCCAATCTCCCATTGTATTGTTCAATTCGACTGTCAATTTCAGCCGCCTTACCCCTAAAAGGTATCAGTAAAGTCACCAAAAACAAGATGGATATAATGAATAGTAATCTTTTTTTCACGTATTTTCTCCATTCTATTCCTTCAACATCATCACTAGCACTTCCCTCGGAAGCTTCTTCAATATACAAAAAGTAGCCTGCCAATTCTATTTTCCCTCATGCAGATTCAGGAGTTGTTATTGAAAAAAAGCTAGAAATTTAGCGTTTCTACTGTTCAAATTAGCATTGATCCTCCGGCTTCATTTTCATCTCATTATATCATTTTTTTCGTAGAGAGACTTTATAAGATTGAAAAGAAGGGCATTTTCTTGTACAATAGAAAGAACTTACTTTTTAATATGATAGATAGGAGAACCCATGAAAAAGATATTTTTTAGCATCTTATCTTTGATTCTGCTGACCTTTGGCGCCAGCCAGATTGTTCAAGCGGATGAATACCTTCGAATCGGAATGGAGGCTGCCTATGCCCCCTTTAACTGGACCCAAGACGATGATTCAAACGGCGCTGTCAAAATAGATGGTACCAACCAATATGCCAATGGCTACGATGTTCAAGTTGCAAAAAAAATCGCAAAAGAACTTGGAAAAAAGCCCCTAATTGTTAAAACATCTTGGAATGGATTAATTCCCGCTTTGACCTCTGGAAAGATCGATATGATTATTGCAGGTATGAGCCCAACTGAAGAGAGAAAGAAAGAAATTGCCTTCTCTAACAGTTACTATACCAGCGAACCAGTTGTTCTTGTCCAAAAAAATGGAGCGTATGCCCAAGCCAAAACACTGGATGATTTTAAAGGAGCTAAAATCACCTCCCAACAAGGAGTTTACCTCTACAATCTGATTTCGCAACTCAAGGGAGCTAAACAAGAAACTGCAATGGGGGATTTTGCTCAAATGCGCCAAGCCCTTGAGTCTGGAGTGATAGATGGCTACATCTCTGAACGTCCAGAAGCTTTGACAGCAGAAGCAGCCAATTCATCCTTTAAGATGATTCAATTCAAAAAAGGCTTTGAAGTTGGAAAAGAAGATGCTTCCATCGCAATCGGAATGCAAAAAGATGATAAGCGTATGGCAAAAGTTAATGAAGCAATCTCTAAAATTAGCTCTCAAGACCAAGTGAAGTTAATGGATGAGATGATCAAGAAACAGCCGGTAGAAAAAACACCTGCCAAAGAAAAACAAAACTTTTTAAAAGAAGTCACAAAGATTTGGCAAGAAAATTGGCCTCAATTTCTTAGAGGCGCGGGCTTAACTTTACTCATCTCTATCACAGGAACCATCACAGGTTTATTGATTGGACTTCTCATTGGAGTTTTCCGTACTGCTCCAACATCAAAAAATAAAGCTCTTGCTATTTTACAAAAACTATTTGGCTGGTTCCTAAATGTCTACATTGAAATCTTCCGCGGTACACCGATGATTGTTCAATCCATGGTCATCTACTACGGTTCTGCCCAAGCATTTGGTATTTCAATCGACAGAACAATTGCTGCTATTTTTATCGTTTCCATTAACACCGGTGCGTATATGAGTGAGATCGTACGTGGAGGAATTTTCGCCGTTGATAAAGGACAATTTGAAGCTGCTACTGCTCTTGGCATGACCCACGGACAAACCATGAGAAAAATCGTGTTACCACAAGTCATTCGCAACATTCTACCAGCTACAGGGAATGAGTTTGTCATCAATATTAAAGATACTTCCGTACTGAATGTTATTTCCGTAGTAGAGCTCTACTTCTCTGGAAATACCATAGCGACTCAAACCTACAAGTACTTTCAAACCTTCACCATCATCGCCGTTATATACTTTGTTCTGACATTTACAGTAACCCGAATCCTTCGTTACGTTGAGCATCGTTTTGATACTGATAGCTACACCACCGGAGCCAATCAAATGCAGACGGGAGAATTGAAACCATGACAGAAACAATTTTAGAAATCAAACACTTGAAAAAGTCCTACGGTGAAAATCAAGTCCTAAAAGATATTTCACTCACCGTTCGCAAGGGAGAAGTTATTTCCATTATCGGAAGCTCTGGAAGTGGGAAATCAACCTTCCTTCGCTCTATCAATTTACTTGAAATACCTAGCGCTGGAGAAATCATTTACAAAGGTCAAAATGTCCTTGAACCAAATTATGATTTAACGCACTATCGTGAAAAACTAGGAATGGTTTTCCAATCTTTCAATCTATTTGAAAATCTAAATGTCTTAGAAAATACAATCGTTGCCCAAACAACTGTCCTCAAACGCGAACGATCTGAAGCAGAGAAGATTGCTAAAGAAAATCTCGAAAAAGTAGGCATGGGCGAACAATACTGGAAAGCCAAGCCTAAACAATTGTCAGGTGGTCAAAAGCAGCGTGTCGCTATCGCTCGCGCCTTATCCATGAATCCAGATGCTATTCTCTTTGATGAACCGACCTCTGCCTTGGACCCTGAAATGGTTGGCGAAGTCTTAAAGATCATGAAAGAATTGGCTCAAGAAGGCCTAACCATGATCGTCGTTACCCATGAAATGGAATTTGCTCGAGATGTCTCGCATCGAGTCATCTTTATGGACAAGGGAGTCATTGCTGAAGAAGGTAAACCTGAAATTATCTTTACACAGCCAAAGGAAGAACGTACAAAAGAATTCCTTCAACGCTATCTTAAATAATCTTAACAAATACTTGTTGAGTACTAACTGACTGACCAACTAAAAAACACAGAATGGCGAATATTCATTCTGTGTTTTTATTCATTTTTAAATCAAACTATTTAACTTTCAAATAACTTGCATTTTGAATATCTAATTTAAAGACAAAGCCATTCATTTTTAGACTTATTGGATAATTTCTCCAAACTTTTATCTACAAACGAACACGTAACCTTAAAAACAGTTGAAGAAAAATGTTTGTTATTGTGTAAATAAACAAAGGAGTAGGACAAACCTACTCCTTATTTATCTTCATACTTATCGTGGTTTTTATCATAAAAGTCAATCAAACTAAGAGCTGTTTCAAATGAGATATTTTTAACTTGAGCACGACCTTGAGCCAGAGCAATAATAGACATTTCGCGGGCTGTTGTCTCTTTACTGATACGGTAACCTGTTAATTTTTTTTCACGAACCCAGCCTACGACTGCTTCTACTTTTTCAAAACTTGTTTTTGCCATTTCGTTCTCCTATCTAATTATTATCGATATTTAATTCTAAAGCTTTTTAGTTGATTTGTCAATAAGAACAAGATAGTAAACGGAAATTAAATATTTCAGAATATTCTGAGAACTTTTACTTAGCTTTTAAGGCAGATAAAATTTGAGTCCTAATACTCTCAACTCCATCAGGATTTGCTGGCAGGAAGATTGTATTATTTCCCTGTTTATCTGCAAAATTATTCAGTGTATCAAGGTATTGGTTGGTCAACAAAATAGACATAATCTGTTCTTCCGTCAACTCTACATTAGCACCTTTCAACTCTTTAATAGAATCTGCCAAACCATCAACAATAGCCTTCCGTTGCTCGGCTATACCAACCCCGTGAAGACGATCCTTTTCCGCCTCAGCCTCAGCAGCAGTAACGATTTTGATCTTGTCTGCTTCAGCCAATTCTTGAGCAGCGACACGCTTTCTTTGAGCAGCATTGATTTCATTCATGGACTGCTTAACTTCTGCATCTGGCTCAACTTTTGTAATCAATGTTTTAACGATGATGTATCCATAAGTAGACATTTCTTCAGCCACTTGTTTTTGAACTTCAAGTGCGATTTCATCTTTCTTTTCAAAGAGCTCATCGAGGGTCAATTTAGGAACAGAAGAACGCAAAGCGTCTTCAATATATGACTTAATTTGTGACTCAGGACGCATCAGCTTGTAATAGGCATCTGTAACGTTATTTTCATTTACTCGATACTGTGTCGCAACATTCATCGTAACAAATACATTATCTTGCGTTTTTGTTTCAACGACGATATCACTTTGTAACAAACGTAATTGAACACGCGCTGCAATTTTGTCAATTCCAAAAGGAATACGGAAGTTCATACCACTTGAACTTGTCTTTTGGTAGCGACCAAAGCGTTCAATAATGGCAACGGATTGTTGTCTAACAACATAAATGGAACTTATTAGCAATAAAATAGCTAAAAAGATGACAACTAATAGAATAACAATTCCCATAATGTGTTTCTCCTTTTTGATCCAAAGGGATTTAAACTGTCCTGAAACGGCTTAATCTCTACCTTTTAAATCATGTTTTTATAGAATGTATTATAGCATAAGGCAAAAACGAGAGCAAAGAAAAATCAACAAAAAAGAAAAATATTTCAAACTTATTTGGAAGCTCTCTTCCTTTTTGTAACTAAAGAGAAAAGACTTTTTTCTTCAACAAAAAATCCTGTCAGCGATTCTCTGAACTTACAGGATTAGAGGATTTAACCTATTTACTTATATATATATATATATGTGTGTGTGTGTATATAACAGGGTTCAATTTCAAAAGGCTATTCATCTGACACCTTCTTTTTTAACCGAGATCTTATAACCAACCTTTCTCTTGCCCGATTCGGACTGCTTCGGTTCGATTTTCAGCATCTAGCTTGGTCAAAATAGCCGACATATAGTTACGAACCGTTCCATTTGACAGGAAGAGTTTTTCAGCAATTTCTTTATTGGACAGGCCAGTCGCTGCAGCTTGTAGGACTAGCCTCTCCTGCTGAGAGAGAGGGTTCCTGCTGGTCATCAGTACCTCCATCAATTCCGGCGAATATTCCTTTTGCCCATCTAGAACGGTATGGATGGTCTTCATCAAATCCGCAATGCTGCGTTCTTTGAGCACATAGGCATCTACATCCGCCTTAACAGCTCGCTCAAAGTAGCCCGGTCGCTTGAAGGTTGTGACGATGATGACCTTGATGTTGAGTCGATTGGCCTTGACCCATTCGAGAACATCTAGTCCAGTTTTGTTGGGCATTTCCACATCCAAAACTGCTACATCAAGATTTTCTGACTTGAGACAATCGATAGCTTTCTGCCCATCCTCTGCCTGATAGACTTCTTCAACATCTGGCTGCAACTGCAAGAGCTGAGCTAGAGCATCTCTCAGCATACTTTGATCTTCTGCTAACAAAAGTTTCATGCTTCCTTCCCTCCGTATGGTAATTCTATTCGAACTTGTGTCGGGTTCTTACTGCTAAGAATCTCGACCCTTCCTGACATCGTAACTAATCGCTCTCGAATGCTATGCAACTCCTGACCAGTTAGTTTTTGAAAACCACAACCATCATCTCGAATGTCCAAAACAAGTTTGTCGTCTTTCTTCACTAAAGAAAACCAGCTCTTTTTAGCTTGGGCATGCTTAATGATATTGGTCGCCGCCTCCAGTAAGATCATACTAATCGTTGACTGCTGACTCGGTGGGATACTAGCAACATTGAGTTGATTATCTATTTCTACCTGAATACCGCTCATCTCAAGCATAGCTCGAATGGTTACTAGTTCTTCATCCAGAGTTCGCTCCTTTAGATTATTTATAATCCGTCGAACATCAGCCATAGACTTCTTACTAATCTCTTGCACTTCCTGCAGTTCTTTTGCTGCCTTATCGTAAGCTTCCATCTGTAAAAACTGTTGAGCCAGCTCCGCTTTAACACTGAGCATGGCAAAGGTGTGTCCTAGACTATCATGTAAGTCTCGACCAATCCGATTGCGCTCATTTTCTGCCAGAAAAAGATTCAGTTGGGCATTTTGCTTGACCTTTTCTTCCTTGATTCGCTCCGTCATCTGAATCCGATGGAGACCAAAGGTCAAACCATCCGAAAAGAGAAAGGTTACAACAAAGAAAAGCAACTCCGCTGGACCAACATGACCCATCAAGTAATTAGTCATCACAATAATGGGCTGCAAGGTGATAAAGGTCAGAAAGCGCCAGGATTTAAAAGAAATATCATCCAGTTCGTAGATAAGCAGATTAGATAGATAAAAAATATACCAGGTAAAACCTGTATTTAGCCAGACAGAACCATAATATATGTAAGCAACTAAGAGCCACCAAGAAAAAAACTGGATAAGGCGATGGTTGCTCAACAAGACCGCATAGTAAGCAGCAACAAAAATAGCTGTCCAAAACAAGAGGAAAAGCGGGTATTCCCCGCTAATCACTCCCGCAACTGGAAAGATGATAAAGACCAGCGCAATATGAAACATATAGTGGACTTGTTTAAGTTTTTCCCACATGGTTTTATTTTACCTCAATTCGCTTTTTAAGTTGTAACACAAGAATGCTGACCAAAACCGTATAAATCAGAACAATCAAAGCTGCCTTGCCATTAAACTGATGGTGTTCTAGATAAGAAGACACGACCTGCATCAGTTGATAACTTGGTGTCAACTTACCAATTGGCTGGAGCCATTTTGGAAACATAGTCAGAGGGAACCATAGACCTCCTAGAACAGCCAGTGCCATATAGACGATATTGCCCACTACAGACATGAGCTGAGCACTTGGCAAGAGACTGACCAATACCCCCATGGCAATAAAGACCACACTTCCTACCAGAAGGATCAAGGCAATAAGAAGCCAGTCCACCATTGGTAGATTAACCCCGCGAACAAAATGCCCAATTGAGAAAACTACAATGATAGAAAGCATAAAAGTCAACAGCGTGCTACAAAGTTTTGATATATAGTATTTTACCATAGAAATTGGCGAGTGCTGAATCATTTTTTGCCAGTTATTATTTTTATCAGACTGTAAAGTGCTTGGAATGCTAAAGAAGGCACTAGACATGATACTAAAAAGAGTCATAGAGAAGAGGTAGCCTCGAAGCACAGGTTCAGGCGTATCACTTCCAGACATCATTCCTGAGAAAATCAGGTAAAAGACGCTGGGCAGACCAATGGACAAGAGATAATAAGCAGCCTGCCGCTTCATCAAAATCAACTCAATCTTCATAAGACTTGCCATATTTTTCATGATTACTCTCCTATTCTTGTGTCGTTTCAAAAATACTATCCAAGAGGGTACGATTACGTACTTCAATCTCTTCGATTGTACAGCCGTTTTCCTGCAGGACCTGCCAGACCTGTCCAGCATCTCTAGTAGCAAAAGATAAAGCCTTTTGCTTGATTTCTAAATCAGTCACATTATCCAGCTTTTCCAGCACAGACTGATAAGTCAGTGGCAAGGTAAAGTGTTTTTCCTGCTCCTCACTGCGCATGGCATAAGGCGTCGTATCTCGAATCAACTCGCCCTTGTGCAGCACCAAAATTCTGTCTGCCGTATGCTCGACTTCTTCGATATAGTGAGAGGAATAAACAATGGTCACTCCCTGTTGCTTGAGCTGATCAACAATTTCCCAGAAATGCTGACGAGTGGAGGTGTCCATAGCTGAAGTTGGTTCGTCCAAGAAGAGAATCTTAGGACGACCAATCAGGCTTAGAACAAAAGAGAAGAGACGCTTTTGTCCACCAGACAGCTTGCTGGCTAGCTGATTCTTTTGCTTGTCTGTAAATTGCAGCAAGTCATCAATTTCTTGATTGGATAAACTATTTGGATAAATGGCTTGGAAGAACGTCAAGAGTTCCTTGACCTTCAAATCCTCCACCACTGTATTTTCTTGTGGTAAAATCGCTACCGATTGCTTGAGTTGGCTATCAGTTGGTTTGAGTCCCTGAATCCTTGCTTCACCCGCTGTCAGAAACTTATCGCCCAGCAAACAATCCATGAGAGTCGTTTTCCCTGCTCCGTTGGGACCAATCAAGGCCACACAGTCACCTTGAGAGATCTCAAACGAAATATCCTTTAAAATCTCCTTACCATGAATGCTTTTTGAAAGCTTCTTTACTTCAATCAGTTCCATTTTGCTCCTCCTTTGATTCGATAAAGCGCATGTGCATCTTTCCTTTATTTTTCCAAAACCGGAAGAAGAAAAACCAAATGCTTTTTGAATTCTTACAGCAACCTTTTATCATGTTGTTAACTATATTATAAGGGAAAGAAATTTTTCCTACTAGTTGATTTTGTCACCGTCTGACATGACAAATGTCATAACAAAAAAGACCGGAAATTTTCCGATCTTCTTTTTTAAGTATAAATTAGCAAGAAAGATTATTCTACACTAAAGAGGTATGGATAAACCGGTTGATTTCCTTGATGGATTTCAACTTCTACATCTTCATATTTCTCCATCAAGTCTTGAGCCAAGTTATTGGCCAAGTCTTCATCCCCTTCTTCACCAATATAGATTGTAACAATTTCGCTGTCCTCATCTAGCATCTTTTCAAAGGTTTGAGTCAAGGTCGCAAACATATCTGGATTAGATACGACGATTTTTCCGTCAACCATTCCTAGATTGTCATTTTTATGAATCTCAAGTCCATCAATCGTTGTATCACGGACAGCAGTCGTCACACTACCACTAATAACATCTGACAGAGAAGCTGTCATCCGATCATGATTTTCTTCAATTGATTTACTTTCGTCAAAGGCAAGTAAGCTTGTCAGACCTTGCGGAATTGTACGCGTTTCGATGACAGCCGCTGGTTGCTCCAAGACTTCTGCTGCTGACTGGGCAGCCATGAAGATATTCTTATTATTTGGCAAGATAATGATATTGCGAGCATTGACCTGCTCAACAGCCTTGATGAAATCTTCTGTTGACGGATTCATCGTTTGACCACCAGAGATAATGTAGTCAACACCTTGCGCCTTAAAGATTTCTGCTAGTCCATCACCCGCTACGACGGCAATGATGGCATATTCTTTTTCTTGAGCTGGTTTTGCTGCATTTTCTTCTTTTTCAACTTGCGCTTCATGCTGGTTCCGCATATTATCCACTTTCACCTTGACTAGGCTACCATACTTAAGTCCTTCTTGCATAACAAGGCCTGGATCTTCTGTATGGACATGGACTTTTACAATTTCATCATCATTAACGACCAACAAAGAATCCCCAAGCTCGTTTAGGTAGTTGCGGAATTCATCATAGTCAAAGTCTTTTACATAAGTTGGACCTTGCTTCAAAGCAACCATAATTTCTGTACAATAGCCAAACTTAATGTCTTCTGTCGCTACGTGACCTGCTACAGACTTATGGTGTTCAGCATTGATCATTTCACTCATAGTAGCAGGGGTTGCTTGGAAGTCTTCAGAGGCAATATACTCACCTGTCAAAGCAGATAAGAAACCTTCATAAATGAAGACCAAGCCTTGACCACCTGAATCCACGACACCAACTTCTTTTAAAACTGGTAACATATCTGGTGTTTTAGATAAAGCAGTTTTAGCACCTTCAAGCGCTGCCTTCATAACCTCAACAGCATCATCTGATTCTTCTGCTTTTTTCTTGGCTCCGATTGCTGCACCACGAGAAACTGTCAAAATAGTTCCTTCAACTGGCTTCATGACAGCCTTATATGCAACTTCTACACCTGACTGAAAAGCATGCGCCAAATCATGTCCGTCTAATTCCTCTTTTTCTTTCACACTTTGTGAAAAACCACGGAAGAGCTGAGAAGTAATAACCCCAGAGTTACCACGAGCACCCATCAAGAGGCCTTTGGCAAAAATACTAGCTACTTCACCCACTGTAGAAGCTGACTTGCTAGAAACTTCCTTTGCACCATTTTCAATAGTCATTCCCATATTGGTCCCTGTGTCACCATCTGGAACAGGAAAGACATTTAAAGAATTCACATATTCGGCTTGTTTATTCAGACGAGTTGATGCTGCCTGCACCATTTCTTGAAATAAACTAGTTGTAATATTTGTCACGATTATTCTCCTACGACCTTGATATTTTGAATATAGACATTTACTGTTTGTGCTGTGATGCCTAGTTGATTTTCTAAGCTAAATTTCACGCGCTCTTGAATGTTTTTTGAAACTTCACTAATCTTTGTTCCGTAACTAAGTACTGCAAAAACATCAACTGCAATGCTTCCTTCTTCTGTGGTTCTTACAACAACACCTTTTGCGTAATTCTCTTTACCTAAAAGAGCTTGGAAGTTGTCTTTAATTGCATTTTTGCTAGCCATACCTACTACGCCAAAAATCTCAGTCGCTGCTCCGCCAACAATTGTTGCAATGACGTCATCAGTCAGCTCGATTTGGCCATCTTTTGTATTGATTTTTACAGTCATGACATGTACCTCTATAGTTTTTATAGTTTATTTTACCATATTTTAGACAGGCTGTAAAAGAGAAGGACGGGAATAACTTAGAAAATCAATAATTAGCATAGTAAAATATATCCAAACCTTCCTCATTTATAATTCCAAAGAAAAAGAGCCTGATAGGCTCCTTTACCTTATTAATTAAACGCGTTCAACTTTACCTGATTTAAGGGCACGAGCTGAAGCCCAAACTTTTTTAGGTTTACCGTCGATCAAAACAGTAACTTTTTGAAGATTTGGTTTAACAGCGCGTTTTGTTTGGTTCATCGCGTGAGAGCGGTTGTTTCCTGATACAGTCTTACGACCAGTAAAGTAACATACTTTAGCCATTATCGTGTTTCCTCCTATTAGATCTAATATTACGGATGTGCTAGCACCACATACCTTCCTATATTACCAAAAAACTTGACGTTTGACAAGTACATTTCTCCAAACTTTCGAAATTAATCCGTTTTCTTAAATATATATAATCTTTAAAGAACCAAAAGCAACGTCGCCTCTGACATACAAAGTCTTTTCTTTCTCGTTGACATTGCGAGGATTAGTAACAGAACCAAAGGCATTATCCACCTCAATTTCTACTCTCCATTTACTAGGAACATACAGGGTCACGTTACCAAAAGATAAGTCTACTTCGAAGGTTGCAGACTCTCCCAAAATAGTCGCATTATCAAAGTATACGGAAGCACTGCCAAAAGAACAATCTATTTTTTCATATGTGAAATTCTCTGAATGAATATAGCGTGTCCCAGTTCCAAATGCTATTTCACCTTCTTTTGTAGACAAGGCTTTTTCCTTCCAAAAACGACTAGATGGCCAAATCGTCTTAGGTTTTAGAATCAAGCTTAAACCAATACAAGCTAAAACACTAGCAGCAAACAAGGTACCACTCGAAATTTGCAAGAAGTGGTAGTGACTATTTGCGATAACTAAAGCAATGTAACCAAATATAAAACCAGCAGCCATATTTCGCTTCACAAAATTCTCAATTGAAAAATAAGCAAAGCCGGCAATCACTGCAAGAGTCCAAATATTAATATTCAAATAAGGAAATCCAAACTGCCCTTGGAATAAAACCAATGCTGCTAGTCCAAGGAAAAGAATTCCAATCAATGTTTTTTTCATGAAAATTACCTCGTTTCGTTTAACTTTTCTTTTAAAATTTGATAATAGTGTCGGGAAACGTGCACTTGTTTATGTGTGTCATAAAATTGGATAGTACTGGTTCCCGAAAATGATTTATCCAAAGCGTAAATAGCCTTGGCATTGGCAATAGTAGACTTTGAAATGCGACAGAAATATGCCGGAAGTCTCTCTTCTAATTCGTATAGCTTCAATTTGACTTCATAAGCATCATCCCTGCTATGAGCATAAATTTTGGTAGCATCCGTCTCAAAAAATAAAATATTCTTCAAATCAACAAAATATTCACTTGTATCCTTATAGAAAGCTACCGGTTGACGGTTGGCTTGTTCAAGTGCTGCTTGAATCCGAGCCACCTCTTCACCATATTGAGCCGTTCGGATAACGACTTCAGTTTCTGCCATATCTGTATCAAGCTCAATCCTAATCTTCATAGCCACTCCTTTCCTTGCTTCTGACTTCATTATAGCAATTTTCAAAAAAGAAACAAGGCATTTTCAGTAAGTGGTTATTTTTGATAACTAAGTGGTTGCTTATCCTTCTCAAAAAATGTTAAGCAAACTTGATTTCTCATCTAGACTCTCCAATAGATTCGTTTAGTATAAAAGCACGACTTACACATATTGAATATCTGTCTTATTTTATGATCAAACGAATTTGAAAACTTTTTTCCTTCTGATATAATAGTACCTCAGGAGGTACTATATGTCTAAACAAAAAATTAATCGCTTTGTCGGATCTATTGGAGCTTTTATTGGGATTCTTGTCTTTATTGCATATATTCCACAAATTATCGCTAACTTGCAAGGAGAAAAAGCTCAACCATTCCAACCACTATTCGCAGCAGTTTCTTGTTTAATTTGGGTAATCTATGGTTGGACCAAAGAACCTAAAAAAGACTGGATCCTTATCATTCCCAATGCGGCAGGAGTGATATTAGGCGGTCTAACTTTTCTTACTTCTTTATAAGAATTAGATAAACAAAACCAGCAACCCATGAAAAAGTTGCTGGTTTTCTTTCTGCCGATTGCAAGCATTCTAGTTGTTTGGACGAACTAAACTCAACAATAATATGCCGAATTTAAAGCTAATTTAACTAAATTAGATTTCATATACAAATAGACTAAAATTCAATTTGGTACAAATTTGGTACAAATAAAACTTTTCGTAAAACCTGGTTTGAAAGATTTTTATTTGAATAAGTTTCAATATATGCTTAAAATCAATGTTTTCCCACGTTTTCAGAAAGAACATTTTCATTTAATTTGAATAAATTTCAGTTGAATGGTGTGAATTTTCCCCTAAAAATAAACGGATTGAGCTAGATTTTACCATAAAATTCACACCATTTAACAATTTTACGTCCAAATTAAATTTATTTCCTTAAAATTATTTTCGGACAAATAATGAAGAATCCCTTCGAAATTAAGAGGGGATTTTTTAGATTTTAAGACACCTCTCAATGATCTATTTGGTGTTAAAACTCTATATATTGTTTTAACAACCATATTTATATTTTTCTGTTCCCCATTTGATAAAACTTTAAACGCCTCTCCATTTCGAGTATATATCATTTGTTCATCATGAATTAAAACATCGAAGTCATCAAAATCATTATCGCATACAAATGCAAAATCAACACTTTGGACACTAAACATTGTTGCTCGTATCTCGAATTCAATTTCAAAGTCCGTTTTTTTATGTAAAATAGCAACAAGATTTTCTTTATCCTCTAAGGGTTTGTAATTATTTTCTCTACTTACGACAGCTCGCATTTGTGAAATAGCTTCATCAATACCAGAACCATATAAATCAATATAGAGCAAATCTTTCATAATAGCTGGAGGATTGCAATCATCAAGGCGGATGGGTACAAATTTTAAATTATTACTAATTGCACTCATTAATGCACTCTGCCATTCCCTTATAACCATATTACTTTTAAGAGAATTATTAGATAAAAAATAGAAAAAAGTAGTATACTGCTCTAGTCCTTCATTCATCTTACCTACAATACTGTCACCTGGTTGCATTGACCACTTATCGTAAAAAATATTATTTCTACCAAATGATACCTCTAACTGCCTAGCAACCATATCAACTAACTGTTGATCATTGTGATTATAACTAATAAAAATCATACAATCCCCTATAACTTCTTTTTTATAAGAAAACTATTTTATCATAAATCCATACTTTAATAACAGTCTTTATCCCTTTATGTGAAAACACCGATTTTTGGGTACAATAAAGGCTTTGTTTTTCACTGTCTACTGTATGAGGGAGTACACATTAAGATGTTCCTTTTCAATATCTTATTCCCAACTTAAGCCAAATCTACATAATTACTCACCATCTAAAATATTTTCTAACATTGGTTCGATAGAACTATGTTTCAAGTCCTCTATAAGCCTCTGGGCATAGAAACGATTTACTTCCCGAGCTACATAATATAACATCCTTGCAGCCATTTCTTTACTCAAGTAATCAAAATGCTTATCTTTTAATACATCAAATGCAAGAGATGCAAAAATATCATTTGAAGAAAAAGAGGTTGCAACTTCTTTTAATGATGGAAAAAGTTTTTGAATCAAGAATAGTGCATTTTCTGGGCTTACTTTCATAAATTTAATGCAAGCCAATTTGTAATTTTCTCCTATGTCAATAAGTTCCCGACACAAATCCACGTTCGAAATATTATTAAGATATATCGTTATTGTTTCATCATATTCTCTCTGTTGAATTTTTTTTAATATTTTCTGCTTTGAATCCTTTTGATGAAAAATTCGCAGGTGATAACTTAGTTGTTCAAGCATTTCCCCTGCATCTCTAAACCTTAATTCTGGTTGATAAGAGGTGGCTTTTTGAACAAAAGTTCGTAGAACATGTTTTTCATTAGTTGGGTTTCCAGTTAAACAAAAATTAACCACCTTTCCTAACGAATAGACATCACTCATTTTAGTTGCATTTTTTAGACCAGTTATCTGTTCTGGCGCACAATAATAAAACTGCCCATAATTATTTGTGTTCATAGTCAAATGAGAATGATTGACAGTAGAATCTTTAGCTAATCCAAAATCAGATATCTTTATAATCCCATCACATAGAAAAATATTGCTTGGACTCAAATCTCTATGATAGATATCACGAGAATGAACATCAGCCATTATTGTCAATATTTGAAACAACAGATTAAATATTTGGTTTAATTCTAATTCATTATTTACAATATAATCATTTAAAGTAAAATCAGCTTTTTCCATCGTATAGCTAAACTCTGACTCATCGAATTCATAAACTTTAATAATCCCATTTACTTGCGATAGAGACTGCATGATTTCAAACTCTCTTTTAAAGCGACTTTTTAGAGCAGAGTTCTGTTTATATTCATTTTTCAACTTTTTCACAATCCGTTGAGAATGATTTTGTAAATAAATATCAGCAAATCCACCTTTAGCGAGAAAGGATTTGTCAGTTTTTACTATTCCTTTCTCTATATAGGCATTTATCTTTTTTCTTAGTTTCTCTGCTTGCCTATTCTTAATATCACTCTTTTTAAAACTATCATCTGGAAGGTCATCATAATAGATTAGTAAATCTCCTACCAACTTAATAACATCTTCATCAAAAGCTTCATCTATATATGCTTCAAATGATTTCCCTTTTGATAAACCGTATTTTTCTTGAACTTTTACACCAACAGAGTGATATGTAAATTCATCAAAGGTACGATTTGAAAAATCTAGAACATACCCACCTTCATTGAAAAATTTTTTTATTATATTTTTATCATGAAAAGTAATTTTTGCCATTATAACCCCATTCTAACTTAGAATCTTTCTTTACAAAATAATTTTCAAGTTATACATAAAATTACTGTACAGTGACTTCAATTACTATTATACCAAATCCAATTCTACTTTAGTTATAATTTCCTTTTATTTAGTGACATAATACAACACTATCCTAATATAGAAATTAATCTAAAATTACAAGAAATACCCAAAGTGTTCCTTTGGCATACATATATGTCACTTAGAGTTTATCTCAACCGTCAACAGATAGAATAAATTTACTACTATTTTCACAACCAAAACTAAGATTAAGAATAAAAAATACATAATTACTATATGATTGTAGCATAGCATTTGGATAAAGCTCACACCATTATTCTTGAAGAAAAGAACAATATATGCTATCATGGAGGTACAATGAAAAAGCCAAAATTTGAGTTTTATACTCGGTTAAATGGACACACCGAGTTCCTAGAATTTTTACAAACTATACCAATTAAAGACAAACAAAAATTACTGGCAACTATCGCCACTATACAAGAGCATGGTCTTTTAGTTGCTCAACGTATGGAATGGGTGAAAAAGCTAGATGACGACATCTTTGAAATCCGCTCAAAGGTTGCTTCTAACATTCAAAGGGCACTTTATTTTCATGTTATCAATGAACGCTACATCATCACCCATGGCTTTACCAAAAAAACACAAAAAACACCCCAGAGTGAGATAAAACACGCTAAGGATTTAAAGAAAGAATTTGAGGACAACAACCATGACCACAATTAAATTTGATGATTTTTTAGAAAACGAACTAGCAAACAATAATTTTAAAGAAGGCTTTTTAACTGAAAAAGCTATTTTGGAAAGTGCTATTGCAGTTTATGACGCACGACAAACAGCAGGCCTCACCCAAAGAGAGCTAGCTTCCCTATCTCATGTCCCACAGTCTACCATTGCTCGCATTGAACGCGGAAATAACACAAGCATTGAAACAATGAGCAAAATTGCACTTGCTCTGAATAAAAATCTAACTATCAACATAAGCTAATAGTCAAATTAAGCTCTCAAAAGAGCTGATGAAATATAAATTCATCAGCTTTTTTTATCACATGTAATATCATATGTAACAATCAATGGCTAAACAATGGCCCACAAAGGTGGAACTCAAGGTTTTTAACATCAACTAAACCAACAACTTCGTCACTTTGATATAATTTTATCAAAAATTGTGCCATCTCTTTGCCCGTATGATATTTGGCAAAGTGTTCATCGTAATCATACTCTTTCGAATCTGTAGCAGCTGGAGCCAAAACCTTAGCTTTTAATTGGTTTTTATTTGCCTCTAGTTCTAATGCCAAACCTTCTGTGAAAGCACTGACATAAAATTTACTCGCACAGTATGTAACCGCATTTGAAACCATCATATCCGCCTCTAGATGATAAGTTAATCAATTGAGCACCTTTACAATCTTTATAATCTCTCACATACAGAGTTGATAAAATGGTTAAAGCTTCAATGTTTAGATGAATCATTACATTATACACCTCTTTCTTAATAAAGTGAATTTATATTTTCCCCCAATTTGTAAAATTAAGCCAGAAAAAAGCATCTCGTATTAGACGAAATGCTTTCAATAAGTGTAAATAAGTTTTAACGTTTACTAAATTGTGACGCTTTACGGGCCTTTTTCAATCCTGGTTTGGCACAGTTGGATTTCAGGTACTTTCAGTTTAGCTTTATATCAACCATCATCAAAATCCAACTATTTTCTTATTTTAAAAAATATGAATAAGTTTGATTGAATGAGGGAATTTCTTTAAATTTTTTCTTAGCACCTATAAGTTAATAATACTATTCTTTAAATTATAGTTTATAATTATCTGATGTTTCAATGACCACAAAACAAAGTACAGCGAATCACTTCCTTTAGTCAAACATATAACTGAACAACATTGTTTATCTTCCTGCACTTTCATATTTTTTCAATCCTTTTCTAAAAATTGTACGACTGATAATAATCAAAAAAACTGTAAAAACTATTTGATAGAAAAATAGGTTCAATGTATCTTTCCCTAAAAATATTAATACTGCAGGATTGGCAATTAATAAATTGGGAACAAATAACATAGTGATCAATCTGTTAATACCTGTAAAAATATTATATGGATACTTAGAAATTCCAATATAATTCAAAAATACATCTACTTTTGAAAATTTAGTTGGGAACCAAAATGAACTAATCGTTATTAGAAACCAAATTGAATAATATATAATACAACCACACATTAAAGAAAGGATATAAAATAATATTTTTAATGAATTTAAATGTACATTTAAATTTCCATAACTTATAAAAATGATCGCAAGACCAAAAAAAGTATTCACGAATTGAACTAAATTAAATGATCTAAAAATATAGAACAACTGAGTATCAAACGGCCTCAATAAAATTTGATCCAAGTTACCACTCAAAATATCTGATTCTAAAATTCCCATACTTCTAATTAACAATCCCATCATAACTCCATCTACAATAGTGTAGGAACCTACCAAAAATAAAATTTGATAATAGTCCCAACCATTAAAATAGTCTATGTTTAAGAAAATCAATCTAAAAAATACAATAGGTAAACCAATCCACAGTATCGACGAAAATAGACCACAAAAGAAGTCAAAATGAAAATTCATATCAGATTTAAAACCAAAATGAAGTAGCCTAAAAATTACTTTTATTCTAAACATTTTATCCTCCCACATTTGAGAAGTGCTCCACTCCTTTTCTCAATATGAATCTTGATATAATATAAAAAATGATGCACCAAATCAATTGAATACAAATAATTCTCAAATAGTCTATTAATTTATATGTATCATTACTAAACATCTGAAGCGGTTCATATACTAAGTATTTAAAAGGTAATACATCTAAAAACAGACGAAAATTATTCGAAAAAAAACTTAAAGGCAATAATATTCCTGATAAAAACTGAATTACTATTTCTTTAACAGTAAGGACAAAAAATATATTTTCTAACCAAAAAGAAAGCATACCTACACAACATGATATTAAAAACCATAGAACCATAGATAGAATAATTGCAATACTTCCTAAAATAAGAATTTCAATGGTTAATAACTCATTCTTGTAATAAACACTGGAGAATAAAATGACAGGAATGATGATAAATAATAAATGAGCAATCCTATCTCCAAGCATTTTACAAAAATAATACTTATAAAAAGTAACAGGTTTTATTAATATGCTAAAAAAATTTCCTGAATGAACATCGTCATTGATTTCCCAATCAACTGGATAAAAAACAAAATATGAAAAAATTATAGTCCCCAAATAGTATTGAACCATTGAGGTAAAATCATATCCTGCTATATTTATCTGGTTACTCTGATATATATATGTCCATAAAAATACTGATATCATAATTTGTATACTTGCCTGTAACATTAACAATAGTACACTTGATTTATAGTTCAAAATAGATCGAAATGATATCAGAATAATAGACATTTCTTTTTTCAATTGTGCTCCTTTTTTGTAAAATAGTTTTGTAAAATAATTTCTTCTAAAGAAAGATTTGATATTTCAAAATCTTCTATATCTACAAGCTTATTGATTGATTCTAATGTCTCAAAGACAAAATCTCTAGGTATTTTTAGTATACATTCCGATTTTGTTTGAGAAATGACTACTACTCCTTTAACAGAGCATAACTCTGGTACCAAATCTAATGTCGTTTTTATCTTTAAATATTTAAAATCAGAAAATTTAGATAAAATAACATCCATTGACTCCTGCAAAATAATTTTTCCTTTGTCAATGACGATTAATTCGTCACAAACAGACGAAATATCATCCATATCATGACTCGTTAAAATAATAGTAGTATGACATTCTTCATTCATTTTCTTTAAAAATGTTCTGATATCTTTTTTAGACTGTATATCTAACCCTATAGTAGGCTCGTCTAAAAATAATATTTCCGGACTTGTTAAAGATGCCGCGATAAACTCCATTTTCATTTTTTGTCCAAGAGAGAGGGTCCGGACCTGCTGGTAAAGCTGATCTTTTACATTCAACAAATTGCTTAACTCCTGAATTCGTTCTTGTAAAATCGCCGGTTCTACCTCATATAAAGTACCAATCAATTGAAAATAATCTATAGCCGAAACATCTTGAAATAACTGTAATTTATTTCCTACTACTATTGAAATTTTTTTTCTAAAATTTATACTTCTTTTAAATGGAATTTCTCCATTCACTTCTAATTTTCCGGAACTAGGATAAAGAGTCCCAGTCAACATTTTAATCGTTGTGGATTTACCAGCTCCATTACTCCCAATAAAGCCAACTATACTCCCTCTCTTAATCGTAAAACTAATATCTTGAACAGCTCGAATCGTTATTTGATTACGTTTCAAAAATCTCTTGATAAATGGGAGTCTTGAATCAAAATTATAGAAATTTTTAGATAAATTCTGAGCATTAATAACTATTTCACTCATATATCTCTCCTTTCGATAAAATATATTTACTTGTACTTTTTCCATACTTTACCAAAATGCTACATCAAACACTGTCGCCATTATAAATCTCCTTATATTATCTAGCCTCAATTTCAATTCGATTATAACATAATTCTCCACCTAAAAATTAATTATAAAATGTACATTTGAAAAATTTTTAGTTTTCACTTAAATAAAGTACATAATTAAGGATAATTAGCTCTAAAAAAATTTTTGGTTATATGGCTCCAGAATTCTTCTTAGATTATTATTCTCACGTATCTTTCCGAAAAATAAGTACTTTCCCTAAAATTAATTATTTTCTGTTATAATAGACATTTCTTCATTTTTCCGTTATAACAGACACTGACATACTCTTGTAATATTATTTTGGTATAATTAAAATTATAGAAGGAGGCACAGATTATGAGAAAATTAATAGGTATACTACTACTTTCATTATCAATAATTACGTTAATTGCTTGCTCTAAAAACAACTACCAATCTTTTGATGGTGAGTATTATTGGATCTCAAGTGAAAGAAACGAGTTAGCGTTTACTATTAAAGGAAACAATGCTTCCATTGAGCATGGAGAAGCCGATAGCTTTACCATTAACAAACAAAAAAATACGGTCGAATTAACTGGACAAAATATTGCAAGTCGGACAGAAGAATATTCATTTAAAGATGGGGTCTTTTCTGTTGATATTAGTGGAGTTAAGCATGACTACTATCTTAAAGGTAGCGAAGCGTATAAAAAGGCTCTAAAACAATATGGATATAAATAACATCATTCACACCTATTTTACCGAATAGGTGTTTTTTTGTGCTGAATAGATTACTTCAAAAAACTTTTAAACTTATTCTTAACCGAATAGTTTATATTTCATGCAAATTAGTTTAATCAAAGAGATTGGATTGTATTTTATTATACAATGGATTCATGAATAATTTAAAAGAAGAAAATATTAGAAGAGCGATCTGGCATATAAAGCGACATCTAGAAGGACTATGGAATTCTCGAGATGAGGTAGATAGAAAATATGAAATGTTTCATCTGCAATCTAGTGTTGAATGTTTAGAACGTGTAATGAACAACGAAAAACCCTATCCACCTATGGATAGGGAAGAAGTATTTTGAGCATAATTTTTTAAAAACGTTGTTTTTACAGTTGAAAAGTCTTCGTTCAATTCTTTAATAACTTTATCTGATACAATAAGAGTCCCCGAATCATTTAATCCTACTTGAGAAAGAAAATAAACAGTATCTAATGGTTGGGACGATGCCAATTTTAAAGAATAACCGCCAATCGATAAATCTTTCGTTTGTAGTAAAAATTCTTGGATTTGTTTAATGGTTCCTTTGTAATTGGCATTTACTAGATAGCCATCATCAGCTAAGTGAATTGACTATTAAAAAACTATAGGAATGCTCTCAGGGTTTTATAATAAAAAGGAGAAAGAAGATGCTAAGTCTTCTCTCTCCTATTAATACACAAAACAGGTCAAAAGATGACCTAAAAATCATTGAACAAATTAAGATCTTCTATTTTGAGAAAAAAGTCAATCTTTCTGTGACGCACTGGAAGTTGCGTCTACCTGATTCTGATCTACTTCTTCTTGTTTGGAAGAATTTCTTTCCGTCTTATCTGAAGTGTCAGGATCTTTCTGTACATGCCCGCAGGCCGTTAGGATAAAGACAGAAATCAGAGCCAGAAACAAGCTCCCAATTTTCTTGAACCTAGACATACGAATCCTCCATTTATACAAAACTTGATGAGACTAGCACTCCGCCAAAAATGCCTGTACAGTCTTGACATCTTCTGAACTACCGCCTTGGTCAATATCGCAGATATGCTGGAGCCCATATTTTTCGATAATCAAGG
>ERZ772948.433-NODE-433-length-27290-cov-5.243070_pt1 | contig 27290 bp, 35 predicted proteins | sample MGYA00511945_ERZ772948 | MGnify/ENA primary metagenome ERZ772948 (study PRJEB29015, sample SAMEA2737927) | human oral metagenome | biome: human oral; feature: human-associated habitat; material: dental | place: China | collected 2141 ... | reverse complement strand
AAGAATCCCGACTGTTTGCTCTGGCGTTAAGCAGCTGCTCGGCTTGGCTTGCACTGAGAGAAACTCCTATGTCATTACCGTTTGTCGTCATATCCAGCTTGTCGCCATAGACTTTTGGATTTAGCTTAGACATCAACCATTTACGCGTATCAATCCGTAGACGTGATCGCTGAACATTCTCACTGTTGAATATATAACCGTCACCTTCCAATTTCTCCATGTAGTCATTGGTAGCGTTGTCGGCAATCTCAATAATGTCTTCGGCGTGCATGTATGACCGCTCCTCACACGCACGCGCGTATTGCTCACGAAACTTATCATTTTCTCGCAGCCAGCGAAAAAATGTCTGCATAGAGATCATATCCTTCTCTGCACAAATAGAACGGACCGATTGCCCTTGAGCAATCATTTGACAAATCTTATCAGCTAGTTTATTGGTATACTTTGAAGGACGCCCGTTCTTTTTGGGCGTTTTCTTTGGTGGTGCCTTAGAAGATTTAGGTTTATCTTTAGCGGCTGTTTTCGCCATTAAAAATTCCTCGCAAGGAATATACTGCTAAAGGACCTCTTATTGTCCTATATTATACAGGAAAGCATGAGCATTGTAAATATTATAATCTCACTGCGGTGTCTCTTGACGAGACAGTTTAACTTTTAGCCGTCTTTTTCATATCTTACCTAAATTTTTGGCTAGATATGTTTATACTGGGTTGGTATATAGCGTTAGCATAATCACGTAAATCACGCCTTATTCGTCGCTCTTCTGAGGTTGCAGTATAGGGATTGTATATATTGTCAATCTGCTGATTTATCTCCTTTAGATACACAGGGCAAGCATGACCATAGCCATATACATCATCTCTTCTAATAGTTTTTCCGCATTTATCACAGACTATTGAATCAGCAAAAAATGATTTTGAAGGACACCTATTAATCACAGTTACTTCTCCTTTGTGTATCGAGGTTTCTCGTGTTTGTTCTTTAATTCACAAATATTTTTATATAATCCTACAATCGCTCGCTTTAGATCGTAGTTACTCATGTTTTCAATATCAGACCGACCGCCCAACTCTATGTATATGTTTCTCAAATTTGCCAGTCCTTTGACATCAGTGACTGCTTTCATAATCTTGCGCTCATAATCTTCATCATCCAGAAATAAACACGACTTTGGCTCAGACTTGCTCATCTTGCGATCAGGATGTCTTAAGTCCATGATCTTGGCTCCTGTATAAATTGGGTCTGGGCACTTCAATCCAACACGCGGCAGGATGTCTCTTGCAAATTCGATATGAGGACGCTGGTCTTCACCAACAATTACTTTATCGTATCCTGCAATATCTAAGGACATCATCACTGGGTATACGTACATTAGCGCAGTCTTTTCTTTAGCCTTATACTGTGGCATGGCATTCAGTAAGTGACTAGGTGTTACAGCTAACAGCTTGGCTAGTAAAGCGACATCTAATCTCTGCTCGACGACTTGACTACTCAGCTTAAACATTCTGAGTACACTCAACGCTTGTTCCTCATATTCAGGTTCTGACAGTGGCGCGTGGTGTTTAGCTATCAGGATGTCTGCTTTGTATTCTATCGCTGGTTTTATCACGCTGACATAATGTCCTAAATGCAATCTGCCTGACGGGCGAAAGCCCACTATGGTATTTTTACTCATATCTTTCTCCAGGCAGTCGATTAGCCGATTGAGATGGATCATAATTATATCTGATAATATTTTCTATAGTATTCATAATATTTAATACCGCATACACACCTCGTTCCGTAGCCTCTAAGAGATCTTTCGGAGGAGCAAAATAGGAGAATACAATATCTCCACGCTGCAATTTGCCGTCCTTAAACACCTTGCACGATCCTCCGTTAACAGTGATAGTCATTGATACATCGTATCCTTTATAGTTGAAGTTTATTTCTTTTCTAACATTCGTAAGATATTTATCTATCAACATATAATCCTCGCCATACTTATCTTTAATGAAACACCTTTACGTCGCCATTAGCGTCGTAACAATAGCGATATATGCCCCCATGTTCGTGCTTCGTAAACGTTCCAGCTTCGGCTCCATACAACTGTTTGCAGCGATTCTGATACTCTTGTTCTATTTGTTCTGGTCGCTTATGCTCAAGATGTAGGCTACTTATAAAAGCAAACCAACCAATGAACAATACGATCAATATTATCTCCAATATACCAGGTTTGAATATTTTCCATCGTTCTTCTATTAGGCTGTCGCTATACTCTCTAAGCTCTATTGATACGACCCAAGGACCTAAAAATACAGCAAATGTCATTAAAGCTACTCCAATATCAGAATATTGTAAGAACAGCCCTACTATCATCATGGCCATAAAGTAAACGAATAGTCTAAGACTAAGGAATCCACATCTATCCATTACATTAATCTCCTTTCCCCAAAAACCATCTCTTGTCCTTGGGTGGCATATATTGCTCGTTTCCTGTAGTCTCTGGAGTGAGCAGCTCATCCAGTTCTTTGTTATAATTTTCAAGACTTTGTTTATAACTATAAATGATTTGGTTTATGATTTCATACCCATTTTCGATTACTTCAGGCTCTGTATTATTTGTGTTGTCTTTTATGAGAATATCGTAATCGTCTTTCCGTTTAAGCCTCTCGAGATACAATATTCTTTTTTTCGCATAGTCAATTGCCATTACCAATTGCTTAACTTGTTCTCTTTTGCGATTATTCATTTCAACATCCTTTCTTAATGGTTTATTGGGTTTTGGATCGTACACTACACTCGCAGAGTTTAAATCGTCGGCAAGATCATGCATTCCAAAAAATTGGGCACCACGATTTCGAAGAGAGTTTATAGAGTAAAGCCTTCTATGTGCAGCTTTACGGATCTCTTTTGCACGCCCACTGCAGCGGTGGCCGTAGCCAGAGTGATAGTTGTATTTTATCCATTTACGGCATTTGTCACAGACTATTGAATTGCCTATATATGACTTTGACGGGCTTCTATTGATTAATCTTTCCATGCTCTTCCTCATACTTTTCAATAAAGTCTTTGATATCTTCACGCAAACCCACCTTTCCACCTAGCTCTTCAAGCTCTTTGACGGACTTGTACTGATTGTCAATAAATTGACTAAAGTATTTTATCTCTGCATGAAGCTTTACGATTTTAGATACTCGCTGACCAATCCTCCAGAATATTTGTCGTTTCATTTTATTGTAGTCATATGGATATGTGCTAATGTTGACTTTATCGGGTGCCACTGGCTCCAGCCCCTCCAAAACAACCCCTAAACCGCCTTTGTCCAAGATTTGTTGAAGTAGCTCATTTTGTTTTTTAATTTCGTGTTCTAGTGAATCAAACATCATCTCCTCCAACAATTAATGGTTTTCGTGGATATTCCCTATGACTTCAATTTTTTTGCGTAATTTAACATTGCCTAATATTGGATAGCGCGGCGAATTATACCGTGGCTCAAGACCGAATCCACTGTAAATCCACTCAACTCGATAGATCTCTCCATCTCCCTCGACTTTTACGACATCGCCCTCATAAATCTCTGTACCGTTTTTGTCTTTTAGTCCTGTATATTGTTCAAAGACTAAACGATCGTTATCTACACTATCTGTAAGCTTGAAACTTAGACACCCGCCGTAATGGGGCGATGGGTTGCGCATTGGGACGCCCTCTGGTGGGAACAGATGTATATATTTGAAATTACAGAAAGTAACTCTATCTTTTACCCCTCCCCAATCTGCGCCAGCTAACGTCAGATATAAACGGCATTGTTTGTCCCAGACTCTGAACTTTATTTCACGCATTAGATTTCCTTTCGTACCAGGTTTTAGGGTATTTTGGAATGCCTGAGCTGTCTACACAGAAGCTTGGACTATGATGCCCACTTTGATAGACATAGTCTTTACCAAAATGTTTTTGACAAATCTCAGTAGGAGACAGGAAGGGGTCGTCTTTTATCGCTTTACCGATGACAAATATAAGTGCCATCATAACTAATAGCGGTATAATCACTTGAATAGGAGTTACTCTATCTATCGGGTCTGTGTCATCTATTCTCATTGCCATGGATTATACCAACCCCTTTTCTGCCATTGCTATGGCTAGTTTTAATACAGCGTGTAGCGGGTTTTTTGCCTCATGAACTAAATCATCTGCTAAACGGCCATCAACTGTATCATAAGACGCTCTCCAGCCCCACCCCCAACTACCTTCTTTGTACTCAATTTCGTCAGTAGCCAATGTTAATATGCCATCATCAGAGCCACCATCAATAGTTTTTGGCAACTTATCCAGCAAGTATTCCAGTGTGTATTCTGGTGCCCAATCGTAGAAGGGTCGATTTACATCCTCAGGATAAATGCGTGGTTCACGAGCTTTGAACTTGACTGTATATCTGCAGTTAGCGAAATGTTGCCAATCAGGCTTTAGTTCATGTAGCTTTTTACATAGTTCAAATGTTTCCATTGATTTTTCCTTTCTTATGTCCACAAAATTAGTGGTTTAGGTGATATTCGTTACTCCATCCACGTTTCACCGTCGTCATATGGATTAACGTAGTTTATATACTTGTGGCAATTAGGACACCTAGAACCGTAATCGGGGAAGCCTCCCACTGGGTATGGCTTCAGCGATGCTTGGTAGGCTTTCCAGTTTTTACTGTCGCCTCGGATAAGTAACATCTCATCGTCGCAACAATCGCGCTTTACTATCCACCTGTCGTTGTCCATATTGTCTGTGCAAGAAAATACCCAATTGCACCATTCAATTTTAGGTATCATATTTTATATCTTCTCCTTGCCTAGTTGATATTCCCCTTGAAAATTACTATCGCACTCGGAAACGGAGCTGGATTTGGCTGATCGTCGAACTTAAGCCTGCCTTTGATATAACGGATTTCAGTGGCTTTCATGCAGTAGTCGTGCCACCAGCGAGTGTCAGTTCGGCTAGGTATTAAAAACACGACGGTTTTTCCTTTCTGCCATTCTCGGTAGCCTTTTTCGATCCACTTCGGTAATTCACGTCCGTAAGGTGGATTGACGTAGTTTGTGCCCCCCCAATCGCTTGTCAGCCCATCGACCTTGCCATCCCAATTAGCTGGACAAGGGTCATGGTCAAACTGAAACTCTGAATCTAGCACCTGATAGACCGCTTTGGGTGTTCGCCAGTCCATTCTTAATGAGCTAAAGTGTGGTTTAGCCATATTGTTACTCCCTCTATCTACATAGAATCGTGTAGTTTGATTCAACCGCATAACTGGTTGGCTATATAAGGTGATGATTTGACGAGGAGTTCTCATCTCGCGTTAGCTCCATAACCTTCAGAACGTGCTAGGCATTCATATTCTTACTAGTCAGAGGGGATTTTTACTCGTATAGTCACATCACATGACATTTTTCCAGCCGATAGCTGCTTTAGTGTTCATCGTGGTGCTGTCGACAATTCTGTCAGCTTTAATCTCATTAAGTTATCAAGGACGCGAACCCAAGACAAAGAATAATGAGAGAACACGCGTCTACCTTTTCCGCCACTTACCATAGCCATTTAGCAACACCATTCGTAAAGCACTAATATGATTAATTTGTCTTGATGATGTTGCCAGTTGATAGCACCAAATGATAGTTGTTTTATTTTAGGATGGTTTAGAATAGCTCCATGAAAACAAAAGGTGCGTTGGTGCTACCAGTTGAACAGACGATACACGTTGTTATGACTCTAGCTCTCACAACAACGTCCCACAAGTATTTGGTGCTTCAGGGTGGGCTGAAATACGACCATATAGGAGTGTGCGTATCATCTGTCCAGTTACACGGTTGAATTGTTAATGTCCAAGTAGTTTAACGACTTGCTCAGGTCACCACTTGATAATGGCTGCCTATTCAATCGGCTCCAAGTCTTTAATAACTTTCTTGACCTCAGCCTTGTCATATCTCTTGCCATCTATTTCGATAGGTTTCATCTGTGGATCAAAAAACTCAAAGCCCTTTGCCTCCAGTTCCTTGACTGTATACCAACCATCAGCGGTATCATATCGTTCGATGTAGCTCAACAAATAGCAGCCGTCTAGTACCGCCAAAACCTTTCTTACATCCCCGCCAGCTTTAATAAGGTCGCTAGCACAAAGGTTGTCTAGGGTTTTCTCAACAGGCTCTAGCATTATGTCCGACCACCACAAATCATAGCTTTCAAGTCTATAAGTGTTTCCATTCACAGCACTAACCATAAATACTACACCAAATGAGTTCGCCATATCGCTGGTGCAATAGATGCCATTGTAATATCTACCACTAACAAGCCCCTCTCGAACCCTAACCTTATCACCTACTTTGAATTTATTTACTGACATAATTAATCTTCCTCCTCAATTCCAAAATAAATCAACCAGTCTTGCTCGTTTTCTTTGATAGATTTTTCAGCTTCTCCCTCGGTTTCATAACGCACAGGCTCGCCGTAATCAGTGCAATCGATACTATCGTAAGTCAACTCTTTAAGATAATAGTCGTACCCTATGATCCATCCACCATTGCCATTCTTAAAATCTGGCTTAAATGTTGAGGTTCGGCGTAGTCTGACTTCAGCTAGTCTACGGTCGCGGGCTTTTTCACATTCTTTTTCAGTGCGATAGATATTGCCCAGTGCATGACGGGCAAGGTCATAAGGAAGAGTACTCCAGTAAAAAGGAACAACTTCTCCATCGGCAAGAAAAGACCAACACCTCTCGCCAATTCTAGGCTCCCAGTGAATGCTGTCTGTCGGTTCTTGGATTTCCTCAAACCACTCTGTGAGGATTTCTGGAAACTTATCAATGGTTGTTTTATGATATATCATCAGTTGTGTCCCAGCGTCTGTAGTCTCTGGGCTGTTTGGTGTACCAGCGATAAGGTTCCCTCGCTCAGAGACGTAGGCTAATTGCCCAGCTTTGAACGTCGGTAAATCTTTAAGCAATTTATAACGTTTCATGGTACCACCCTAACAATTTTAGTCTATTTGCTAACTCGGACTTCAAGTCGCTTATATCTTGGTCGCTTTTTAGTCTAATAGTTATTCCGCTTTTTTCGGATGTAAGAAACCTAATCTCAAAATCATCACCAATAAGTTTACAGTAGTCTAACAGTAGACCATTGCTTGCGTTCGTTACTAAGTCAGACGCGAATTGCTTTAATTCTTGTTCTTTACTAGTCATCTTTTGATATCTCCTCCAGTACATCCTTTATGAGTTCTTTTGTCATTTTTGTAATAAACTCTTTCTGCAAAATATCAAAAGCCTTCATAACCGCTAAGACTGTGTCTGGGTCGTTAGACTCACAACGAATAGTGTTTTCACTGCAATATCCTTTGTTTTTTTCTTTGAACACTTTAATGTTCACTTCTGCTACTGGTTTTTTCATAGATTACTTCTCCTCGTGTTAGATATCACGATTAATTTCGTTTAATGTATTTAGGGTAGGGCCTGGCTGTTACTAGAATTTAAAGTTTATTAAAGATGTGGATGGCATCTAGTCATTTAACCGATCAACATTCTATGAAAATAGGGCAAAGCATAGAATTAGGCACCAGGTCATTAGTTGTCGTAGTCGCGAAGAAAATTGATCCACTCAGTGAGGATTCCCATATCTGACTCTAGGTCATCTACCCATTGATCAACTTCCGGGACCTCGTCCCTGTGGGAGACGAGTATATCCACTGTATTACCCATGCTGTCATATAGGTTTTCTAGCCTAAGTATCAACCTTTCTTTTTGTGCGGATGTCATACACCCCCTTTCTTACGGGTTCGCTTATTACCTCTCTGAAACACTACCTCGTATGTATATTCAGGATGAGCTGGTAGCCAGACATTCTCTAATATCTTCCGTCGCCACTTGTAGTCATCAGTTTCAACGCCCTTGGCTTCTCGTAAGGTGAACGATCCGTCCAAGTTGTGGATTCTAAAGTCTACCTTGTGTCGATATGGGAATGCTTTATTGCCATTTTCGTCATATACCCAACCCTCAATTCGATATTGAGTGTCGTAGTCTTTTATCTGGCCTAGCTTCTTCTCGATATCTAGCTCAGCAGCTACTTGCGCTTCAAACTTTGAATCGTAGATCTTACCATTCATCTCAGTGCGTTTTGCACCGTATTTGTTCGTTTTGCCAATTCTACCAATCTCAGCACCGCAGTTACGACAGGTGAGCCTGCCAAGGGAAAGCATCAAATGTTTTGACTGACAATCAGGACAGGATGCGACAGATCGCACATCGTTCATGTCAAACTTCTTATGATTTATTTTTACGTAAACCACGACGTTGTGCCTTCCTCTCTTTGCGGCGCTTCAATCGCGCTCGCCAATTACGAATTCTTCTGAGTACATAATCATCACTATCCAACCTTTCGTAGTAAAGAGGTATGTCATCAAGTAGCGATTTATGCTCTTGGTTATCCATGCAAATACTCCCTATAGCTTCCGTTAGTGAATGTGCTCCATGGTTTATACCCTCCAGACTGCCAGACACGATATGCAACCTTTACGACTGTTGCCGTATCATTTCTATCTTCACCAGGCCGAAAATGCAGACAAGCCACTTGAAGCACACCGTAACTACCAACACATACTCCGTGATTCTCAGTATTAGTTAGGTTATGTTTTAGCGGATCGCAATTTCTATTCTCTGCCCTGGCGATAGCCATCATTATGTGTATATCCCATTTTGGATACTTAACCAGCTCTTGTCGAACCAATTCGCAGCCCGATACCGCAGCTTGTTTTGGTTGCGGCACGGTTGGTTCGACTTTAGAGTCTGGCTTTGCAGCAATTTGCTTATTCTCGGAAATAGCTGCAGGTTTCCGAGCTACTGTTTTGACTGTGAAGTCGCTTGCTTGATCTTGCTGTCAATTTCTGCTGATCTATTCGTCTGGTAGTGTATGCCGGCATAAAAGGCAACGGCGGCTGTAATGAGAATGATTAGTAGTATTGACTTTGCTTTTTCAAAAAGTTGCTTCCAGTTGATATTTTTCTTTTGCATTTGTTTTCTCCTGTTTATGTTAAAACGTTAAGTACTGCGCAGATGGGTGCGTGTGGTTGTATATTCCAAATTACTACTTGAAAGAGGCTCCAAAAGCACGCACCTGTACAGCACTTAACTATGTATGATGTTTTCGCGACTAAGTTGTTAAAGATCATTCGCTGGCGTATTTGCTTTGACTGATTTAGTCAATCTCCGTCGCTCCTATAATTCTCGCTATTGAGCCGGATTGAGCCATCTCTTTCAGAGCAGCCAGTGTAGTTATTCTGTCTACAAGAGGTTATCAATTTCAGATTGCCAACCTCTTCAAACAGAAAAACCCGCCGGCTATCTACTTCGGCGGGTTTTTCCATACAACAAAAAACGTCCTGACAACCATCAGGACGAACGACCAGCATTATATTCGCAGGAACTTGGTGAGGTGCGCCTCCCCATAACTACGATTGTCCACCACAACAATTCCGTTTTGAACTGGCACCTCACCTATTCCTGGGTGTGATAATATCATACATCCGCCCGGTTTGAGAAGCCCCATTAGTCGTGAAACTGTGGAAAACTGAGGATTATGATATGGTGGATCGGCAAAGATGATATCAAACTTCTCTGTTACGCTCATGCTTTTCAGCCAATTCGATATCGTTGTTTTTATTACAATAGATTTTTCATCGACGCCCAAACTGGCTATGTTTTCGGCGATCACGCGCTGCGCGACCCGGTCTCGCTCCACAAAAACCACCGACTCGGCACCGCGACTGAGTGCTTCCAGGCCAATCGCGCCAGAGCCAGCAAAAGCATCCAGCACCCGCGAACCGCGAACCGTCTCGCCCAGTGAATTAAACATTGCCGAACGGACTCGCTCACCCATGGGATGTGTCGTCGAGCCTGGTGGAGTTTGAATGAATCGTCCGCCAAATTCCCCAGCGATGATGCGCACTCTCACCGTTTTGCCTCAAGCTTCCACACCGACGCGAGCCAGCCCAGCATGACGGCTTTGATGATGATCGGCATCAGTTCATGGTTAGTTTGCCACGCCAAATCAGTCGTCCAGCCATTTTTACCAAAATTATCATACATCTTTAGGTCGGCCACAGCGTGCACTTGCTCTAGATAATATTTCCGATAGCCCTGTTGTTTGACCTGCAAAATCTCAGCCTCACTCGGCACAGCATCCTTAAAGCGCGGATAAGCCACTACGCTCGCCACACCAGCTTCAAACGCCACATGCATGGTCATCATGCCTTTAGCACCCCAAAACTTCCAGTTGTTTTTGATGAGCTCAATCCCCGTGTCACCCTTCATGACATTTTTCTTGAGGATGGAGGTTCGCGTCTCTAGACCTTCGCCGCCGCGCAGCTCCTGCATGGCATGTTCCAGCGGGAAATGATGCGCTGGCGTCAAACCATCGGTGATGGCATGCGCCATCCACGCCGCTTCAAAAGCGGCTCGTTCAGAATTATGGTTCTGTAGCGCCTTCGCCAGATTATCAATATGCTGGTCGATCATCTCCAACAGTGCCGTGTCGTTCGGGTCGTCTGGATTGATGAAATGCCATGGTTCGTCGACAGCTGGACTTTTGCGCTTAACGCCATCGGGGCCGTTTTTGCCCTCAAAATGCAGAATATTTTTAACATCAGGAAATTCGCACCAATCAGGCAGCATCGGTTCAAGGTGTCGCCTGGCCACTCGATCTATCTTTTGATGAACACCGATAAATCGACCAGAGCCATCTCTAATTGTTGTTCCTGCGTACATATTAATTCAAAATGGTTAATCGCTGATAGCGACTGACGGCACGCGCCAGATGGTTATATTGTAACAAATCCCGCCCCTCTTTGACAAAGCGCTCGGCCTCCGTTTGCGCACGGGCGATCAGTGGCGTATCGCTCAGTGAGGCAATTTTCAGGTTCAGCGCGCCATGTTGCATCTTTCCATAGATCTCGCCAGGACCGCGCAGTTTCAGGTCAACTTCCGCCAAGTAAAATCCGTCTTGAGATTTCTCAATCTCTCTGAGACGCTGGGACGGCTTATCATGACCCGACATCATCAAATGACAAAAACTCTGATGCTGACCACGCCCAACCCGACCACGCAGCTGATGGAGCTGGCTGAGACCAAAATGATCGGCATTTTCGATGAGCATGACCGTGGCGTTTGGCACGTTAACGCCAACCTCCACCACCGTGGTACTCACTAGCATATCCAGCTCGCCGTCGGCAAACTGTTGCATGACCGCGGCTTTTTCCTCCGGCGGCAATTTACCGTGTAGCAATCCGACGCGGCGATGACGAAACATCGTTTTTGCCAATTTGTGATATTCCGCCTCGACCGATTTTTTGTCATTGTCAGGATTATCGTCGATCAATGGGCAAATGACGTAGGCTTGGCGACCCTGAGCTAGTTCGTGGTCGATAGTTTCGTAGAGTTTTGGCGCTGAAGCTGGCGACCAAATTTTCGTTTCAATCGGCTGGCGCCCGGCTGGCAGCTCGTCCAAAATCGAAATATCCAGTTCACCATACAAGGTCAACGCCAGACTTCGCGGGATCGGCGTGGCAGTCATGCTGAGCAGGTGTGGCATGTAGTCTGCCTTTTGTAATAATGCCTGCCGCTGCTTGACGCCGAACCGATGCTGCTCGTCAATTACCACAAACCCCAGCTTGTGGTACGCCACTTTTTCCTGAATCAGCGCGTGTGTACCAACCACCACGTCAATGTCACCATTTGCTAAATTATCCAGCAGCTGCCGCCGCTGAGCGCCCTTGACGTGTCCCGTCAGCAGTGCCACCGACACGCCAAATGGCGACAATAATTCATCCAGCGTCTTGGCGTGCTGAGTCGCCAAAATCTCCGTCGGCGCCATGATGGCCGTCTGAAAGCCAGCCTGCGCCACTTCTGCCGCCACCAGCCCGGCGACCACAGTTTTGCCTGAGCCGACATCGCCCTGTAGTAGGCGATTCATCGGATGCTCCGACTCCAAATCTTGCAAAATCTGCCAGGCGGCGCGGCGCTGCGCGTTGGTTAAGGGAAATGGCAATTGTTCGACAAATTGCTTGACGACCGGCTGATTGAACGGGATGCGCCAGCCAGTCAATTTGGTTTGTTCTTGCTTGTTGAGCTGCGCAGCCAAAATCATTTCAAACAATTCCTCAAAAGCCAGCCGCTCACGACCGCGAGCAATTTCCTCGTGACTATTTGGCGCGTGGAGGAACTTGACAGCTTCGGCGCGGCTGACTAATCGTTGCCGCTGGACGACATGCTCCGGCAAAGTTTCGGGCAAAAATTCCATGATGGGACGCAGATTTTTCAGCAAATCCTGCACGGTTTTTGGGCGGAGATTTTTGATGGATTTGTAGACCGGATGGATGCCCGACGTATGGTGGGCGTCGGACGCATCGGTTTGCTTGGCGAGCTCAACAGAGGGATTGCTGATCTGATAGCTGTTATATTGCATGCCAAACTGGCCAGAAAACATAAACTCGGTGTCAGATCTCAGCTGCGATTCGCGGTACGGCTGATTGAACCAAACGGCCTTGACCTTGCCAGAATCATCCGCCAGCACTGCCGTGGTAATCCTCAGGCCTCGGCGCACAATGCGCGTGGAAATCGACTCGCAGCGCGCCCGCACCGTCACCTTGCCCGGCTGAAGATCAGTGATGTTAACCGCTGCTGAATAATCATCATATGCCCGCGGCAAAAAATCCAGAGCGTCCGCCACCGTCTCCAGACCCGCCGCCGACAGCGCCTGGGCGGTTTTGGGACCGACGCCTTTGATGTGTTCCAGTGGAGTTGTCAGCTTCATCTACGAAACAGCGTTGATGCCTTCCAGTGCGTAGGCAGTATCTTCCCAACGTTCCACAGCGATACAATCAATGCCCATATTTTTGACTGGGAAATCATTGCCACCTTCTTCTAGTTTGTCGCCAAAGAACAGAATTTCCTCTTTGGTTACGCCCGTTGCTTCCATCAGTTTTTTCATGCCATGTGCTTTGTCGATACCAGGCTTGGTCACGTCCAGACTAGTGGTGCCTGCCGTCCGAATTTCAAACTCTGGGATGCGTGCCTTGACAGCGTCGTTAAGCAATTTACGCTTTTCCTTGTTGGCTTCAGCCCACGCATATTTATCCTCAGGTGTGGCTTTTTGGCCCAGTGCAGAATACGTTACCTGACTGAGACGGTCTTCGATGATTTCGCCAGCTGGATCGTCAACCCACATGTCGAGCTCTTTGGCCGAGTCCTCAATCGCTTCAAAAATCCGAGCCTTTTGCTCCTCAGTCAAATCTTCTTGGTATTGTAGTCGCCATTCGCCATCCTGGAAACGATAGTAACGAGTGCCACACGTCGGCATGATGTGCAGCCGGCTAAGATCAACGCCCGGAACTTGTTCAATTTGCCTGACAGTGTTTGGATAGATCACTCCTTCAAAATCAGTACCAGAAATGATGCACACGTCGTAATGTTTCAGCAACTCCGCCAACAAACCAGCCATGCGCGGCGTAGCTGGCATTTTCGACAAGACAATAGTGTCGTCTGAGTCAAAAGCTATAATTTTTTTCATTCTTCGTCTCCCTCCATGATTAGCACAAATGTATTTTTACCTTTTTTCAGTAGCGACGTGGTGTTGACGGCTTGGTCTTCGGCTATTTTTTCGCCGTTGAGGCTGATGGCACCAGATTTCAATAGGCGTTTTGCTTCGCCGTTGGAGCTGACCGCACCAGAAACCACCAATGCTTCAATCACGCCGACGCCGACATCAACGCGCGGAATTTCCTTGGCGAGAGCATCCAGGTCATCGTCTGATAATTGGCGGAAATCACCGCCGCCAAACAACACTTCAGTCACCCGCTCCACTGATTCGCGCCGATTGACGCCGTGAACGATGTCGGTGACTTCGCGCGCCAGAACTTTCTGCGCCGAGCGCGCACCCGGATTGACGGCGTGGTTTTCAGCGATGGCTTCAATGGTGTCGCGATCAAGCATGGTGAAAATTTTCATGTACTCAATGGCGCTTTCGTCGTCAACGTTCAGCCAGAATTGATAGAACTTGTAGACGCTGGTTTTATTCTCATCTAGCCACACAGCGCCACCTTCGGACTTGCCAAATTTACGTCCGGTTGATTTGTTGATGAGTAGCGGTGCGGTCATGGCGTAAACTTCAGCGTTTTCTTTTTTACGAATCAATTCCACACCTGAAACTAAATTACCCCACTGGTCAGAGCCGCCGATTTGCAAATTGACACCGTGGTGTTTGAACAAATACCAGAAATCATACCCCTGCAGCAACGTGTAGGTAAATTCCGCAAAACTCAGCCCTTTACCGTTATCGATGCGTGCCTTGAAAAATTCACGACCGATCAAATCTGCCATGTTGAAATTCTTGCCAATGTCGCGGAGGAACGGAATCAGTTCCAAATTGCCCAACCAATCCGCATTATCCACCAGGGTAAAATCGCGTCCGGCGAAAATTTGTGACACCTGTGCTTTCAAAGCTCGTTTATTGTGCTCAATTTCCGCATAAGAAAGTAGACTCCGCTCCTCGGTGTCGCGCATATCGCCGATCATACCCGTGCCGCCACCAACCAGTAGAAACACCTTGTGTCCGCGCTCCAAAAAATGCCGCACCATCATATAGACCGCCAAATGCCCGACATGCAAACTGTCAGCTGACGGATCTGTCCCCAAATAGAGCGTAAAATTCTCCGAATCGATAAGCTTGTCGTTGGTGAATGTGGTCTGGTTCCAAAACCCGCGCCACTGTAATTCCTCTGATAACTGCATATTTTCTCCTTGGTCAGCTAATCTTAGTATCAGTATATCAATTTTTGGCAGTTGATGCGAACCATGTGCGTGATATAATAGATTACGTGAATAAGAGTAGTACAAGTAGCAGCAACAAATCGCCTTCTAGTCCCAGAAAATCTGCGACAAAGCGATTAAGCTTATACGCCAATTTGGCACATAAGCGTAAAGTTAAAAAAGATAAAGATTCGCGCGAGCGTGCTGAATATTTGGCAAGCTTGCCGAAGCATCCAGTGAAGCGATTTTTCTATCGCTTACATCCAAAGCGGTTAGCTAACTATTGGTTCTCCAAACGCGGCGCAAAGATGGCGCTGAAAATTGCTGGTGTTACTCTGCTATTGATGATCTTGTTTATCGGTGGGCTGTTCGCATATTTCCGCAAAGACTTGGATAAAATTCGACCAGGCGAAATTGCCAAACGTGTCCAAACAACAGTCACGAAATATTATGACCGTAACGGCGTGCTACTCTGGGAAGATAAAGGAACTGGTAACTACAAACTGGTGGTCGAAGGTGACCAAATTAGCAATCACCTGAAACATGCTACTGTTGCCATTGAGGACAAGGATTTTTACAAGCACCACGGAGTTAGTGTCAGTGGCTTGACGCGTGCTGTGTTCTCAACGGCATCTGGAGGACAGGTCCAAGGAGGATCGACATTGACCCAGCAGCTCGTCAAACAGGTATTCTTTGCTGATGAAGCTAGCGAACGTGGCCTCAAGGGTATCCCGCGTAAGATCAAAGAGATGATTTTGGCGATTGAGGTTGAACGCATGTACAACAAAGACCAAATCTTGTCACTATACCTCAACGAATCGCCATATGGAGGTCGCCGTAATGGCGCTGAGTCAGCTGCACAAACGTACTTCCACAAGAGCGCAAAAGACCTAACTATAGCCGAAGCAGCCCTGCTAGCAGGAATTCCGCAGAATCCGTCCTACTTTAACCCATACAATACTGCCGGTAATAAGGCCTTGATTGAGCGTCAACACACCATCTTAGACTACATGACAGAACAAGGCTACATCACTCAAAAAGAAGCAGATGAAGCCAAAAAATACCCAATTCTTGACAATTTATACCCGCAAGTCGAACAAACTGAAGGTATGAAGGCGCCACACTTCGTGATGATGGTTCGATCACAACTCGAGAAAGAGCTCGGTCAAGCGGTTGTTGGACGAGGCGGACTGACCGTCAAAACAACACTGGACTGGCGCATCCAAGAGAAATTAGAAAATGAAATGAAAGCCTTCTTTGCGACTGGTCGTCCAGCCGCCATCAACGCTCACAACGGTGCATCAGTCATAGAAGACGTGCAAACGGGTCAAATCGTTGCCCTGATGGGTAGCCGTGACTTTAACTATCCGGGCTTTGGTCAGGACAATGCAGCCACCGCCTTTGTCCAGCCAGGTTCATCCATCAAACCATTTGTGTTCACTCACCTGTTTAGCAAGCATGGTAGTCAGGCATATGGGAGTGGCACCATACTAAAAGATGAAAATATCGACTCAATTTATGGCGCTAAGCTGAACAACTGGGACAACAAATTCATGGGCGACATCACCATTCGCCGAGGGCTCGGTTTGTCTCGTAACACCCCAGCAGTGAAAGCGATGTATATCGCTGGTAACGGCAGTCCAAAGCCAACTGTAGAGTTCATCCGAGGTCTTGGTAACTCAGAATACTGTAAGCAGGAGGAAGACTCAGGTGGCTATGGTCTATCGGCCGCCATCGGTGGATGTGGCGCCAAACAAACTGAACTGGTTAATGCCTATGGTACTTTGGCTCGCTTGGGTGTTAGTAAAAAATCCACCTCAGTGTTGGAAGTGATCAATTCTCAAAATGAAACTCTCCTCAAATGGAAAGATGAATCAAAGCAAGCTGTCGATCCGCAGGCCGCCTATATCACCAACGACATCCTAGCTGACCGATCAAACACACTAGTGACAGGAAGTATTCCGGGTGTGCGCGCTAGCTACAAGACCGGAACCTCCGACAAGGGCAATCAACCAAAAGACATCTGGCTGGCGAGCTATACACCAGCTCTCGCCATGACCCTCTGGCTTGGTAACTCCGACAGTCGTACATTGACCTCCATAAACTCGTCAACTGGTCTCCCGGTGATTCAGAAAGTCATGAGCTTTGCACATACCCAGGTCTACCAGCCAGCTGGTAAGTGGAAATCAAGCATGTGGTACACCCGCCCATCTGGTATCAAGCAGAATGGCAAAGAACTGTACCCATCGTGGTGGAACCAAAACCAAGGACAAAGCTCGTCCAAGATGACATTTGACCGCATCTCTAAAAAGAAGGCTACTTCCTGTACTCCAGAGGGCGCACGAGAAGAAGTTGACGTGATCAAGGCGGTCGACCCAATCACCAAGAAAGAGTCTTTCAGTGCGCCAGCAGGTTACAACGCTACCGCTGACGACGATGTGCACAACTGTAGCGATGCCAAGCCTCGTGTCGCTAGCATCACCGCGTCCGGCTCGAGTAATAAATACACTATTGATGTCAGTGTTGATGGAGGAAAATTTGGTCTAGCAACGCTTGATATCTTGGTTGACGGACGTTCAGTCAAATCAAGCAATATCAGCGGTAACAGCGCCTCAGACCGCGTCTCAGTCAATGTCTCATCAGGATCACACACTATCACCGTGAATGTCCGCGACGAAGGGTACTACACCGCAAGTAGCTCAAAAACTGTCAGCGACGATTAATCATCTTGACTATTCGCCAACCTAATCAGCTCAGCCTCGCGCTGGGCTGATGTTTTTGTAGTCGTAGAACGACGACGAGTTTGCTGCACAGGCTTCTGAGTTTTTACTGCTGGCTTTTTAGTAGTTTTCTTGGCTGATCCTTCTGGACTAGTCTGCACTTTCCGACCAACAGAGCGACGTTTTGTGATGACAGCTGTTTGTCGTGTTGACTCTGGCGGAGTGGTTTGCTCGACAACCTTAGCAAACATCATTTTACCAGCGTCAGTTTGCAGACTACGGATGATTTCAATGCGTTTTTTCTGGCCCAGGAACTTCTTCGCCTGTTCAACCACCACCATAGTGCCGTCATGCAAGTAGCCGACTGCTTGATGAGAATCCTGACCTTTTTGTGTCAATTCAAGCACTAGCTCATCACCAGGCAAGTAGCTCATCCGTAAACTCTTGGCTAGCTCATTGATATTGAGGATCTGAATGCCTTCGACCTGCGCCACCTTGTTCAGGTTGTAATCCAGGGTTAGGATAGCAGCGTTCATTTCCTTGGCGAGTTGCAGCAAACGGTTATCAACACCCTCAGAAATGCGCGTCGCATCGTCAAGCAGCGTAAACGAGCCACCCAACACATCTTTGAGCTCCTTCATGACGTCCATACCAAAGCGGGCACGTTCGCGCTTGGCATGATCAGCACCATCCGCCAACAGCTGCAGTTCTATCAACACGCTGCGCGGCACGATGATCTGCCCCAGTAAGAACCCAGTCTTTGCCAGATCAACCACCCGTCCGTCCATCAACACCGACGTGTCAACCAAAATTGGCAGCTGCGTGCCACTGCCTGCGTGCCGCCGTGGCTTGACCAGTAGATATATTTCTGCCATGATGGCCAGCAGCATGATAATGATGATAAGTTCAATTGTTTTTTCCATAATAATTTCCTTTTATAGAATAATGTTATTGTAAATAATCAATCAGCGCCTGTCTGAGGTCGCCGACACCGCGCACAAATGCGTCCTTGTGGGTTTTTGGTGCGATGGCATAGGTGAAGCCGAGCTTCTTGGCCTCTTTGACGCGGGCGTGCCAGCCTTGAGCTGAGCGCACTTCGCCGCCCAACCCGACTTCGCCAAACACTACCGCTTCGTCGCTGAGTTTGCGGCCAGCTGAGGCTGAGGCGATGGCCATGGCGACCGCCAAGTCTGCTGCTGGATCGCTCAGTTTCAAGCCGCCAACCACGTTGATATAAATATCTTTGTCAGAGAGGTTGAGCTTGGTGCGCTTTTCCAGCACCGCCACCAACAAGTTCAATCGGTTGAGGTCAAAGCCGCTAGCCGCGCGCTTAGGGTAGCCGAAATTCGTCGGATTGACCAGTGCCTGAATTTCCACCAGTAGCGGCCGCGCGCCTTCCATGGTCGCCAGGACGATTGAGCCGTCGAGGTTTTGCCGCTCTGCTAGCAAACTCGCCGATGGATTAGCCACAATCTGTAGGCCATCCTCGTGCATCTCAAAAATTGCCGCCTCATTGGTCGAACCATAGCGATTTTTCTGCGCCCGCACTACGCGAAAACCACCGTAGCGATCACCCTCAAAATTCAGCACCACGTCAACCAAATGCTCCAGAACTTTCGGCCCGGCAATTGAACCTTCCTTGGTGACGTGGCCAACCAAAATCACTGCGGTATTCGAGGCTTTGGCGGCGCGAATGATGACGTTGGATGAGTTAGTGATTTGGCTAACTGAGCCTGGCGCTGAGGCAATGTCTGCCAGCGACAAGGTCTGGATAGAATCGACGATCACCAGATTGTACTGGCCAGTCTGGATGGAGGCGGCGATGTCCTCGGCGCTGTTGCTGGACGCCAGCTGCAGACTCTCTGAGTCAACCGCGCCCAACCGCTCAGCCCGCAATTTGACCTGCGACACCGACTCCTCACCGCTGACATAGAGCACTTGGTTTTGCTGAGCGATAAACGCTGCGACCTGTGCTAGCAGAGTACTTTTTCCAATTCCCGGCTGTCCCGCCACCAGCACCACGCCGCCTGGCAAAAAGCCGCCGCCGAGTACCGCGTCAAGGTCGGCAATGCCGGTTGCTAGCCGTGCTTGCTTGGCCTCGGCTGCTGTCTCGCTGAGCCTAAGCGTAGCGAGCGCTTTACCTTTACCGCTACTGCGGGCTACCGCCGACGCGCCAGTATCGACTGGTAGTTGCTCAACCAGCGAATTCCACTCACCACAATTTTCGCACTTGCCGACCCACTTCGGATAGCTGGCGCCACACTGTTGGCAGATGAATTGTGATTTTGCTCGAGCCATCACTCTACCGCCCTTTGGCTGTCGAGGCTCTGACTGAGCCGATCAGCTTGCTCACCTAGCGCATTCAATTTTTCAACGTCAGCATTGTACTGATCGATCTGCTGAAGTAGCGCAGTTTTTTGACTATTCAACCGCTGACCTTCGGCTTGCAATTGCGAACGCTCAGCCTGAAACTGCTGCTGTGAACCAAAACCACCGCTAGTAGCTCGTTGATTGAAATCGCGAATTTTGTCGTTCAGCACTGTCATCGACGTATCGTAGCTTTCCTTTCGCTGCTCAATCACCGCTCGCTGCTGTTTCAACTTCGCCTGCAAAGTAGTCACTTGCCGCTCCAGGTCAACAAATCGCTGATTGTATTTTGCGTGCAAGGCAACCACTCGTGATCGGTCACTGAAAAATCGAGCATAGTGCGTTTCCAGCTCTGAACCCAAATCAGCATGCTCGGTGCCCAAAATGGAATGAAGCTCATTTGACCGAGAACCCGGCTGCGCTCGGTCGTAATATGCCATACGCTCTTCCAGCTTATTGTCTTTAATGTTCGCATAGGCATGTTCCAACAATTGACCCAGCCGCTGCTTTTCCGCGTCGGACAATCGCGACCACGCCGCGTGTAACATTTCGTGCGCTGCCGTCACCTCTTTGATGCCGTCAAGTTCAGGGTTTAGCACATTGTAAATATGAATAGTATCCTCTCCAGATTTGTAGCAGCCCAAAATTGGACTGGCTTTTTCCGACCGACGACACTCAGCATTGAACTCATTGGACGACTCCAGCCGTGGCTGGGTTACGTAAAATTGAAATCTACCGTGCTCCGACATGCCAGCGTTTGTCGCTAATTGAGCAATCTCAGTGCTAGGCTGGAATTGCCACGCCCGCACATGGTCGAGCACGAATTGCCGATTGAGCACCACCCAACCGCTGAAGGCCAATATGACCACTGATAGTAAAAAGCTACCTAGTTTGCTAATTTTCGACATCAATCATTACCTCACCTTTTTTCATTGACGCAACTAATGTTGATCCTGTCTGCGCTTTCGACAGCACTGTTTCACTCAACGGGTCTCCCAGCAATGTCTGGACAGTGCGTCGGAGGCGCCTTGCTCCGCGTTCGGTGTCAAAGCCATGGTCAATGATGTGACGTTTGACACTTGGTTTAATCATCAGGCTCATGCCGTGGCTCTCAATTGCCGCGCCAAGTTCGCTCGCAATAGTATCAAATATTTTACCAGCCACTGCTCGGCTCAACGCTTGAAAGACGATGATAGCATCAAATCGCTCAATCAACTCTGGCTTCAAGAAATCCTCCAGAGCCTGCCGCGCCGTCCGGTCATTGTGTCGCTGCACGTCCTTGGCGCTGCGTTTCTTTGCGCCGCCAAAGCCCAGCGCTTCAGTATTCATCATGCCCGCCGAACCAACATTGCTGGTCAAGATGATGATGGTGTGGCGAAAGCTGATCACTCGCCCTTGGGCGTCAGTCAATTGACCATCTTCCAGTAGCTGCAGTAGCAGATTCATCACGTCCGGATGCGCTTTTTCAATCTCATCAAACAACACTACACTGTACGGCTGTCGACGAACTTTGTCGGTCAATTTACCGCCATCTTCATATCCCACATAGCCCGCTGGAGCACCGACCAACCGACTGGTGGTGTGCTTTTCGGAGAATTCACTCATGTCAATTTTGATCAGGCTCTGCTCACCGCCAAACACTTCCCGCGCCAACACGCGAGCTAGCTCAGTCTTACCAACACCTGTCGGGCCCAAAAATACGAAAGATCCCATTGGCCCACTATGTCGATGTAGTCCAGCGCTGTTTCGTCGAATAGCCCGAGCCAGCTCAGCAATTGCTTCAGTTTGCCCCAGCACAAATTTACCTAATCTATTTTCCAGCTTGATCAAACTTTTGGCTTCGGTGTGCGCCAATTTTTTCACTGGCACACCAGTCATAGCGCTCACTGCCGACCTCAAATATGCTTCATCCAACCGCGGCAACATGTCCTCGCTCGCGCCCAAATCACTAGCGCGTTTTTCCAATTGCTTCATTTGCATTTTGAAACGCGCCGCGCGTTCATAGTCTTCCGCTTCCACAGCCGCATCGATTTTACCCGCCAGGCGCTTGATTTGCTGAGCTAACTTTTGGCGTCGGCCTGGTTTGAGCGGCTGCTTTGAGCGCATCAATGCTGCTGCTTCGTCCAGCACGTCAATTGCCTTATCTGGCAAAAATCGATCCATGACATACCGCTGGCTCAAATCTACTGCCAGCTTCACAGCCTCCTCGTCGATACTCAGCTGATGATGCAGCGCCAAGCGACTACTCAGCCCCATCACCATCCGCACCGCTTCTTCTGCCTCAGGTTCCGCCACCACCACCGACTGAAATCGTCGGCTCAAAGCAGCGTCTTTTTCAATGTATTTGCGATATTCATCAAAGGTCGTCGCCCCGATCACCCGCACTTCGCCGCGCGCCAACGCTGGCTTCAAGGCATTGGCGGCGTCCATTGAGCCTTCGGCCGAACCGGCGCCCACCAGTAAATGCAGCTCATCGATAAACAAAATAACTTCTTGGTGCTCCTTGGCAACTGCTAGCACTTTTTGCAAACGTTCTTCAAACTGTCCGCGAAATTTCGTCCCCGCCACCATGGAAGCCAGATCCAACTGAATGATCCTTTTGCCTTCCAAAAATGCCGGCACGTCACCATCAACGATTCGCTGCGCCAAACCTTCAACAATTGCGGTTTTTCCCACGCCTGGCTCACCGATCAAGGCTGGGTTATTTTTGCTGCGCCGACCCAGCACCGTGATAACGCGTGACAGCTCCTTGTCTCGCCCAATCATCGGATCGACCAGCCCCTGCCGAGCGCGTTCCGTCAAGTCATTGCCAAACTTCTCTAGTAGCTTGATGGACTTGCGCTCAGTCGTCGACACTGACTCAGTTTGTTGGTCGGCTTCCGACTGTTGCCTATCAAACACGCCCTCCAAGTCGCCACGGAGCGCCTCCAAATCAACGTTCATATCACGCAAAATCCTAGTAGCCCGTGCTTCGCGCTGCGTCAAGATGCTATACACCAGATGCTCGGTACCGATTCGCGACTGTCCAAACTCCAGCGCCAGCTCCCACGCCATGCGCACTGTCGCCAAAACATCAGCCCGCACTCCATGGTCAACAACCGCAAATACTACCGCACTTGGCGTCAATTCCAGCGCCGTCTCAACGCGGTCAAGCGTCACACCACTTTCCGCCAAGATCTTGGCACCCAGCGAAGAATTCTGAGCTAATATCCCCAGAAGAATATGCTCAGTCCCTACATACGGGCTTCCTTGATTTTGGGCAATCACACCAGCTCGCTCAAAGCTAGCCCGCGCCGTATCTGTCAGGCGCGATTCCAGCTCAGAGAAATCTCTTGGCTGCTGCTCCATCATCGCCTCCTTTCATCGCTTATCGGCGAATAGCTCAAGTACTTCGCCAATCTTATTCTGCTGTTTCCTCAATGGCATTGAACAGACTATCTTCTACGTTCTTGCGAGGCTTGTTTTCAGCTGGTTTAGCAGCCGCCTTTGCCTCGATGTCTAGTTCGTAGCCAGTCAGCCGTGACGCCAAGCGAACATTCTGCCCAGCCCGACCGATGGCCACTGACTGCTGATCTTCGCTAACGTAAACTGTTGCCCGCTTTTCGTCCTCATTAACCGTTACGCTCAGCACTTCTGCTGGGCTCATGGCGTTGGCGATAAAGCCAGCCGCGTCTTCCTCAAATGGAATGATATCAATTTTTTCCTGCTCGCCGATTTCGTTCATCACCGCCTGAACACGCGTTCCGTGACCACCGACGAAGGTGCCGACTGGGTCAACACCCGGCAGCGCTGATGCGACCGCCAGTTTAGTGCGGCGACCGGCCTCACGGGCGATTGCTTTGATCTCTACAGCGCCCGTTTCCATCTCTGGCACTTCCTGGCTAAACAAGAAGCGTACAAATTCCTCATTACCACGGCTCAAAATCAATTGCGGACCACGACCTTCGCGCTCGATGTCCTTGATATACACCTTGACGCGGCGACCAACGCCATAGTATTCGCCAGGAATTTGCTCGGACTGCGGCATGATTCCAACGGCCTTGCCCAGCTCGATCCGCACCACACGCGGCTCGACCCGCTGAATCGTACCGGTCACCACCGTGCCAATTTTATCTTCAAATTCTGCCAGCACCACCTCGCGCTCTGCCTCACGCAGCCGCTGCAAGATCACCTGCTTGGCGGTCTGGGCTGCCACCCGACCAAACGTCGTCACGTTGTGGGTCTCGACCGTCACTTCGCTGCCCAGCTCAGCTGCCGGGTCAACGGTTTTAGCTTCGTCGAGGCTCATTTGATTGACGTCATTTTCAACTTCTTCAACCACGGTTTTGACAACCGACACCACAGCCGTGCCGCTGTTGATGTTCAGGCTGGCACGCACCAATTGCTCACGGGTACCGTTATCACGCCGCCACGCCGCCGCGATAGCCTGCTCGATCACCTCTAGAACTGTCTCTTCTGGTAAGTTCTTTTCCTCAGCAATCGTCCGCAACGCCAACGTCAATTGCTTAATGTTCAAATCTTCCATACTACTCTCCTTTATCACTTATGATTATACCACGATACGAGGTTGCACCGCGATGCATACATCCTCATACGAAAAATTCCGACCTTGGCGGCCGGATGTACACTACACATTCTATACCAGTTCGCTGGCCATGTCAAGCATACCGCGTAGTCCGCGCCTTCTCCGTGCCATATCGAGCAAAGCGGTCCTGCAAAGACCGGCCGTAAACCCAGTAAACGGCTGGTCAAAGAGGGTGAATATTTCGGCATACTCTTTATTTTCCGTCACCTTAACACCTGAGAAGATATTCGCGCCCTCATTATACTCACGCCGCATATCATTGATGAGCACTCTTGATGCAAAACGCCCAATCACCCTATCAATCTCCCGCTGGATACGATTCAACTCATCCATGATGGCATAATAATTACGACTATCCTTGTCCATGCCATATTGTTCTCGCAATGATCTACCCGGGGCTCTCTCGACAACGGCGGCAGGTGGTGAATAGCCATCACCTACCAAGGCCAATACTGACGAGGTCGTGATGTCTGAATTATCCTGCTCAAGTTCTTCACCTAACATATTCAACGTGAGCGTTTGTATCTGCGCCTCATCCTTATCCCGATGTCGCTTACTCAAATACGGAATGTCAGGACCTGGATCAATAACATAAGCATGTAATGCACCTAATCGAGCTGCGGCAATCTTATTTTGTATCACCTTTTCTTTACCCCGCCCATGATATTGCATCCAATCTGGATTTCGGCTGACCGACGCAATAGCCGTCAGCTCCAAGGTTCGCTGAAAACCCTCATCATCAGCCAGCTCTGGACGGAATAAAACCGCAGTCACTTGATGGTTTTCCTGGTCCATCGGTGACTTGACCGGATACTGGCGAACTTGTTCACTTTTCACCTTATTATAATAGCATTTTATTTCTTTATTGTCAATGTAATTGTGTCCGTACTATTGCTTATTTTGTCTTTCTATGACATAATACTACTATGTTTACCCTCCGCTCGACCGATAAAGATGGCCAGCCAAGCCTTCAGGTGGACATTGCGCCAAACTGGCCTATTTTAGACCAAGCAAAAACAAATTGGTTGACTGGCAAACCGGCTACTGTCGACAAAGTCCCTATATATCCTGAAACACGCGACTGGGTACTTGGGCCGGCTATTCAGGTTTATAAAGAAACAACGTTCTATCTAAAAGATAACCGGATTCCAGATTCTCCAATCAAGACAGCCAATGATGAAGCACGTTGTAGCCTAATGGATTGCTACGTTAACCCTGAGGATATCACAACATTATTATTGATGCCTCACCTTGATACAGTATTTGACATCGAGTCGCCCAAAGAAGCCGCGTCAGCTGAATCGTATTTGAACCGCAAAATAGGTTCAAAAGTACTCCGCATGATATTTAAAAATATTCCTGAATTAAAGGACCCAATTTTGCGAAGAACAATCGATAATTCCCTGGTTGAAACAAAAGCTGATATCACCCTAGCCGTTGAAGCCCGTAAAATTTATGAGCTACCGGCAGACGACGAGTCGGTGAACCTCATCAGGCAAACTGCTTGCAAAAAAGTTGATAGACAACTCTCCGCCATGCGAGATGCCATGACAGAACTTGCATATGTCAGTGGCACCTATCGACCGAAACACAAGCCAGAGCTAAATACTGCCGACAGAAGAGAGATCTTCGCTGAGATGATCGCAGCCAAATACGAGCCGCCAGCTGAGTCTTAGCTCACCCCCTACATTTTTCCAGAACATTGGCAGAGGCTTGCTTCTCAGCGTCAGTGACCCACAAGTGGTATTTTTTCTTCACCGCAATTTGCCGGGCGACGTATTGGCAGCGAAAATCCTTGTTAGGCGGCAACCAAGTTGACGCATCGCTATCACCCTTATTCTGGTTTGCTTGTCCTTCTGATGCCAACAAGTTCAGTGGATCATTCGCCAATTTTTCCCTGTCAATCGCTGATAAATTCTGCGCGCCCTTTTGCCAGGCGTCACTCAGCGCCACCACGTGGTCAATCTGTACTTTGGAACTGGTTTTTTCACCGCGCTGAAAATGAATGGTTTGACCAGTGTATGGATCTTGCAAAACACCAGAGAGCACCTTGCAGCCTTCGCCTACTTTTTCATCGCTCAAGTCCCTGGCTAAAATCACTTCACGCACCGAGCAACCATCAATTTTACCCCAGCCGTTGCCAAACTGTTTGCGCGTATAGCCTGTTTTGGGTGCACGACCCTTTACTTCTAGTTTGTTCAATTCATCAAGCGCGGTTGAATTGCCAAAATACTGTTGCTGTAAATCAGCCGGGACAGGAGCTAACTTTGGCTGCGACAATTGTGACGACCACACTGCCAAAACCGACAGCACCACCACAAACAAGGCCATGATACGCCTGCGCTGTAATGTTGCCCCCTTCATATTGCTAGTATATCGAATACTGTAAGCCTTTTCCAACCAGTCAGTCTCGCAGCTAGCAAATGATATAATGAGACTATGACAAAACTCAAGCATTTACTCGATACCTTTATACCCCATCACTATGACCTAACCCTCGACCTGACACGCGCCGAAGAAAAATTGTTTTCTGGCACAGTGATTATTACTGGCGAGTCAACTGGCGAGTCGATTTCACTACACGCCAAAGATTTGACTATCCATACGGCGTTGATCGATGACCAGCCTGCTGAGTTCTCTCATGGTGAATTTGATGAATTACGTTTGTCGCGCCCAGAGTTATCAAGTGGCCAGCATACCGTTCGCATCGACTTTTCCGGCACCATCACCGACGCTATGCACGGACTATATCCGTGTTATTTCACCCACGACGGCGTGAAAAAACAACTGTTTGCCACCCAATTTGAAT
>ERZ772948.432-NODE-432-length-27291-cov-4.063409_pt1 | contig 27291 bp, 20 predicted proteins | sample MGYA00511945_ERZ772948 | MGnify/ENA primary metagenome ERZ772948 (study PRJEB29015, sample SAMEA2737927) | human oral metagenome | biome: human oral; feature: human-associated habitat; material: dental | place: China | collected 2141 ... | reverse complement strand
GGGCGAACGCACAGGGCATGAACCTCTCGCCGATCACCATCCGTGAGGAAGCCGATCCAAACTATATCTACGTTGTAACGCCTGTGAGGACACATTGACAGACATCGAGATTCACACTGAGAATATCCAGCTCGACCAATTCCTAAAGCTCGCGGGCGCTGTACCAAGCGGCGGCCGTTTCCGTCGCGTCGGCAGGGCGGAAGACGTTGACGTTCGGCGTCGAGCGCAGCATGGCAAGCTGCTCGATCGGCTCGTGTGTCGGGCCGTCTTCGCCGACGCCGATGCTGTCGTGCGTGAGCACGTAGACGACGGGCAGCCCCATGAGTGCGGCGAGGCGCAGCATGGGCTTCGTGTAATCGCTGAATACGAAGAAGGTTGCGATGTAAGGCAGGACGCCGCCGTGCAGCGCGAGGCCGTTGGCGATTGCCGCCATGCCGAGTTCGCGCACGCCGAAGTGCAGGTTGCGTCCCGCACGATCCGTGCGGCTGAAATCGCCTGCGCCGTCCATCACGGTCTTGTTCGACGGCCCGAGATCTGCGCTGCCGCCGATGAGCTGCGGCACGATTTCCTTGAGACGCTGGATCATCTTGCCCGACAAGGCGCGCGTCGCGGCGGGCTTGTCCTCGTACGCCCAGAAGTCCTCGCTCTTGAGCAGCGCCGCAGCATCGACGGGCGCGTGGAACGCATCCCAGCGAGCCTTCTCCTCGGGGTACTTCGCGCAGTAGGCGGCAAAAAGCTCGTTCCACTTCGCCTCAAGAGCCGCGCCCTCAGCGGCGAGCTTCTCGTAATGTTCGTAGACGGCGGCAGGAACGCAGAAGCTCTCGGCAGGATTTTCCCAGCCGAGATTTTCCTTGAGCGCGCGCAGATTTTCTTCACCGAGCGGTTCGCCGTGGGCGCTCGCCTTGCCTTCCTTGGCGGGGCAGCCGAAGCCGATCTTCGTTTTGATCGTGATGAAGGACGGCCGCTTCTTGTCCGCCTTCGCCTCTTCGATCGCCTTGCCGATGGCGGCGAGATCCGTGCCGTCCTCGACCGTGAGCGTCTGGAAGCCGAAGGCCGCCATGCGCTTTTCCACGTCCTCGGTAAAGGCGAGGTCGGTGCCGCCCTCGATGGAAATATTGTTGCTGTCGTAGAGTACGATGAGCTTGTCGAGGGCGAGCGTGCCCGCGAGCGAGAAGACTTCGGAGGAGATGCCCTCCATCATGCAGCCGTCACCGCCGAGGGCAAAGGTGTAGTGATCGACGATGGGGAAATCCGGCTTGTTGAAGATGGCGGCGAGATGTGCTTCAGCAATCGCCATGCCGACCGCCATGCCCATGCCTGCGCCCAGAGGCCCTGTCGTGGCTTCCACGCCCTTCGTATGGCGGTACTCGGGATGGCCGGGCGTCAAGGATCCGTCCTGGCGGAAGTTCTTGAGGTCGTCGATCGTCAGCCCGTAGCCGAAGAGGTGCAGCAGGGAATAGAGCATGGCGGAGCCGTGCCCGGCGGAGAGGATGAAGCGGTCGCGGTTCGCCCAGTTTGGATTCTTGCCGTTGTGCTTCATGTGGTGCGCCCAGAGTTCGTAAGCGATCGGGGCTGCGCCGAGCGGCAGGCCCGGATGGCCGGAGTTCGCCTTCTGCACGGCGTCCGCCGAAAGTGCACGGATCGCATTCACACAGGTGGTGTCGATATTGCCCATAGATTTCTCCTCCTTGAAATCGTCGTTTGTTGACTTCTTTCATCATACATGATTTATTTGGAAATGTATAGCGCGAGAGGAAAGTTTTGCAGAAAGTCATGCTGCAAGATACTGCGTCAGCGCTTGTTGAGAAGCGCGATGGAGAACAGGATCAGCACGACGCCGACCGATTCGGTGAGGCCGAAGGGGACGGCGAGCAGCGCGGTGGAGAGGAGTACGGCGGACAAAGGCTCGATGGAACTCAGGATGCCGATGGTGCTCGGCTGGATGTATTTGAGGCTTTCGAGATATGACCAAAAGGCGATGACCGTACCGAAGAGGACGACATAGATGAATACGGCGACGGAGGCGGCGTCCAAGACGCCGGCGAAGTTCCATGGTGCGCGAGCGAACATGAGCAGGAAACCGCCGAGGAGCATCGCCCAGCCGATGATGAGAGGCGAGCGGAAATTGTCCAGCAGCCATTTGGGCTGTATGGTGTAGATGGCAGCGCAGAAAGCGGAAGCGACGCCCCAGAAGAGAGCGATGGGCGGGATGGCGAGAGTCGAGAGACTGCCGCGCGTCAAGATGAGGAACGTGCCGACGAAGGCGAGCAGCACGCAGCCGCTCTCGCGCAGCGACGGCAGGCTGCGGCTCTTCAGGGCGAGCCAGAGGACGACGATGATCGGCATCAGGTACTGCAGGACGCTCGCCGCTGCCGCGTTGCCGTGCTCGATGGAAGAAAAATACGTGTACTGCACGCCGAGCATGCCGAACAGGCTGAAGAAGAGAAGCCGCTTCGCCGCCGTGCGGTTTCGCCAAACGGAGAAGATGCTCTCGCGGTTCTTTGCCGCATCGAGCAGCAGAAGCAGTATGCCTGCGAGCGTCATGCGCATCATGACGAGCCATTCGGTGGAAAATCCTTTTTGCTGCAGCAGGAATTGCGCGGCGACGCCCGAGCCGCCCCAGAGCAGAGCGCCGAGCGCCACGAGCGCGACGCCTTTTTTCGATGGATTCATGGTATTGCTCCTTGTCTTTCGTTTCGTCTCTGACTATAGCATTTCTGGGGGCAAAAGAAAAGGGAGCAGAAGCGTAGGTTTTTAGGAAGCTGGGAAGGCAGATGAAATGATGCCGTGAAGCCGGGCAGCGGAAAGTTTATGCGCGATTGCTCACGCCGATGGGATGAATTTGACAGGCCGATATGCTATAATGGAAGCGCAATATCGGATGCGGGGAAAGGGGAGGCATCCAAACATTCTTGGCAGTCAAGAAAGGGAGGATTCGCATGAAACTCGTAATCACGGAGCCGCTGGGGATCTCGGAGGCGCAGGCGGAGGCGCTGAAAAAGGAGTATCTGCCTCAAGACCTTGAAATGGTCTACTGCAATACGCCGCCGCAGAACGACGCGGAAAAGGCGGCGCGCGCCAAGGGGGCAGAGCTTGTCATGCTCGCGAACATGCCGTTCAAGGAAAACGTCCTGCAGGAGCTTTCGGACGTCAAGTTCCTGAGCGTCGCCTTCACGGGCGTCGACCATGTGGCGATGGACTACTGCAAGGCGCATGACATCGTCGTTTCCAACTGCTCGGGCTATGCCAACGAGGCGGTCAGCGAGCTTGCCATCGGCCTAGTGATCGGGCTCTACCGCAAAATGCTTGCTGCAGATGAGGCGGTGCGTGCGGGCAAGACGCGCGCCGGACTTCTCGGCATCGAGCTTTCGGGCAAGAAGTTCGGCGTCGTCGGTGCAGGCGCCATCGGCAGGCGCACGATCGCGCTCGCGCAGGCGTTCGGCTGTGAGGTGTACTACTACAACCGCAAGGAGGCGAAGATCGACGGGGCGAAGTATGTGAGTCTCGACGAGCTGATGGAAGTCTCGGACATCGTTTCGCTGCATGTGCCGCTGACGGCGGAGACGAAGGGTTTGATCGGCGAGAAAGAAATTGCTAAGATGAAGAAGACGGCGATTCTCATCAATACGGCGCGCGGTCCCGTCGTCGACAGCAAAGCTTTGGCAGATGCCCTCAAGAAAGGACGCATCGCGGGGGCGGGCATCGACGTTTTCGAGGGCGAGCCGCCGATCGCAAGCGATCATCCGCTGCTTCATGCGCCGAACGTCATCCTCGCGCCGCACGTCGGCTTTGCGACGCAGGAGGCGATGGAAAAGCGTGCCGTCATCGCCTTCAAGAATGTGCAGGCGTACCTTGCGGGCAAGCCGCAGAACGTGATGTAAGGGCGCAGATTTTTAGCAGATTTTTATGGGAAGCGTGCAGAAGCTATGGCTCTTTTGTTGCCATAGCTTCTGTTTTGACGGATGGGGTGAGGCGTTGAAGTACGGGCCGTTCATAGCGGCGCTCCGCAAGGGAGAGCCGAAGCATGTCTACCTGCTCGCGGGTGAAGAGCGTTACTATATCGAGAAGGCGAAGGCGGCGATCTTAGAGAGCCTCTTTCCCGCGGGCGAGGGGCTGCGGGACGCATTGGAAGAAGCCGCGCCCGACATGGATGCCGACGCGCTCATCGGCCTCTTGGAAACGGTGCCGTTCTTCGTGCCCAAGCATGTCGTGCTCGTGCAGGACAGTCCTCTTTTTCGCGAGAAGAAGCGGACGGCAGCGGACGGCGAGGAGGCGAAGGCAGCGAAAGGGAAGAAGGTCGGCGCGGACAAGAAGGAGGAGCGCCTGCTGCATCTTCTTGCCGACATGCCCGACTACGCCTATGTAATCTTCCTCTGCGCGGGCAAGGCGGACAAGCGGCGCAAGGCGTACAAGACGGTTGAGGCGGCGGGCGCGGTGCTCGATGCCGATGCCGTGCGCCCGTGGGAGATCAGCGACTGGCTCGCGGGAAAGCTCGCCGAGATTCACAGGGAGTTTGACCGCGAGGCGCATGCGTACTTCATGGGCGCCGTCTCCATGATGCATGAAGTCTCGCTCTCGTATCTCGACAAGGAGTTTGAAAAGCTCGCGCTCTATACTACGGAGAAGCGCATTGGCAGGGCGGAGCTTGCCGCTGTGTTCTCAGGGTTGCCCGAGGTATCGTCTTTTGCGATGATGGACGCGGTGAGCGAGAAGGACGTGAAGAAGGCTCTGACGCTTCTGCGCCGCCAGACGGCGGACGGCGTGTATGCGCCCGTGCTGCTTGCCCTGATGGTGCGCCATGTGCGCCAATTGTGGCAGGCGAAGCTCCTTCTGGCGCAAGGCGTGCGCGGCAAGGCATTGGGCCCTTCGATGAAGCTCAATCCCTTCATCGCGGAGAAGCTGGGACGCGCGAGCATGAAGTTCTCCGAGCCTGTTTTGAAGCGGGCGATGCTCTCGCTCATCGACGCCGACTATCTGCTCAAGACGGGGCAGGGCGGCGCGGAATTGTTGGAAGATGCCGTGATCTCGCTGTGCCGTTGACAGAGGAAAAGCCGCCCCGTGCGCGGGGCGGCTTTTCCTCTGTCAAGTTTCGCTGTCGAACGACTGCATCGGTACACCCTTGCGAGGCTTTGGCAGGTTACGGTAGGCGCGTGATGCGCTGAAGAAGCGCGTGGCTACCGTCATGCTGGCAGGGTCGAGGTTTTCGACGGAGCGCTCTGTTGTGCTCGTGAGTTCCCGATATTTCGCCGTTTGCGTGAATTTCGCCCATGCTGCTTGCAGGGCGCGCGCCATGATGAATTCGATACCCGTCGTGTCCTCGGGCTGCTGCACGAAGGCGGAACTCGTCTTGGGCGGCGGAGCGCTGCCCGTACGCTTTTCGCGTACTGCAGCGGGGGCGGCAGCTGCAGAATGCGCAGGCTGCTGCTTTGCGGCGGTTTTCGTCGTCGTTGAGGTTTTTGCAGTGGTCGTGCCCGACGCGCTCGCTGCATCGAGCTTCCAGCGCGTGCGCGGCTTCGGCGCACCGAATGAATCGCGAGCAGGGGAAGTCTTTGCCGACGCCCTCGTCTCGGCGGCAGGAGTGCGCGCGGACACTTCCTCTGCCGCTTCCTTTTGACGTGCGGCGTTCCCAGCTTCATTCACGAGGCCGCTTGCGATGAGGAAGGCTTCGCTCGCCTCCTCCTTTGAGGTCGCGGCTTCGAGCTTTTCTACGAGCGCCTCGCGCGCGTCCTGCGCGGCTCGCGCCTTGGTGTAAAGTCCCGTATCAGAGCGTTTCAAAAAGCGCATCTCGTCCGCCATGAGTTCGTCGCCGTTCAAGAGCTTCTGCTGGATGATGCGGCGCATGGCGCGGCTCGCGCCATCGAGCTCTTCTGCCTGCGGCTCGTCGTCTGCAGTGCCGGCGTCCTGCGGCGCACGGTTCTTGAGCACTTGCCTTGCTTTGCCGCTGTAATCGATCTTCATGCCGATGTTCTTTTGCTTTACATAGGCGCTGACCTTGTCGCTCTCGTCAAACATGCCGAAATCCCTCCTGCAGCCGTTTTCTTCCTGCGATCAATATATAGGCTTATTATACCATGGAGACATACATCTGTAAACGTTTAGGCATACATTCTCTGCTGTGTTCGACGGCTGCCTTTGCGTGGGAATCGTTTTTGCTAAAGACTTTCTATGACATAGCGCTGATACATATTCCCTTGCTTTTCCGTGCGCGATAGCTTAACATGGAAAGGCAATATGAGAAAGGGGCGGGAGACGGAGTCATGACAAAGTTTATTTTCGACCTCGACGGAACGATTACGAAGGAAGAGACGCTTCCTGTTATTGCCAAACATTTTTCGATGGAAGAAGAGATTGAAAAACTTACGCGGCAGACAGTCATGGGGCATGTCCCTTTTGTCGAATCATTCATTCGGCGCGTCTTCCTTCTTGGGAAGCTGCCGATCGATGAGATTGATGCACTTTTGGAGGGGGTGGAACTTCATGAGCCGATCGTGAAGTTCATTCGGAAGAATCGTGCGCATTGCGCTATCGCTACGGGAAATCTTTCGTGCTGGGTCGCGAAACTCGTCGCACGAATTGGCTGCAAAGCCTACTGCTCCGAGGGAAAGATAGAGAACAACCGAGTAGTAGAGCTTATGAATATCATAAAGAAAGAAACCGTCGTTGAAAAATATCGTGCCGCAGGGCATCGCGTCGTCTTCATTGGCGATGGTCATAACGATGTGGAGGCGATGCGTGCCGCGGACATTGCCATCGCCTCGGGATTGACGCATGAGCCGGCGCAGAGCGTCCTTTCTGTGGCGGACTGTCTTGTACGGAATGAGGCGGAGCTGTGCAGCCGGCTGAATCAGCTGCTGGTAAATATTGTAGAGCCGCGAAAGCAGGATGTTTTGCCGAAATAATCAGGACGACGCCCCGTCCGGTGCTTGAAGATAAGGAAAGTAGCTGCGGTAGGCGGCAGGCACGCTGTAAATGTCGGCGATTTCCTGTGCCGTCGCCCAGAGAAGCGGTGGCGTTTTTGTCTGAGCTTCGTAGGGAGCGGTGGCTTCGTGAAGGCACAGGGAGGCAGGGCGTGCATTGGCCTCGACGGCTTCGGTTGAAGCAGGCGAGGATTTCGTCGCAGCGGATGGTTCATCGCTCGACGTTTCCGCCAGTTCGACGTGCCAGCCGACCATTTGCCATGTGATATGGGAGAAGATGTGCTGTGCGGCGGGGAGCGCGTGCAGTTTTGCAGGGATAAGTCCGAGGGCTTGCAGCGTCTTCGCCGCCTCGTTCTTTTTGAGGTGGCCTTCCATGGCAGGAAAGCCCCAAAGCCCCGCGAGAAGTCCTTGTGAGGGACGCTTTTTGAGGGCGATTTTACCGTTTTTCGACAGCAGGAAGATCGTAAGTTTTTCCGTACGCCGCCTTTTGGGCGGCGTTTTTTGGGGCAATTCCGCCTGCAGATTGGCTTCCTTGGCAAGGCATAGGCGTTCAAGCGGACAGGAGGGACAGCGCGCTGCGCCGCGCGGCAGACAGATGAGGGCACCCAGCTCCATCAAGGCTTGGTTGAAGTCGCCGGCATTTTCGGGCAGACGCGCGATCAGTGCTTCCTCGACAGCGCGCTTCGTGCTCTCTTTCAAGATGTCGGCAGGACAGGCGAGGAGGCGCATGATGACGCGCAGCACATTGCCGTCGACGGCAGGACGGCGCTCGCCGAAGGCGATGGAGGCGACGGCGCCTGCTGTGTAGCGGCCTATGCCGGGCAAAGCGAGAAGGTCGTCGAAGTGCGCGGGAATCTTGCCGCCATGGTCGCTGCAGATGAGACGCGCGGCAGATTGCAGGTGGCGCGCGCGGCTGTAGTAGCCGAGACCTTCCCAGAGCTTCATCAGTGTGTCTTCGTCGGCTCGGGCGAGAGCGCGTACGTCGGGCAGCGCGGCGACGAAGCGTTCGAAGTACGGTTTGACCGCCTCGACGCGCGTCTGCTGCAGCATGATCTCGGACACCCACACGCGGTACGGCGTAGGTTCTTCGCGCCACGGCAGTGCGCGCTTCTCGCTATGAAACCAGCGCAAGAGAGGCTCGGCGATCTCGTCGAGAGTTTCTATGTTTTTCAAGATGTTTTCCTGCGGTCTTTTTGCCATCGAAGTCTCCTCTGGTCATGGTGCTGCGCTGTGATACGGATGAGCGGCATAGGGTCACTTTGTTTCAGTCAGAAGTGCCGCAAGCTTTTGGCACATGTCAAAAACAAGTCCGTCACAGTTTTCTTTGCGTGCAATGCCTTTTTCTTCTGCGGCGGCGAGAAGACATCGGCAGTCCGTCGTGCCGTGGGCGGCGAGGAAGTCGTCGACAAGCTTCTTCGCCGTTTCCTTGTTCTTGCCCGCTTTGCCGAGGATCATCAGCGCGGCGGTCAGCGTGCCACAGGCAGAGCCGTGCATCATGCCCGCGCCAAAGAAGGCGCCGAGAGCGTCAGCTGCTCCCTTTTCCATGCCGATTTCGGCAGCAAAGGGCACGAGGAGCGACTGCGCGCAGTTGTAGTGACGGCCGCCCGGCTCTTGTCGCAGAAGTTTTGTTTCTTCTAAATGATTCATGATGGTTTTCCTCCTTGCATTTCTTTTATTCTACCCGCTTTTTGCCTCGTGCGCAAAGGTTGTTTTGACAAGGCGCATTTCGTGCGGTAGAATCGTGGTAGCAGACTTGCCGTAGCGCTTTGCGGCGAGGTTTTAGAAACGTTCGGAGGAATACGATGAAGATCATTGCCGGCCTCGGAAATCCTGGGGCGGAGTATGCACGTACGAAGCACAATGTCGGATTTATGCTTGTCGACGCCTTGGCTGAAAGACTTGGCGTCGATGCTTGGCGTGAAAAGTTCAACGCGCTAGTGGCCGAAGGGCGCATCGGCGCGCAGAAGGTGCTGCTCGTCAAGCCTTTGACCTATATGAATGAGAGCGGACGCGCGGTAGGGCCTTTGCTCGATTGGTACAAGCTCGCGCCTGAGGATTTGATCGTCGCGCACGACGACATGGACATCGCCGCTGGCACGATTCGTCTGCGGCGCAAGGGAAGTGCGGGCGGTCACAACGGTATCAAGTCGCTTCTCGCGCACATCGGTTCGGAGGACTTCTCGCGCGTTCGCATTGGCATCGGGCGTCCTTTGCCCGGCTGGACGGTCGTCAAGCATGTGCTTGCGCCGTTTCCCGCAGACGACGCGCCGAAGATTCAAGAGGCGATTTCTTATTTATTGCCCGCCGTCGAGTGCATCGTGACGGATGGCATCGACATGGCGATGAACCGCTACAACCCGCGCAGGAAGAAGGCGGCAAAGCAGGAAGCGCATGAGAAGGAAAACGCAGAGAAAGGCAGCGCTGTACCGCAAGCCGAGAGGCAGGAGGGCGAAGCATGAAGGCGGAAATACGTGCGCTCTATGCCGATGAGGACGGGGCGATCTTCGATGCGCCGGGTATCGCGGGATTGGGACGCTCGGGTGATACACTCGTGCCGCTTACTCCTGCTGATCTTATTCCTCTGCCCGAGTCGGCGGACTTGATGTTCCTGCCCGATCGCGCGGCGATGGGAATGACGGCGGCTGGCGAGATGCTGCCTCTGGCGGGACGCGCCGTCGCCGCCATCCTGCCTGCGGGCTATACGCGGCTCTTTTTGCCTGCCTTTCAGCGAGAGGAAGGGGCTGAAAGGCTCGCTCTCTACGGCTACACAGCGGTCGTGCTCTATAAGGATGATCTCTATGCGGCGGCTCTCTATACGGATGAGAATACGAAGTGGGATCCCGTATACTACAACACGCGAGAGCTCAAGAAACTCGTGCGCCGCGTCGAGAAGGATCTGCCGGGCAACCGCATCGTCGAGCAGGTGGCGGGCTGCTCCTTGAAGTGGCACTGCTGCACGGCGCAGAACCTCTTTTACCGTCGCTGGGAAGCGGGCATACCGACGTCGCCTGTCTGCAACGCGAACTGCTTCGGCTGCATCTCCCTGCAGCCCGCCGAGTGCTGTCCTTCGCCGCAGAGCCGCATCGCGTTCCGCCCGACGCCCGAGGAGATCGCGCAGGTCGGCATCTACCACCTTTCGACTGCGCCCGACGCCATCGTGAGTTTCGGGCAGGGATGCGAGGGCGAGCCGTCGCTTGCGGCGGATGCGATCGCGGCAGCCGAGCGCCTGATTCGCGCCGCGACGAAGCGCGGGCAGATTAACATCAACACGAATGCCGGTTATACCGAGGGTATCCGAAAGATCGTCGATGCCGGGCTTGACTCCATGCGCGTGAGCATCATCAGCGCCATCGAGGAGAGCTATGCGGCGTATTACCGCAGCAATTACACTCTCGCTGACGTCAAGGAGTCTATTCGCTACGCGCTTTCGCACGGCGTATACGTGTCGCTTAACATGCTCTTCTTCCCGGGCTTCAACGACCGCGCCGAAGAACTCGAAGCGTGGCGCAGCTTCTTCCGCGAGCTGCCTGTCAACATGGTGCAGGTGCGCAACCTCAATGTCGACCCCGACGCCTTCCTCGAAATCATGCCCGAGGCGCAGGGCGAGGCAGTCGGCGCGAGGGCGTTTTTGGAACGGCTCAAGAAGGAGTTTCCGCAACTCGTCATCGGCAGTTTCAGCCACTATGTTGAATAGGGAATTTCTACAAGGAGAGTGATTCCTATCGAATTCCTATGCTTGACATAGGGATAAATCAATGCTATTCTTTTATAGGAATTTCATATCGTTGGATCAGGTGTCGCAAGACTTAATAGGGAATTCGGTAGAAGCCGGAGCGGTCCCGCCACTGTAGCAGCGAGCAACCCTGCAATACGGAATCACTGATAAATTCAGCCACCCGTCTTCACACATCTGCGCCGTCCTCTCGTCGTCGACAAATCCTCGACGTAGCACCGCTACCGCTACGCCTCCGGTTTGTCTCCTCGATAGAACCGGCGCATCTGTGCAAATCCGGGCGACTTCATTTTATCAGTGCTTCCTAAGTCACTGAGGCGAATGCCTTGGGAAGGCGCAGGGGAGTGATGAGCTGGAGCCAGGAGAACTGCCTGATGGACAATCGCCATTTGACCTGCGAGTGATGGGAAGGGGATTAAGGAAGCGCCGTTTGGCGTTTCTTCAGTTGCACGAACGCAATCCTCCCGGCGAAACTGCCGGGAATTTTTTTGCGCCGCCCTTATGCGCCTTTTCTGCTTTGCAGGAGGGGCGCTTTATTTTTGGAAAGGGTGATGTAGATGAAAGGCAAGAAACATCTGACATGGGCGGTGCTCGCGGCAATCGCGGGCATGAGCTTTGCGGGCGAGGCGTATGCGGCGGAAAATGCGGCGGCAGGAAAGGCGACAGCGAAAACGACGCAGGTGCGGGAACAAAGTGCGGAAACTGCAGAAAACGGCGGCCATGATTTGCCTGATACGCTCGTGACGGCGCAGCGCAGGCGGAAGAGCGAGCTCGATACGCCCGCGACGACGACGATCATCACGGCGAAGGACATCGAAAAGGCAGGCTATCGCAACGTATTTGAGGCGATCGACCAGCAGATCGGCTCGACGAGCACGTCCTACGGCGAGGCAGGACAGGATTTCGGCTTCAGCGCAGGACGCATCACGCTGCGCGGCTATGACAGGGGCACGCTTGTCATGGTCAACGGCGTGCCGATGAATCTCAAGAATTACCCGAGTACCGAGAACATACCCGCCGCCATGGTCGAGCGCATCGAGATCGTCAAGGGCGCGGCATCGACACTCTATGGCAGCGAGGCGATGGGAGGCGTCATCAACATCATTTTGAAGAAACCGAAAGCAGGCGAGGAAGCTGTCAAGGCGAGTGTGACGGCGGGGAACTACTTCAAGAAGGCAGAAGTATTTTTCCAAGGTGACCGCTTCATGCTCGATGTGAGCAGGGAGTGGTCGAAGGACATCCCCCATTCCAATGCGTTCGGACTGGATAAGGTTTCCTGGATTGATTGGTGGGTTGGCAAGGGACAGAAGAATCGCTTGGGGGCAAGCGTTGCGCTCACGGATGAGCTGTCCTTGAACTACAACTATACGGAAGGCAATATTACGCACGGCGGCATCAAGTACAAAAAGGCCGGAAATCATCTTGTGAAGACGGCGACAAAATATGACTATCGCTTCGAAGATTATCGGCATACGGCGAATCTCGTTTATCAGGGCAAGGAAAACGGCATCCATGCAGTCCTTGGCTATAACTATCGCAAGGTTGACGGCTATGATTATGTCAAGCATGCAAAGGTCGACTCCAATGCTGTGCTGGACGGCGAAATTTTCGATGTGCAGAAAACTTGGAAGATGGGAGCAGATTCCTTGATTCTTGGGTATTCTTATAAGCGCGAGGCTGTGGATCTTATCGAGAAAAAGAAGGATGCAACGCGCACGGGCAATGCACTTTACGCTTCCTACAGCAAACAGTTCACGCCGCGCTTCAACTTCACGCTCGGTCTGCGCGGCGAGTGGATCAACGATCCCGAAAAAGATCAAAGCGTTTTTATGCCGCAGTTCCAGACAGACTACAAGCTTGACAAGGATACGGCATGGTACATCAACGTCGGCAAGGCGTTTCAGATGCCGACGGTGGATGATGTGTTCCGTTACAAGAATATGAATCCGCAAGGATTGAGGCCGGAAAACGGCTGGACGTATGAGACTGGCATCAAGCATCGTCATGGCAACGATACATGGAAAGCGGCTGTCTATCACATGGATATGAAAAACAAGCTCGGTTGGGCAAAGGATGCGAAAGGCGATTATTATGCAGTAAATAAAGGCGATTTCCGCAATACGGGATTTGAAGCTGAATATATGAAGCGCTTCAACGATACGTGGAGCGTCACTGTTGGCGCAGGCTATTCCAATCCCCAAGTGCAGGATCCCGCCGACAAGAAGCGGGAATGGGTGCAGGATGCAGGACGCATCGAAGGTCTTGTGCGCGTCGACTACAAGAAGGATAAATGGCAGGGGAATCTGAATCTCAAGTACCTCGGCGATCGTGAGTATTACAAGCCGTCGTCTGGAACAGCGCAGGATGTGCCCGACAAGCTGCAGCTCAATATGAATCTCATCTATACGGCGGGAAAGAACGATACCGTGACGCTCGGCGTCTACAACCTCTTGGACAGGGAAAACTACTCGAACCGCTACGGCAACCTTGATCTGCCGCTGAACTTCCGCTTGACCTATGCGCATACGTTCTGACATCATGCGGCGCGGCGGTGCGCTGCTGCTTCTTTTTGTCGCGAGTTTCCTCCTCTGCGCCTGTGCGCGAGAAGGAACGGCTACAGAAGAGGAAGAGGAAGAGTTTTTCCGCGGCGTCGATGATATGGGGACGGAGATCGTACTGCACGAGAAGCCGCAGCGCATCGTGTCGCTCAATCTCGGTACGGATGAAATTTTGCTCGCGCTCGCGCCGCCTGAACAGATTGCGGCGCTTTCCTCCTACGTGGATGATGCGGGGCTTTCGTGCATGGCAGAGGCGGCGAAAGCCGTACCCGTGAAGCTGCACGATAAGAGCCCTGAGCGCGTACTCGCGCAGCATCCTGATCTTGTGCTTACAACGGACAGTGTGCCGAAGGAACTCGTAGCGAGTATGCGCGATCTGGGTCTGACGGTCTTTGTTTCTAAAACGCCCAAGAGCATCGAGGCGGTTTTTCCACGCATCAAGTCCATCGGCAAGGTGATCGGCAGGGAAGAGGAAGCGGCGGCCTTGACTGGAAGGCTGCATGAGCGCTTGGCGGATGTGACGCGGCGCACGGCGGACATTCCCGAAGACGAGAGGCCGATTGTCGTCGCTTTCGCCTTCAGCGGCGTCTTCGGGCGGCGCGACGACCTCTTCGACGACATGTGCCGCCATGCCGCGCTCAGAAACGGCGCAGCGATGGCGGGTCTCACGAAGGACAACAGCATCTCCATGGAGCAGGTCGTCGCGCTCGACCCCGACGTGTTCCTGCTGCCGTCATGGAGCGCCGAGGGGGAAAAGACGGAAGAATTCCGTGAGAAGCTGCGCAATGACCCGTTGTTCAAGCATGTAAAGGCGGTGCGCGAGAACCGTCTCTACTGCGTGCCCGATACGTACCGCTACAGCGCCTCGCAAAATGCCGTCGAAGCCGTCTATGTGCTGGCAAAGACCGTTTATCCTGAGCGTTTTGCCGATGAAGGCGGCGCGAGTGCAGGAAATTGATGCTTGATGTGCAAACGTGCCGGAAAGGGGCGGCGATGGGGCTGAAGATGCTGGTGCTGAGCCTGACGGGAGACTGCAACCTCGCCTGTCGCTATTGCTATGCAAGCGGTCAGGCGAGGCACACGATGGCATGGGAAACGGCGCGGCGGGCTGTCGATCTGGCTGCCTCCTGCGGGGAGCCGTTTCTCCTGCAGTTTTCGGGCGGCGAACCTCTGCTTGCATTGCCGCTCCTTGCACGTATCGCCGCCTATGTGCGCGATCATCGCATCGAGGCGCACATGGCTGTTCAGACGAACGGCACGCTGCTGACGGAAGAGGCGGTGAACGTCCTAGGCGTTTCCAACATGGGCATTGGCGTGAGCCTCGACGGCAGGCCTGCGCTGCATGATCGCCAAAGGCAATATTCGGACGGCAGAGGTTCTGCCGCTGACGTGGCGGCGGGCATCGAGCGCCTTGCGCGGCGCGGCGTCGGCATCGGATTGACGTGCGTCGTGACGGCGGAGAATGTCCACAGCCTGACCGATGTCGTCGATATGGCCTATTACTTCGGCAATGTGCATCGCGTCGGTTTCGACCTCCTGCGTGCGCAGGGGCGCGGCACGAACGTCGCTTTGCCGCGAGAAAGCGATATGGCGGCGGCGATGCGCGAGGTTTTCGCTCGGCGCGAGGCGCTTTATCGCTTGACGGGACGCCGCCTCGCCATATCGCAGGAGGAGCAGGCGAGAGACATCGCAGGGCGCGGCGGGAGCGACTTTTCCCACTGCTATGCGATGAACGGCGAAGGCGTCCACGTCGACGTCGATGGCGGCATCTACGCTTGCTCCTCTTTCGTCGGCGATGAGCGCTTCTTCCTAGGCGCTGTTATACAGGGCGTGAATTTGCGTCGTCAGCAGGAAGTATCTGCCAAGATGCAGCGGAGCATGGATTTTTGCCGGCGATGCCCCGATTTTGCCGCCTGCGGAGGCGGCTGCTTCGCGCGCTGGCTGGGAATGGAACAAGAAGGGCCGTGTGGGGCGGAATGTGCGTTGAAGAGAGTGGCAGTATCGGCAGTTTTCGGAAAGGGAGGATACCGTGCGGAGTAAGGTCTTCCAGATAGCTTCTAAAATCTGGAGAAAGGGAAAACCTGCATGATGAAAAAGACGTATCCCTTTTCTGCCATCGTGGGGCAGGAAGAGATGAAGAGGGCGCTTTTGCTCAATATCGTCATGCCGTCCCTGGGCGGCGTGCTGATCAAGGGCGAGAAGGGGACGGCGAAGTCGACCGCCGTGCGCGCCGCTGCCGGGCTGCTGCCCGCCATGCGGGCGGTGGCGGGCTGTGCGTGCCGCTGCGACCCTGAGACGCCGGAGTTCTTTTGCGACGATTGCCGCAGGAAGGCTGCAGCGGGCGCACGCATGAAGGAGGAGAGCGTCCCCATGCGCGTTGTGGAGCTTCCCGTCAGTGCGACGGAGGATCGCGTCGTGGGCACGCTCGATATAGAGGCGGCGATCCGGCATGGCAGGAAAGAGTTTGAGGCGGGTATCCTCGCGGAGGCGAACCGCAGCATTCTCTATATCGATGAAATCAATTTGCTCGACGATCACATCGTCGACATCCTGCTCGATTCAGCGGCGATGGGCGTCAATACGGTGGAGCGCGAGGGCATTTCCTATGCGCATCCTGCACGTTTCGTGCTCGTGGGCACGATGAATCCCGAGGAGGGCGACATACGCCCGCAGCTGCTCGACCGCTTCGCCCTTTCGGTGACGGTGACGGGTGAGCGCGAGGCGAAGGATCGCATCGAGGTGGTGAAGAGGCGCATCGCTTATGAGCAGGATGCGGAGGGCTTTGCCGCTTCCTACAGGGAGCAGCAGGAGGCATTGCGCGAGCGAATCGAAAGGGCGCGCTCTCTCCTCAAAAGCGTCGCCGTGGCAGATAGAATGCTGGAAAAGGCGGCGCGCATATCGCTCTCGCTCGGCGTTGACGGGCATCGCGCCGACATCACGCTCATCAAGGCGGCGATGGCGAATGCCGCCTTCTCGGGGCGCACGGAGGTCGCAAAGGAAGATATGAAGGCCGTCAGCCGCCTCGTGCTCGCGCATCGCCTGCGCCGCCGCCCCTTCGAGGAGGGCGAGGTCGACTGGTCTGCCGTGGATGATGTACTGGCTTGAGGAGATGGGCATGGAATATCCGCGCTATCCGTTTACCGCTGTCGTCGGTCAGGAGCAGGCGAAGAGGGCGCTTCTTCTCGCGCTCGTGAATCCGCGCACGGGCGGCTTGCTCATTTCAGGCAACCGCGGCACGGCGAAATCTGTCCTCGTGCGTGCGGCAGCGCCGTTCACGCCGACAGGGAGTCTCGTCGAACTGCCGCTCGGCGCGACGGACGACATGGTCTTCGGCAGTCTCGATGTGGATGCGGCACTGCGGGACGGCGAGCGTCGTCTGCGCCATGGTCTCCTGCATCGCGCGGCGCATACGCTCATTTACATGGACGAGGTGAATCTCCTGCGCGAGGAGGTCTTGAAGTCTGTCTTAGAGAGCGCGTCGGCGGGGATGTTTTCCTTGGAGCGCGACGGCGTATCGGCGGTCGAGGAGATAAGCTGTCTGCCTGTCGGGACGATGGATCCCGCAGAAGGCGTGCTCTCGCCCGTGCTGCTCGACAGCTTCGGCATGTTCGCGGCGATGGATGATGTGGAAGAGACGGAGCAGCGTACTGAGATCGCGCGGCGCGTGCTCGCTTTTGAGCGTGCGCCAAAAGCTTTCTGCCGCGCGTATGCGCAGCAGGAAGCCGAGCTGCAGCAGAAGGCGGCACGAGCGCGGGAGATGCTTCCTGCTGTGGAAGTTTCCCATGCCATCCTGCATCTCGCTGCACAGTACGCCGCACGCGCCCTTTGCGTGGGAAATCGCGCCGAAATCTATCTCGTGGAAGCGGCACGCGCTTTGGCGGCGCTCGCCGGGCGCATCTATGTGATGCCGCAGGACATCGAGGAGGCGGCTCTCTTCGTGCTCGCGCATCGCATGAGCCGAAACAAGGAACAGCGCGAAGAGAGAAGCGGACAGCAGAAAGAACCGCAGAAACAGGAACAACCACAGGAACAGCAAGCTGAGCCGCAGGAAGAGTCGGAAGATGAGGCGGATGATGCGCTGCAGGAGGAGCGTCCGGACGATGCTTTGACGAGAGATGCGATGGGCGGAGAATCGAAAGAGCAGCAAGCCGATACAGGAGAAGCGCAGGAAGAAGCGGCGCAGACCGGCGAGGAGCAAACGTCGTCTGCGGATGGCGATTCGGGCGGCGAAGATAGAGATGAGACGCACTCCATAGAAGCGGTTATGGCGCGGCTTTCTCTCCTGCGCGAGACGGTGTGCGGGAGGAAGGGAAAGAGTGGCAGACGAGCAATCGTGCAGCTTGACGTGCCGGCGGGACGTCCTTGGCGCACATCGCTGCCGCGCCGCGGACGGTGCATCGACCTCGCCTTTGCCGCTACGCTTCGCGCGGCGGCGCCCTATCAGCGCCAGCGGCATGGCGAGCAGGCCGTCGTCATACGCGCCGAGGATCTGCGCGTCTGGATTCGGGCGCGTCGTGCCGCCGCGAACATCCTCTTCCTCGTCGATGCGAGCGGCTCTATGGGCGCGAAGGAGCGCATGAAGATGGTGAAGGGCGCGGTGCTCGCCCTCCTGCGTGAAGCATACCAAAAGCGTGATCGCGTGGGACTGATCGCCTTTCGCCGCACGAGCGCCGAGACGCTCTTGCCGATGACACGGAGCGTGGAGCTGGCGGAAAAGGAACTGCGCTCTTTGCCGACGGGCGGCAAGACGCCGCTCGCGGAGGGACTTGCCGCCGCGCTTAAGATGATGGATGAGCTCGGTCGCAAGGAAGGCGCGGAGACGGTGCTCGTGCTCGTGACAGACGGCAGGATGAATGTTTCTGCAGCGGGGAAGGCGAAGGAGGAGGCGCTGCGCGCAGCGGAGGAGATTGCGCGAAGAGACGCGCACTGCATCGTGCTCGATACGGAGAAGAGCTTTCCGAAGGTGGGACTGGCGCCTGAGATCGCGCAGCGCATGAATGCGGGATATGCCACGTTGGAACGTCTTTGTGCTGAAGGTGTATTGGAGGTCGTGCGGCGTTTTCGCGATATGCAAGAGTGATGGTGCGTGATGGAGGAGCAAAAGCAGATGGAATTGGCAAGACTGACGACGGGCGACATCGCTTATCGCTATGACAAGAGCATCGTGCTGGTTTTCAGCGGGCCGCGCAAGGTGCTCAGCACTTCGCTTTACAACGGCGGCTACCATGAGGATTTCGAGGCGGTGTTCAACCGCGATATGACGCAGGGATCGGGAATGCCCTGCGAGTCCTTTGCGCCGACATACGTCGAGAGCATGAAGATCGTTGCGGAGCGGCTGGGTCTTGCGCCGGAATTGACCTCGGGCATGGGGACGGCGGCGCACATGGAAAACGCCTCCATCGTGTCGCGAAGCTACAAGGAACTGACCGTAACGGCGATCGTAACGGGCGGCGTGGAAACGAACGGCGGGCGCGTCGGCGATCCTGCATCCTACTACAAGACGGCGGAGAAAAAATGCGGCACGATCAACATCATGCTCGTCATCGACGCCGATCTGCCGCCCGGAATTCTTGCGCGTGCTCTCGTGACCTGCACGGAGGCGAAGACGGCGGCGCTGCAGGAACTCATGGCGCCGAGCCGCTATTCCGCGGGACTTGCCACGGGTTCGGGCACGGATCAAACAATCGTCGTCGCCAACAGTGAGTCGCCGCTCTTCTTCGAGGGTGCGGGCAAACATTCCAAGCTCGGCGAGCTCATCGGACTTGCCGTCATGGCGGCGGTCAAGGAAGCGCTCAAGAAGCAGTCGGGTCTTACGCCGGCGCGTCAGCACGACCTGCTGCGCCGCCTGCGCCGCTTCGGCGTCACGGAAGAAGCGCTGTGGCAGCGATATAAGGAAGAGGCAGACGCCAATGCCTTAATCAAGGCGCAATTCATCGCAGCTTTGGAAAAAATGACCGCTGTGCCGGCGCTCTTCCCCTTGGGCGTGCTCTTCATCCATCTTTATGATGAGCATCTCTGGGGACTGCTGGAAAAAGGGGAGACTTGGGAAGCAGCCGAAAAGCTGCTGAAAGAGATGGCGGCAGCGCTTCGCCTGAAGACGCAGGAGGGCATGCTCATGCAGGAAGACTATATGGAGTCCCTTGCGATGCTTCTCGTGCGTGCCGTCGTCGAGCGTGCGGCTCGGGCAGTTTCGGAAGCAAACGGATGCAGATGATGCATGAAGCAGTGAACACGAGAGGTGCAGCAAAATGAAGATCGCAGTCTATACGAATATTCAGCGCGTCTTTGCGCTCGTCCATCGCGTGCAGGAAGCGTGCGTGTCGGCAGTTCCCTCGCTGGCGATGGCTGTCCGCCTGGCGGATGGCATGGATTCGTGGCGCGAGGCGCAGGAGAAGGCCGATGTCACACTGTTCTTGTGGATGGGCACAGGGCTGGACAATCCCTTCCTGCAGCAGGCGTCGCGCACTTTACAGAAGAGCCGTGCGCCGCATTTGATTCTCGTGGACAATGCCGAGCATGACAAGGTCAGCTATGGCTTCTCGGCAGAGGAAATCGCTCTCGCCTGGCAGTATTTCCGCTGCGACGGTGAGGAGAATATGAAAAACTTCCTGCTGCATCTTGCTAAAAAGTTCGGACTTTCCGCTGAGCCGGAGCCGCCGCGCACGCTGCCTTGGCACGGCATATACCACCCCGATTGGCACGGCGATTGTCAGGACATTGAGGGCTATCATGCCGCGCATTGTCGTGACGACCGGAGGACGATCGGCGTCATCTTCTATCGTTCGGAGTGGATTGCAGGGGACTTCACCTATCACACGGCATTGATTCGTGCGATAGAGGCGCAGGGGCTCAATGCCGTCGCAGTCTTTTCCAATTCGTATCGCGACGAGCGTGTGGAGTCGCCGACGCTCTTCGACGCCATGAAGCGATACTTCTGTCGCGACGGGAAGACCGTCGTCGACGCCATTATTACGACGATGAAGTTTTCCATCAAAGCGGGCGGTACGCGCATAGAAGACCTCTATGCGCTCGGCGTGCCGCTTCTTGAGGCGTATACGGTGCTTGCGCCCAAGGAAGAATGGGAAAGGTCGCCTGCGGGTCTCGACCCGATGGAGGTGTCCTTCAGCGTCTGTATGCCGGAGTTCGACGGCGTCCTTCATGCCGTGCCGATTGCGGCGAAGGTGCTCGATGAGACGGGAACGCCTCGCTATGCGCCGCTTGAGGAGCGCATGGAGCGTCTGGCGAGGAAGGCAAAAAAGTGGGCGAATCTGCGCCATAAGGCGAACGGCGAGAAGAAGATCGCCATCGTCTTTCACAACTATCCGCCGACGAATGCGAACATCGGCAGTGCGGCGGGACTTGATTCGCCCGAGAGCGTGCGCCGCTTGCTCGCGAGGATGCGCGAGGCGGGCTATCGCGTCGATTTCGTGCCGGAGAGCAGCCAAGAGCTCATGGATATTCTTACGAATCACGCGACGAATGACCGCCGCTTCATGAGTGAAGAGCAGGCAAAGAATGCCGACGGACAGCTTGCGGCGGCGCAGTATGAAAGATTCTTCAAGGAGCTGCCGCAAAAGGTCAAGGAACATCTGAGAAAGGATTGGGGCGAAGCGCCGGGCGAGGTGTTCAACTACGACGGCACGCTGCTCGTGCCCGGCACGCTCAACGGCAATATCTTTCTTACGGTGCAGCCGCCGCGCGGCTTCGGCGAGGATCCGGGCAAGCTGCTGCATTCGCCCGACGCCGCGCCCACGCATCACTACATCGGCTTTTATCACTGGCTGCGCGATCTGTGGCAGGCGGACGCCGTCGTCCACGTCGGCACGCACGGCTCGTTGGAGTGGCTGCCGGGCAAGAGCACGGCGCTCTCGAACGAATGCTATCCCGACGTCTCGCTCGGTGATCTGCCCGACGTATATCCCTACTGGATCACGATTGTCGGCGAGGGCATACAGGCGAAGCGCCGCGGCGCAGCGTGCCTCATCAGCCATCTTTCGCCGCCGATGCAGCTCGCGGGCGCTTTCGACGACCTGCAGGAGCTTGAGCAGGCGCTCGACGAGTACGTTCATTTCCGTGCGGCGCAGCCCGATAATCTGACAGCGGTACAGGAAATCGTGCGCGAGAAGGCGGCGCTCTGCCATTTCGAGGATTCCATCGAGGAAGGCGAGGATTTCGACGCCTATGTCGCTGCTCTGCACAATTATGTGACGGATATCAAGAACATGCAGATCCGCACGGGACTCCATATCCTCGGGCAAGTTCCGGAGGCTGAAAAACTCTTGGATCTCGTGCTCGCGCTCGTGCGTGTCGAGCATGGCGGCGAGCCGTCTCTCCTGCGCCTCATCGCCAAGGAAGAGGGCTACGATTACGAAGAGCTTTTGGAGCATAGCGAACGCATGACGGAGGACGGCATGACGTACGGCAGAAAGCTCGATGCGGTGGAAGACCTCATGCGCCTGCTTCTCGTGCGCCTCGCCGCGCGGGCCTACATGCCGCAGGCGGCGAGAGAAGCGTTGGCTTTGGAACCGTTCGCCTCGTACAGTGCAGCGGGCAGGGAAGGACTTCTGGCGGCGCTCGGCGAAGTTACGGAGAAGATCGTGCCGCGTCTCCTGCGCACGGAGGAGGAGTTGACGGGCACGCTCCGCGCCCTTTCGGGCGGCTACATCGAGCCGGGGCCGGCGGGAGCGCCGACGACGAACGGCGCAGACGTCCTGCCGACGGGACGCAACTTCTACGGACTCGATCCGCGCTGTCTGCCGACGCCCGCGGCGTGGGAGTACGGCAAGGAACTGGGCGATGCGCTCGTCGAGCAGTATATCAGCGAGGAGGGACGCTACCCGGAGGCGGTCGGCATCGTCTTCTGGGCAGGCTCAAACATGCGCAGTCATGGACAGTGCATAGCCGAGCTGTTCTACCTCATGGGCGTGCGCCCCGTCTGGCAGAGACCGTCGCAGCGCGTCGTCGGGCTTGAGGTCATCCCTCTCGCCAAGCTCAAGCGGCCGCGCATCGACGTGACGGCGCGCATCAGCGGTCTCTTCCGCGATGCCGTGCCGAACGCCATCCGCTGGGTCGACGAGGCTGTGAAGCTTGCAGCAGCGCAGGATGAGAGCGCAGATGAAAATTTCGTGCGCAAGCACATCCTCGCGGACACGGCATGGCTCGAAGAGCAGGGCGAAGAGCATACTCTCGCTTGGGAACGCGCCTCGTGCCGTATCTTCGGCGACCCGCCGGGCGCTTACGGCGCGGGCGTCGGCGACCTTTTGGAGTCGAAGGCATGGCAGACGCTCGACGATCTTGCGGCTGTCTACACGCGCTTTTCGGGCACGGCTTACGGTGCGGACGGCATGGCGCGCGGCTACGATCCCGAGCTTTTCCAGCGGCGCATGAAGGAGCTTGATGTCACGGTCAAGAACGAGGACACGCGCGAGACGCACATGTTCAGCTCGGACGATTATAACGCCTACCACGGCGGCATGATCGCCACCGTGCGTGCGCTCACGGGCAAGGCGCCGCGTTCCTACAGCGGCGATACAAGCGACCGTCAGCGTATCGTCGTGCGCACCGTCGCCGCAGAAGCCGAGCGGCTGTTCCGCGGCGAGGCGATGAATCCGAAATTCATCGAGGGCATGAAGGAGCATGGCTACAAGGGAGCGTCCGACCTTGCGAATTATCTCGCGCACAGCTATCAATGGGATGCGACGAGTGCCGTCATGGAGGATTGGATGTACGAAGGATATGCGCGCAAGTATGTGCTCGATGCGTCGATGCAGGAGTGGCTGCAGGAGGTCAACCCCTGGGCGCTGCACCGCATGGCGGAAACGCTCTTAGAAGCAGAGCAGCGCGGCTTGTGGAAAGCGCGTGAGGAGACGAAAGAGGAATTGCGTGAGCTGTTCCTCTCCATCGAGGGCGATTTGGAAGAGAGGGCGGAACAAATTGTATAAGGCAAAGAAGTATCCGCGATTTGCAGCAGTCGTCGCATGCGCCGCGCTCCTTTTTGCGCTCTTTCTGACGGGCTGCATGGGCGAAAAGGAGGAGGCGTCGAGCGCGTACCGTGTGACCGATGCGGAGGGAACTGTCGTCGAGATTCCGCATAAGCCCCGGCGCATCTTGACGATCAGCGCGGGCACGGATGAAATGATGCTCGGTCTTGTCGAGCCGGAGCGCATGGCGGCAGTCAACGACTCGCTCGCGGACGAGAAGCATACGAATGTGCCGTGGGTGCGCGGGAAAATTCCCACGGTCATCACGCGCAGTCCGTCTGTCGAGCAGGTCGCCGCGCTCTCGCCCGACCTCATTATCGTCACGCCGTGGCTTCCCCGCGAGAACGCCGACGCCATGCGCGAGCTTGGCGTGCCGGTCGTCGTCTGCCGTGCGGCGGCGACGATGGAGGACATCCATGCCAACATCCGCCTCTTTGCAGCAGCCGTCGATGAGAAAGAGCGCGGCGAACGACTGATCGCGAAGATGGAGGAAAAGCTCGCGGAGATCGAAGAGAAGATGAAGGATGTTCCCGAGGAAAAGAAGCACAAGAGCATCGCGCTCATCTCCATCATGCCCAACTACGGCGGCGCCGGCTGCACCTTCGACGAGCTTTGCAGCCATACGGCGTCCATTAACGCGAAGGCTGCCGCAGGAAACCGCATGGGACAGGAGATGACGAAGGAGCAGCTCGTCGCGGCGAATCCCGACTACATCTTCCTGCCGAGTTACGAGGACGCGGAAACGCGTGAAGAGAATTACGGCAGACAGTACATGGAAGATCCGTCGCTTCAGCAGATGACGGCCGTGCGGGAAAAGCAGATCGGCCATCCTTGGGCGCGTTACGTCTACAATATTTCACAAAACATCGTCTTCGGCGTGCAGGAGACGGCATGGATTCTCTACGGCGACGCTTTTCGCCAGTCGCGGCAGGAGTTTCTCTCAGCGGTGGAGTAAAGAGGAAAGGCGGCTTTGAGATTGAAAAAGATTGCGTTTTACGGCAAGGGCGGCATCGGCAAGTCGACGACTGCTGCCAACGTATCGGCGGCGTTTTCGCGCGGGGGAAAGAAGGTCTGTCAGATCGGCTGCGACCCGAAGAACGATTCGACGCGGCTTCTTTTAGGTCGCATCGCGCCGCTCACCGTGCTCGATGCGGAGCGCAGCAAGAAGGGCGCAGCGCTCTCTCTTGCAGAAATCGCGCACGAAGGGTGGAACGGCGTGCGCTGCATCGAGGCGGGCGGCCCTGAGCCGGGCGTCGGCTGCGCGGGGCGCGGCATCATCGTGGCGCTCGAAAGGCTCAAGGCGCTCCATGCGTTTGATGATGTCGATGTCGCCATCTACGATGTGCTCGGCGACGTCGTCTGCGGCGGCTTCGCCGTGCCGATACGAGAGGGCTATGCCGAGGAAATCTACATCGTTTCCTCGGGGGAACTCATGTCGCTCTACGCGGCGAACAACATCGCCAAGGGCGTGCGCCGCTTCGCTGCGCGAGGCGTCGTGAAGCTCGGCGGCATCATCGGCAACGGGCGCGACGTCGCACGCGAGAAGGAGCTTTTGGAAGCCTTTGCCGCACGCCTCGGCACAAAGCTCATCGCCTACATCCCGCGCTCCGCCGCCGTACACGAGGCGGAGATCCATCGGCAGACGCTCATCGCCTACGCGCCGGATTCCGCACAGGCGAAAGTTTACGAAGAACTTGCGGCGGCGATTGAGGGAAATAAAAACCTCGTCATTCCCCAGCCGATGGCGTTTGAAGAGTTGGAAGATTTGGTGGAAAGCTATGGGAACTGAAGCGAAACGTGTGGTGATGCGCCGCACGAATTGCAGCTGCAGCATGCCGGGCGTCTGGCGTGCGCTTTCCTTCGTGCGCGGCGCTCTCGTCATCTTCCACAGCCCGCGTCCGTGCGCTCACATCGCCCACGGCATGGATGTGGGAAGTTTCCATCGCCTTCGTGCGGCGGGAACGAAGGTGCGCCTCTCGCCTGTGCCGCTTCTGACAAGCTCGTTGTCGGACGCAGAGGCGATTTTTGGCGGCGAGGATCGTCTGCGCGAGTGCATACGCTTCGCCGCAGAAAAATATCAGCCGCAAGCGATATTTATCGCCAATTCCTGTGTGAGCGGCGTCATCGGCGACGATACGTGCGCCGTGGCTGAGGAGATGGAGCAAGAGCTTGGCCTGCCCGTCAGCGCCGTCTCGGCGCACGGCTTTCTTGACGGCGAGTATTATGCAGGCTACCTTGACGCTGCACGCGTGCTCGTCGATCGCTTCATGAAGCCGGCAGAGCGCCGTGCAGGAAGCGTCGTGCTGCTCGGCGACTGCGGCGGCGTCCACGGCGAGTACGTGAAGGAATTGCGCCGTTTGCTCGGGCTTCTCTCCCTGCGCGTCGAGGGTCAGTTTCCGTCGTATCTCGCACTGTCTGAGATGGATGTCGTGCCGGCAGCGGAGCTTCTCATCGTGCTCGGGCGGCGAAGCGACGAGAAGCAGGCGCTTCTCGTCGACTTGGCGCGGCACATTCATGAGCGTTTCGGCACGCCGTACCTTGCCGATGTCTATGCGGTCGGCTCGGAGGAAACGAAGGAGTGGCTGCGTGCGGTCGGCAGGCTTTGCGGCAGGGAAAGGGAAGCGGAAGAAGCGATTCGCGCGGAAGAAGCGGCGTTTCAACGCGCCGTGGACGAGGTGCGTCCGACGCTCGCAGAAAGGCGCGTGACATTCGCCATCGGGCGCGACCTCGACTGGTTTCAGCCGAAGATCATCATGCGCCTTCTGAAGAAGACGGACATCGAACTGGCGGGCGTCGTCCTCCTTGATTCGTTCCTGCCCGGGCGGCGTGAAGTCATGGAAGAAGAGGTCGCACGTCTGACGGATGCGCCGATCGCCCATGAGGGAAGCCGCGAGGCGGAGGCGCTTTTCAAAGCGGCGGATTTCGTCCTGACGACGCACGAGCTTACCGACGCAAGGCTGCGGCAGATCTTCCTCGCGCTCATGCCATCCGTCGGCTGGTCGATGGAAAAGAAGCTCCTGCGCGATATGGTTCATATCGTCTGTCGTCACGAAAGCCGGGGAGGTCTGATCTATGGCTGAGCAGGAAAGGCGTTTCGATGATGTCTGCGCTTGGACGGACAGCTGTGCGCTCGCGGGAGCGATGGCATTTTTTGCCGCCTGGCAAGACGCCGCCGTCATCGTCAACGGCCCCATGTGGTGCCATTACTTCGCGCTGCGCCACGTCGAGCATGGCGTGAGCGATGCCGTGCGACGCACAGGCTGCACGCAGCTCGACAACGATGCCATCGTCTTCGGCGCGGAGGACTATCTGCTGGAAGCCCTGCAGCCCTATATCGCTGAGCCGCCGCGCCTTTTGGCCATCGTCAGCAGCTGCGCCGCAGGACTGATCGGCGACGATGTAGCCGCCATCGCGCGGTCGGCGGGCATTGCAGCGCCCGTCGTCGCCGTCGACAGCAGCGGCCTTGCGGGCAGCTTCGCCGCAGGCTGGAGCAAGGCCGCGTGTGCGGCAATCGAAGCGCTTCTGCCCGAGAAGAAGGAGGAGAAGCCGCATGGCGTGAACCTTCTCGGCATGACGGCGAGCTACTGCAACGGGGCGAACGACGCGCGAGAACTCTTGCGTCTTTTGCATTTGGCGGGCTATGAGGTGAACGCCGTCCTCGGCTGCGGCGAGACGGCGGAGGAGCTGCAGCATCTGCCCGCCGCCGCGCTCAACATCGTCGTGCACAGGGAGTTGGGACTCGCTCCGGCAGAGATGCTCGCGGAGCGCAGCGGCACGCCGTTTGTCGCACCGCTGCCGCCTTATGGCAGGGCGGGCACGCGGCATTGGCTCGAAGAGATTGCAGGCGCTTTGCCCGCGCCGCGCAAGAAGGAGGTACGGGAAGAACTTTCCCGTGTGGAAAAGGAAGATTTTCTGCGCCTGAACGAAATAAAGAGCATGTGGGGCGAGCTTTGGTTCGACGAGGCGCTCGTGCGTGCGCCATCCTCCATGGCCTGGGGGTTGGCAAGAGCCTTGCGCACGGAGTGGGCGGACGTGCGCTGCCTCGCTGTGGCGGCGGAGGCAGCGGAAGCGGCAGATGCCACTGGGATCGCCGACGAGGTTTT
>ERZ772948.427-NODE-427-length-27416-cov-24.570374_pt1 | contig 27416 bp, 21 predicted proteins | sample MGYA00511945_ERZ772948 | MGnify/ENA primary metagenome ERZ772948 (study PRJEB29015, sample SAMEA2737927) | human oral metagenome | biome: human oral; feature: human-associated habitat; material: dental | place: China | collected 2141 ... | reverse complement strand
CGATCATCGCCGACAGGAGGTTGTGGGCGGCGGTGATGGCGTGGAAGTCGCCGGTCAGGTGCAGGTTCATCCGCTCGGCCGGCAGGATGCAGGCGCCCCCGGAGCCGCCGGCCCCGCCCTTGATGCCGAAGGTGGGCCCCATGGCCGACTGGCGCAGGGTGAGGACGGCCTGCTCTCCCAGACGAGTGAGCCCCTGAGCCAGTCCGATGGCCGTGGTGGTCTTGCCCTCCCCGAAAGGCGTCGGTGTGATCGCAGTGACGACGATGTAGCGGGCTTTGCCGGGACCATCCTGTGCGCCGGCCCCCTCACCACAAGGAATCAGGGCGCGCAGATCGATCTTGGCCACGTCGCGACCATAGGGAACAACGTGCTCGGCAGCGATACCCACCGAGGCCGCCAACGCGTCAAGGTCAACCGAGGTCCGAGAGCAGTCAGTGGCCACAATCGCCTGAGTCATGTGGCAAGCCTAGTGGGCCGGCGAGAAAGCCTCAGTCCCTTGAGGGCCTGGTGACAGGACCACTTCTCAGTCCGACTCCTCGGCGAAGGCGGCCTCAAGGGCACGCACAGCGGCTTCCCGGCTGTAGCCCTTGCGGCCCAGCATGGCCGCGGTGCGACGCCGGCGAACCTCCCAGGGCAGGTGGCGCGTGGCGGAAAGCTTCTTGCGAGCCAGCGCCAGGGCCGCCGTGTCCTCATCATTGGAGTCGATCTGGTCGAGGGCTGCGGCGATGTCCCGATCCCCCAACCCTTTGCGCCGCAGCTCCTCGGCGATGGCCCGCCTGGCCGCCCCCTTCTCCGCGAAGCGGGTGCGAGCCAGACGGGCTGCATAGGCGGCATCATCAATCACTCCAGCCGCCTCCAGGCGGTCCAGGACCTCGGCGGCCACGCGGGGGTCCACCTCCTTGCGCCCGAGCAGGTCCGCCAAGGCCGCCCGCGGGGCCGCGCTGCGGTCGAGGCGGCGTAGAACGATCTCCCGCGCCGCCTCGACGGCCTGCGCATGGGCATCAGGGGTGATCCAGGGCATCAGAACCCGCCGGCATCCTCACCGAAGATGGTGTCCGCATCCTCCGCCGCAGCATCCTTGGCTGTCTTAGCGCTCTTGGACGCCTTGGTGGAACCTGCGGCCTTCTTCCCGCGTCCACGGGCGCTCTTGACAGCACTCGTGGCAGCGGCATCAGCACTCTCCACCGGGACGGCGGCTGCGGCCACGGCCGCCTCGGCTGCGGCGAGCTCCTCGGCCTCCCGGGCCTTGCGACCGGGCTCGCCGATTCCCAGGGCAGCGAGGATCTTCTCCTCGATCTCAGCGGCCAGCTGCGGATTGTCCTTGAGGAAGTTGCGAGCGTTCTCCTTGCCCTGACCGAGCTGATCCTCCCCATAGGTGAACCAAGCCCCGGACTTGCGCACCACGCCGTTGTCCACGCCCAGGTCCAGCAAGCTGCCCTCCCGGGAGATGCCCTGTCCGTAGAGGATGTCGAACTCGGCCTGCTTGAAGGGCGGCGCCATCTTGTTCTTGACGACCTTGACCCGGGTGCGGTTGCCCACGGGCTGGTCCCCGTCCTTGAGGCCGCCGATGCGGCGCACGTCCAGGCGCACGGAGGCGTAGAACTTCAGGGCCTTCCCTCCGGTGGTGGTCTCCGGGTTGCCGAAGAACACACCGATCTTCTCGCGCAGCTGGTTGATGAAGATGGCGGTGGTGCCGGTGGAGGACAGGGCCCCGGTGATCTTGCGCAGCGCCTGACTCATGAGACGAGCCTGAAGGCCGACGTGGGAATCCCCCATCTCCCCCTCGATCTCAGCCTTGGGAACCAGGGCCGCCACGGAGTCGATGACGATGATGTCCAGGCCGCCCGAACGCACGAGCATGTCAGTGATCTCCAGGGCCTGTTCACCGGTATCCGGCTGGGAGACCAGAAGGTTGTCGATGTCGACGCCCAGAGCCTTGGCATAAACCGGGTCAAGGGCGTGCTCGGCATCGATGAAGGCGGCATTGCCGCCGGCCCGCTGCGCACTGGCCACAGCGTGCAGGGCAACAGTGGTCTTTCCGGAGGACTCCGGCCCGTAGACCTCGATGATGCGACCTCGCGGAAGCCCTCCGACCCCCAGGGCCACATCAAGAGCAACAGAGCCCGTGGGGATGACGGACACCGGCGGACGGGTATCGTCCCCCAGACGCATGACGGAGCCCTTACCGAAGTTCTTGTCGATCTGGGCGAGGGCAGTGGCCAGGGCCTTGGAACGGTCCTGGGTCTGGCTGGCAGCAGGCATTTGTTCTACCTCGGTTCTCGGGGCGGCTCACAGCCGCGGCGGACATGACTGGTCACTTCGGCGAGGTCCCCTCTCCGGGGCTCACCAACGACGGTATGCCTGACCACTGACATCTATCTCCGCCCCTCATCAGCCCTGTGGACTTCAGGTGCGTCGCCGTCGTTCGTGGAGAACAGTACCCGAACACCTGTTCGATCACGACATCATCGTCACGCGCGTGTCGACTGCACCACCCCTCACCCCATCTCAGCGGCGAGGGTCGGAGCGGAAGATCCACCGCTCGGCGTCCGAGCGCTCGGTCTCCTCGCACAGCAGGGCCCACACACGCTCCGGCGCCACACCATTGGCGAGCGCCTGCACGCAGGTCACCTTCAGCTCAGGAAGGACCAGGTCCTGCGCCAGCGACCGGCCGTAGGCCGAGCCGAAGACAGCCTCGACAGCACCCCAGAACTCCGAGTGCTTCACCACTCCCCCTCTTCTCAACAGACACCCCGGCGGCGGACCCACACATCGTGGCCCCACCGCCGGGGAAGGTCAGCTCATCGGCCGCAGGTCGCAGACGCCACAGGGACGCCTCACCGAGGCCTGCAGCGGACGATCACCTCAGGGCGATCCCCTGCTGACGCACAAGCTCATCGGGAACCGTGTCCGGAATCATGACGCCCTCGGTCAGGGCGATGCGGTCGGAGACCTCACGCAGCACCATGGACAGGGGCGCGTCGAGGGCCTGGCAGATGGAGGCCAGCAGCTCAGAGGACGCCTCCTTCTGACCGCGCTCCACCTCGGAGAGGTATCCCAGGGAGACGCGGGCCTGCGAGGAGACCTCACGCAACGTACGCCCCTGGTGCTGGCGGACGCCGCGCAGAACTTCTCCGATCTCGCGGCGCAGGACGACATTCTCTTGCTTCGGGGTGTCCACGGACACACCGTACCCTGCCCCGGGTCCCTGGCGCATCGGCATCCGGTTGTTGATCGGGCGAGTGGTGCGGGGGTGAGTCGTGTTGTTCATCGTCTAGCACAACCATTCACGTCGTGGATTCATTCCCGCCACGCAATGCCAGTTCTCCGGCTCCGGTGGCGTTGTCCCCCACTCTACCGCCATTCCTGGAAGAAACCTGAAACGCGTCTTAGTCTACGGTCTGTACCTGCTCGGCACTCGGCAGACAACTCTCAGTCCGTTTCACCTCGCCCCGCCTCGTGCAGAAACTCGACGGCCAGGCCGAGCACGCTGAGCACGGCGTCGTACCGGACGTGCGAGCGGCCCCCACCCAGATGCAGCTCGCGGTGAGCCTCTCCCCACGGGGCAACGACGGCGACATGCACCGTTCCCGCCGGGTGGGCGTCAGCCGGCCCGGGCCCTGCGACCCCGGTGGTCGCCAACCCCAGATCGGCCCCCAGGAGGCGGCGCACGCCGCGCGCCATCTGGAGGGCGACGTCACGATCCACCGGTCCGGTCCGCTCCAGGTGAGCGGCATCCACACCGAGGACCTGCACCTTGATCCGGGTGGCGTAAGCGACCACGGCGCCGACAAGCACACGCGACGCCCCTGGAATCTCCACCAGGCTCGAGGAGACCTGACCACCCGTCAAGGACTCGGCGACCGCCAGCGTCAGCGAGTGAGCCCTGGCGGCTCGCAGGAGGTCAGCCGCTGCCCGCGCACAGCTCTCCCGCTCGTTTCCCCCATGGACCACCGGGATCTCCGCCCCGGGGAGCTCAGTGGCCGACATGGTCGTCCCGGCGACTGAGGCGCACAGCCTCTAGTACGTAGTCCAGACCTGTCACCACGGTGACGACGAGTGCCGCAGCCACGACGACGTAAGACGCCTTGAGCAGGAACGCGGCCAGACCTGCAGGCAGGAGGAGGAAGGACCACGGAGTGAGCAGCCCCACCAGCCCCACCATTTGGAGCGTCGTCTTGATCTTACCGCCGCGTGATGCCGCCATGACGGCGCGGCGCAGCATGAAGAACCGCATGACCGTGATGCCGAGCTCGCGCACGACGATGAGGATGGTGACCCACCACCACAGCCTGTCGTTGATGCTCAGCAGGACGAAGGCGGACAGGGTCAGCGCCTTGTCCGCGATCGGATCGGCGATCTTGCCGAAGGAGGTCACCAGCCCCCACGATCGCGCGAGCTGACCGTCAAGACGGTCCGTAAAGGCAGCCACCACGAAGACGATGACCGCAGCGAGCCTGGCCCGGTCCCCCGGCAGCAGGGAGAGCCAGATGAAGACGGGGACGAGCAGCAGTCGCAACACCGTCAGGGCGTTGGCGATGTTGAGCAGCGGCGCCTGCTCTGGCTGCGCGGCGCCGTCCGGGGCGGTCGAGACATTCATCGTGACCAGCCTAGTAGTGCATGCCCTCACACCGTCGAAGACACCTCGATTCGTCTTCTCGACAACGTCGTCCCCGCACGCCTCCGCCGGCCGCGCCATGGCACCGCTCCATGCGACACGCAGCAGGGGATCAATCCCCACCCGCGGTTTCCCCTGCCATCTCGCCACTTCCACCTCAGGCCGCCGAAAAGAGCACGGACCGCACACACGCCGTTAAGGTTCGATTCTTACGTTCATAATTATGTATTCCTCTATTTTTCTCTCATCGTCTTTGGCAGGCTCCAACAACTTCGCTCCTCGGCACCACACCGCCGAGTATCCGAGCGGCTCGCCACGCACCGTACGTGTCGCCCGCAGGTCACGAGGTCCGGGCCTCCTCACCGCCGCCGTTCTCACCGCCTCCATCGTGGTCGCCGGGTGCTCGCCAAGCTCGGGTCAGTCGCTGTCGGCTCAGTCCGGGCCCACCGGGGCGGGCAGCTCGCAGGACGTGCGATTCACCGTGGGTTACGCCGGGGACGTCCTCATGCACATGCCGGTTCTGAGCTCCACTCCAGAGGCCTCGGGCGATATCACCGACAACGTCGCTGCCGAGACCCCCTGGGTCGAGGGCCTGGATCTGGCCCTGTGCGGGATGGAGGTCCCCGTCGCTCCGGACGGGGTCTACTCGGGCTTCCCCACCTTCGGCGCTCCTTCCGAGGTCGTCGGCGCCTTGGCGAGATCCGGGTGGGACGGCTGCGCGACCGCGTCCAATCACTCCGCGGACCGGGGAGAGGAGGGAGTCGTCGCCACCTTGGACGCCCTGGACTCTCACGGGTTGGGGCACGCGGGCACCTACCGGAGCCGGGAGGACGCCTCCGTGCCCTTCGCGCTCTACGAGCTCGAGCGGGGAGGGCGCACAGTGACCGTAGCCCAGATATCCACGACCATGGGGCTCAACGGCCTCGATGATCCCACCGGGTACTCAGTGTCGCTCAACGACGTCGGCGCCATCACGAAGGCGGCGAAGGCGGCCCGTGCGGCGGGCGCCGACCTCGTCGTCGTCCACTCCCAGATCGGCCAGGAGTACGAGACCACTCCCGACAAGGAACAGGTCTCCTACGCCCAGGATCTCGCCGACAGCGGGCAGGTCGACATCTTCTTCGGTGCTCATCCCCATGTGCCTCAGCCCGCCGAGAAGCTCCCCGGGGGAGTCAAGGGCAAGGGGATGTGGGTGTCGTACTCGGCCGGCAACTACATCTCCAGCCAGGACGAGTCGTACTGCGGACCGTTGTCCGACGTCGGCCAGCTGGTCTGGGCCGACGTCACCTCCCACGCCGACGGCTCGGTGAGTGTGGACAAACTGAACTGGCACCCGTTCACGGTGGATCAGGGGGCCGGCTACAAGGTCAGGGACCTGGCGGCGCTTCACAACGGTGAGCGTCCTGCCGGCCTAAGTCTGGACGAGGAGGAGATCGAGCGACGCTGGAGCATGCTCACCTCAGACGTCAAGGACGCCTCGACCATGTCCACCACGCCGCCGAAATCCACCGGGCCCGCCCCGACGATTCCCAGTCGGGAAGAGGTCATCAAACGAGCAAGGACGCACCTGGACCCGCCGGGCACGGCATCGGCCTCCTCATCACCACGATGAGCCGCGGCCGGTGAGTGACCAGGCGTCCTCCGAGTCCTCCTCGGCGGAGGCATCGTCCCAGGACTCCGACTCCGGCAGACTCGAGGCGACCTCCAGAGGGTCCGTGCTGTAACGGTTCGACGGCAGGGCCACCGTACGGGGCTCACCCGCAGCGGCTGGACCATCGGAGTCGGGCGCCTCCTGGGATCCCTCAGTGTCTGCTGGGGTCTCAGCGCTTCCGGGGGCACTCCCCTCCCCCTTGATCCAGGCCAGGGTCTCCTCGAGCTGCTCGGGCTGGACGAGGACGTCCCGGGCCTTGGAACCCTCGGAGGGGCCGACGACCTCTCGGGACTCGAGCAGGTCCATGAGGCGCCCGGCCTTGGCGAAGCCGACGCGCAGCTTGCGCTGGAGCATGGAGGTGGAGCCGAACTGGCTGGAGATAATGAGCTCGGCGGCCTGCAGCAGCAGGTCCATGTCGTCGCCGATCTCCTCGTCGATCTGCTTCTTGACCTCCGGGACGACGACGTCCTCGCGGTACTCGGGAGTCAGCTGGGCCTTGACGTGCTCAACGACGGAGCGGATCTCGGACTCGGTGACCCAGGATCCCTGGATGCGCACCGGCGTGGAGGCACCGGGGCCCAGGTAGAGGGCGTCGCCCTGGCCGGTGAGGGTCTCGGCCCCGTTCTGGTCGAGGATGACGCGGGAGTCCAGCTGGGAGGCGGTGGCGAAGGCCAGGCGCGAGGGCACGTTGGACTTGATGAGACCGGTGACCACCTGGGCGACTGGCCGCTGGGTGGCCAGGACCAGGTGGATCCCGGCGGCGCGGGCCAGCTGGGTGATGCGTTGGATGGAGGCCTCGACGTCCTTGGGCGCCGTCATCATGAGGTCGGCGAGCTCGTCGACGACGACCAGGAGGTAGGGGTAGGGACTCAGCTCGCGCTGGGAGCCCGGCAGGGGCTGTACCTCCCCGGCTCGCACCGCCTTGTTGAAGTCATCGATGTGCTTGAAGCCGAAGGAGGCCAGGTCGTCATAGCGGGCGTCCATCTCGCGGACCACCCACTCCAGGGCCTCGGCCGCCTTCTTCGGGGAGGTGATGATCGGGGTGATGAGGTGCGGGATGCCCTCGTAGATGGTCAGCTCCACCCGCTTGGGGTCGACCAGCACCATGCGCACCTCTTCCGGCGTGGCGCGCATCATGATCGAGGTGATCATGGAGTTGACGAAGGAGGACTTGCCCGAACCGGTCTGACCGGCCACCAGCAGGTGCGGGGTCTTGGCGAGGTTGGTGACGATGTAGTCGCCCTCCACGTTCTTGCCCAGCCCCACGACCAGCGGGTGCGCCTGCTTGCGGGCCGCCTGGGAGCGCAGGACGTCACCGAGCTTGACCATCTCGCGGTCGGTGTTGGGGATCTCGATGCCGATGGCGCTCTTGCCGGGGATCGGGGTGAGCAGGCGGATCTCGTCGGAGGCCACCGCGTAGGCGATGTTCTTCTCCAGTCCGGTGATGCGCGAGACGTTGACGCCCCGGCCCCGATGGACCTCATAGCGGGTGACCTGGGGGCCGCGCGTGTAGCCGGTGACAGTGGCGTCAACGTTGAACTCGGCGAAGACGTTCTGCAGCGCCTCGACGATGGCGTCGTTGGCGGGGGTCCGGGTGGCGTGACCAGGGCCGGGGCCGAGCAGCGAGTCCTCGGGCAGGGCGTAGGTGGAGCCGTCGGGCAGGGCCATGTTGCTCATGTCGCTCATGGCGAGCTGGTCGGCGAGGTCGGGCTCCTCGAGCGGGACCTCCGGGGTCTCCTCGGTGACGGCGTCGAAGTCGGACGGCGCGGAACGCTTCGCTGCGGAGGGCCTGCGCTGCGCCGCTGAGGACGGTCTGGTCGCTGCGGCACCAGCGGGCCGGTTCTTGGCGGGGGATGCGACCGACGGTGCCGATGAGGAGACGGCGTCGTCCTCGTCGCCCACCTCCGGGACGATGAAGGCGGAGTCGTCGGGTTGTTCGCTGCCAGGATGCTCACTGCCCGGTTCGAGGAGCTCGGTGATCGAGGTCTGCTGGGCCTCCCGGTCGGCGGAGCGCTTTCGTCGACCACTGCCTCGCTTGCGCGACGTCGACTCCTCCACCTCCAGCGCGGAGCGGAAAGGCTCGTCACCGTCGTAGGAGTCCAGGAGCGTCGTCTGATCCGAATCGTCACCCGCGGTGCCGGTTGGCCCGAGACCGGCACGGACCCGCCCGAGCAGACGCCGAGCCAGGGAGTCACCGGTGTCGTCGGGCGCTCCGCCCTCTCCAGCGGCCAGGGACCGGCGCTGGGCCAGCAGGTCGCGGATCTCGGCGATGGTTTTGCCGGACAGAACCAGGGCGGAGAACACGGCCAGGAGAATGAACAGGATGATGGCTCCTACCGAGGAGAACAGCGCCGCCAGCGGGTAACCCACCAGCCACCCCAGGAGTCCGCCGGCGTTCTCCAGACCGGCGACGTTGTCCCTGAGGATCGGGTTTCCACTGCCGACCTGGATCATTCCGGTCAGAGCGGTCAGCAGGCCCAGGCACCCGACCGAGACTCGCGCGTGAACCGCCCCCATACTGTGAGCCCGCAGCATGGCGACCCCCAGCGCGGCCAGGAGCAGGGGCACGAAGATACCGAGGACGCCGACGGGGCCCGCGGCGATGTGGTGCAGCAGGTTCCCTGCGGCCCCGGAGATCCCGAACCACTCGCGCAGTGCCAGGACAGCCGCCAGGGCCAGAATGAGAAAGGCCCATCCGGTACGGCGGTAGCGCCCACCGGGGGGCTGGGAACCGGGAGCGGCGAAGGGAGCGGGTCCTTGAGCGGACGCTCCTCGAGGACGCCCCCTGCCGGTTTCGGACGGAGACGTAGCAGTTCTCGTGGTGCGACGATTGGCCATGATGTCCTAGAAACTATCGGATTCTTGGTTTCAGCGGCCTTGCCACGCCGCCGCGGACAGCCGGAGACACGTCACCTTCTTCTCGCTGAACCTCACGAGCAACCACCCACCGGTGAGAAGGGGATGTCGAGGTCCGCGCACGTCCTAGGACCTCTCGTCGCTCTCCTGGAGGAACCGGTCGATCTCCTCGCGGCGCGGGGCCTGCGCCGGCCCGATGCAGGCCACGGCGTGGGCGGCTGCGGCATTGGCGCGCCTTGCCGCCTCGACGACGTCGAGTCCGTCAATGAGGCCGGCGACCAGGACGCCGGTGTGGGTGTCTCCCGCTCCTGTCGTGTCAACGACTTCACGGACGAAACCGGGAACCTCGATCGGTTCGCCTCCGACCGGGCGCAGGAGGCACCCGTGGGCTCCGGTACGTCGGACGATCAGCGCCCGTGGGCAGGCCTCCCGGATGGCGTCCGGGCCCCCCAGGCGCTCCTCCAGGCGAGTCATCTCCAGGTCGTTCCCGGTCAGCATCGTCGCCCGGAGGAGCAGCGGCAGGAGCACCTGGTCGGGGATGTCGGGCTGAACCGGCCCCAGGTCGATGACCAGTCCGACGTCATCGGGGATCGACAGGAGCCAGTCGGCAAGAACGCCTCGGCTCGTGTAATGGGCCAGGTCGTATCCGGTGGCGTAGACCCAGTCCCCCACCCTCAGGTCGAGGCTCTCGAGGTCTTCTCGCTGGGGCTCGCCCTCGACACCCGCGGTGGTGATGAAGGTACGTCGACCAGAGGGCTCGATCAGCGTGGTACAGGTACCGATGTCTCCGACGAGCTCCTCGACGAGCAGCTCGACCTGGTCCAGACGCATCGACTCACGGACCCGCGCCGAGTTGGGGCCGGTTCCCAGGGTGGCCGCCAGTGCGGTGGGGACACCCTGGCGGGCGGCGGCCGAGACCACCGTGTACCCGCCTCCCACCACCGGGCCCGACGACGCCCCGGTGATCGCCCCTCCCGGCGTCGGCACTCGGCTGACGTGAAGGGGAATGTCAATGAGAATGGAACCGGTGGATATGAAGCACGCGGGCCGGAACAGAGTCATGCAGTAAGCACCCTCCTAGGCCTCTATGACGACCGGAACGATCATGGGACGACGCTTGAGACGACGCCCGATCCAACGCCCCAAGGTGCGGCGCATGACCTGCTGGAGGGAGTAGGCATCCGCCTTCCCCGTCTCCAGCGCGGCGGACAGCGCCTCAGTGACGTCGGGGAGGATCTCCTCGAAGACCGAGTCGTCCTCGGCCACACCCCGGGCCTGGATGTGCGGGCCGGCCAGGATCGTGCCGGTCGTGGTCTCCACGACGGCGTAGACCGATACGAAGCCCTCCTCCGCCAGGATGCGACGGTCCTTGAGCTCGGCCTCGTCGATCTCGCCCACGGAGGATCCGTCGACATAGATGTAGCCGCAAGGGACCTGGCCGGCGATGCGGGCCACTCCCCCATGAAGGTCGACCGCCACGCCGTCCTCGCACAGCATGACCCGTTCTGGAGCGACTCCCGTCTTGACGGCGAGCCCTCCGTTGGCCACCAGGTGGCGGATCTCGCCGTGGATGGGCATGACATTGCGGGGCTGGACGATGTTGTAGACGTGGAGCAGCTCCTCGGAGGAGGCGTGCCCGGAGACGTGGACCTTGGCGTTGCCCTGGTGGACCACGCGTGCCCCCAGCCTCATGAGCTGGTTGATGACCCGGAAGACGGAGTTCTCGTTGCCGGGGATGAGGGAGGAGGCGAAGATGACGGTGTCCCCGGGCTCGATGGTGACGCTGCGGTGCTCGGAGTGGGCCATCCGGGACAGGGCCGCCATCGGCTCTCCTTGTGAGCCGGTGACCATGAGGACCCTCTCATGCGGGGGCAGCGAGGTGATGTCGTGAGCATCGATGAGGACGCCGGCGGGGACCTTGAGGTAGCCGCGTTCGGCGGCGATACCCATGTTGCGCACCATGGAGCGCCCCACCAGGGCGACCCGCCTGCCGTGGAGGGCGGCGGCGTCGAGGACCTGCTGGACCCGGTGGACGTGACTGGCGAAGGAGGCCACGATGATCTGTCCGTCGGAGTCTGCGAAGACATTGTCCAGGACCTGGCCGATCTCGCCCTCGTGGCCGACCATACCGGGGACCTCGGCGTTGGTGGAGTCCACGCAGAACAGGTCGACGCCCTCCTCGCCGAAGCGCGCGAAGGAGCGCAGGTCCGTGATGCGCCCGTCGATGGGCAGGGAGTCCATCTTGAAGTCGCCGGTGGCGAGCACGTTGCCGGCGTCGGTTCGAATCATGACGGCCATGGCGTCGGGGATGGAGTGGTTGACGGCCACGAACTCCAGGTCGAAGGGGCCGTAGGAGACCTCCTCGTGCTCGACGACCTGGCGCAGGACCGGGCGAATGCGGTGCTCCTTGAGCTTGGCCTCCACGAAGGCCAGGGTGAGCTCACTGCCCACCAGGGGGATGTCCTCACGCAGACGCAGCAGGTATGGCACGCCCCCGATATGGTCCTCGTGGCCGTGGGTCAGGACGAGAGCGACGACGTCGTCGATGCGGTCCTCGATCGAGGAGAAATCGGGAAGGATGAGGTCGACACCGGGCTGGTCCTCCTCCGGGAAGAGCACACCGCAGTCGACGATGAGCAGCTTGTCATCAAGCTCGAAGACGGTCATGTTGCGGCCGACCTCGCCCAGACCTCCCAGCGGAGTGATACGCATGGCACCGTCAGCAAGGGGGCCGGGGGTCTTCAGCACGGGAAAGTTCGTCACGCGGGCATCCTACAGAGGGTGCCTCAATAATCGATTGACCCGACCTCATCCGGTTCAGATCCATCATGGGTCATCGGCCATCGCGGGCTAAGACGCCGAAGGCTCGTACCGCCGCAGAGCGGTGCGAGCCTTCGCCTCTCGTACCCCCAGCCGGATTCGAACCGGCGCCGCCGCCGTGAGAGGGCGGTGTCCTAGGCCACTAAACGATGGGGGCAATGACAGTCCGGTTATCGCGGGCGACAACCAGACCCTCGTACCCCCAGCCGGATTCGAACCGGCGCCGCCGCCGTGAGAGGGCGGTGTCCTAGGCCACTAAACGATGGGGGCAATGACAGTCCGGTTATCGCGGGCGACAACCAGACCCTCGTACCCCCAGCCGGATTCGAACCGGCGCCGCCGCCGTGAGAGGGCGGTGTCCTAGGCCACTAAACGATGGGGGCAATAGATCAGCAGATAATAACAGATCCGCTGGGGTACCAGGACTCGAACCTAGAATAACTGAACCAGAATCAGTCGTGTTGCCAATTACACCATACCCCAAGGGGCTTCACCTCGAACCGCTCGCGGCCGAGGCAGCGGGCAGTAATCTACACGTCGACCACAGCCCCACCAAATCATCAAGGCGTGACTACAGACACACAACAAACACGAGGAGCATTCCGCTCCGCCGCGCTCTTGTGTGACGCCTTCGAAGGCCACGGGCAGCACGTGACACACCAGCCGGAGAGGCTTCCGGCACCCTCACAACCGAGCGCACCAAGAGAGCCATCCCTTAGACTCGCACGAGTTCCTGCTCGCCTCATCCCCCTTGGGAGGCCATATGTCCAGCCATCCACAGAGTCGCATCCACATTGGTCGTAGCTCTCACAGGACTCGCCGCCTCACCCTCGGACTGTGCCTCACCGCAGGTCTGTCACTGAGCGCCTGCGGCCCCGCCCACAAGGGTCAGCTCATCGTCGAACCCGTCAGCGCCTCCTCGGAGAGCTCAGAGGCCCCTTCCACCAAGCCGTTGCCCTCCAAGTCGGCCACACCATCCGCCACCCCGTCAGCCTCAGCATGGCCAATGCCAAGCGTAACAATCACCAACGAGAGAACCGACATCTGGCAGCAGGACGACAGCATTCTTACTCTCCCGATGGAGACGTCCTTCCTCATCAACCGGGGATACATCATGAACGCTCAGAGCTGTCAGGGCGTCCTTCGCTACCAGTCCTCCCGGGACATATACGACAGCAGCAAGAACAAGAGTGACAGCAGTGCGTCATCCTCGACCGTCCAGGGGCAACCTAAGAACTTTCCCGCCTATACGGTGACCTCGGGGCCAACCGTCGTGGACGCGGTGGCCGATGACAGCGGCACGTTCGCAGGCTACGAGGTCGCCTATACCGGCACGGTCACCTACACCAACTCCGGCGACACAGAGGTCAGCGGCTACCGCTTCGCCAGACAGATCGGAGCGCAGGGAGCCACCCTGGAGATCCTGTTGATGTGCCAAAGCGGCCTTCCCGACCTTCAGACATGGCATGACATGCTGAGCGGAACCCGAGTCAGCGGCTTTGACGCCGGAGCCATGGGGTAGTGACAACTCGGTAACGTACGGCCCGCTCCGCAGACTCCCGCACCATCACCTTTTCGACACAACCACGGCACCGCAAGATCGAGGCTTGAGCTCGGCAGAGCCCCCTCCTTGCCGCCCAGGAGAGCTACCTTGTTTTTCTCTGCACCGCATAACCCACCGCGTTTCGTTCGCGCCTCTCAGAGGCCCCGTTACCTCGCCCTCGGGCTGTGCCTGACCGCAAGCCTGGCACTGAGCGCCTGCGGCCCCGCCCACAAGGGTCAGCTCACCGTCGAACCCGTCAGCGCCTCCGCCGAGGCCAGCAGCTCCACAGCCGCCTCCAAAAAGCCCTCCTCGTCCATCAGTCCTTCCGTCACGAGATCCCCGTCCGCACCAGCCACCTGGTCACGCCCATCAGTCACCTTCGCCAACGAGGACACGTCCATCTGGTCCCGCAACGACGAGCTGGCCAACACCAGCAAAAACTCCAATGACGTTCACACCGAGGGATTCGAATTCAACAACGGCCAAGGCTGCCAGGGGTACATCAGCCAATACGTCTCTGAAGACTATTTCAAGACCCACCCCATCGATAACCTGGACTCGATGACTGCCGCCACGACTAAGAGCAACGACTTCACCACCTTTCAGACCACCAGTACACCTTCCACCGTCGAAGCAGTGCGTGATGACAGCGGAACAATGGCCGGTTACGAAGTACCATTCAGCGGTAACGTCAACTTCTCCAACGCCCCGAATACTCCTGTCGTGGGGTATCGCTTCAGCAGGATCGTCGGAAAAGAGGGGTATGCCCTATATGTTGGTCTTGTATGCCCACCAGAATCACCGGCGTCTTTAGAGCAGTGGCACACCATCCTAGCTGGTATTCGAGTTCAGGGAATCGACGCCGGCGCCATGTGATTGGTCCCGGGGAATCGCCGCGAGCATCCTCCAGGACGTTCTCGAGACAGCTCCGCACGATAGCTGGTGGGGTCAGGAACACGGTGTTCCTGACCCCACCACCATTCACAGATCAACCGGCAGCATTCACCCGAGCCGAGCCCTCAGTGCCTTCAGCCTGGCGAGAGTGGATCCGGCTCCCAGAATCTCCATGGACTCGAACAGGGGCGGGGACACCTGCCGACCGGTCACGGCCACGCGCAGCGGGCCGTAGGCCAGACGCGGTTTGATCCCTTCACCGTTGGGCATGCCCTGTCCCTCGACGATGGCGGCACTGAGAGCCTCCTCCAGACGGCCCCTGCCCCACTGCTCGGGGCCGAGACCCTCCAGGGCGTGGATGCCGGCGTCCAGGACATCGCCGGCCGAGGCCTTGAGCTTGGCCACAGCCTTGTCGTCGATGGTGAGCTCGGCGTCGGACACGAAGAGGAAGCCGAGCATGTCGCGGCATTCGCGCAGCATCTGGATCCGAGTCTGAATGAGAGGCGCCGCCGCGTTCAGGATCTCCTGCTCCCGCGCTGAGAGCTTATCGAAGGACTCCGCCGAGACCAACGGCGCCTGCAGGGCCTCGCCGGTCGGGTCGGGGTAGGCGTCGGCGAGATAGGGCACCAGGCGGTCTCGGAAGTCCTCCTCCCCCAGCGCTCGCACCTGCTCAGCGTTGATGGCCTCGCACTTCTTGGGGTCGAAGCGGGCCGGGTTGGGGTTGACGTCATGGACGTCGAAGGCCTCGATCATCTCTGCGGCGGAGAAGACGTCACGGTCGGCGCTCAGCGACCAGCCCAGCAGGGCCAGGTAGTTGAGCAGTCCCTCGGGGATCATGCCGCGGTAACGGTGGATGAGAAGGTTCGACTGAGGATCGCGCTTGGACAGCTTCCGGTTGCCCTCCCCCATGACATAGGGCAGGTGACCGAACTCGGGCATGACCTGGGCCCGGCCGATCTCCATGAGTGCCCGGTAGAGCGCCACCTGCCGCGGGGTGGAGGACAGCAGGTCCTCACCGCGCAGGACGTGAGTGATGCCCATGGCGGCGTCATCAACGGGATTGACCAGGGTGTAAAGAGGATCCCCGCCCGCGCGCACGACGACGTAGTCCGGCACGCTGCCCGCCTTGAAGGTGATGGGGCCGCGGACCAGGTCGGTGAAGGTGATGTCCTCGTCCGGCATCCGCATCCGCAGCACGGGCAGGCGTCCCTCGGCGCGGAAGGCGTCCTTCTGCTCCTGGGTCAGGTCGCGGTCGAAGCCGTCGTAACCGAGCTTGGGGTCCTCGCCGCGTTCGCGGTGACGGGCCTCGATCTCCTCGGGGGTGGAGAAGGACTCGTACAGGTAGCCCGCCTCGAGCAGCTCGGCAGCTACCTGCTTGTACAGGTCCATGCGCTGGGACTGACGATAGGGCTCGTGAGGCCCTCCCTTGCCCACGCCCTCGTCCCAGTCCAGACCCAGCCAGGTCAGGGAGTCCAGGATGGCGTCGAAGGACTCCTCGGAGTCACGGGCGGCGTCGGTGTCCTCGATCCGGAAGACGAAGGTGCCCCCGGTGTGACGGGCGTAGGCCCAGTTGAACAGGCAGGTGCGCACCATACCCACGTGCGGGGTTCCCGTGGGTGAGGGACAGAAACGTACGCGTACGGAGGAGGTTCCCTGTGCCGGGACGTCGGCCGCAGCGGCGGGCGCAGAGCGGAGGGGGGATGAGTGGTCACTGAGTTCAGCCATGATGGGGACAGCGTATCCCGACGGGCCATTCTCCCCATGGCTGTGCGACGTGGTGGCGGTTACCGTCATTCCCGTCAGGCCGTTATCCCACCGTGACGGCTGACTTTCCGCACACGTGACGACGACGGCTCCCGACTCGACCGGACCGACCGACTCCCCGCCCACCCTTTGGAGGTTCATCCATGTCCCCGACCCGACCTTCCTCGTCACGTCCCGGCCGTCACCGTGGCTCAGCGCTCAGGCTCCCCCTCGTGGCAGGGCTCAGCCTTGCTCTGGCGGTTCCCGCGCTCGCCGCGTGCCAGGACGAGACCGGTCCTTCCTCCTCGTCAGGGTCCAGCGCCTCCAGCAGTGCCTCACCATCCAGCCGCTCGTCCGGCAAGAGCTCGAAGCCGTCGGACAAGCCCTCCGAAGCCGGTGGGAACAGCAACGTCGACTGGGCTCCTTCATGGGAGTTCCCCCAGTCCCAGCCCGGCTGGCAGGTGACCGACTACGACACCGACGGCAAGAACAAGATGGACAAGTCAAATGGCTGCGTGTTCTCGGCCACGCAGAATCTGTTCGATGCCAGCACGAAAGGCGATCGTACGCAGTCCGAGTACCGCGCGGACTCCATCCTCGATTCGTATAAGAAGAACTCGCACTTGTCGAATGTCTCCACCGAACCTGCGCGGGATGACTCCGCCCTGGTCAAGGACACGGACGGAAACGCCATAGAGACCAGGCGAGTGGACATGACCTATACCGGAGAGGATCAGAAGGACTACCGGCTAACCGGCTTCGTACGTGTCTTCACGACGACGAGTACGCCGGTCCTGCTCCAGGGCATGTACGCCTGCCCCGTCGACGCGTACTCCTCAAGCGAGATGAAAGAGCTGCTCGAGGCCACTCCGATCAGTCATCCTGGCCCGGCCGACATGGATGAGGGCGAGTCCGGTTCCGGCTCCGGCAAGGACGGGAAGAGCGACGGTAACAGGAGCGGATCCGACGATGGCAAGGCCACTGCTCCCAGCGGCAAGAGTGACGAGAAGGGCTCGGGCAGGTCGTCCAAGGACACCTGACGAGCATGTACTGACATGGGCGGGTTCTTGGCAGCGGCCTTAGGATCGCACTCATGGTTGTCACCGATCCCAACGGCTCCAGCTCCCTGGCCCAGGTCTTCGACTCCTTGACCCCGCAGCAGATGCGTGAGCGCGGGTCACTGAAGTGGTCTCAGTATCCCGGTGACGTCATCGGCGCCTGGGTCGCTGAGATGGACCTGGGGACCGCTCCGGCGGTCGAGGCGGCGATTCATCAGGCGGTGCACGACGGCCTTCTGGGCTACATGCCTCCCTCGGTCTCTCAGGCGACCCGGGAGGAGACGGCTCGCTACCAGCGGGAGGCCTTCAGCTGGCAGGTGGAGGCCGAGCACGTGAGCCTGCTCCCCGATGTGCTCTCGTCACTGAGCATGATCATCACCTCGCACACCCGAGCCGCCTCCGCCGTCATCGTCCCCACCCCCGCCTACACACCCTTTCTTGAGATTCCCGGTCGCAACGGCCGGAGCTGCATCGAGGTCCCCTCTGCAACGCGACGGGCCTCCGACGGCTCGCCCCGATGGGAGCTGGACCTTGACGGCATCGAGTCCGCCATGGACGCCGGGGCCGGTCTGCTCGTGCTGTGCAACCCGTGGAACCCGGTGGGACGGGCGCTCACCGCGGCCGAGCTCGACGCCGTGGCCACGCTGTCCTCGACCTACGGGGTGCCTGTCTTCGCGGATGAGATCCATGCTCCTCTGGTACTCGACGCGGAACGCACTCATATCCCGTACGCCTCCCGTCCGGGATCGGACCCGGACCTGACCTTCACGGCAACGGCCGCCTCCAAGGGGTGGAACATCCCGGGCCTGAAGTGCGCCCAGCTCATCGCCTCGGGGAGGGCCCGAGCGCGTTGGGAGGCCGACGCTCCCAGTGCCCATCTCCGGGCCGAGGCCTCCGTCGTCGGAGCCCTGGCCACCATTGCGGCCCTGCGCGACGGTCAGGACTGGCTCAGTGAGGTCCGCACCTACATCCGCGCCAACCGGGACGCGTTGGGCGAGGCCCTGGCCGGAGCCGAGGGGATAGAGCCGACGCTCCCGGAGGCGACCTATCTGGCCTGGTTGGACTGCCGAGGCCTCGACCTGGAGCAGCCGGCGCGTTACTTCCGCAAGGAGGCCGGAGTCGCGATGAACGAGGGCACGACCTACGGGAAGGCGTGGTCGGGCTTCTGCCGCCTCAACCTGGCCACAGGCCGGAATATCGAGGAGGAGACGGTGCACCGCATCACTGAAGCCGTGCGCCGTCGTCAGGGAGCCTCCTGATCTCGGAAGCGATGTGAGACCGACCGTGCCAGCCTCAGCGACGTACCACCGGGTTGGAGAAGGAGCCGATGCCCTCGACCTCGACCTCGACGCGCTGACCGGCACGGATCTCACCGACCCCCGCCGGCGTACCGGTGAGGATGACGTCGCCGGGAAGAAGGGTGAAGATCGTCGAGATGTAGGAGACCAGCTCACGCACTGAGCGGATCATGTCTGCAGTGCGGCCCTCCTGGACGAGGCGTCCGTCGACCCGGGCGCGCACGACTGCGTCGTCGGGCGAGAAGATGGGTTCACGGCCGGGCTCGGGAACCTCGATCCACGGCCCCAAGGGGCAGGAGGTGTCGAAGGCCTTGGCCCGCACCCACTGCGGCTCGGCGCGCTGGCGGTCGCGGGCGGACACGTCGTTGGCGACCGTGTAGCCCAGGATGGCGTCGTCGGCGTGGTCGATGGGGATGTCCTTGGCAAGGGTCTTGATGACGACGGCGAGCTCGGCCTCGTAGTGGACCTCATCGCTCCAGGGGGGAAGGACGATGGGAGCGTCGGGGCCGATCACGGAGGTGTTGGGCTTGAGGAAGACGAGCGGGTCACGCGGCGTCTCGCTCTCCCCCATCTCGGTGATGTGGCTCGCGTAGTTCTTCCCGACCCCCACGACCTTGGAGCGGGGAATGACCGGTGACAGGAGCCTGGCCTCACGCAGCTCGACGACCTCCCCGGTGGCCTCGGGCAGGGAGTAGAGGGGGTCCCCCTTGAGGACCAGGAGGTGTCCCTCAGACTCGCCCGAGGCGGTCTCACCCTCAGGAGGGCCCTGAACGATGCCGTAGCGGGGATCGTCACCGGTGGAGAATCGTGCGATCTTCATGGGTGTCAGCCTAGCGCTGTTGGGCTCAGCTGCCCGAGGCCTCCTCCAGGGCGGCACGGCGCTCCGTGATGGCGGCGTGTGCGGGGCCGTCGACGGCCCAGATCTCCCCGGGGAGCTTGCCGGGCAGGTAGGGGTTGTCGGTGGCGATGAAGCGGATCTCGTCCTTCTCACCGGCCTCGACGGCGCGGCGCTGAGCCTCCCAGTCGCGCAGGGCCCCGAATGCCCAGCCTCCCAGGGCGAGGATCGAGACCATGTTGATAACGGTCATCGCGCCCATGACCAGGTCGGAGAGGTTCCACACGAAGGTGAGGGTGGACAGGGAGCCGATGGCGGTGGCCACGATGATCATGGCCCGCAGGGCGTAGTGCTTGTGCTGCCTGCCCTGGAGGTAGTCCATGTTGACCTGGGCGTAGGTGTAGTTGCCCAGAAGCGAGGAGTAGGCGAAGACGAAGATGATGATGGCCATGAGGTACTGCGCCCAGCCGCCGAGCACGTTGGTGACCGACGCCGAGGTCAGGGTGTTGGCGGCTGCATTCGCGGTATCCGGGTCGGCTTGAGCGGCCGCCGGGTCATAGACCCCGGAGAGCAGGACGATGAGGGCGGTGACGGTGCACACCACGATCGTGTCAACGAAGACGCCCAGGGACTGCACGAAGCCCTGCTGCACGGGGTGGGAGACGGTCGCCGTGGCGGCGATGTTGGGAACCGATCCCTCGCCCGCCTCGTTGGAGAACAGCCCGCGCTTGACGCCGTTGAGCGCGGCGGCGAAGAGGCCGCCGGCGGTTCCGGCGAAGGCCTGGTTGAGCCCGAAGGCACCCTCGAAGATGGAGATGATCGCACCCGGGATCGCGCTGACGTGCAGCACCAGGATGGCCACGGCGATGAGGGCGTAGACCACCGTCATGATCGGCACGAGCCATTCCGAGACCGCAGCGACCGACTTGATGCCCTTGAAGATGATCGGCGTGGTGATGACGACCAGGCCGACGGCGGTCATCCACGGCTCGATGTGGAAGGTGCTCTTCATCGTGGCGGCGATGGTATTGGCCTGAGTGGCCTCGTAGGCGAAACCGAAGACGAAGGTGATGACGACGGCGAAGACCCGGGCGGCGGGCTTGGATCCCAGGCCGCGCTGGATGTAGTAGGCAGGGCCACCACGGAAGGAGCCGTCCGGGTGGGTGACCTTGTAGAGCTGGGCGAGGGTGGCCTCAATGAATCCGGTGGCCATGCCTACCAGCGCCACGATCCACATCCAGAACACGGCTCCGGGGCCACCCATGGTGATGGCGATGGCCACGCCCACGATGTTGCCGGTGCCCACTCGGGACGCCAGCCCGACGGCGAAGGCCTGGAAGGAGGAGATCCCGCCCTCGTTGCTGTCACGGGAGGAGGTGATGGCCCGCACCATGTAGGGAAAGAGTCGCAGCTGCACGAACCCGGTTCGTACGGTGAAGTACAGACCACCCAGCACGAGGAGCCAGGCGAGCAGGTAGAGGAACAGGTGACCGGAGGCCTTGTCCAGGATGTCCGCGCCTTCGGTGAAGAAGGACTCCAAGGATGCGGTCCAGCTGTTGTCTGCACTGGATGCCGCACTGTTCAGGGAAGCCAGAACCGATTGCACGTAAGAACCTCCGTCGGGGTGGGATAACGGTACAGGCGGGGTGGGCGATGAGCGCGTGATCGGGGCAGCATGGTCAATAGCGAGTCACGCGTTACTCCCAGGTCCACCTCTCGTCGGGGAGGGGTGGGGCACCGTATTCGCGAAGGGTACGGACACTGTGTTTCGATTCGGTGACGCCGCTGTGCCGATGGTGCCACAAGTACACAAGGCGCGCAGTCCGCCTCGACACCGTGGATCTACCGGATGACCGGACGCTCCCACGCCCCTTCGGGCAGAGCGGACGGCAGGTGCTCGGAGTCCCCGCTGAAGGCCGGCCGGCTCCCGTCCGACGTCGGAGCCCCTCGACGCGACTCCCAGTCCCTCAGAGCGCCGACGACCCACCGGCTGAGCAGCACCAGCGCGGCGAGGTTGATGATGGCGCCGACGCCGAGGAGCACGTCAGCCAGGGTCCACACGGTGGTCAACTGCTGAACGCTTCCGATGCCGGCGCAGATGACGGCTCCGATCTGGAGCGCTCGCGAGACCCAGGGGCGGTCGGTGAGGTAGTCCAGACAGACCTGGGCGTAGGAGAAGGCCCCGATGATGGTGGTGTACGCCAGCACCACGACGAGCAGGGCCATGGGCCAGCGGCTCCACTCCCCCACGAGCTGGGCGATGGCGTCCTGGGTCAGGGTTCCCGCGGTCTCCTTGGCGGTTGCTCCGGGCTGGAAGACGTCTGCTCCGGCGACCAGGATCGCCAACGCCGTTGCGGTGCACACGAACAGGGTGTCCACCACGACCCCGAAGGCCTGGATGAATCCCTGCTGGACCGGGTGCTCGACGGTGGCGGAGCCCGCGGCGCAGGCGGCCCCTCCCAGTCCCGCCTCATTGGAGAACAGGCCACGACGCACCCCGTTGAGCAGGGCAGCGGTCACTCCCCCGGCCAGTCCGCCCAGTCCCTGGCGCAGTCCGAAGGCACCCTCGATGATGGAACGTAGCGCCTCCCAGGCCTGGACTGGGTGGGTGAGAAGGATCGCCAGGACCAGAACCAGGTAGGCCAGCGCCATGAGCGGGGCCAGGTACTCGGCCACCCGTGCCATGGCGCGCAGGCCCCCGAGGAGAACCGGTGCGGTCAGCACCACGACGAGGACAGCACCCAGGCTCGGCGAGATCCCTCCGGCCCCTTGGAGGGAGGCGGTGATGGCGTTGGCCTGCACCATGGGCATGACCAGTCCGTTGGCGATGAGGAAGACGATGGCGAACACGGCGCCCAGGATCGGCAGCCGCAGTCCGCGGGAGATGTAGTAAGCGGGGCCGCCGCGGTAGGTTCCGTCCGCACGGCGCACCTTGAACAGCTGGGCAAGAGTCGCCTCGCTGAAGGCGGTGGCGGTCCCCAGGATCGCCACGAGCCACATCCACAGCACGGCGCCGGGGCCCCCCATGATCAGTGCCAGCGCCACCCCGACGATGTTGCCGGTTCCCACCCGGCAGGCCAGTCCGACGGCGAAGGCCTGGAAGGAGGTGATTCCACCGTGGCGCCCGTCGCGGGATCCCGCCACCGAGGCGGCGATGGCATTGGTGTGCCGCAGCTGGACGGCCCGGGTTCGGACGGTGAAGAAGATGCCGGCTCCTACCAGCAGCCACATGAGGACCCAGGAGAAGAGCAGGTCGGAGGTGGTGGACAGGACGGCGTCGATCTGGTCCGTCCACGAGGCGTGCGCCATTGCAGTCATCGCGATCAGCCCCGTCTTGCTGCGTCGTCGGGCTCCCAGACGCCGGGAACAACGTCTCCGGGCAGGAGGGAGTTACCGTGACCGACGAAGGTCGGTTCGGTGATGCCCCGGGCTCGCTGGGCCTCGAAGTCCCGCAGGGCTCCGATGACCCAGGGGGCCAGGCGGATGATGACGACGAGGTTGAGCACGCCCAGCAGTCCCAGGGCGATGTCGGTCAGGGCCCAGACGATGGGCAGGGTCAGGACGGTGCCGCCGAAGGCCGCCGCGGTCAGGAGGATTCCGAAGACCTGCTCGGACCGACGCTCTCCGCCCAGGAAGTTGACGTTGACCTGGGCGTAGGAGTAGCAGCCCAGCACCGTGGAGAAGACCAGGACGAAGATGAGCACCACCATGGGCCAGGTGGTCCAGGCACCCAGGTGCTCGGCAACGGCCTGCTGGGTGAGGATCGCTCCAACCAGGGAGCCGTCGCCGGGGTGATAGGTCTCGGTGGTCAGGAGGATGAGCAGGCCGGTGGCCGTGCACACGAGGATCGTGTCGACGAAGACGCCGAAGGACTGGATGAGCCCCTGACGCACGGGGTGGGCGACGGTCGCGGTGCCTGCGGCGTTCGGGACCGTACCGAGGCCGGCCTCGTTGGAGAACAGACCGCGGCGCACACCGTTGAGCAGCGCTGCGAGGACTCCTCCGGCAGCGCCGAAGAAGGCCTGGTTGAGGCCGAAGGCCCCTTCAAAAATGCTCACAAGGACCTCGAGAAGCTTGTCCGCGTTAAGGACGATGACCACCACGGCCATGAGCACGTAGGCCAGCGCCATGACGGGAGCGAGCCACTCCGCGACACGGGCCACGAGCCGGACTCCCCCCAGGACCACCGGCGCGGTCAGCAGAACGAGGAAGACCCCGACCACCCAGCCCGAGACGCTGGGGACGGTGGCCGTGATGACCTGGGCCAGTGAGTTCGTCTGCACCATGACCACGGTGACGCCGACCGAGACGATGCACATGACGGCGAAGATCCTGCTCCACAGAGCCGATCCCAAACCGTTCTTGATGTAGTAGGCGGGGCCCCCGCGGAAGGTGAAGTCCCGACCGCGCTCCTTGAAGATCTGGGCGAGAGTGGACTCCACGAAGCTGGTCGCCATGCCGATGAGCGCTACGACCCACATCCAGAACAGGGAACCGGGGCCACCGGCCACAACGGCCAGGGCGACGCCGGCGATATTGCCGATGCCGACTCGGGCGGCCAGCCCCACCGCGAAGGCCTGGAAGGAGGAGATGCCTCCTTGGGCACCTGAGCGCGACCCGGACAACGAGTTGATCATGGTGCCGAAGTGGCGCAGCTGGACCAGGTGGGTGCGTGTGGTCAGGTAGAGACCGGCCAGGATGAGCAGGGCGGCAAGAAGATAGGTGTAGAAGAAGTCGTCGACGGAGTTGAGCAGGTTCTCGATACTGGTGAGGTTCATGCGTCGGCTCCTGTCGAGGCGGCTGGCTGGCTGCTGGCCGGAGTGGCTGCGGGAACAACGTCGTCGGCGGTTCCGTCCGCCTCGGCCAGGCTGGCTCTCTCACCGGTCCAGACGTCACCGGGAAGGTCACCCGGTAGGTAGGGGTTGCCCACGCCGATGAACAGGGGGGGCGTTTCTTCCAGCCGCGCGCTGGGCGTCCCAGTCCCTCAGCGCACCTACGCCCCAGCGGGCGAGCCAGACGAGGGCGATCAGGTTGGTCAGGGTCATGACGGCCATGGTGATGTCGACGGTGTTCCACACGACGGTCAGAGAGGCGAGCGCCCCCAGCCCGGTGGAGACCACCGAGACGAGCCGGGGCAGCCAGCGCCACTCGGGCCGCTCGGAGATGAAGGTCATGGAGACCTCGGAGTAGGTGGCCGCGGCGATGATGGAGGAGAAGGCCAGGACGAAGATGACGATGGCCATGGGAACGGCGGTCCAGCTGCCGAGGGTGGCGGCGACGGCGTCGGAGGTCAAGCTCCCCGCAGCGTCGGGGGTCAGCTTGCCGGCCTCGACGAGAGCAGGGCTGTAGACACCGGAGACCAGGATGATGAAGGCGGTCGCGGTGCACACGATGATGGTGTCGACGAAGACGCCGAGGGACTGGATGAGCCCCTGCTGGACGGGGTGAGCGACGGTGGCGGTGGCAGCGGCGAAGGGGGCGGTGCCCTGTCCGGCCTCGTTGGAGAACAAGCCGCGGCGGGTTCCGTTGGTCAGGGCGGCGACGATGCCTCCGGTCACCCCTCCGGCGAAGGGAGCGGGGCCGAAGGCCGAGGAGACGATGGTGGCCAGAAGGCCCGGAAGCTGAGTGATATGAAGCGCGACGATGACAACGGCCATGACCACGTAGACCAGGGCCATGATCGGTGCCATCCACTCGGTGACGCGGGCGACCCGGCGCACCCCGCCCAGGATGACGAGGGCGGCCAGCCCCACCAGGACCGCAGCGGCGACGCTCGGGGGCAGGTTTAGAGGGGAGCCCGGGCCGATGACGCCGGCGACGGCGTTGGACTGGACCATGATGATGGAGAAGCCGCAGGTGAAGATCGTCAGTCCCGCGAAGGCGACACCCAGAGGGCGGCTGCGCATCCCGCGCGCCATGTAGTAGGCGGGCCCACCGCGGAAGGAGCCGTCGGTGTGGCGGACCTTGAACATCTGGGCCAGGGTCGCCTCGAAGAAGGCGGTGGCCATGCCGACCAGGGCGACGACCCACATCCAGAAGATCGCGCCGGGACCGCCCAAGATGAGCGCCGCGGCCACTCCGAAGACGTTACCGATGCCCACGCGGGCGGCCAAGGAGATTGTGAAGGCCTGGAAGGAGGAGATGCCTCCTTGGGCTCCAGAACGCGATCCGACCACCTGGCGGAACATGTCCGGCAGACGACGCAGCTGGACACCTCGAGTGCGGACAGTCAGCAGGATCCCGGTACCGACGAGCACCCACATGGTGATGTGGAGCGTGATCCAGTCCGAGACCGCCTCGAGCTGAGCGGCGAGGGCTTCCATGGGAGATTCGGCCTTTCACGGTGTCACGACAGGTGGGGACGGCCCGCATGCTCTCATGAATCGGCACCCGGAACATAGTGCGGTCGTTTCTCAGGATGCGGGCGCAGGCCGACGCCGCACGAATCAGGCCGTGGCCTCGGGCGAGTCGGCGGGCGCCCAGAGCTCCTGGTGGTCGAGCACCAGCTGAACGGGCCGGCCATCCTCGTCCAGCCCCCAGTAGGCCTGGGCAACACCGTACTGTCGGCCGGAGTAGGTCGAGGCACCGATGGGCCCCGACCCGGGATCCATGAGGAAGGCCTGTTCCACCTGCCGCTCCACCCTGGAGTACTGCCGGTGGGTCATGCCGAAGAAGGCATCGGCGTCGGCGATGGCGCCGTTACCCGACCTGGTGTCCAGCTCATGCCACGAACAGAAGTCCATGGAGCGCACCGGCTTCTGCACGACAATCGCGTGCTTCCACTGCACCGGTTCACGGCCCGCGAGGATGACGCGCAACGCAGCCACGCACCGCTCGCCACCCAGCGTGGTGAGCAGCGCCTGAGCCCGAGCCACGCCGGGATCGATCTTGAGGGCACACAGGCTTATCTCGCCGTAGGGGTCCCCAACCGCCAGGTAGCTGCCGTGCGGGAACTGACCGATCTCCTGAATCTCAGCCGGCCCGACCTCAGCATTGCGATATATCTCGGCGACGGCCCTGGTGTGTACGGCGGCGAAGGTCTCTGGGTCGTTCTCATCCCCGTCCTCCTCACGCCACTCCATGCTGTCACTGATGACGTCCTCGACATAGTCCTCGCTGAGCGCCTCGCGGGCCCAGGCGGCGGAGAACACGGCCGCAGGGTCGGGCATGTCCTCCTTGTGCAGTGCCTCCATGGGATTCGTCTTGTCGGCAGCGATCTTCCAGGCCTCGAGCACGTCCTTGTCCACCAGTGGAGAGCCCGGCTCCTCGTGGTAGTCGTCAATGGTGTCGATCCGCCAGTCATCGCCGACGCGAACCAGCATCATCTCGATAATGGGGCGCCCCATGGCGCGCCGGCTTCGAGCCAGCCTTGCCATAGCGCTCGTACCGTAGACATCGATACGTTCAATCGTGACGGCTTCCGGACTGAAGGCTGCCGGTTCAGAGAAACCGGCGATGTCTCCCTTGAGCGATCTCTCCAGCTGATGAGTAGCTCGGAGTGCTGCCGTCTTCGCAAACCACGTGGGGAACGGATCCTCCTCTTTCCACTTGTCGAACAGCGGCTTGACCTCGGCGTGGGCGGCGGCGTAGTCGGCGAGGAATGCCTCGATGCGAGCGCGAGGGTCCATCATTCTCCTGGGGCAGCGACTGGACGGAAGATAAGTGCCCAGCATGTCACAGGCCGGCTGCGTCCCTTTCGCAGCGAGTCCCTTGACCGCCGTCTTGCCGAGCCGCCCCCGCCTGGCCCCGGTCAGGGAAGAATGTCCTCGTAGTACGTGCCTCGCAGGAAGCGGTTCAGAACCTTCTCGCCAGGGAGTCTGCCGTTGTTCATCGTCTTCGCAGCCGCCAGCAGTGCGCGGACGTCGTACTGGGCGGGCCAGATCGGGGGAACGTCTCGGTCGAGGTCGAGCAGCCCGTAGACGGCCATCATCGCCGTGCGCGCCGACCCCTCGGTTGTGAAGACGCAGTCATCGGGCGTCTCAACGAACTGCCCGAGAAGCCCGAGATTGACGCAGCCATCCGGAATCACCTCAGGCCTGTCCCCGGCACGTCGAGGCATGAAGAAGGAGGTGATGTAGGGCATCGTCGCCAGGCGAACCT
>ERZ772948.424-NODE-424-length-27446-cov-11.494213_pt1 | contig 27446 bp, 29 predicted proteins | sample MGYA00511945_ERZ772948 | MGnify/ENA primary metagenome ERZ772948 (study PRJEB29015, sample SAMEA2737927) | human oral metagenome | biome: human oral; feature: human-associated habitat; material: dental | place: China | collected 2141 ... | reverse complement strand
CCGAGCAGCGCACCGGCAACAAGCCCCAGATGTCCGACCTGCGCGAGTCCGGCTCGCTGGAGCAGGACGCGGACATCATCATGCTCCTGCACCGCCCCGAGTACTACGCGATGGAGGAGCGCCCCGGCGAGGCCGACATCATCGTCGCCAAGCACCGCAACGGCCAGACCAAGACGATCCCCGTGGCCTTCCAGGGCCACCTCTCCCGCTTCTCCAACATGGCGCGCGACATCACCGCCGAGCCCGACTACGAGGGCTGAGCGGCTCCCGACGGCGGACCCGCCGTCGGGAGCCGCTCGGGGCTCAGCCCTGGCGGGCGAGGTCGGCCGCTCCCACGAGGCCGGCCTCCTGGCCGCCGGCGGCGAGCACCAGCGGGATCGGCGGGCGGTTGACGCCGGCGGTGAGGCTGGCCTCGAAGGCCTTCCGCGTGGGCTCCAGGAGGATGTCGCCCGCCTCAGCCAGGCCGCCGGCGATGACGATGATCTCCGGGTCGAGCACCGCGCACAGGTCCGCCAGGCCCACTCCCAGCCAGTGGGTGAGCTGGGCGTAGCACTCCAGGGCGCAGGGATCGCCCTCGCGGGCCGCCGCGGTGACGGCCTTGCCGGAGATGTTGTTGGCGTCCCCGCCCGAGAGCTCGATGATGCGCGCGGCGTAGGCGGGGCGGAAGCGCGCCTGCTCCCAGCCGTTGACGCCCAGGGCCGTGCCCGCGGCGTAGCGCTCGAGGCAGCCGTTGAGGCCGCAGCCGCAGGGGCGCCCATCCGGCACGACGTTGATATGCCCGATCTCGGCGGCGAAGCCCCGCGCGCCGCGCAGCAGCCTGCCGTCCACGACGACCGCTCCGCCCACTCCGGTCCCGATGGCCACGACCAGCGCGTTGCGCTTGCCCTGGGCGGCGCCGAAGCGCACCTCCGCCCAGCCGAAGGCGTTCGCGTCGTTCTCGACGACGACGGGCATGCCCACGCGCTCGGAGATGGCGTCGCCCAGGCGCAGCCCCGTCCAGTCGAGGTTCGTGCCATGGGCGATCGTGTTGCGGTCCTCTGCGATGAAGCCGGCCGCGCCGATGCCGACCGTCGCGCAGGCCGGGAAATCGTTCTTGAGCTCGCGGACCACCTCGACGATCGTGTCGATGATCGCCTGGCGCTCCTTGGCGGGGGAATCGCGGCGGATCGTGGCGAGCACCTCGCCGTCGACGGCGACCACGCCGCCCGCGATCTTCGTGCCGCCCACGTCCACGCCAATGCTCAGCGCGCCGCGTGAATCCTGCGCCGTCCCGCTGTCCGTCCGGGTGCTCGCCTCGGTCTGATCCGCCATGTGTGCTCCTTCGCCATGCCTCGGGTGATGCGGTGCCGGGTGGGCGCGCGCCCGTCGATGGGCGCGATGCCGAGGCCCGCCTATTGTGACAGGCGTCGCAGGTTCTCCGCGACCGAACGCCAGGACCCTGTGGGCGGCGGGGGCTACTTCGCGGCCTGCTCGGCGATGGTGGCGCGCACCGTGTCCGCGGGGGCGAAGCCGCTGATGTACGTGTCGTTGATCATGAGGAAGGGCGTGCCGGTCACCCCGATCTTCTGGGCGTGCTCCTTCGCCTGGGCGACCGCCTGGACGGTGGCGTCAGCGCTCATGTCTGCCTTGAACTTCTCGATGTCCGGCACCCCGGCGCTCTGGGCGAAGGCCACGAGGCTGTCCTGTGTGTACTCGGGGTGGTCGGTCGGATCGGCGGCCGCGTAGACGGCGTCGTGGAACTCCCAGAAGCGGCCCTGGTTCGCCGCGGCGATGCCGGCCTGGGCGGCCAGTGGAGAGGAGGGGGTGATCTGCGCGAGGTCGCGCCACTCGATCCGCAGAGTGCCGTTCTCGATGAGGTCGTTGAGACCCGGCTCGGTCTCCTGGGCGAACTTCGTGCAGTACGGGCAGCCGAAGTCGGAGAAGATCGTCAGGACCACCGGCGCGTCCGCGGCGCCCTTGGCCTGGCCGTCATTGGGGTCGCGCTTGGGCTCGTCGCGCAGGATCTGCAACTGCTCGGGGCTGAGCGAGGGTGCCGGGGGCGCAGGCGCCGTCGTGGCGGCCGGGGGCGCCGTCGTCGTGGGGGCGGCCGACGATCCGCCAGTGCTCCGCTTCACCAGGATCCCAGCGATTGTGGCCAGGAGGAGCGCGATGATGATGAGCAGCACGATGACCATGGCCTGGTTGTTCTTGCGCGCCGGCGGCGCCCCGTCCGGGACGGCGGGACGGATCGGCTCGGTGGGCGCGGCAACGGGCTCCTGCGAGAAGGTCATACCCGCAGTCTGGCAGACAACGCGAGACCGGGGCCGCTTGTCCGGCCCATCGCGACGGATCCGGGACGCTCCTTCAGTGGGCGAGCCAGGCGCCCAGGGCCATCCCCATCGCTCCCGAGGCCAGGCAGGCGGCCATCATGCCCAGGCCGTGGGCGGCGGCCGCCCGCCAGCGCCCGAGCGAGGCGAGCCGCGCGCCCTCCACACTGGCCGTCGAGAAGGTCGAGTAGCCGCCCATGAGGCCTGTGCCGAGGACGCGGGCCAGGTGCGCGGCGCCCGCCGTCGCCTCCGCCTGCGCCCAGCCGGTGAGAAGGCCGAGGAGGAGGCAGGCCGTGACGTTGACGACGATCGTTCCCACGGGCACGGGCGGGGACGCGGGCGTCGACGATCCTGACGGTCTCGAGCCGCCCCGGGTCGCTGCCACTGTCACGCGGCCGTCGACGAGGTAGCGGCCGATCGCCCCCGCGCCTCCCGCCAGGGCCATGAGGGGCCATACCCACGCCCCGCTCATGCTGGCCCCGAGCCCGTCGTGCCAGCCCGGGCGCCGTCGGCCCGATAGCCGCGATGGCGCGCCTCAAGGAGCCCCGACAGCCTCAGCCCGAGGCCCGCGAGTGCCAGGCCCGCGATGAGCGAGCCCAGGAGGTAGGCGGCCCCTAGGAGCGCGCGCCCCTGGCCGATGAGGCGCAGCGTCTCGCTGATAAGCGTGGAGTACGTCGTGAGCGCGCCCATGAGCCCGGTGCCCACCCCCAGGCGGACGAGTCGGTACCTGCCCGCCTGGCGCCCGGGCACCGCGAACCAGCCGAGGATGAGGCCCAGGAGGAGAGCGCCGGTGAGGTTCGCCGTCGCCGTGGCCCAGGGGATCCCCGACGGCGAGGCGCCGATGACCTCGGCCAGGCCCGCCCGCAGCGAGGTGCCGATGACCCCGCCCAGGCCCACCACCGTCAGGGCGGGCCAGTCGGGGGCGGAGGGGGCGCGCATGTCAGTTGGCGCCGACGAGTTGGGCGACCTGGAGATCGTCCTGGTTGAAGATGAGGATGTAGTCGCGGCCGGTGCGGCCCTCGATCCAGGCGGCGGCGTCGCGCGGGGCATTGCCTCCCCATGCAGACGACCGGGCGTCGATGACCACGTACTGGGGCGCCGCGCTGCCCGTCCCCACCCAGGCGACGTCGGCCTGCGGGACCAGGTAGGACATGAGGGACAGGTCCGTCTCCACGGTCGCCCCCTCGGGGATGAGGCCGTAGACGGTCTCAATAGCGCTCATGCGCTGCGGGGCCTTGCCGAAGTCCCGGTTGTTCATCTGCCACAGCGGGAGGTCGTGGGCGGTCATCACTCCCAGGAGCATCGGGGTGGCCAGGCCGAGCAGCGCGACCCATCGGGCCCACAGGGACACACCCAACCAGCCCGCGCCGTCGGGCCGGCGCGCCCGCCGCCGCTTGAGGGCGGCGACGACGTCGAGGAGCGCCCCGATCGCCACCGGGATGAGCACTGCGTTGTAATGCCAGTTCTTCCACTCCCAGTAGAAGGTCACCGAGCCCAGGAGCCGCCATGCCAGCGTCGGCGCCACGACGGCGATCCACGGCGAGCCCAGTCCGATGCCGCCAGCGGTGAGCAGCAGCACGACCAGGGTCTCGATCTTGACCTCCGGGGAGAACAGGCGGGTGAGCAAGTCCTGGTGGGCGCCAGCGGCGCCGCCAGACCCGATGGAGTAGGCCCACGAGCCGCCCGGGTTGAGCATCGGCAGGAACACCATGGTGGTCAGGAAGAACATGGCGACGCCGAAGGCCGCGAGCGCGAGCCCGAGCTGCCAGGTGGTCAGGCGCCCGACCGGGTGGATCACGCGGCCGCGCTTGACCTCCCTCAGGCCCCGCACGGCCACGGCCAGGCCGATCATGAGGACCGTCAGGCCGAGGTCCTCCTTGACCAGGACCAGCGGCGCGGACCAGCAGGCCACGGCCAGCCACCGGCGCTCGACGAAGGCCGCCGAGGCGAAGGCGAGCATGGGAACGGCGAAGGCGATCTCATGGAACTGCGCGGCGACGGCCCCCTGGAATCCCCAGCTGAGCACGTAGGTGAGGCCCAGGGCGAGAGCGACCATCGGGTGGGTGAGGCGCTGCGCCAGGCGCACGATGGGCCAGGCGGACACCGCGAGGAGGAGGTCCTGGACGATGAGGAGCGTCAGGCCCGAGGGGAACAGCGCCCACAGCGGGCCGAGCAGCACGAGGATCGGGTGGAAGTGGTCGCCCAGGAGGTTGTAGTCCGGGCCCTTGATCGGGACGATCGGCGCATCCAGATGGGAGTAGGCCTTCGCCGCCTCGGAGAAGATGCCCAGGTCCCAGCTCGGGACGGTCATCGCCCTCCACTGGCCCACGGAGTACGTGACGAGCACCCAGGCGCCGATGAGGACGGTGAGCGCGGCGGGCAGGAGGTCGAGCCAGTCCCGGGATGACCTGGGCAGCCTCAGCCGGAAGGCGGGCGGGGCCTCCTCGTCCGGGGCTGGCGTCGGCGCTGTCTCGACGGCGCTCCCCGGCGCCGGGGCGTCGGGCGGCATGGAGGCGCCCCGCGGCATCGGGGGCGCGGGCGGGGTGGGCGGCAGAGGCGGGATCGGATACGCGGCGGCTCCATCCTGGGGAGGAACGGCGTCGTCGGGGCTGGGCACTGGACTCATCGCGGACGAGCCTAATGCTCGAAACACCTCTCGGCGTAGGCTGCCCCAGTCACACCCACCCCTGAGGAGACATCGATGACTGCCAACACGGGCGAGCACGATCTCGACGAGATCGTCGAGCGCGGCGAGCACCTCCAGCGCCGCCTCACCAATCGACACATCCAGCTCATCGCCATCGGCGGGGCGATCGGCACGGGCCTCTTCATGGGCTCCGGCAAGACGATCTCCCTGGCCGGCCCCGGCGTCCTCCTCGTCTACGCGATCATCGGCGGCTTCCTCTTCCTGGTCATGCGGGCCCTCGGCGAGGTCCTGCTGTCCAACCTGGAGTACAAGTCCTTCGCCGACGTCGCCCACGACCTCATTGGCCCCTGGGCGGGCTTCTTCACCGGGTGGACCTACTACTTCTGCTGGCTCGTGACCGCCATCGCCGAGGTCATCGCCATCACCCAGTACGTGCAGCACTGGTGGCCCACCGTCCCCCTCTGGCTTCCCGCCACTGTCACCGTCGCCCTGCTGCTGTCCCTCAACCTCACCACGGTGAGGGCCTTCGGAGAGATCGAGTTCTGGTTCTCCATCATCAAGATCGTGGCGATCCTCGCGCTCGTCGTCGTCGGCATCGTGCTCGTGGCCATCGGCTTCACGGCCCCCAACGGCGCCGTCGCCTCCCTGGGGAACCTGGGCGACCTCTCCGACCCCGTTGGCAGTCTCTTCCCCAATGGCTTCTCCGGGTTCACCGGCGCCTTCCAGATCGCCGTCTTCGCCTTCGTGGGCACTGAGCTCATCGGAACTGCCGCGGCCGAGGCCAAGGACCCGGAGGTCACCCTCCCCAAGGCCATCAACGCCATCCCAGTGCGCATCCTCCTGTTCTACCTGGGGGCCCTCACAGCGATCATGATGGTGACCCCCTGGCGGGAGGTCACCGAGTCCAGCCCCTTCGTCGCTATGTTCTCCCTGGCCGGGTTCGGGCTCGCGGCGTCGCTGGTGAACTTCGTCGTGCTCACCGCCGCCGCGTCGAGCGCGAACTCTGGCATGTACTCCACCTCCCGGATGCTCTACGGTCTCTCCTGGTCCGAGCATGGGCCGGCCATCTTCAAGCGCCTCACCTCCCGCTCCGTGCCCGGGCCCGCGCTCGTGGTCACCTGCGCCGCGCTGCTGACCGCGATCCCGCTGCTGTACACGACCTCGTCGATCATCGACGCCTTCACCGTGGTCACCACGGTGGCGAGCGTGCTGTTCATCCTCGTGTGGATCATCATCGTCGTCTCCTACCTGCGCTTCCGCTCCCTGCACCCCGAGCGCCACGAGGCCAGCGCCTTCAAGATGCCGGGGGACCGGGTGAGCGCCTGGGCGAGCATCGTGTTCTTCGCCTTCGTGGTGTGGACCCTCATCCAGGCCGAGGACACCAGGCTGGCCGTGCTCGTCTCGCCGCTGTGGCTTGTCGTGATGGCCAGCGCATGGTGGTGGCTTCGCTCCGGTGCTGCTCGGCGCTTGGCGGGCGCTCTTCGGCGGCGGTAGGCACGAGCTGAGCTTGCCCGCCCCACCCGCCAGGGCGAAGTGGCCAGGTTTGAGGATTGCTCGGGCTGCGGGGGCGCTTGTGCGCGAGCCGCGCCTCGAGTGCTGCCTTCTGGCCTGGGCAAACGCAAAGCATGGCAATGTGTCAGAAAAAGGAATCCTCAAACCTCGCCACTTCGAGGCTGGGGTTGAGGCACGGAGAGCCGTGAACCACAAGTGACGGCATCCTCAGTGGGATGCCTGCGCTGTGGAGGCCCGGCCTCGGCGCGCCTGAAGCTCTCCCACAATCCTGCTCATGGTGAAGCGGGATACAGAGAAACAGCGGATCCTCCAGCTGCTCCGGTCGGGGCATGGCGCCCTCCGTAGGCGGGATATCCGCCTCGGACGGACTGGTCAGCGGGCTCTCGCCGACCTCCTCAATGCGGGCGACGCGCAGCGGACAGCGGGCGTCATCCACCTACCGGACGCGCCGCGGGCGATCGTCGTCTGCCGGTCGTTCGGCGGCGTGCTGACGGCCGAGTCCGCGCTCGAGTACTACGGGCTCCCTGTCATGCGCCGTCCTCGCGAGTTCCATATCGCGGTGCCCGCCAATACTGGTGTCATCAGGGCGCCTGGTGGTGTCATCGTCCACCGAGAGGCCCACCTTGGCCGAATCGATCCGCTCGCGATGCCCGTCGCCTCGCCGGAACTCATCCTGGCGCGGATGCTCCGGCGCTCCCCTGAGATCGATGCTGTCGCGGCACTGGATGCCGCGCTTCGCGAAGGGCTTGTCTCATTCGAGGAGATCCGCGCACTACTGGAGGGTGACGGTCACCAAGCCCCGACGGCGCGCGCTCGCTTGGAGCGGGCCAACCCGCGGTCCCGTTCATTGATCGAGAGCCGTCTTCGCGTCGAGCTCGAGGATGCTGGCCATCAGGTGGATGTCGGGGTGGTCGTCGATGGGGTTGGCGAGGTGGATCTGCTCGTGGACCGGCGGCTCTTCGTTGAGACCGATGGATTCGCCTACCACTCCTCCCGGGAGGCGCTCGCCAAGGACCGGGACCGCGATCAGCGGATGATGTCGAGGGGTCTGCCGGTTGTCCGGCTGACCTACGAGGATGTCATGCGCGGTTGCGGTGTCATCATCGTCGAGGCGGCGCTCAGGGGGTTGGACGCTGGGCCGGTGCCCGTGGTGGTCGATCTGGATCCGTTGACTGGGGCACCAAGACTCGCGTGGTGAGCGCAAAGTGGCGAGGTTTGAGGATTGCTCGGGTCCTGAGGGGCGTTGAGCACGAGGCACGCCTCGACTGCGAGCCTCTGACCTCGGTGAACGCAAGATGTGACAACATGCCAGGAAAAGGAATCCTCAAACCTCGCCACTTTGAGGCTCGGGCTAGGGCCGAGGCTGGGGAGGTCAGGCGTCTCGGCGGGAGAAGACCACCCAGCCGACCGCCAGGGGAACGAGGCACCAGGCGGAGAACACGACGATCGCCTGCCAGTGCTCCAGGAACGCCATGGTTCCCGGGACGCCCCAGCGAGGAACGATCTCATGCGGATCGCGCACTGCGAGCTGGGTGGTCGAGGGCAGGATCCCCTCGAGGGTCTGCGCCCAGCGCTGCCCGCTCAGGAGCTTCAAGGGGATATCGATGACGAAGAGTAGGCAGTTCACCGTGGTGATCGCTCCGGCAGTCGAGCGGGTGAGGAGGCCCAGCCCCAGGGCCATGAGCGCGATCCCTCCGAAGGCAAGCCCCGTCCCCCAGATATATCCCAGGTCGGGGGTCGGTGAGGGGGATGACGAGGTCGCCGATAAGAGGGTAGGAGACTGCCCAGGTGATGAAGGCGGAGAGCGTCCCGACGGCGAAGCCCCAGCCTCCCACGATCAGCGCCTTCGCGCTGAAGAGGCGGCCCCGGACGGGAACGGCCCCCCAGGGAGGAACGGATCTGCCCGCTGGAGTACTCGGCTGTGATGACGAGTGCGGCCAGGACTCCGACGGCGATCTGGCCGAAGGGGGCGCCCTCGGTGATCGAGTGCGGGGCGACGAGCTTCTGATCCTCCGATGACGCGTACCCGACCGCCACGCTCACACCGAACAGAGCGGTGAGCCCGATGGCGAGGACGGTGGTGATCCAGGTCGAGCGCAGGGTGCGCAGTTTGATCCACTCGGCGCGCAGGGCGCGGGGAAGGGTCTGGCGGCCGGGAATGCGCTGGGGTGCGCTCGTGATCCCCGGCAGAGTGGGGGCGGCGGATGCGACGCTGCTCATGACGGCTCCTCCTTGAACGGATGGTGCGAATGCGTTGGCATCACGCTAGGAGCGCCGCGCGCGGGGAGGATCCGCGCCGATGATGAATCCGCGCTGGCGAGCGGGTCATACCGCGGTCTGAGTGCCTCATGCGGTCGGACGCCGTGCCCGCGGGGATCACGAAAACGGGCCGCCTCACGAGGAGGCGGCCCGATCTCGTGTGAGACCCGGCTCACCAGAAGAATCGGAACCAATCGCCGTTGTTCATGGGAACCAGTGCGGTGAGGAAGCGCATGACGTGTTGTCCTTTCGAGGAGGTGTCGTCGTTGACGGGATCAATACTTCCTCCTCGCTCCGTCCGCGTCCTCGGCCAGTCGGCCCGGTCGATCGGCTGAGATCGCATGGCCTGGAGGAAGCGGTTCGGAGGAGGGCTACACCAGCCCCGAGCGCAGGGCGTGAACGACGGCGCCGACCCGGTCCTGGACGCCGAGCTTGGCGATGAGGGTGGACACATGCGTCTTGACGGTGGCCTCGCTGAGATTGAGGCGGCGCGCGATCTGCTTGTTGGACAGCGCCTCCACCATGAGGGAGAGCACCTCCAACTCCCTGGGTGAGAGGGTGACGCCGGGGGGGAGGGCGTCAGCGTCCGCCGCCTGCGCCGGGGGGAGCACTGGAGCCGCGTCATCGGTGGTCGGGCCTTGGGCGATGATCGCGGAGGAGGCCGCTGAGAGCACCATGTTGCCGGCGGCGACGTGGCGGATCGTGGCCGCTAGCGAGGCGATGGGATCCTCCTTGGCGATGAAGCCGCGGACCCCGGCAGCGAGGGCGCGGTGGAGGACGGCATCGGCCACGAAGGTCGTGAGGACCAGCATGGCGAGATCTGGCTTCTCCTCATGGAGGGCCTCGGCGAGTGCGATGCCGTCCATGCGCGGCATCTGGACGTCGAGCAGGAGCACCTCGATCTCGGGGTCTCCTGCGCGGATGAGTTCTAGGGCATCCTGCCCGTCGTGGGCGGCCCAGGCAACATGGATGTCTTCCGTGGTGCCGAGCAGCTCGGTGAGTGTGGAGCGGACGAGGGCGTCGTCGTCTGCGATACCGACGAGGATCATGCGGTGGACTCCTGGGGTTCGGGGGTGGTGGGATTGGGGAGCTCCGAGCAGGGGATGGAGGCGGTGGCGATCCATGCGCCGTCCTGCGCGAGCGCGGTGAACGAGCCTCCCACGGTGGCGAGGCGCTCGCGCATGCCCAGCATGCCAGATCCCGAGGTGGGCAGGTGGGGGGCGCCTTGTTGGATCTGGTTGGTGGTGACCACCCGGATAGCCCGCGGGCCGAGGGCGAGGGTGAGGGTGACCCGACCAGAAGGGGCGCCGTGACGGATGATATTCGCCCCCATCTCCCGGGCCACCCGTGAGATCGTGGTCGCCTGGAGGCGGCTGGGCGCGATAGCGCCCCGCTGGTGGAACGTGACGTCGAAGCCGGCGGCGGCGATGTCGTCGCAGATGGCCTGCAGGGCCGCAGGAAGGTTGGTCACGGCCTGCCCGAGCCCTGTGGAGATCTCGACCGCCTGCCCCATGTCCTGGGTGGACTGCCTCAGGGCGCGTAGGAGGAGGCGGAGCTCGTGGAGGGCGTCCGTGGCGGTGGACTCCAGGGCCTTGAACTCGTCGCGAGCCTCCGGTGGGTAGGTGGGGTCGGCTGCGGCGCGCTGAGCGCGCAGAGCCGTCTGGGACATCGAGTAGGCGACGAGGTCGTGCATCTCTCGTGCGATGTCGATGCGTAGACCCGCGATTCTCTCCTCGGCTTTCAGCCCCTCATGGCGACGGGTCTGCTCGGTGGCGCGCAGTAGTGACCCGAGCGCAAGAAGGACGAACCAGATCAAGGAGAAGAACATGGTGGACAGGAGACCGCTGGTGTCGCTCCCTCCCCAGAAGGGGCTGAGGAGTGCCACCGCGAGCATAAGTGCTTCCACCAAAGCGGCTAGCCAAAGGGGGAAGGTCATGCCGATGACGAAGAAGAAGCCCAGAGTGATGAACCCCATGTCCGCGCCGGAGATGCTCGGGTCCGAGAGTTCGACGCTCCAGCAGGCGAAGTACAGGCATGTCCCTGGAACGGGGCGCCGCGTAGTCAGGTAGAGAGTCGCAGATGCGGTGAGAACAAGGCTGAGATCCACAGGAAGGCACTTGCTTTTGGTGCCCAGAAGCAGCACTGCAGAGGCGATTCCCAGCACGATCGAGATCACAGCGTAGAGCCAGTGGCTCCCCACGACGTCGGCTGGTTCGCGCAGAGCCTTGCGCAGGCTGGCACTGCCCTGGGAGAGGGTCTGCCGCAGCGCGGACAGTCGTGTGAGTGTCTCCACAGGATCCCCTCGTCGTCGGGCGTGTCCAGCGGAATCCTAACGCCAGTGCCCGTGCCGCTCCTCCTGCTACAGGATCGGATGGGGGAGACGATGGCAGGAGCGAGCGGCCAAACCGCTGCCGTTCGCCGAGAGCTCGTCGATGGCGAGCCACTGAGAGAAAGCCTCGGTATTCCCAGGGGCGCCCCACCACACGGCCCGGTCATGATCGCTGCGAACCCGCGTAGGACGCTCGGGGGGGCCGACACGCGACGCATCGCGGAGTAAAGATCGTGAATCTGGCAGTCCTCACGAGCGGGAGAGCGCCGCCTGCCCCCGATCCGGGTCGCAGCCGAGGCCGCACGCCACGTACTCCCGCTGCTGGTCGACGATGAACGAGCCTGCCCCACCCCGAGGCGTATGGGATGTTGAGCGGACGGTGATTCATGGCGTCATCTCCCGGGCGCTCAGCGGATGAGACGGGGCGACGGCGCCCAACAGGACGTTGCTGCGGCCGGGCAGGCCCGGATGTGGCACCGAGTGCTGGAAGAACACCGTGAGGCCGAGTTTGTTGAGTTCGGCCGTCAGCCAGCTAGGAGGCGTCAGGTAGAGGTCGGTCGTGTAGGTCTCGTCCCCCCATCGCAGGATTGTCCTCCAGGTTCCGGCGGTGGGGTTGATGGTCTCGACGAATTCGACGTCGCGACGGAGCTGGATCGAGTGCGTCATGGGCTCGCGGGCGACGATGTGCTCAGTGGAGACTAGAAAGGTCCCGCCTGGCGCGAGGCAGGCGGTGGCCCTCTCCAAGGTGTGGCGCTGCTGAGAAGGGGCGAGCAGGGTGATCGAGACCGTTGGGATGCACACGGCCTTGAAGCGCTCGTCGGTGGTGAACGCGGTCATATCCGCCTGGCGGACCTCGATCCGCTCATCCAGTCCTGCGCGCCGAGCGGCTCGGTCCGAGATGCGCTGGCGGAGGATGCTGAGCATGTCCTCGCTCAGATCCGTGGCCAGGACACGATGGCCTGCCGCCGCTATTGGGAGCGTGACGCGCCCACTGCCGCTGGCGAGTTCAAGGACTCTCATCCCTGCCAGTGTGGGATCGTGGATCTGCGAGAGGAGCTCGAGGATAGAAGGGATCTCGGAGTTGTCGTGCAGGCTCAGCTCGTGATAGCGCTGGGCTCCGTTGCCAGTGTAGAGCTTTGAAAGTGAATACCCTTGCGGGGTGGATTCAGGCATGCTCGTCCACCTTTCTCACTCGAGCGTGTTCGTCATGCCGCAACTGCGCCACGAGGATATCCGCTGCGTGCTGGGGAGCGCCCAGAGCCTCTGTCAGACACTCCTCGTCGAGGGTGTGGGCGATCTCGAAGGCGCGGTAGGGCTCATCGTCACCTCCGGAGAGGATGAGTCGACGGGGGATCACGGGCGTATTAAGCATGGAGATCACGGTTCCTTGTGATCTGAGTGGTGATGAGGGTGAGGATTCCGAGCCAGGTGAACAAAAGCGAGGTGGCTTGGAGCTGGGTGAGGGTTCCGATGGCGGTGTGGTCGTGGACCAGGGTCATCTGGAGGTTGCCGGGCATGTAGGTGGCGATGCTCTTGGGCAGGATGGGGAGGAGCTGGGGCTCGAGGAAGGTGGTCCATGCGGCCAGCACGGCGATGGCGGCCATGGTGCGGCGCATGAGCCAGCCGAAGCAGGTCCCCCAGGGGGCTGCCAGGATGATGATGGTGATGGTGCCCAGTGAGGTGTTGATGATGCTGCTGGTGGCGCGCAGGGTCATGTGGTGGCGGTCGAGGACGAGGTGGGCGGCGACCAGGGAGGAGGCGGCTGCTGCGATGGCGTAGAGGGCCGCGATGGGTGTGGTGGCCAGGGCTTGGTTGAGGATGAGGCGGGGGACGCCGTGGTGGCGGGTGGCCCTGGCGGCGATGGTGGCGGCGCGGTACCTCTTGGTCAGCTGGCTGATGCTGATCAGGTCGTGCATCGTCGCGGTCCTTTCTGAGTAGATGGTTCGGTGCGGTGGGGCTTCGCCGCTCCAGGGGTGATGGGTTGAAGTCAACGTTGTCAGCGCCCACCGCGAATCGGCCAACTGGACTAACAAACCGACGGGCGCGATGCCGCGAAAACGGAGGAGCCATGAATCTACGCACGGGACGGATCGTTGGGATCGGCCGATCGACTCCGCTGATCGGGTGAGCGTCGCCCATCGATCGGCTCGACGTGGCAGGCCGGGCCCGAGATGGAAGAGCCAACTCGCTCACATCGTCATTCCCGTGGTCTGGCAAGGGATGATCCGCCCCGCCATCACTCCCGTCGATTGGTTAGCCAGGTTGGCCGAGTTGTCGCGGCGGCGGTCGGTGTTGACTGGATTCATCACCGGGCGGGAGAACCCGCCAGTCAACACGCGATAGCACTGGTTCAACGCCGAGCCTTGACCGCTCCGTTGTCTCAAGCGCTTTCTCCATCACCACAATACCCACACGGATGGTGACCAAGAATGTATTCCAGTACCCTCAGGGAGCCCAGCCCCGCCGGGCTGCGCCGCGCCCGTCGGCTCAAGTCCCCATACGGCCTCGTCTCGAAGGCCGTTCCGCTGCCCACCGGCGAGAATGAGCCGTCCTTCTCGATCTACACCGCTCTCCTCGACGATCCGTCGCCTGTCCTTCGAACCCAGCGCAACTGGCACCACTCCAACGCTCAAGGAAATTTCGACGGCGCTGGCGGCGCTATCGACCCCGTCCGTGCCCGCGACATCTCCATCGTGGAGTCCCTGGAGCGCTACTCGTCCTGCACATGGACCGATTCCGAGCTCGTCATGGACTCCGAGGAGGCGCTCGGCGATCTCGCCGTGAGTCCCAACCGGTTCCCGCGCTGCTCGGAGCGGGAGCTGTCCGCCGAGGACAGCCTGCTTGCCCACTACGATCCCCGGCTGCCGATCCGCTGGCAACGGGCGTGGTCTCTCACTCGGAAGCGTGAGGTTCTCGTCCCGGCAAACCTGGTCTACCTGCGTTTCCCCGTCTTCTCCCGCTCCGAGCTCTTCTCCCACTGCGTGTCCACCGGAACAGCGGCGCACTCAGATCTCAAGCAGGCTGTGCTCGGTGGCCTGCTCGAGGTGGTTGAGCGCGACTCGATCTCCCTGACCTGGCTGCAGCGCCTGCGCCTGCCGCGTGTGGAGGTCGATGAGGCGCTCCTGCGGCCCGAGACGCGCGAGTACCACCGCATGGGGACCTCATGCGACATCGAGCCCCGGCTGTTCAGCGCCACCACCGACTTCGGCATCCCGGTTCTCTACGGGGTCCAGCTCAGCGACGACCCGGTGCTGTCGCAGGTGGTCGCCGCGACCTGCGACCTCGACCCGGAGAGGGCGCTGGCCAAGATCCACCGGGAGTTCTCCTCCCTGAGGATCGCATTGCGCGCGCATGCCAGGAGCCCGCAGGCACTGGCTGACGTCGGGCAATCGGTTGTCGGCGGAGCGGTGCTCCATGCCCAAGCCTCGCACCGGGATGTCTTCGACTTCCTGCTCGAGGGAGAGCGGCCAACGGTTCCGCTCCACCAGATCGGAGACTTGCCCGCTCCCGGCGAGGATCCACTGGCCTGGGCTGTCGACAAGCTGGCCCAGCGAGGCGCCGAGGTCATCGTCGCGGACATCACGACTGACGAGGCGAGGCAGGTCGGCATGCACGTCGTCAAGGTACTCGTGCCGGAGGCGATGCCACTCTCCTTCGTCCACTCCGCCCGGTACCTGGCGACGCCGCGCCTGTACGAGGCGCCCAGGGCCATGGGCCTGATCGTTCACCCCGAAGAAGCCATCAACCCCGAGATCCAGCCATTCGCGTGATGAAGCGAGAAGGCACGACCACAGGAAACCGACGAGGAACACGCATGCGCATCACACTTCCAGACGACACGCTCGTCATTCATGCCGGAGAGTTCGGCCAGCAGGTGATCGAACTGCTCGACACCTCTCCAGCGCGTCTCATCGAGGCCGATGGCCCGGTGTACACCGCCTCCATCCCCTACGCCACCACCATCATCTCGGTGTGGTCCGGCCACCGCCCCGAGGACCGGGACCGAATCGACTCCGTGGCCTTCGCCAGGGGCATCCCCTCGGTCGGCGTCGAACTCCACCCGACCTCCCTCGAGTGCGGCCCAGTGGTGGTACCAGGTCGGACTGCCTGCTACCGCTGCTGCCGACTGCGACAGGAGCAGCACTCCGGAGGATCCCTCCGCCTGACCCGGTCCAGCGCCGAGCTCCCGGCTGGCTTCAGCGGTGGCGAGGTCGCTATCGCCGCTGGCTTCATCGGAAAGGCGCTCGCGGATATCGGGCGTGAGAACGTTGGGACGTCCCTCGGTGGCGAGGTCCGCCTGTTCGACCTGGTCCGAGGGGGCCTCCACAAGTACGAGACGGTCGCGGTCGACCGGTGCGAACGATGCGGTTCGCGCTACGGCCAGGACCGCCATCCCACGGCCGCGATCGCGTCCCTGCTCTGAGAACGGAGAAACACCATGGCTTCAACTATGTCGGCCGACATCGTCGGCGCAGCCGCTCGTCATGACCAGCAGTTCCAAATCCCCGACCTTCCCGTCATACGGCGAGGAGTGCGTGTGATCGACGACGACGGCGTCGCTGTCCTCTGCGGGGTGCCCAAGCCGCAGCGGCTCACCGGTGCCTTCGCCAGCAGCCATCTGCGGCCCCTGCTCGACCTGTGCGACGGGAGCCGGACGCATGGCGACATCGCGCATGAGCTCTCGCTCGACGAAAACGTGGTCTTCAAGGCCATTGCCTTCCTGTGGTCCTGTGGCGCCGTCGAGGATCAGGCAGCAGCACTCGATGAGTCGGATGTTCCCGACGGGCTCGCCACGCTCCTGTCCCGCCTGGGCGACTCCACAGGCGTGGCCAGGCACTGGACGGAGGGGGCGCAGCGGCTCCGCACGGCCCGTATTCACGTCGCTGGTGACGAGGAGGCGGCGCCGATGCTGGCGCGCCTCTTGAGCAGCACCCCATGCGCGCTGGTGGGCGGTGTGGACAACGCCAGCATCGTCGTCTTCGTCGACACCCCGTCATCACATTCCGACCTCGCGACGGTGGGGACTGAGGCGTGGCGACGAGGAATCCCCTTCCTCCGGCTCGCCCTGCGCCAGGACCTCATCCACGTCGGCCCCTATGTCGACCCGGCCTTCACCCCCTGCCCGGAATGCAGCCTGGCCAGCCTCGTGGCCCCGGGCGATGAGGCCGCGGATCCCGCCTCCGCGCTCCTCGGCCTGGGAGTGGCCTGCCGCGAGGTGATCGCCCTGCTCAGTCGGTGCATGGTCTCCGCACTGCCGGGGGACTCCATGATCTTCAGCCCCAAGACCCTGAGGTCGACGCACGCCTGCGCCGCCACCCGTGCGGGGTGCCCGACCTGTGGGGAAGCACGGGGCCCGATGTCCGGTGTTCCCTCACTCGCGGCCCGCTACGAGCAGTCCGTGGCCATCCCGCCCCGTCAGTTCGTCGACATCAAGGGGCACCAGGCCCACTACAAGCCCTCCAACCTCAAGCTCCAGTTCGAGTTCCACACCTACGCGGGCACGGACACGGTCACCCTTCCCGAGCCCCGCCCCGAGTTGCTCGACCACCCGGGAACGGGCCTCGACCTGGAAGGGCTCGGCCTGGTCCTCAATTACGCCGCCGGCATACGTCCTCGCTCCGAGCAGGGAGGCAAACTGCGCCGATGGACGGCAGCGGGCGGGAACATCGGCTCGGTCGGCGCGCGAGTGGTCATCAACGATCCGCGCATCCTGCCGACAGGCACATACGCCTACAACGAGTCCGGGCACACGCTCACCCGCCTGGGTGAGGCCGCCGCAGGCCTGGAGGCCCCGGTCACCCTCATTCTCACGGCCAATGTCGCCAAGGTCGCGCGGAAGTACGGATCCTTCGCACTGAGGGTCTCCATTCAGGACGGTGGATGCTCGACGGCAGCTGCGCGGCGGGTCTGCGCGGCCCTCGGTATCCCCTGGGATCCCGTCCCGCGCTGGGATGAGCAGGCGCTGTGCGCCGCCTGTCATGCCGATCCCAACCACGAGCCCATCACCACCGTGACCTACCTGGGAGTGAACCATGCGCAGTGATTACTCGCTCATGAACAAGATGATCGCCGGGTTCTCGGCACCCGGGCCCACAGCCGATGGAGCGAGCGCGGACCGCGTGCTCGGGCGCCTCGCTAGCGAGCGCCCAGTCGATCTCCCCGAGGCTCCCGCGCCGGGACTGAGCCTGCGCGAGACCTTCGACCGCCGCTCGTCCTCACTCTCCTATGGGACTGATGGGCTCTTCCTCACCGACCAGTTGACGGCGCTGCGCCAGGCGCTGCGCCAGGATCGGGACGACTGGGGAGAAGTGGCGGCGTCGGTGCCGCTGGAGGGCTTCGTCTTCGCGTTGAGGAGCATCGACCTCGCGCCGGGAATCTACCGTGTCGACGCGGATGGAGCGGCCCGTGTTGGCGAGCTCCCCGCTCCCGAGCACTGGGATGAGCTGGGCGTCCAGAAGGAGTTCGCCGCGGCTGGCGCCATCGTGTCGGTGGCCGTCGACCTCGACCGAGCCGACTCATGGGCGGGAACGCACGGATACCGCGTGGCCATGGCCCGGGCGGCCGGAGCCATCTACGACCTCCACCTGTCCGGTGTGGCTCACGGTCTGGTGGGAACGGTGTTCGCGGGTTTCATTCCCGCGTCGGTCAGGCACGTCCTGAGCTCCGACGGCGCTTCGAGGCATCAGATGTTCGCCATGACCATCGCACCACCGCCAGCGCGAGAAGCGAGTTGGGCGCACGCCCCGCGGCCCGCTGTCAGCGCGCTCAAGGAACCGGTCGGGGCCGCACGGTCCTGATGAGCAGAGCATCCGGGAGAGAACAGCCATGAACCAGCCCGTTATCGACCTCCTCGCCGAGGACCTCGACCTTGAGTGCCTGTCCGAAGAGGACTCCCTATCCATCTGGGGAAGCGTGTCGTGTCTGAGCACGGCCTCATGCCCCTATTCCACCTACTCGAGCCTGTCCTCCCTGGGGGGCTGACATGCTCACCGCATTCCTGCCGTTCTCCGCGGCGGCCGAGATTCGTGAAAGGAGGTGACGCCACATGATCAACGACAACGATGTCGACCTCAGCGCCGAGGATTGCGAGATCGAGGCTCTGACCGACGGCAACGCCCTGGGATGCTTCGCCTGCGCCACAAGCGCGGGAAGCGCCTCGTGCCCCGCCTCATCCGCCTCAAGTTTCACAACGGCTTCCAGCTACTCCTGATCCGCCCACTCGTCACGCACGAAGAAAGGACAACCGTGAACAACGATATCGACCTTCTTGGTCAGGACATTGACGAGGACGTCGAGAACCTGCCGGACGGCAACGCGCTCGGCTCCTGGTCCTCGGCGGCCACTGCGGGAAGCGCCTCGTGCCCCGCCTCATCCGCCTCGACCTTCACCTCTGCCTCTAGCTACGGGTGATCCTCACCCTGAAGCATCGCTCCCACCACCATTCACAACACTCAAGAAAGCGAGAACACTTATGGACAACGACATTCAGCTGATGGCCGACGAACTCCTTGAAGATACCGAGGTCATGCCTGAGGGCAGTGCCCTTGGAAGCTTCTCCACGCAGGGCTGTGCGAGCACGGCCTCCTGCCCGGCATCAACGGCGGCATCTGCTTCCACCTATGCGAGCCTGGGCTGACAAAAGAACTGAGAGAAAGGAGAGAAACATGGATGACATCAACAACATCGACCTGGCGTCCGAGGATGTTGATCTCGAGACTCTGGCTGAGGGCAATGCGCTCGGCTGCACGTTCAGCGCCTCGAGTGCCTCGACCGCTTCCTGCCCCGGCAGCTCGGCAGCCTCGGTCTGCTCAGCCTCCACCATGGGCTGATACCAACTTCGTGCGGCGGGCGAGCGGTGCTCGCACTGCTCGCCCGCCGTCTCCTCCCCGCATGCGACATTGGAGTCCCACATGACCATCACCTCACCACCTGCCCCTCAACTCCGCGACGGTGTGGAGAAGATCGTGGGCATGGAGGGACTGCCCCTCCTCCACGACACCGTCAGCGGCACCTACCACCGTGTGGGTGACCTCGCCTCGTCGATCATCGACCTTTTCGACGGGAAGCGCTCATCCGCCGACATCGCCTCGGCCGTCAATGCCCGGGGGCTGTCGGCCACTCCCGTGCGATCCGCGCATGTGGAGGCTCTCGCTCGCGGTCTGGCCAAGCACCAGCTCATGGTGGGTGGGGTCCCGCAGAAGCGCCGACGCACCGGGATAGACCGGATGATGCCGCGTTTCATCATTTCCCGTGGCTTCGCGCGCGTGCTGGCCCCCGTGGTCGAACTCGTCCGTCCCCTGTACCGTCCAGTGCCGGTGGCGCTCGTGGTGATCGTCTCCCTTGCGGGCTATGCCGCAGGGCTGTGCACCATCGCCACGCACGGCCTGTCCCGAATGGCCGGGAACTCACCCGCGCAACTGGCCACTGTCGCCCTGCTGGCCCTGGTCATCCAACTCGTGGCGATCCTCTTCCACGAGTCCTGGCACGCCATTGTCTGCGGTCTGCATGGCCAGCCCGCCCGAGGACTAGGAGTCGCCCTGCTGTTCTGGGTCATGCCGGTGGCCTACGTGGACCGCACGGACGCCTACCGGTTGCGCCGACGCGCGCCGCGCGTCGCCATCGCCCTGGCCGGAATGGTCAATGACGGCTGGATCATGGGCGTGACCTCCATCGTCGCCGCGACCTCGGGCGGAACAACGCACCTCGTGGCCACCACGCTCCTGGGCTACCAGCTCATCCTCCTCATAGCCAACCTCAATCCGCTGGCGCCATCGGACACGGTCAGCGCCATCGAGGCCGCCACCGGCGAGATCGACCTGCGCGGACGCGCTCGGACCACCATCATCTCAGCCCTACGCGGCAGGCGCTTGCCCAGCTATCTCTCCTGCTGCTCCCGCAGACGGAGGACCGCCTACATGGTCTACGGGGCGCTGTCCTACGCCTTCGCTGCCTGGATCGTCCTGGCCGTCATCTGGAGCATCTACCACTCGACCGAAGTCATTGTCCAAGGAGTCCCGTCATGACCACCATGACCATTCCTGACGTCAGTATCAGCCCCACCATCCTCACCCGCATCGGCGGCCTGCCGGTCGACGCGGTGCCGGGGGCCTCCGCCGAGATCGGCGCCTGCCTGGAGCGCCTCGACCACATCGAGGAGACCCTGGATGAGCTCGCGCAGCCGCTGATCGATCGCATCTTCGACGTCGTCCCGACAATCGAGGACCCCAAGGCCCGCAGGCTTGTGCTCCAGGCCAAGCGGCAGGTCTTCGCCGGCAAGGCGGTCCAAGCCAGGGCGGCCGAGGCCCTGCGGGCCAACGCCCCCGCTGGCGTTGCCAGCGCCTTCGATGCCTGGGAGGCCGTTCGCGCCGAGCGCGAGGACCTGGAGTCCCGGCTGGAGGCCTTGCTGGGCGCCGACGACGACGCGATGCGCGACGCCCTCACGCGCACCGTCTCCGACACCGCCTACCTGTCAAGCCTGGCCCTTGCCACGCCGGAGCTCGTTGATCGTCTCATCCACCACAAGCCCGGGAGGAAGCCCTCCGAGCGGCTGGTGCGCAGCCTGTACAACTACGCCACTCGCACGGCCCTCAAGACCAGTCCGTTCTCGGGGCTGACCACTGTCAACGTGGCCGGAGCCGTCGGTCGTGGGCGCTCAACCCAGACGGTGGCCATGCACCTGGCCTCCGGGCTCCTCCACCAGGCCGCACGCGATGGCGAGGCGCATCCGGGGCTCGTCCTCACGCCCTCCCCCGTTGGAAAGGTACCAGCCGAGGAGCACGACGAGCTCGTCATGCTGGCCCAGCACGTGCACCACGACGGCGTCATTTTCCGAGAGGAGCTCGTCGCCGGGGCCGAGTGGGCGATAGGCGAGTACAGCGACTCCTTCACCCCGGAGGTCTCCAACGCGCGTATCCGCCGCCACCTGGAGGCGGGGCTCTTGCGCGAGCAAGTGCCGTGGAAGCGCGGTGAGGAGCCCCTCGGCGCGCTGAGCACGGTCTTCCCCGAGGGGATCGGCGGGGTCAGTGTCGAGGACATGCTGGGGGCGCGCTCGGTCGGCCAGGAGTGCTCCCGCTCCGACGCCACCGGCCGCACCGATGCCCTGCGCCGGCTCAAGGACTTCTCCTCCCAGGTCTTCGACCGCGGTGAACTGGGGAGTCGTCCCAGCGGCCTGCTGTACGAGGATCGTGAGGCGCCCTTCGTGGTCCCCGATGTCCTCACGACGCCGGGACTGCGCGAGGACCTGCACGACCTCGCCGAGATCACCTCGCCGTGGGTCTTCCGCTCCTTCGCCTACGATCTCATGGTTCGCCGCTTCGTCGAGCGCTACGGCGTGGGAGGGCGCTGCGACTCGCCATTGTCGTTCTGCATGGCCCTGGCGGTCGACAACGACGGCGATCCCGAGCTCTCTGCGGCCTTCAAGCAGAACATGCGGGCCAGTGCTGACGAGGCGCAGCACCGCTCGCTCCTGCCCTGCGGAGGAACGGCCGCGCCGCGCCATATCGGGGTGATGCTCCAGCCGGTCGCCCCCACGTGGGAGGATCTCTCAGGCCCCAACCACCTCGTTGTCCTCAACAATTCGGGTAACGGCATCGGCGCCTACCAGGCCCGCTTCCACCGGCTCTTCGGCGAGCGCTTCCGGGCTGAGCTCGAGTCGGAGATCACCGGCCTGTGGCCGCGCGGACGAGTGCTCGAGCTGACCACCTGGGCCGAGTGCAATACCGGGCAGGCCGTCTGCTCCGGCGTCCTGCCCGAGCTCCAACTGCCCAGCGAACCCACGTCACCGCGCGGTGTCGCCCTGGAGTCTCTCAGCCTGGTCCACGATCCGGCCACGGACTCCCTGGAGCTATGGGACGACGACGGACCGGTGGGACTCGCCTACCTGGGGCTGACCCCTCAGCACCTGCTCAACGGCTACCTCAGGTGGGTGGCGCTCCTGGCCGATCCGTGGGTCCGCTTCCCACCGATGACGGAGTCCTACAGGACACTCACCAGCGGGTACCAGCGGCTCGGGAACGGGGAGATCCGCCACGAACCGAGAGAGATCATGGGACGGCGCCTGGTCACCCAGCGCGAGTCCTGGCGCATGACCCCCGCGACCCTCCTCGATGACACGGTGGAGGGGGATGGCCTGTCGGTCCGCCGTGTCCACGAGTGGCGGCTCCGGTACGGGATCCCCCAGAAGGTCTTCATCCAGCAGCTCAACACTGGGGGAGGCACCACGAACGATCGGCGCAAGCCCCAGTACGTGGACTTCGCCTCCCGCACCTCCCTCGCCTCCCTGTGGCACTGGCTCGATAGGCGGACCCGGGGAATCCGGATCACCGAGGCGCTTCCCGCCGTCGGGGAGCACCCCTTCCACGACCCCGCAGGACTGCCCCGCGTGAGCGAGCTCGCGGTGTCACTGCGCTGGCCCAGGCAGGAGGCATGGCGATGACCGCGCGCTTCGACTGGTTGTACCTCAAGGTCTACTCCGGCGACGGCGACGACGTCGGGGCCCTGCTGCCAGCCGTCCTCGAGTGGAAGGCATCCTTGCGCGGAGTCGACCGCTGGCACTTCCTGCGCTACATGGACACCGTCGGTCACCACCTCCGTGTGAGGCTGCGGGGCAGCATCGAGGATGTCGATATCTGGTATGACGGGCTGCCCAGGCTCGAGGAGCTCATCGGGCGACGTCAGTCGCGGGAGATGCACAGGATCATCCCCGACCCACTGGTCGCCTCAGCGGGGAAGGGGCGGGGCGTGACAGTCTCGCTCTACTCCCCGGAACGCGCCAAGTACGGGGGAGCCCGGGGCATCGAGGACACCGAGATCTACTTCGAGAAGAGCTCGCAGGCCTGTGTCGATAACGAGGTCTGGGACTGGTCGCCGCTGCAGCGCCTTGCCTCCGCCACCGATTTCATCGGAGCCGTTGAGCGCGAGAGCGGTGATGAGGAGGGAGTCTTGTCAGCCCGCATCGCCAACCGGTGGGCTGAGCGCCTCCGGTACGGCGGCCTCGAGCCGGACAAGATCCGGCGCGAGGCGTCGGCCCTCGATGAGCGGGTGAGAGCACAGGCCGAACCGCCCACCGACTGGGCGGATCTCGCACCGCTAGTCACCAGGCTTGTGGCTGACCACGGGGATACCGCAGCGCCCCAGTTCCCTCTTGACCTCGTCCACATGCACATCAACCGAATCGGTCTCAACCCGCTTGAGGAGGCCCTCGCGGCGCATCTCAGCGGGGCCCGGAGCAATGATCACCTCTCATGGAAAGGTCTGTCATGAACACTGAGAACCTCGCACTCGAACTGCGAGACGTCCGCAAGCAGTACGACACCCCAGGAGGGCGGATCGACGCCCTGGCGGGGATGACGCTCAGCGCTGAGCAGCACAAGATCCACGCCTTCCTCGGTCCTAATGGCGCCGGGAAGACCACCTCCCTGGAGATGGCTGTGGGCCTGAGGGCCCCCAGCTCCGGGACTGTGCGCACCCTCGGCCTCGACCCGCTCACGGCTCACAAGGAGCTCAGCCAGCGAGTGTCGATCCAGCCGCAGGAGGCGAAGATCTTCGAGCACCTGCGGGTCCGCGAGCTGGTGGAGCTATGGGCGTCGTTCTACCCCCGCCCTTACCCGGCGGACGCCGTCCTGGAGTCGTTGGAACTCACCCATGTCCTCGACCGCCAGGTCACCAAGCTGTCCGGCGGCACCCTGCAGCGCCTCAACGTGGCGCTGGCCATGGTCTCGAACCCTGAGGTCCTCATCCTGGACGAGCCCTCAACCGGGCTCGATCCCCGGGCGAGGGAGCAGCTGTGGTCAGTCCTCGGCTCGTGGCGGGACCGGGGTACCACGATCATCCTGTCAACGCACTCGATGGAGGAGGCCACTGCCCTGGCCGACTCCGTGTTCATCGTGGACGCGGGCCGATGCGTCAATGCCGGTGATCCAGAGCATCTCATCTCCTCGCTCGCCGGAGGCCCGTCGGTGGTCTTCCAGGTTGCCGAGGCCCTCACCGAGGCCGATCGCACGCGGTTGCGGGCGCTTGGCGAGCTGAACATCAAGCCTGACCGGACAGCCACACTGAACACCCTGCGCACGGACGAGGCCCTGCAGGTGCTCTCCCGTATCGGTGGGTGCCACAGCCTCAGCATTCACCACCCCACCCTGGGCGATGCCTATCGCGCCGCCACCGGTAATGACCTTATCTCGACTAGCGACACGACAGGAGACTGACCATGAGCACCATTGCCGCCGCGACCCCGGGTCGACTGACCAGCCCGCTCCTCCTCACGCACTGGAGGGAGCTGTCCCGAAGCCGGGCGAACTTCTACTTCGTCTTGGCCTTCCCCTTCCTCATGTCGGGGATGTTCCTAGCGATGAACTCACTCCTCGCCTCCTCGATGAGCGGGACGGGCCCCGACTTCACCAGCCTGGTGGTTCCGCTCGCCCTCTGCCTGGCTCTGACAGGCACGTGCATGACCCTCACGTCCGGACCGATCGCCGAGTACCGGGACCAGGGAACCCTCCGAGTACTGGGCACCACCCCGGTCTCACGATCGCAGTTCATCATGACCCACCTGGCGATCCGGGTAGTCCTGGCAATCACCTTGGCCGCGCTCGTCATCCTGTTCGGCGCCGCCTTCGACGCTGTGAGCATCACGGCGGTGTGGAAGGCCGTCATCGTGGCAGTGCCCTCCTCGGTTCTCTTCCTCGGTCTGGGCTACATCATCGGCTCGTTGGTGGGTTCCGGGCAGGCCGCGACGAACATCGCGACCTTCGTCCAGCTCTTCACGATGTTCACCGGGGGAGTCGCCTTCCCGCAGAGCCTGCTGTCCGACTCGGTGCTGCGCATTCTCGATCTCCTTCCCACGACCTACTTCGGAGACCTGCTCTACTGGGTGGCGGGCAGCGACGTCCAGCGCCACAGCACCGTCATCGACTTCACGGTCGTAGCGATCGCCGCAGCCATCGTCGTGCCCCTGGCCGTGCGCTTCTTCCGCTGGGAAAGCACCAGGAACTGAGGGAGAGGGCGATGGACAAGGTGATAGCAACGTCGTGGACGACGGACTCGGAGGACGTGGATCTGGGCACGGAGGATCTGCTAGCCCGCGTGCGCTCCGTGCTTGACGGCGAGGACATGTGCGTCCTGGGCACGCTCGAGGGCTGCGGGTCCCGGCTCACGCCCTGCTTCTTCGGCGCCCTGCGGGACCTCGGTCTCGTCTTCGTCTCGTCAAGGGGCTCACGGCACGTGAGGAACATGGAGGCTGATCGCCGGTGCTCGGCGCTGGTCGTCATCCCCCCCGCGGGGGACGGGAGCCGTCTGGTCTCCCTCCAGGTCATCGGTAGAGTCTGCGAGCCCCGTGGGCGCAGGCGCCTGGCCGCCCTGCGCGCCTTCGCCGGGCGCGCGGCCAGTCACTTGCCAGCGGCCGCCAGCGGGATCTCCAAGCTCATGGACAAGCGGGTCTTCGTCCTGGAGCCCGATCGCATCGAGTTCCTCGACACGGGACTGAGCCGAGAGTCCATCGTGCTGCGCCGCGGCTGGCAGGACATGGAGCGCGACGCTGCCTGAGGACGGGATCGTCGACGCTCTACAGCTCCCCGAGCTTCTGGAGGCGCTGGAGGCTGAGCCAGCCAACGGGGATCGGGATCCAGAAGGTGACCAGGCGGTAGACGATCGCGGCCGACAGCGCGGTCCCGCTGGGGATCCCCGCTGTGATGAGGCCGGCGGTCAGCGCGAACTCCACCGGCCCGATCCCACCGGGGGAGGGGACCACGGAGCCGACTGTGTTCGAGGCGAAGTAGGTGATGGCCAGCACGGAGAAGGGGAGTGAGAGGCCGAAGGCCCACAGGCTCGCCCCGAAGGCCAGGATGTAGGACAGGCTCAGGAGCACCGAGCCGCCCACGCCGGCGAGCAGTCGGATGGGGTTGGACAGGACCCATACGAGCCGGGGCTGGACCTGCCGGTACGTGGGCTCGATCTTCTCCCAGATCCAGGCGCGCGCCTGCGGCACGGCCAGCACGATGGCGACGATCGCGGCGAGCAGCACGGCACCCAGCAGCACCCAGCCCGAGGGCAGGGTCAGGCCGGTCGACTGCCCCGTCGTGGCGGCCAGGATGACGAGCAGGACCAGTGTGACGAGGAACTGCACGACCTGCACGAGCGCCACCGTCGCCACGCCGACCGCCGTCGGCACCCCCTTGCGGGTGAGGAAGCGCAGGTTGATCGCCGCGCCGCCCACGCCCGCGGGCGCCACGAGCGCCACCACGGAGGAGGCCAGGTGGACCTCGGTGGAGCGCCACAGGCTCAGTCGCTCCGGGGTGAAGGCCACCAGGATGATGCCGGCGCCCACATAGGTGGCCAGCGAGAAGATCAGCGCGCCGAGGATCCACCACGCATTGGCCTCCGCCACGGCGTCGGAGACCTCCTCGAAGTTCATCCGCGCCAGCAGCGTCCACACGGCCACGAGGAAGATGACTGCCATGACGACGGTGCGCGCCTGGAAGCGGTTGATCCGGGCCGGCTCGGCGTGGGCGGTGGGCGTGAGCGCCACGAGCGCGTCGCGCAACTCCTGGAGGATCCGGCCACGGCGCCCCATCGCCCGGCGGGTGTCCGCGGGCAGCACGACGCGCTGGAGCATCGGCGCGATCGACGCCAGCTGGGCAGTGGTGAGGATCCGCGAGGCGGAGGCGATGGCGCGCTCCACGCCCACCGAGCCCGCCAGGAGCGCGAGCGCCTGGGCGAGGTCGACGCGCCGGGACAGCTCGGAGGAGATCGTCTCCCCGGAGTCCCAGTCGAGCAGCCACACGCGGCGCGCCTCGTCGACGACGACGCTGTCCCCGCTCAGGCTGCGGTGCGCCAGGCCGGCCGCGTGGGCGCGCCGGAGCTGGTCCCACAGGCCTGTGAGCACCGCGTCGGGGAGATCGGGGCCGAGCTCGGACAGCGCGCGCGAGCCCGCGATGTGGTCAGTCACGAGGAGCACGGACTCCGGGGTGTCCGCCATGCCGCGAAGGGTGGGCGTGCGCACCCCGGCGCGGCGGGCCTCCAGGGTCATGAGCGCGGCGTGCTCGGCCTCCGCGCGGATCGACATGCCCCTCTCGGGGGACAGCCCGCGAACCCGGATGCGGTCCCACAGCGTGGCCAGGTAGCCGGCGACCTGCCGGTCGGCGTCGATGATCGTCAGATCGTGACGCGCGCCCGTGCGGTCCCAGACCGCGTACACGCGGTGGGCGCTGGGCCGCTCCTGGGACAGCGAGCGGGCCTCGGCGATGAGCGCCAGGCAGTCGATCGCCGGCGCGGGGGCGATCGTCGACGACGGCGTGGCGGCGCGGCCCTCACGGGCCGGTGGGACGGCCGCCGTGTCCGGGTCGGGCCCCGTGGCAGGGACGTCCGCGGGCGATCCCGCTGGCTCGGCGGGCGTGGC
>ERZ772948.423-NODE-423-length-27478-cov-3.628596_pt1 | contig 27478 bp, 26 predicted proteins | sample MGYA00511945_ERZ772948 | MGnify/ENA primary metagenome ERZ772948 (study PRJEB29015, sample SAMEA2737927) | human oral metagenome | biome: human oral; feature: human-associated habitat; material: dental | place: China | collected 2141 ... | reverse complement strand
AATAATTAATGTATATTTTTCAACATCTCCAAACTGATTTAACTTCTCGAAGTCAAAATAAACAATCCTGTCAAAACCTTCTTGTCTGATATTTATCAAAATTGAATTTTGCAGATATTTTTTTAATGACAATAAAAATTTTGACTGAAAATCAGTATTTGGATCTTTTTCATCTTTTAAATAAAAAATAGTTGAATTGTCCTTTACTTGAAAAATTAAGTTATTTTTTCCAAAAAAGAGTGAAAATGAAACTCTGTCATATTGGAAAATCTTTGTCAGTTTATATCGTAATATTTTTTCTTTTATTTCTTTTATTCTCTTTTTTAAAGCATCTGATTTTTCCATGTTCATAACTCCTTAAAAATAGTGTGTAAATCCAATTCCAACAACACTATCATAAAATTTATTATTTTTAGTTCCTCTATATTGAACATCAAATAATAAATCATCATAGATATAATATGAAACTCTTGAAACAAAAGTTAGATTTCCTCTACCTCTATCTTCTATATCATATTTTCTATTATCCATATTGACTTCAACACCATTAACAAATTTTAATTTTTTCCAAGTATCTTGTCTTAAAACTCCCAATTTATAATTAGCAAATCTTAAATTTTCAGATCCTTCACCTTTGTAATCTCTGTTTTGTCCTTCAACTCCTGCATAAAGGTAAGTATTTCCAGTTAAAAATCTACCATATTCAAAATTTCCAATATATCCTCTCTTCTCAACATGTCTTGCCTGAGAATACCCAAAACCTACTGTAAATAAATTTTTATTTAATTTGTATGAAAAATAAGTATTTACATCATAATCTCTTCCCCAATAATCATTGCTATCAGGTTTAAATTTATACTTATCATAAGCAACAGTAACTCCTGCTGTGATATTAGGATAAGCAAGGAAATTACTTGTTGTTCCTATCATAAAACCTTTTGTTTTTGCAAACTTTCCATTTCCTCTATATGCATCAATTATTTGTGTACTTCCACTTTCCTTAGATAGTCCCATATTTTGATTAATGTTACTTTCTCTTATAAGTTCAAGTCCTCTATTTCCAACCTGATCATTTCTTTCTACATATGAAAATGAATTTACACATAAAACAGAAAACATTAATAATAAAATTTTTTTCATTTAATAGCTCCTAAATAATTATTTTTTTCTTCCAAAAATTCTAAGTATATAAATAAATAAGTTAATAAAGTCTAAGTAAAGATTTAAAGCTCCGATTACACTAATTTTTTCGATAGCTTCATTATCTCCATCTGCTAATTGATAAGATATTGACTTAATTCTATTTACATCATAAGCTATAAGTCCAGTAAAAATAACTACTCCTGCAATTGTTATTACCCATTCAAGCATTCCAACTCTCATAAAAGCATTAATAATTGATAAAATTATTAGTGAGATTAAAGCTATCATAAAAAATCTTCTATAAGAACTTAAATCTTCTTGTGTAGTATAACCATAGATAGCAGTTACAACAAAAATTGTAAGAGTTATCATAAAAGCATAAAAAATTATTTGTGGTGCGTATATAAGTCCAATAACAGTAAGAGTTATACCATTTACTAAAGAATAAGCTAGAAATAAAATTCTTGCTAAACCAGCAGATATTTTATTTATAAAAAAGCTAATAGAAAATACCATAGCTAATTCAGCTATTACCAAAAATTGGTAATAATCAAGCAGTGTATATAATAAACCTTGATTAAAATATAATAAATATGCTCCTGTTCCAAAAGAAATAGCTATACCCAAAATCATATACAAAAATACTTTTCTTAAAAAATTGTTAGAGCTTCTAACATCAATATCATTCATATTGTAATACATATTCTTACCTCCATTTTATATATTTTAATAATAATTTTTTGCAATACTATTTTTAGTTTCTTCAACTAATTCTTCAACTGTTTTATCTTGTGGTTCAATTTTTTCTAAGAATTGAACTGAAATATTATTTCTTTTTGGGAATTTTTTATTATATGGAAATGCTTCATAAGCCCCTTTTAAAACAAATGGATATATTGGAACATTCAATTCTTTTGCAAGTATAGCAAAAGTTTTTTTGAACTCTTGCAACTGACCATCTCTTGTTCTAGCTCCTTCTGGGAAAATAAGGAGCTTTTTACCACTTTTTAAAACTTTAGCTGCAGCTTGTAAAGTATTTTTTAAATTTCTATTTGCATCAACTAAAATTATATTTCCACGACCTGCTAGGTATTTCATGAAATTAGATTTGAAATGTAAAGCTGTTGCTATATAATAATTATTTTCCATTTCTTTATAAGTAAAAGCATTATTTAACATAAAAGCATCTAAATAACTTTGATGATTTCCAACAATTATTCCTGCTCCTTCTTCAATATTTTCTTTTCCACTATATTTATATTTAAAATAGAATTTAAACATTGGACTTAAAATAAACTTTAAAACTTTACCATATCTAACATTTGGTGGTAATTTTACATCAGAATCACTTTCAATAATCTTTTTTAAATTTTCATTTTTATCTGTTTTTTCTACTAACTTTCCTGCTCTATCATCAACTAAATTTATTATAGCAGATATTGTTTTATTTTCAACAAAATCTTGTTCTACTAATGTTATTCCGAAAGTTTCATTTAAGAAATTCATAAATTCTACTATATCAAGAGAGTCAAAACCTAAATCTAGCTCAATATGAGAATCTAAATCAATAGTCTTATGATATCTTTCATCTATATACTTATTAATAATATCAAACTTCTCTTTCATTTCAGCTGGAACTTCAATAACCTTCTTTTCTTCTTTTTTATCATTACTTTCAACTTTATCTTCTATTAAATCTTTAAGCATAAATCTTCTAATTTTACCTAATCTTGTTTTAGGCAATTCCTCTTTAACAATTTTTATATCATGTATCTTTTTATAATTAGGTGCTGTTACATTGTATTTATCTATAACTTCCCATTTAATAGCATCTTTAATATTAACTATTTTCTTAGCTTGTATTTGCTCAAAATCTGGATATATTATAGCAAGTAATTGTTCCTTATACTCAGTTACAGCAATTTCTTTTATTAAATCAGTATTTTTCACAATTTCTGCTTCAATATCATTAGGGTCTATATTTTTTCCATTTGGTAAAACTATCATTTCTTTTTTTCTACCAATTATTATTAAGTATTTCCCTTCAAATCTTCCTAAATCACCAGTACGGAACCAACCATCTTTATCAAAGGCTTCTTTTGTAGCTTGTTCATTATTGTAGTAACCTTTCATTACATTTTTACCTTTGACAAGAATTTCTCCATCATCTGCAATTTTAACTTCTACATCCTTTATGACTTCACCAGCAGAATCTGATCTTTCTCTACCTGGCACATTAAAAGTGATTATAGGAGCTGTTTCAGTCATACCATAACCTTGAATAGCTCTAAATCCCATAGTACGAAAATCTTCTAATATATTTTTATCAATTTTTGCTCCACCTGATACCATAAGTCTAACATGTCCACCAAATTGTTTATGAACTTTTGAGAACAACATTTTTCTTATAGACATAGAATTGATTTTTGAAGCCATTTTAAACATGAATCTAGCTAAGGAGTTTTCATTTATTTTAGTCATAATAGCTTTATCTAGCATTTCCCATACTCTTGGTACTCCAAGAATAACAGTAACAACATTTTCTTGTAATGTTTTTAAAAGACTAGCTGATGAAATTTCTGTTAAAAGTATTACAGGGACTCCTAAATACATTGGTAATATTAATGTAAAGCATAATGGCATAATATGATGATAAGGCAACATTGCTAAGATACTGTCAGTATCATTAACTAAATTAGCAGCTGTTATACCATCCATATTAGCTCTTATATTTTCATAAGTTATCATTACTCCTTTTGGGTTTCCAGTTGTACCAGAAGTATAAACTATTATTGCTACCTCTTCATCTGAATCATTATGATATTCTTCTTGTTTAGGTATATAGTTATCTGGTAGACTTATTTCATCAACAACTAATATTTTTACTATATTTCCAATTTTTTCATTAGCCTTTTCAACAACTTCTTTAACTTTATTTGATATAAAAATATACTTTGGTGTTGAGTCACTAAGAACATAAGCAAGTTGTTCAACTGTATAGCCTGCATCTAAACTTAATGCTATACCTTTTTTTGCCCAAATTGAGAAAAATGAGAAAATAGATTCAGGTCTATTTTCCATCATTAATGCTACTCTATCTCCTTTTGAAATATCTAAAAATTCTGAATAATAATTTACATATTTAATCACATCTGCATAAGAATATTTTTGTTCACCATATGTAATAGCAATTTTTTTCCTGTCATACAAATATTTTATTGACATACTTCCCCCTTTAAATCAAGTTATCTATAATCTCCTCAAGTTCTTTCTTTTCTTCACTTGATAAATCATAACCTGATTTTAATTTTTTTAAGATTTCACTATCTTTTGCAGTCATAGATCTTTCTAAAATTTTTATTAATAATTTCAAATAGAAATTCATAATACCTCCTATTCTTTTGGTTTATTTCCACTTGTATATCCCAATACATAATCTAAATTAATATTTTTCATTGCATTAAATATACTTTGTTTTATGTTAGGATTTTTAGTTTCTAATTCTTGTAATAAAAATTTGATTTCTTTTCTTTTTGAATCCACTTTTCCAGATTCTATAGGACAACCGCAACTCATAGCTTGAATATCATTGTATTTCATAAAATTTATTATATCTTTTTCTCTAACATAAGCAAGAGGTCTTATTATATCCATCTTTCCCGAAGTAGATGGAACTTTTGGTAACATTGTTTTTACTGTCCCTGCAAAAAACATATTTATCATAGTAGTTTCAACAATATCATCAAAATGGTGTCCTAAAGCTAATTTATTAAAGCCTAGTTCTTCAACCTTTTTATATAAAACTCCTCTTCTCATTTTAGCACATAGAAAACAAGGACTATCTGGTGCTTCTTCAAATGCTATCTGCCAAACATTAGCATCAAATAATTCACAATCTATTCCCATTTCTATTAAATTTTCTTTGAATTTATCAACATCAATAGCTTCAAAGCCAGGGTTCATTGAAATAAACTTTACTTCAAAATTTTTACTTCTATCTTTTTTTAATTCTTGAAATAACTTACAAAGTAATAGACTATCTTTTCCACCTGATACTCCTACTGCTATTTTATCTCCATCTTTTATTAAATCAAAATCTTTTACTGCTTTAACAAAATTTTTCCATATTTTTTTTCTATATGTAGTTCTTAAACTTTCTTCAATCTTTTCTTTTTTATTTAAAAAAACTATTTCATTTATTTCGTTATTTGTAATTATATTTTCCATTATCATATTCCTTTTTTATATTTTATTGTATATTTATTAAAATTTGGTTAAGATTTTTATAAGTTAAAATATTTTTGTAAATATTTAGCCACTCCACTCTCATCATTTGTAAAATCAGTTTTATTTTCAAAATCTCTTTTAGCCATAAAGCTATCTTTCATTGCAACAGGATGACCAACAAATTTTAACATTTTATAGTCATTTCCACTATCTCCAAAAGCCATAATTTCCTTTGGATTTATTTTTAATTCTTGTGAAATATATTCAACTCCACCCCTTTTGCTACAACCTTTTATATTTAAGTCTAAGCAATCATCAGCAGAGATAACTATTTCTAATTCACTATCAAAGTTTTTATGAATTAAATCTTTTATTTCATATATTCTTTCAGTATCTTCCTCAATAATTAAAATTTTCTCTAAGGCAGGAAGATTTTCAATATCTTCTAAATTCTTAATATAATGTGGAATATGTTCCTTTAAGAGTTCAGCATCTATTTCCATATTTGCTGGAACATAAAAATTTATTCCACTTCCATCAAAAGCAAAGTATCCTATACTATTCTCTGTTAGAAATTTTATAACCTTTCTAATTAAATTAGCTGGCATAATATTATTTTTAATCATCTTGCCATTTTTATTATATATATTTGCACCATTGTTACATATTAAATAGATTTCCAAACCTATTTTTTTTCTAATCTTATTGGCAGAATTAAAACTTCTACCTGTTGCAATAGCGAATTCTATACCATTTTCTTTTAATCTTTTTATCATTTCTATCGTTTCATTGCTTACTTCACTGTCATCATTTAAAAGAGTTCCATCTAAATCAGAAACTACTAACTTCATTTTTTTCTCCCTAATCAAAATTATAATTTGTAACTACACTATTCTCTAAATTTCCCTTATCTTTATGATACTCATTAAAAGAAATATCTATAAAGCCCCCTTCAATATTATGAACCTTTTCAAAACCAAGACTTTTTAAAAAATTAACTGCATCAGCACTTCTATGCCCACTTCTACAATATACATAAATATCTTTATCTTTTGGTAAACTATCTTTTTGAGATAAAATTTCTCTAAGAGGTAAATTAACTGCTCCTTTCACATGTCCTTCTTGATACTCATATTCTTCTCTAACATCTAATAAAAATTCTTTATTTTTTACTAAACTTTCAATATTAATAGCTTCAACATCATCAGAATTTTCTTGATTTTTCCCTAGTGCAGTTAATGCTAAAATATTTAGAATATCTGGGTTCCATTCATTATCAGTAGGATTTACTTTATATTTTACTAAGTCTTTTAAATCTCCACTCTTTTCAATTGTATTTTTTATTGCATTAAGTCTTGCTTCAATATTTTTTTCATTTGCAATTTGACAACCTAAAATCTTTTTGCTTTCTTTATCAAATAATACTTTTAAATAAACTATTTTATTTGTAGGATTATCTCCATTATAGTCATTAGATAATAGCTTTTCCTCAACAAAATCTATTTTTAAATTTTCTAACTCTCTTGAAGTAAAACCTATACTCCCTAATTTATAGTTATTTAATTGAAATATATTAATTTCTATCATAGGTAAATCTCTATGTTTTTCTTTTAATAAGTTTCCAACTTCCTCATCAGAAAGTCCATTTAATTTTAAATCCTTATAAATTATATTTACCATATCATCATCAAAATATGCTGATATATTGTCTATCACATCTATCATTTCTTTTCTACTCCTTCTAATATAGCCCCCATAAGATTGTCATTTTCAGAAACTATTACAAAATCTTTTTGAAAATACTCTAATATTTCTTTTAATATAATAGTTCCCCCTATTATAACATCTTTTCTCTTAGGGTCTAAACCTTTTATTTCTTGTTTGTTTATATTTTTTATAAACAAATTTAAGTTATCATTAATTTCTTTACTTGTCAAGTTGCTAAGATGTACTTTTTCACTATCATACATTTCCATTTTCTCTCTAACACTCACCTGTGTTGTAGTTGTTCCTGCCACACCAACTAGATTAAAATTTGCATTTTTAAAATCTTCAAGTTCCTTTAAGTTTTCTTTTACCCACTCTTTTGCACTAGTTCTATTTTCTGGTGAATAATCATATACTTCATTATTTATAAAGAATTTTTCAGTTATTCTAACAGAACCTATATTTAAACTTATTTTTTTTTCTATGCCTTGTATATTACCAAGAGTAAATTCTGTTGAACCTCCACCTATATCAAAAACCAAAATATTATCTTTAAAATCTCTATCAAAAGAACTTATAACTCCCTTGAAATTTATATAGGCTTCTTTATTTCCACTAATACAATTAATTTTTATTTTAGTTTCATTAAAAACTTTTTTAATAAAATAATCTCTATTAGTAGAATCTCTTGTTGCAGATGTTGCAAAACAAATAATATTTTCATCTTCTATTGAGTACTTATCTAAGATTTCTCTATATTTTTTTAAACAATTTAAAGTTCTTTCTATAGCTTCTTCTTTTAAAAATTTATTTTTATTTACATCTTCCCCAAGTTTAACTATTTCTAAATCCTTATAAATTTCTTTTTTAAAACTTATAATTTTATTATCTTCTTTAACTTCAGCAATCAATAAACGACAAGAATTAGTTCCTATATCAATACTTGCTCTTAAAAAATTGTTTCTATATTTATCAATAATTTTTGTAATTTCGTCTTCTTTAACTTCTGTTTTAGATAAATGTCCTTGACTGTCCAATAAAATTGTAATAATTTTATTAAAAGAATTTTTCTTATCTTTTTTCATTAAAGAAATAAATTTATCATCAGGCAAATATATTAAATTAGTATCTATATCAAATAGCTTAAAAATATTTTTAGCTCTTTCTAAGTATTCTTTATTAATTTTTTTTCTTGAAAGAGCTAACTCTAAATCAAAAATTACTCCCTTAGCAACAGCTTCTCCATGTGTATAAGCTTTATAATCAAAAAAGCTTTCCAAAGCATGTGCATAAGTATGTCCTAAATTTAAAAAGGCTCTTTCTCCCTTTTCAAAGGGGTCTATATCTACATAATGTTTTTTAATTCTTATTGATTGTTCTACAATATTTTCTAAAACATCACTATCTAAATTTTTAATTTTTTCAACATTATTTTCTATATATTCCAAATAACTTTTAGCTTTTGTTAAAAAAGAATGTTTTAAAAGCTCGCCCATTCCAGATTTAAATTCTCTTTTTGGAAGAGTTTTTAAAAATTCTACATCAATAATAACCCTATATGGATTTTTAAAACTTCCTATCATATTTTTACACTTTGGATGATTTATAGCAACTTTTCCTCCAACACTTGCATCAACTTGTGCAAGAAGTGAAGTAGGAACTTGTATAAATTCTATACCTCTCATATAGGTAGCTGAAATATAGCCTCCCATATCACAAATAACTCCACCACCAAGGCTAATAACTAAAGATTTTCTTGAAAAATCATTTTCCAACATAAAATCATAAACTGGTAATATGCTTTCAATATTCTTATATTCTTCTCCATCTTTTATTGCAAAATAAAAAACCTTATCCTTTTCATTCAAAGTTGACTTAAATTTTTCAAAGTATAAGTCAGCTATTGTTTCATTTGAAAAAATTAAGATTTTATCAAAATCTTTTGTATAATCATTTAATTTTGAAATTATATTTGAACCAACATAAATATCATCAAAAATTTTTTTCATTTTTATTTTTACCCCAATATTTAAAATAGAATTAATTTAGTATATTATATCATATTTTATAGAAACAGAAAAACAGAGGCTATAATTTTAACCTCTGTTTATATTTTTAAAATAACTTAGCTAAATAATATCCAATATAGATACCAATTATAGATAAAACAATACTTCCTAAACTATATAAGCTTGCTAATATAAATTGATTTTTTTCAATTAACTCTACTGTTTCAAGAGAAAAAGTTGAAAATGTTGTAAATCCTCCACAAAGTCCTGTTGTTAAAAATAGAATTAATCTATGGTCTAGCATTTTTATATTTTTAGTAAAATAAGAAATAAAACCAATTATGATTGCTCCTAATATATTTATAAAAATTGTCTTATTATATGGAATTGGTAAAAGATAGAAACTATATCTTAATACAGCTCCTATTGCTCCACCTAAACCAACATATAAAAATTTAAACATAAAAAATCTCCTAATTAAAAACTTCTTAATTGATTTATAGAAAAGTTCCATTCAGGTGTAATAAGTTCATCTTTTCCCTTTAATGAATACCATACCCCTAATTCTTTATTATTAGGGTTTATCAATATTTGTGTTTGTTGTGCAGGCATATAAGATTGTGCCAACATAAATATCTTTTCGCCCTTATCATTTTCTGCCATATCAACAATAATTACAGCATGTCCTGGACTTCCGCCCTTGATAAAAACATCTCCTATTTTCATTTTATCTAAACTTTGTAATTTCATTTCTTTTTCCAGTGAAAGAGTTCCACAATATGAAAAAACTATGTTCATATAATTTTTAAAATCTTTATAGGTGTTTGAAGGATTAGCTTTCTTAACATAAGAGCCTTTACCTTGGACACTTATTCTATAACCTTCAATCCATTTTGAATATTTAGCTTCAAAACCAGAAGTGAAATGAAAATTAATTTTATTATATTCTTTTTTTGAATAAAGATATTCAGCTCTAAGTAACATAATAGCATCTGCACATTGGTGTAAATCTTGTTTTCCTATTTCTACATCCAATACACTATCATAAATTCCACTACTTGGTTTTTCTTTACCATTATAATATAAAACTTTCTCTCCATAAGGTTTTAACTTTTGATTTCTTAAAAATTCAGCAAAGCTTCCTTTTTCAATATTCACTCTTTTATACCCACTAGGAACATTATATCTTGTTTCTACTGTCATTCCTTTTTTATTAACATAATTTGTTTCAGCATACGAAAATGTATGTAAACTAAAAAGTAAAATAATTATAAAAAAATTATGTATTCTATTTTTCATTAAATCTCCTCAAAAAATATTATAAATTCTCTAAACTTTCATCATAGTATAAGATTTTATTAGAATAACTTTTAATCATTTCAATTTTCTCAATTATATCTGACTTTATAAATTGAGGCTTCATAGCAGATACAACTTCCATTATAGATTTTCTTCCTCTAATATAAGTCAATTTAAAATCTTTTAATTCTAAATCTTTTACTAGACTATCTATACAGTCATTTAATGAACCTAGTTCATCAACAAGACCATTTGCTTTTGCTTGACTTCCAAGCCACACACGCCCACCAGCAATTTTTTCTAAATCTTCTTCACTGATATTTCTTGCTTTCATAACATGTTCTTTAAATTCACTATATACTTCATTCATACTATATATAATTTTTTCTTTTGATTCTTTACTTAACTTTGAAGTAACATCAAAGATATCAAAACCTTTTCCCTTTGAAAAACCTTCCATATTTACTTTTAATTTATTGATTGCTTCAGTAAATTCTGGGTATAAAACAACAACTCCTATTGAACCAGTTAATGTTACAGGATTGGCAAATAATTTTTTACCAACAGTTGCAATATAATATCCGCCACTTGCACATAAATCTCCCATAGAAATATATATTGGTATATCTAATTTTTTTAATTTTTGATATATTTTTTCACTTTCTAAGGCATTTCCACCTGGGGAATTAATTCTTAAAACAAGTCCTTTTAAATTTTTAATACCTTCTAATTCATCTAATTTTTCAATAACATTATCATAATTAATATTAGCTTCTTTACTTTCTCTTGTGTCTATTTCTCCTTCAAGATTAATTATAGCTATTGTATTCTTACTTTTATTTTTCTTTCTTTTATAAGCAGAAATGTATTCTCCAAAGTCAATAGTATCTTCATTATAGTCTATTCCAATTTCTTCATAAGTAGAAAGTCCATCAATTAAGCCTAATTGTATAGCTTTTTCAGAATTAGCAAAAATTAAATCTCCTGAAAGAATTTCATTTGTTATATCAACATTTCTTTTTTCTTTAACCAAATTTATAAAATTTTGAAATAAAGTTTCTTTAATATTTATTAAAGATTCTTTCTTTTCTTCACTCATTTTATCATTACTAAAACTTTCTCCTGCAACCTTATAATCTCCTATATGTAGAGTGTTTACTGTAACTCCCAAAGTAGCTAAAATATTTTTAAAATAAGGTTCTTTATATTCATAACCACGAAAGTATAAACAAGATTGTTTAGTATTAAGCATATATATTTTATTTGCAAGTAAGGCAACTTGATAAGAATACTCATCAAAAGTAGTTCCTATTGCAATAATTTCTTTATTAATTGATAATTTTTCAAAAATTTCTTTTATTTCATCAATATGTACTCTTGATAAATCAACTTCATCAACATCAATTATTATTTTTTCAATTTTTTTATCATCAGCTAAATGCTCTAAGGCTTTTAAAAGTGCTTCATGAGATAAAGCCTTATTAACTGATATAGTAGAAATCATATAATCTTCCACAAGTTCATTTAAATTAAAAACTACTGTTTTAATTCCCTTTAAAGAAACTTTATCTTTATTTTTCAACTTTCCTAAAATAAAAAGAATAGGAATAAGAAGAACAACTATAACAACTATTGAAACAATTATTGCTTGTAATAATGCAGATAAAATGAACATATAAACCTCCAATTTTGACAAACTATTTTATTTTATTCTTCATATTCAAATAACTTAATGCAATTATAGTTTTTGAATCTTCAAAGCTAAAAATATCTATTTCATTTATAGGTATTCTAACAATTTCAAGAAATTCATTCTCATCAAGATGTTGATGAGTTTTTTCTAAATCACTTGCATAAAATAAATGATATTGCCCTGCATTTACTCCTGCTGAATTATAGTAAGTACATATCTTTTCAAGTTTATTTGCCCTATAACCAATCTCTTCTTCAAATTCTCGTTTAGCAGCTTCAATAATATCTTCTCCCTTTTCAACTAAACCTGCTGGAATTTCAAGAAGTTCTTTTTTTATTGCAGGTCTATATTGTTTAACAAAAATAATTTCGTCATCTATTTCTGCTATTATTGCAACAACTTCTTTTTTTCCTGTAAATGTCCAAGTTACGATATTATTATTAGGCAAGCCAAGTTTTTCTTCAAAAACTGTTATTACATCATTTTTAAAAACTTGCTTTTTTGATATATGTGTAAACTTCATATTAAAAAGCTCCCTCTATTTCTCTAAATTTATATAAGATAATACCTGTTGCTACTGCAACATTTAATGATTCTGTATTTGAAAGTATAGGAATAATTGTTTTATAATCAGTTATATTTATAAAATCATCACTAATTCCATTTCCTTCATTTCCAAAAATTACTGCATTCTTTTCTTTTAATTCTATTTTATTATAAGGAATAGCAGTTTTATCTAAATAGGTTGAAATTATAGAATAATTATTTTCTTTTAAAAAATTAATGATTTCAGATTTTTCTAAATAATAAAGATTTACATTTAAGATTGAACCCATAGTTGCCCTTATAACCTTTTCATTGTAAGCATCAACTGTGCCCTTAGTTAAAATAATATCCTTAAAATTGGTTGCATCACAAATCCTTATAATTGTTCCTAAGTTTCCAGGATCAGACACATCATCTAAAATAACTAAATTATTTGAAAGAGCTTTTAAATCATTAGTCTTTTTATTATATAGAATTATAATCCCTTGTGAGTTTTCTTGTGAACTTAATTCTTCAAAAATTTTAGTTGTTACAACAATTTTTTTACAAGTAAATTTATTTATTTTTTCAAAATAAAAATTAGATTGGAAAATATCCTCTCTAATAACTATTGTTTCTGGGGAATAATTGTAATCTAAAAATTTATATCCCTCTGCTAAAAATTTACTTTCACTATCTCTATATTTTTTTTGTTTTAATTTTTTTAAAGATTTAATTAATTTATTTTCTTTGCTTTCTATAATTTCCATAATCAACTCCTATTCTATTTTTAGATTATAACATAATTTTATTTTTATTTGTAATTTTTGAAAATAAAAATGTTTTCTTATTACACAAATTAAGTGTTTGACAAAAAAAAAAAAAAACACTATAATAGAACATATATTTTTAAATATATGAAAATTTTAAAATTATTTGAGGGGGTTATTATGTTTTTTTCTATTTTTGTTGTCTTATTTTTTTATGTAATTTTACTATCATTCACACATATTTCAAAGTCATCCTTTTATTTAAAAAAATTGACTTTAATTTCACTAATACTTTTTACAGGAATAAGTTTCTCAACTTATGCAGCTGAAGAAACAGAAAAAAAGGAAAATACAGGTTTCTTTGGAACTATAAAAGAAATAGATGAAAAAATTACAAATTTTCTTGACGCTATTAAAGATTATAAAGCTAATTCTGTTGGTTTTTTTGAAACTGAAATTCCTGATGCTGAAGTAATGGTGGTAGATGATTTTATAGTTTATGTAAATGATAGAAATAAAATGGTAAGTGGAGTTGTTGTAGAAAGAGATTCTCAAGGAAATATAATTACTGCTATAAAAGTAAAAAAAGGTTTAGTTCATGGTAAATTTAGAGTATATTATCCACCTTATGACAAACATATTTTGAAATCTGAAGGAAAAAATAAAAATGGGGCTTTCAATGGGAAAGTAAAAACATATTTTGAAGATGGACAATTAGAAACAGTTATGGACTATAGTGGAGGTATACCAGATGGTAAATGTGAAGAATATTATAGAAATGGAAATTTAAAAACCAAAGGAAAATTTGAAAAAGGTAAAAAAGTTGGGAAATGGGTTTACTATCATCAAAGTGGTGAAAAAGAATCAGAAGGAAAATATAAGAAGGGCGAAAAAGTAAAAGTTTGGAAATATTATGATAATAATGGAAATTTAAAAGATGAAGTTAGATATAGTTATTTTTAAAAATAAAATGGAGGTATAAAAAATGTTTGGATTATATATTAAAGAACTTATAAAAATGCTTATTGTTGCTGCAATATTTTCTGCTGTAGGACTTTATTTTTTTCCTAATAAAATAATGTTAGCAATTTGTGGAGTTTTAGTTCTTGGTGCTTTTGGAGCTGCAGGAGATGCAGTTAAGACTGCAAAAACTGAAGAAAGTAAAAATCGTTTAAGAGAAAGTTTAGAAGAAACTGATGATTATGATGAGGATGAAGATGAAGAAACAGAAAATATAGCTCTTCAAGAAGAAAAGAAAGTCGTAAAATCAAGTAATAAAAAGAATGATAGTATTTTTGATGATATAGATTTAGATTAAGGTTGAGTTGATAAATTATGGAAAATTATATTTTAGAAATTAGTAAGTATTATTTTAAAGGTGTTTTAAATAATGAAGTTATTCAAAAAGTTTTATCAAAAAAAGAAGAAAAGTTTCATATACAAGAAAAAGTTGTAAGGGAATTAGATGAATTAAAGGAATTTATTTTAGAAATGTCTAAACTGGATTTTCCACTTGATAGTATAAAAGAAAGTGTAGATAGTTTTATTAAAGATAGTGAATACCTACAAAAAGTTCCTAATCTTAATATTGATTTAGAAAGTATATTAGTAAATGATACTGGTGTTAATAGTAAAGATTGTAAGAATGATATTATAGAAGAAAAGGCTTTAACTCTTATTGAATCTTCTGGCAACACGCAAACTAATGAAATAATTGAAAATAAAAGAACAACTATTATTGATAATGATAAAATTGAAATAATTCCTGGTGTAATAATAGACAAATCTTTTGAAAAGAATTCATTTTTTGAAAAAATTTGTGATTTATACTTAGAAACTTCAACTAATATAGGAAATTTAGTTTTTCAAGAAACTACTTTTGATTCTATTACTAGTGGAGAGTTTGAGACTAAAATGAATAGACATATTCGAGCATTAGAAAATAAACTAATTGCTATTATTCCTAGAAGTGTTCCTTCAGACTTATTTGATGGTAGTTTTGCTCAATTTTTAGCTTATATATCAGTAATAACAGAAGTAGGTAGAGAAGAAAGACGAGATATATCTTCTGATGTTTCTGATTTACACACTTTACAAAAATTATCAAGAAGTGGAGGAAGCTCACTATTTGTAGGAAATTTATATGCTATGGGAGCATTTGCAGCCTTTAAAGGAATAAAATCTATTTATGATAGTGTTTCTGATTCAAATGAAAGAGATAGATTTAGAAATACAAGAGAAACTAATTTTATGAATCAATTTTATAAAATTATGGAAGAGAATTTAGAAAATGAACTCTTTAATACACTCCCTATGACATATAATATTATGGCTTTAAACTTTGGAACAATATTTCCAAATATATTATTTAGAGAATTCAATGATTTAATGAATGCAAAACTTAAATTTGAAGATGAATATAAAAAACTTCCAACTAAGATTACAAAATCTAATTACAATCAAGTTGTAAGATTATTGTCTTTATATCCTTATCCTAAAAAAATATGGACTGATTTTTTCTCTGTTATAAGTATTGATGAATTTTTTATTCTTGAGAAAAATTTGGAAGATAACAAATACTCTAATACATTAAGAAGACTTTCAAAAATTAGAAACTCAAAAATTTTAACAGATAGTAATAATTTAGAATTAATTTATGCTACTATTACAAAAATAACTAATGATTCTGTACTTAATATTTTTAATGAAAGATTTAATAAAAAAATTGAGAAAAAAAAATTAGAGTTTTTTATTAAAATTTTAAAATATATATTTGATAATTATGATATTTCAAAAGATTTTTCAGAAAAAGATTTATTAATTGCAAATTTATTAAAGGAAAATTTAAATAAAAATTTAGAAGTATATTTTGAAAATAAAAAGATTGATATTTTTATGTATATCAATGATATTTCAAATATTTTAGATAAAAATATTTTTCTAATGAATTTTATGTCAGCTAATGATGTCATAAAATTAATAAATGAAAAATATAATATATATAAAGAAAATACTTCTATAAATGAAAAACAAATTTTAACTAATATTCAAAATTCAATAAATAAAGATTTGGAACTTATTAAAAACACTAAATTAAGTGAAAGAAATTTTATGAAATTTTTTATTCTCTTTAATTATTTTAAACAAAATTCTATTATAAAGAAATTATTAAATAATACTAGAAACCTAAAAGATGAAATAATCCATTTAACTTGGAATACAGAATATAGCACCGGTTTAATTACTTTAAGTAGTTTATTTTTTAAGATTAAAAAAGAAGAATATATGCTTTTTATTCATGATATAGAAAAAGTAAAAATCAATAATTTAAGTATAGAAATAGAAACAAAGAGCTGGAAGTACACAATTCCTATTTTTAATAGCTCTGAGTTTTCAACTGAAAAAGAGGAGGCTGTTAAAGGCTTGGCTTTATATATTAAAAAACTTTCTAAGTATTGGAATGATATTAGCAAAGATTTAATAATTTTTATAAATAATAATTTTAAAGAAATAGATAATTTATACTCTAAACCAAATTTTTCATTGGAATTTATTTTTGACCTTGGTTTAAGAGCAGAAAATATTTTTAAAGTATTTTTAAAGAGTGGTTTTGTTACTGAAAGAGATATTACTTTAAGAATAAATAAATTAAATTCTATTGCTAATAGATTAAATAAATATCAAAAACAAACTGATAAAATAGCAGTTTATCCATTTGATAAAGAATTAATAAAAAATATACAAAAAGCTTCACAAGATGAGTTTGATAAATATATAAGTTCAGAAATTTTAGCCGTATACATAGAAAAAGTAATTGAGAATGACTATGAAGATCCTAATGATGAAAGTATAATAGTTTTAACAGAAAAAAGCTTAGTTATTTTTACTAATTCATTTGGAGAAGTTCCATTAAATATTATAGAAAATATTTCTATAAAAGGTTTCGCTACTCATACTTTGGTTTTAAAAACAACTAAAGGAGAATTCACTTGTTTTATGAAAACTGCTGATGATTCAAATAAAATTTTTATAGATTTAGTGAAAGAATATATGAGTTTAATAAACTAATTTTAAAAAAAGTAAAAGGGATAATATTGAAAAGATTCTCCCATTTATCTTCTCTTCCACTTTATCTCATATAGGCAGAATATTTTTCAATATCATATCAAAAGAAGTTTTTTCAAGTAAAAGCATAGTAGGAATATAAAAAAAGAAGATAGTTTTATAATACATCTTCTTTTTTAACTTTTATTTTAAATTAAATTTATTTTCTTCAATTCATCTTCTAAAATATCAAGTAATCTATCAAATTCTTTTGCAACAGCATCAAAAGATTCTTTCTTAGTTAAATCTACACCTGCTAATTTTAATTGTTCCATAGGGTGATTATTTCCACCTGATTTTAAAAGAGTTAAATATTTTTCTCTAGTTTCAGGATTAATTTTTAAGTCTTCATATAGTTTTGCTGAACTTGCAAATGAAGTTGCATATTGGTAAACATAGAAAGGTGAATTATAAAAATGAGGTATTCTAGCCCAAATAATTTTTTGTAATTCATCTATTGTAACTGTATCTCCAAAATATTTTTTAAATAAGTTAAACATAATATCACTTAAAATATCAGGAGTTATTGCCTTGTATTCTTCTATCATTTTATGTGCTTCATATTCATAAGTTGCAAACAGAGTTTGTATATAATAAGTTCCCACTATATTTCCTAATGCTTGTTCAAGTAAAGCTATTTTTTCTAAACTATCATCTGAATTCTTTAGCATATAATCTAAAATTAATCTTTCATTAAATGTTGAAGCTACCTCTGCAACAAATATTGTATAATCTGCTGTTGAATAAGGTTGTGCTTCACTTGATAACATACTATGTAATGTATGTCCTAACTCATGAGCTAAAGTAAATACATCATCCATAGTTTCTTGATAATTTAAAAGCATATAAGGGTGAACATCATAAATATTTATTGAATATGCTCCACTTCTTTTATTTTTAGTTTCAAATACATCAAGCCAACCTTCACTTATGGCTCTTTTCATTTTTTGTTGATAGTCTTCTCCTAATGGTTCAACAGATTTTAAAACCATTTCCTTGGCGTCATCATATTTAAAAACTTTATCATAATCAACTATATTTATACTGTTATCATAGTAATGATATTCTTTTAATTTCAATGCTTTTTTTCTAAGTTCTACATATCTTTTAAGAGGTGCAGTATTTTCTTGAGCAGATTCAACCAAAGAAAAATATACTTCTCTAGGAATATTTTTGTTTTCTAAAGCTCTATCAAGTGAAGATGTATAGCTTCTAGCATTGCAAGAAGCTACATTTCTTTGTACAATAGCTCTGTATATTGCTGCAAAAGTATTTTTACTATTTTCATAACTTTTATATAGTGCTTCAAATGCTAATCTTCTATCTTCTTGATTTCTATTAGTTGCTAAAATTTTTGAATAAACTCCATTTGACACTGGTATTTCTTCTCCAGTTGAAAATTTAACAGTATTCCATTTTATATCTGATATTGAAAGTTCAGCATATATATCAGAAGATGAACCCATAAATTGTGAAAAATGAGAAAGTAATTCTTCTTTATCCTCTGAAAGTACATGTTTTCTTAATCTATACATTTCTGATAGACCAAATTTTCTTTCTTCTAATTCAGGATATTGTTTTATCCATTCATTCATAGTTTCTTCTGGAATTTCTAACATCTCTGGACTTATCCAAGCGGTTTCAGTTGCGAATTTTGAGTAAATCATTTCTATCTCTTGCATTTTTATAGAAGTCATTTCATCTGTTGAATCTAAATCCTTTAACATATATGGATAAAGATACAATCTATCTAAAAGTTTTGAAATTTTTTCCATTAGTAACTCTAATTCTACAAACTTTTCAGCACTTTTTTTAATTTCACCTTTAAATTTAGGAACTTCTTTTGTAAGTTTTTCAAATTTTTCTAAATCACTTTCCCACATATCAAAATTTTCATATATATCATTTAAGTTCCATTTATATTTTTTATCTATAGTATTTCTATCTTTCAATCCAAACCTCCTCATTGACTTATTTTTATGATTTACTCAGGATAAATCAAATTTTCTTCCTTTATATTATTTAATGTTTCCTCTAAATATTTTTTAGCTTCATATCTAGCCATAGGTAAATTTTGATCTAAATAGTTTCCACATTCAATAGCAGAAGCACCAGGAATATCTCCTTCAAATTTACTTATAAAATAAAACATTTCTTTCATAAGTTCAACTATGTCTTTTGATTCTAATTTTCCTTTTAAAATAACATAGAAACCTGTTCTACAACCCATAGGTCCAAAATAAATAATTTCATCTTTTCTAGTAGGATGATTTCTTAAAAATGTTGCTCCTAAATGTTCTATTGTATGCAACTCTGCAATATTTATAACAGGTTCTCTATTAGGTAATTTCATTCTTACATCAAAAGTTGTTATATAATTACCATTTATTTCATCAAGTCTTGATACATAAATTCCTCTATTTAATTTTTTATGATTAACTTGAAAACTTGCTATTCTTTCCATAAATTCCTCTTTTCTTATTTATCTTCTGGTAAAACTTTGTTTAAAACTATTCCTACAAGTGCTGCTAATGCTAAACCTGAAACTGAAATTGTTCCCCAAATAGTTATATCTCCAATAGCAATTCCTAAAACGAATATTAAAGCTGCAATAATTAAGTTTCTTGAATGTGTAAAATCAAGTTGTGCTTCAACTATTGTTCTTACTCCAACTGCTGCTATCATTCCAAATAATATTATAGAAACTCCTCCCATAACTGGTTGAGGTATTGTTTGAAGTATTACACCAAATTTTCCTATAAGCCCTAAAACTATTGCAAAACAAGCAGCTATTCTTAAAATTGCAGGATCATAAACCTTTGTTACTGCAAGAACCCCTGTATTTTCTCCATAAGTTGTGTTAGCTGGTCCACCTAAAAGCCCTGCTGCCATTGTAGCAAGTCCATCACCCAATAATGTTCTATGAACTCCTGGATCCTTAAAGAAATCTTTTCCAACAACAGCTCCATTTGTTGTAATATCTCCTATATGTTCTATAAATACAACCAAAGCTATTGGTGCAAGTGCGATAACCCCTGTAAAAGTAAATTTAGGTAATGTAGTAATAGTTTCAAAAGCACCTGTTGGTAAACCTATCCAACTTGCTTCATGTACTTTTGATAAATCAACATCTCCCATAAAGTATGCAACAGCATATCCAATAGCAACTGAAATTAAAATTGGAACTAATCTAAAAAATGATTTTTTTAAGATACTAATAAATATCATGGTAATAACAACAACTAATGCAATAATTAAACTATCTTTATCAAAAGTATTATTGTTATAACCTGCCATGCTTAATGCTACTGGACTAAGTCTTAATCCAATAACCATTATAATTGGTCCTACCACAACTGGTGGAAAAAATGATTTTATTCTTTCAACCCCAAACTTTAAAATAACAAAAGACATAATAACATACACAAGACCAGCAGATATAATACCACCTTTTAATACTGCAATACCTTGTTCTTTAAAAACTAAAGCAGTTGCCCCTATAAAGGCAAATGATGAACCTAAGAATACAGGTACTATTCCTTTTGTTACACTATGAAATATTAAAGTTCCAACACCTGCACAAATAAGTGCTATTGAAGGATTAAGTCCTGTTAAAAAAGGTACTAATACAGTTGCTCCGAACATTGCAAGTACATGTTGCATTCCTAATACTATCTTTGTTTGTAAACTAAGTTTTTCCATTTTTCTTTCTTCCCTCTTTCTTACTTTAAAAAAGGGATTAAAAAAATCCCTTTTATTTTTTTATTTTGTATTTTTTAATTTTTCATAAAATTTTACTGGATCAATAATAAATCTTGTATGAGTTCCTGTTCCAACAATAACTCCATCTTCAAAAACTTCTACATCAAATATAAGTTTTTTCCTATCTATTTCCTTTAAAACAGAAACTATTTTAACAGTTTTTCCAACTAAAGTTCCTTTTAAATGTTTGATATTAACTTCTGTTCCAACTGTTGTTAACCCTTCTTCTAGTCCTTTTTGGGCTAAATGTAAAGAAGCTTCTTCCATCCAAGCTATCATAATAGGAGTAGCTAAAACTTCAACAGATCCTGATGCTGCTTTTGCTGCAGTATCATTTTCAGTTACAATTTTTTCAACTTCTAATTTCATTCCAACTTCTAGCATATAAAAATACCTCCTTGTAAAATTTTCCTTAGTAATTTTATAATAAATAAACATAAGTGTCAATTTTAATTTTCTTTTATTACACATAAAAGTGAACCAGATTTTATTGAAAGATTAGCTTTATTTTCAACAATAATATTACTTATACACCTAGCTTCACCTTTTTTTATATCTAAGTTTTCAATATTATACTTAAAACCTTCTAGTGTTAAAGCTTTTACTTCATCAGAAAATATTATAAAAGATACTTTTCTATTTATCATACTATTAAATTCATAATTATTATTAATTTTAAAAATTTTTTCTTTTTCAGAAATAAAAATTAAATTGCTATACTTAGCTAACAAATTTATATTTGTAAGTTCATGGTCTATACTTCCACCTAAACCAGCAATACAATATACTATATCATATTTATCTTGGACTTCATTTAAAACTAACTCACTATCAGTATAGTCTTTTTCCACTTTAAATTTTATAAAATTAACATTTTTTTCTTGATAAAATTCTTTTACATTATTTTTAATAGAATCTAAATCACCATAAATTTCTTTTGGTATTAAATTTAATTCATAACAAATATTTGCTCCACCATCAGCACAGTAAATATCTCCCTTATGATTTTCAATAAAATTTAAATAAAAATTTTTATTTCCTCTTAATTCCCCATTTAGAAATAAATAAGCAATTTTCATTAGTCATCATCCTTAGAAGTTTCAACAACAATAAATACTGGAATATGATCTGAAATAATTTCTCTCATTAATTTAGGGTTATCTCCTGAAAAATCTAATGCACCACTTGAACCAGTAAATTCTTGAGAATATTTTTGACTAAAAAAGAAATTGTCATAAGAATTTGCTCTACCTTTAGTACCTATTGTAGTCTTAATAGCAGGGTCTATTGCATAAGTAATTTTATCTCCATGTTTATATAATGGTCTAAAAGACTCATCTAAGGCATATAAATTGAAATCTCCTGCTATAAAAATATCATTTTCATTTTTATCTTTATCTTGGAAATAATCATAGACATCAACCATTTTAAAGTTTTCTGCTTTTCTTTGAGCTTCATTATTTCCATAAATTGTATGAACTAAAACCAAAGTGAAATCAAAATTACCTATTTTAAATGTTGCTCCATAAGGTTCTCTTAAAAGTGAGCTTTTACCATCTTTATAGAAACCTTCTGATTTAATAAATTTTACTTTATCTTTTTTATATACATAAGCAAAATATTCTTTATACTTAGATGAACCTACTCCAAATGGTGATATATGATAATCCCATTTTTCATTACCTTGTTTATTAAGTTCATCTACTAACTCTTCAACCCCATCTCTGTTTATAACTTCAACTAAACCAACTATATCAAAACCTTGTAGCAATTTTGCAGTTTGAGGTATGTCTTTTTTTACAGCACCTAATCTTAAAATATTAAAACTTGCTATATATGCTTCATCAGCTGAACTTATACTAGATATTCCAAAAAATAATGCAAATATAACTGATAATAAAAATTTTCCCTTTTTCATTTATTACACTCCTTATAATAACAAAATATATAGGGATATTATACTGTGTTTTTACTATTTTTAGAAGATATAATTTAAAATAAAATATATTTTTTAATAAAGTCAACTAAAAAAAGCTACATTTTTTTTAAAAAATATGTTAAAATTTGTTAGCAAAAAAGTAAGTAGGTGAAAAATAAAAATGATTGCGGCTTTTTTTGATATAGATGGAACAATATATAGAAATGCCTTACTTATTGAACATTTTAAAAAATTAATAAAGTATGAACTTTTTGATGATATACAATATAGGTTAAAAGTGGAAGAAGCATATAATCTTTGGGACACAAGAAAGGGAGACTATGATGATTATTTACTTGACTTAACTCAATTATATGTAGTTGCAATAAAAGGCTTACCTGTAAAATATAATGACTTTATTTCTGATCAAGTTTTGCTTTTAAAAGGGAATAGAGTTTATACATATACAAGACAAATGATAGAATGGCATAAGAAAATGGGGCACAAAGTATTTTTTATATCAGGTAGTCCATCATTTTTAGTTTCAAGAATGGCTAAAAAGATGGGAGTTGATGATTTTTGTGGTTCTATTTATGAAATAGATGAGAAAACTAAAACATTCTCAGGTAAAATATTAAAACCTATGTGGGATTCTATTCATAAACAAGAAGCAATAGAAAATTTTATAAAAAAATATAATATAGATTTATCTAAAAGTTATGCCTATGGAGATACCAACGGAGACTTTTCAATGCTATCTTTAGTTGGTAATCCAAGAGCAATAAATCCTAGTAAAGAATTAATTACTAGAATAAAAAATGATGAAAATTTAAAATCAAAAACACAAATTATAATTGAAAGAAAGAATGTTATTTACAAATTAAATTCAGATGTTGAATTAATTGAATTTTAAAATATAAAATAATAAACAGTGAGGAGATTACAAAATGAAAATAAAAAATGAAGTTAGATATGCTTTACAAATTATTTATTATCTTACTTTAAATAGAGATAAGGATATTATTTCATCAAATGAAATATCTGCTGAAGAAGATATCCCAAGGTTATTCTGCTTACGTATAATTAAAAAATTGGAAAAAGCAGGAGTTGTTAAAATATTTAGAGGTGCAAAAGGGGGCTATGTTCTAACAAGAGATCCTAAAAGACTTACTTTTAGAGATATTATAGAAATTATAGATGATGATATAGTACTACAACCTTGTATAGATAGTTCAACTATTTGCTCTACTAGAGGTGCAGATTGTACTATAAGACATGCATTGAAAAAAATTCAAGATAACTTATTAGATGATTTTGACAAAATTAATTTTTATGATTTAGTTGAAAATAATGCTAGTTTACAAATTTAAAATTTTTAAATTACATTACACAGGCTATTGCAAATTACAATAGCCTTTTTCTATTTTTCTAATAAGAAATCAATGATTCTTTTTCTCTTAATTCCTTCTACATTACTTTCAGGTAAATTATCCATAGAAAGAACTAATTTAGGATAGTTATCTTTTACAGATTTTAAAGGCGAAAACTCTCTTTCAGTAGTTTCTGGACTTACTAGTAAATAAGTAACCTGTAAATATAAATTTTCATCTCTTAACTTTGCAATAAAGTCAATCTCTTTATTACCTTGTTTCCCAATATTTACTTTATATTTTCTTCTTAATAGTTCCAAAAATACTATATTTTCTAAATAACCAGAAATATCATTACTTTGATATCCTAATTTAGCATGTCTAAAACCTAAGTCACTTAAATAATATTTTTCTTGTGTTTCCAAAATATTTTTTCCTTTGATATCATATCTTTGTACTTTACTAATAATAAAAGCATTTTCTAAAGCTTTTAAATAATTGTAAATAGTTTCAACACTAAGTTTTCTTCCTTGATTTTTTAAAAAATCTGAAATACTTTTTGCAGAAAAAATATTACCAATATTATCCATAATATATAGAACAACTCTTTCTAAAAGTTCAATATCTCTAATATTATTTCTAGCAATAACATCTCTTAATAAAATAGAATTATATACATCTACAAGATATTGGTAAATTTCTTCTTTATTATAATTAAAAATATGTATGCCTGGTAAGCCACCAAAATTCATATATTGACTAAAATATTCATCTAAGGATAAAGAATTTTCTTTATTATTTTCAGAAACAAAATCTATATATTCTTGAAATGAAAGTGGATAAATCTTTATTTCTACATATCTTCCTGCTATATAGGTAGCAAGCTCAGAAGATAATAAATTTGCATTTGAACCTGTAATATAAATATCAACATCTAAATCAACTAAAAAGGAATTGATTGCTTTCTCCCAACCTTTTACCTCTTGAATTTCATCTAATAAAATGTAAATTTTTCCTTTTTTATCAGAAGTTTTTTCAATAATATGTTTATATAATGCCTCAAAATCTTTTATATCCATAAAAATAAGAGATTCAAAATTCATATAAATAATATTCTCTTTAACTATTCCTATATTTTGTAATTCTTCTTGAATTAATTTTAATATCATAGATTTTCCACTTCTACGCATACCTGTAATTACTTTTATAATAGGTTTATTAATATATTTTTTAATTTCTTCAGCGTTTTTTAAGATCATTGCACCGGCAGAACGCATTTCCTGCCATGCCGTTTCGATGGTATCCGGCGCAATGCCCCGACAAGCCGCTTCATTAACGATAACCTGCCAATTGCCGCCTTTGAGCAACTGCAAAACCGTTGTTTTCACACAATAATCCGTAGCCAAACCGCCGACAATGATCGTATCCGTATTTTGACAACGCAGCCATTCAATCAATCCAGTGCTCAGTTTTTCCTCGATATCGTGAAAACACGCGCCGTAAGGATGCAATTCAGGATCAACGCCTTTCCAAACGCAATAATCGTATTCCTTGGAAGAAGGCAGTCCGTCCAACAATTCATAGCCGCGCGTACCGACCATCGCATGAGCCACCCAAGTCAAATCCGCATCAGGCAAACCTGTCGGCTTCAACATATCAACAGGGTTATCCACAAGCCATTTCGCCGCCATATGATGCGCATCTTTCGTCATCACGCGCAAATCCGCCAAAGCGGCTTGGGCATTCAATTCTTCGACAATCAAATGCCCCTCTTTTACAGGCAGCTCTTTAGGACACAAAGGCGTAAAAGTTTTTTGTGCATCAACATCAATGGAAACAATCATCTCATCATTTCAAAGCGATTAAAATGCCCTGTATTATAACAAATTACTGCCCGAAAGCGGTAAAACCGGCTGTGATAAGATAACGTTTTTCCGAAAAACTTGTCCACAATCCTCATGACTTACACCATCGTCCCCATCGCCACCGCCCGCTCGCCCTACAAACAGAAATTCGGCGTCGCCCGCCAGCCCGGTTTGGTTCCCGCCGCAGAGGTCTGCATCGAACTGAATCCCGAATTTACCGCAGACAGCGTACGCGGATTAGAACACTTCGATTATGTGTGGATAAGTTTTATTTTTCACGGCGTATTGGATGAAGGCTGGGCGAAAATGGTGCGCCCGCCACGGCTCGGCGGCAAGCAGAAAATGGGCGTATTCGCCACGCGCAGCCCCCACCGCCCCAATCATCTCGGACTATCACTCTTGAAACTCGACCGCATCGAAACCGACAAATCCGTCCGCCTCTATTGCAGCGGCGCAGATCTGCTCGACGGTACGCCGATTGTCGATATCAAGCCCTACATCCCCTTTGTCGAATCCAAACCCGACGCATCATCCGGCTTCGTCAGCGGCAAACCCGAAGAGCTTGAAGTCGTATGGCTGGAAAACATCGGCGCAGAAAATTTATCTGAAAGCACCAAAAACCTCATCAGCCAAAGCATTGCCCAAGACCCGCGCCCCGCCTATCAGAATATTCCCGAACGGATTTACGTTATGAATATTGAGGATTATAAAATCAGGTTTCAAATCGAAGGAAACCGCGCGACGGTTATTGGGATAAGCGTCGTTTGAAATTTAGTGATTGATTTCATTAAAAAAGGTCGTCTGAAAATCCTAAGATTTCGGTTTTCAGACGACCTTTTTATTCAATCGATACGGGTCTTATTCAATGAACACTTTGGATAAACCGAACCCGTAGTGTGGGCTTCGCCCACGAACCTACCACCTGACAATCCAATCAGACAACAGTCGAATAGGCATTCATTTGGACATTCATATCGTGGGCAAAGCCCACGCTACTCGCTGCCGCAACGGCAACTTGTCCCTTCCCCCGTCCGGCGGGGGAAGGTTAGGATGGGGGTGGTTTTATGAGTTTAGGTAAAAGCAAAT
>ERZ772948.412-NODE-412-length-27782-cov-3.647924_pt1 | contig 27782 bp, 30 predicted proteins | sample MGYA00511945_ERZ772948 | MGnify/ENA primary metagenome ERZ772948 (study PRJEB29015, sample SAMEA2737927) | human oral metagenome | biome: human oral; feature: human-associated habitat; material: dental | place: China | collected 2141 ... | reverse complement strand
TGCGCGGATCGTCACGCCGCGCCAGGTGCACGGCGATGAAGTGCGCCTTGTCCGCGCCAGCGATGCGGGCATGGGCGCGAGCCGCTATGACGAGTCCGTGCCTGCCTGCGACGCCTTGATGACGGCGGAGTCGGGACTGCCCTTGCTGCTGTGCTTCGCCGACTGCGTGCCGCTCCTCTTCTTCGATCCTGTGCGCCGCGTCATTGCCGCCGCTCATGCGGGCTGGAAGGGGACGGTCGCCGAGATCGGGCGAAAGACCGTGCAGCGCATGGCCGAGACGTTCGGCTCGCGTCCGCAGGACATCCTCGCGGGCATCGGCCCCTCCATCGGCGCGTGCTGCTTCGAGGTCGGCGAGGAGGTCGCGGCGGCTTTTCGCGCGGCATTTCCTGAAGCGCCTGAGCTTCTTTCGCACTCGCCCGAGGGAAAGCGGACGATCGACCTGTGGGCGGCCAACCGCCTGCAGCTCGAAGCGGCGGGACTCCTTCCCGCGCACATCGACAGCGCTGACATATGCACGAAGTGCAATGCCGAACTCTTTTTTTCCTATCGCGAAGAGCACGGGACGACGGGACGCTTCGCCGCGTGGATCGCTTTGAAGTAGTTTGCAGGAGGTAAGCAAGTTGATCGAAGAGAATCTGCATGAGGTCTTGCGCTCCATCGAGGAGAGCAGGGCGAAGAGGACGATTGCCGATGCGAAAGAGCCTGTCCGTCTCGTGGCGGTGACGAAGAATCACGGCGTCGCCGAGATGCGCGAGGCGATCGCGCATGGCGTGACGGACATCGGCGAAAACCGCATACAGGAAGCGCGGGAGAAGTTCGAGACGCTTGAGCGCACGGCTGTATGGCATCTCATCGGTCACTTGCAGAAGAACAAGGCGAAGTATGCCGTGAAGCTCTTCGACCTCATTCATTCCGTTGATACCTTGGAGCTTGCCGAGGCCTTGGACAAGGAAGCGGGCAAGATCGGCAAGCGGCAGGACGTCCTCGTGCAGGTCAACCTTGCCAAGGAAGCGTCGAAGTCCGGCATTTACGAAGAAGACTTGCAGCCCCTGCTCGAAGCTGTCGACGCACTGCCGCATCTGCGCCTTCGCGGTCTGATGTGCATAGCGCCCAACTACGATGAGGTCGAGGAGACGAGGCCGCTCTTTCGTTGCATGTATGAAATTTTTCAAAGGACGAAGGAGTTTCCGTGGAAAACGGCGAATATAAATTATTTGTCAATGGGTATGACACATGATTATCGGATTGCTGTGGAAGAAGGCGCCAATATCGTTCGTGTCGGCACGGCCATTTTCGGGCCACGTCAATATTGAGGAGGGAACAAGATGGGCTTCATTGATAAGGTGTGCGGAAAAATCGGCCTGATCGATCCGGAAGACATCAACGATAAAAGGGATTTGCGCGACGAAGACGACGATTTTGCAGAGTTTGACGAGATGGAGCGCGAGGAAGCGCCGGCGTCGAACGTCGTGAACTTCCAAGCGGCAGCGGCGAACGCCGCGATGAACAATGTCGCCGCCTACAAGATGAAGGTCGTCGTCATCGAGCCGAAGTCCTTCGACGATGCGCAGCAGGTGGCGAACTGTCTGCGCGACAAGCGCCCCGTCGTCATCAACTTTGAGAACACCATCGAGGAGGACGCCAAGCGCATCACGGACTTCATCAGCGGCACGATCTACGCGCTGAACGGCGAGATCAAGAAGGTCAGCAACAACGTCTTCTTCTGTGCGCCGAGCAACGTCAATATCTCCTATTCGGAGGACAGGAAGTCGGTGTCGACGGAGATGCCGTGGCTGAAGAAGTAGGGCGGCGGCGATGAAACTTGCATTGATCGGCGGCGGCATGATGGCGGAGGCCGTCATCGCCGGCGTCCTGCGCGAAGCAGTGCTTCCTGCGGAGGCGGTCTTCGTCTCCGAGCACAAGGCGGCGCGCGCCGAGGAATTGAAGAAAACGTACGGCGTGCAGGCTTTCTGCAGCGCGCAGTCGTTCCTCGGCGATATGGACGTCGTCATTCTCGCCGTCAAGCCGAATGCGGCGGAAGCGGCTCTCTTGGAAATTCGCGGGGCTTTGCGCTCGGATGCCGTCCTCGTGTCCATCGTGGCAGGATTGCCGCTTCCTAAGCTCGAAGCGCTGCTTCCCGGTCAGCCCGTCATCCGCGTCATGCCCAATACGCCGCTCGCCGTGGGCGAGGGCATGTCTGCCTATGCGCTCGGCTCGCGTGCGGGCGCAGCTCACGAGGAAGCGATTCGCACGATTCTCGCGGCGGCGGGAAAGGTCGTCTGCGTCAAGGAGTCCTTGATGGACGCCATCACGGGGCTTTCGGGCAGCGGACCGGCCTTCGCCTTCCTCGTCATCGACGCGCTCGCGGACGGCGGCGTGGCGGCGGGGCTTTCGCGCAAGGACGCGCGTCTTTTGGCGGCGCAGACATTGCTCGGCTCCGCCAAGATGGCGCTCGATACGGGCAGGCATCCCGACGAGCTGCGCGATCAGGTCACGTCGCCTGCGGGCACGACCATCGCAGGACTGCGCGTCCTTGAACAACGTGCCGTGCGCGGCGCATTCCTTGACGCCGTCTTGAGCGCGGCGGAAAAATCGAAGTCTTTAGGGGAATAGGAGCACTATGTCGAATCGGGAAAAAATCCTGCGTTTCTATCGCGGCTCGGAAGGCGAAGAAACGGCAGTGAAATTAGTCGATGCCGCAGAAAAGGCGATGAAGAATCAAAAGTTCCGCCTGACGGCGTTCCTCGACCCCTTCGGGCAGGAAATCGCCGAGGTCGTGGCGGCGAACTTCGAAGGTCTCGCCGTCTCTTTCAACGGCGGCTATGCGGGGGCGGAGCGCCAGCGTGCCGTCTTTCAGCATGAAGATTTTCGCGGCACGCCCTCTTGGGAAATCGCCGTCGTGGAGGCGGTATGGAAGGATGCGTTCGCGCACATCTCGCATCGAGACGTTCTCGGCGCGATCATGGGGCTCGGCGTCGAGCGCGAGATCATCGGCGACATCCAGATTCAGCAGGGCGCGGCGCGTATCGTCACGGCAGAGAACATGGCGGATTTCCTGCTGACGAACTGCGTGCAGTTCGGCGCAGCGCATGTGACGTGCTCGCTCGGCGAACTTTCCGCCCTCCTGCCGCGCGAGGAGCGCTGCAAGGAGATTCGCGCGACGGTCGCCTCCCTGCGCGCCGACTCGATTGCGGCGGCGGGCTTCGGCATGTCGCGCAGCCGGGCTGCAGCGGACATCGCGGCGGAAAAGCTCAAGCTCAACTGGCAGTCCGTAAAGAGCGCCTCCCAAGCCGTCAAGGAGGGCGATGTGCTTTCCATGCGCGGCAGGGGACGGCTTGAAGTGAAGGAGATTCGCGGTCAGACGAAGAAGGGGCGCATCAGCGTGCTCCTGCACCGCTATCTGTGATGACGAAACGAGGTTTCTCTAAGAGAAAGGACTGAGGCGGTTCTCGTGCCGATTTTTTTGAGCATTTGCATCGTAGTCTTGGATCAAGTCGTGAAATTCCTTGTCGCCCATGAGATGTTTCCGGGAATGTCAATCCCCGTCATACAAGATGTCTTTCATATCACGTTCGTTTTGAATCCCGGCGCTGCCTTCGGCATCCTCGCCCATCAGCGCTCTTTTTTTATCGTCATGGGCATCGTCATCGTCATCTTGGGCGGCCTTTTCTCGCCCTACATCCGCCGCCAGTGCCGCATCTTTCGCTGCGGCACGGCACTCCTGCTCGGCGGCGCCCTGGGCAATCTGATCGACCGCGTGCGCTTCGGGCATGTCATCGACTTCTTTGATTTCCGTATATGGCCGGTCTTCAATATCGCGGACATCGCCATCGTCGTCGGCGTCGCGGCCATCATCTACGCCATCCTCTTCAAGATGCACCCTGCGGAGGACGCTTGACATGAAGGAACGGCTGATCGTCGACGAAGGGGCTGCGGGAGAACGTCTCGACCGCTTTCTCGCCGGCAGGGAACTGGAGGTTTCGCGCTCCCATATCCAAAAGCTGATCGAAAGCGGCTGCGTCCTCGTCAACGGCAGGACGGCGAAGGCGAACGCCAAGCTGCGCGAAGGGGATGCCGTGGAGACGGAACTTCCCGAAGCGCAGGAGTTGGAGATCCTGCCGGAAGACATCCCCTTGGACATCCTCTACGAGGATTCGGACGTCATCGTCATCAATAAGGCGCGCGGCATGGTCGTCCATCCGGCGGCGGGAGCAGCGGACGGCACGCTCGTCAATGCGCTGCTCCATCACTGTGAGGATTTGTCGGGCATCAACGGCGTCATACGGCCGGGCATCGTGCACCGGCTCGACAAGGACACGTCGGGCGTCATGGTGGCGGCGAAGAACGATCGGGCGCACGTCGACCTCGCCGAGCAGATTCGGGAGAAGACGGCGCAGCGCATCTATCGGGCGATCGTCTGCGGCACGATTGCCGAGGACAGGGGCGAGATCCGTGCGCCGATCGGCCGCCATCCGACGGAGCGCAAGAAGATGGCAGTCGTGCCGGGCGGCAAGGAAGCGACGACGCTCTTTCGCGTCGTCGAGCGCTTCCCTGCGCACACGCTTGTCGAGTGCCGCTTGAAGACAGGGCGCACGCACCAGATTCGCGTCCACATGGCCTATATCGGCCATCCGCTGCTCGGCGATCCGAAATACGGCAGGAAGACGCCCGATATAGCGGGGCAGGCGCTTCATTCCTGCGAGCTTTCGTTCACACATCCGCGCACGAAAGAGCGCATGACATTCGCGGCAGAAATGCCCGAGGATATGAAAGCGATCCTTTATGCCTTGCGGCGAGGACGCTGAAGCGGCTGAACACGTGGAGAAGGCAGGGCAGTTGATGGACGAAAACGCCATCGAAGAACGGAAAGGGGCGGGATGATATGGCGACCTTGGTCGACAAGACGGTTCTGATGGATGAAGATGCGATTCGCCGCGCACTCACGCGCATTTCGCATGAGATTGTGGAGAGGAACAAGGGCACGGCGGGAATCGTCCTCGTCGGCATACGAAGCCGCGGCATTCCGCTCGCGGAGCGCATCGCGGCGGCAATTGAGAAGATTGAGGGAGCGAGGCCTGCCATCGGCGTCCTCGACATCACGCTGTACCGCGACGATCTCTCGACCCTCGCGTATCAGCCCGTCGTGCGCGAGACGGAGATTCCCGTCGACATCACGGGAAAAACCATCGTGCTCGTCGACGATGTGCTCTACACGGGGCGGACGATCCGCGCGGCGCTCGACGCTCTGATCGACATGGGGCGTCCGAAGAGCATCCAGCTCGCCGTCCTCATCGACCGAGGTCACAGGGAGCTGCCGATCCGCGCCGACTTCGTGGGAAAGAACGTGCCGACCTCCTCCAAGGAGGAGATTCGCGTCATGCTCGAAGAGCACGACGCAGAGGAGCGCGTCGTGCTTGCCGAGAGGCAGGAGGCATGACATCTGCATACGAAAAAGAGAAGAGGCCGTAGCACTTTTGCCTGCAGTCTCTTCTCTTTTTCGTATCGTATCGGTCACAGCATCGCCTTGTATCGCGCCTGCTCCTTATTTGCCGTACATGCGAGCGAGCGGATTGTCCTTGAAGATGTTTCCCTGCTCAATGTAGCGGTGCACCATCTTCTCCGATTTGTGGCGCGTCTGGCGCATGATGGTCAAGGCGTCGACATCGTGCTGCGCGGCGCTCGTCGCGAAGCCTCGGCGCAGGCTGTGCCCGGCAAAATCCTCCTCGCTGAGGCCGGCTTTTTTGATGTACTTCTTGACGATGAGCGCCACGGACTTGTCCGAAAGCTGCGTATCGCGCAGTTCATGATTGCGCTTGAAGGGGCGGAAGAGCGGCCCTTTTTTGATGCCGCTGAGGGAGAGCCACGCACGCAGCGCACGAACGGCGCAGATTTCCTTGTCGGGCGCATAGGGAATGCCAATATAGCTTCCCTTGCCGAGTTGGTCGCCCTTCGATTTGCCGATGAAGACGACCATGCCTTCGGCGGAGAAGCTGACATCCTCGACCGTGAGCGCGACGAGTTCCGAGCGGCGGAACGCTCCTGCAAAGCCGAGGAGGAGCAGCGCCTTGTCACGAATCGAGGCCTCGTCCGTGCCGAAGCCGTCGGCGATCAGATAGAGCGTCTCCAGGAGGATCGGCGCCTTGCCGTGCTGGAAAGTTCCCTTCTCCCTGCGGATGGCGGACATGGCGTTTCGCACGAGTCCCGAGTGGGCGGGATTGTCGCGCTTGTAGCCGGCGGCGATGTGGTTCTCCGAGATGGCGGTGACGCGGCGCGAGACCGTGTTCGCCTTCGCATTGTCCGCGAGGTCATTGATGTAGTTGACGATGGTCTCGGGCTCTGCGGGCAGGGAAGCAGTCTGGTGATGCTCGCACCAGTCGGCGAAATCGTTCCAATCGCTCGCATACGATTTGATCGTATTGAACGATTTGCTCTTCTGCATACGCCGCTTGCTCTTGGCGGAAAGTTTCTCGTTCTGCTCGACCTGCTGGTTCTTGGCGAGCAGGAAATCGTCGCGTACATCCATCACAAAACACCTCATGTGTCAAAATTCATTCAGCAGTATCACCATTATACAAGAATCTTGGATTTTTTCCAGATGGAAAAAGCGGATGCAGCTCGATGGCTTCGAGGTGCGTCCGCTTTCTTTTCGGGAAAGTTTGTGAAATCGGGTTCTTCTTTTGCAGCGGCAGGCTTACTGTAGCGCCGTCTTCAGCGTTTCCATGTTCTTCTTCATGGTGTCGATGTAGGCATTGAGTGCCTGATCGTTCGCCTCGCCTGTGACGACGGGATCGAGCGTGTAGATCTTCGCTCCCGTCTCGCGCGCGATGGTTTCAGCGGCGCTCGGCGAGTACTGCGGCTCGGTGAAGAGAACCTTGACGGGCAGTTTCTTGACCTGCTCGATCGTCGCCTGCAGCTCGGCGGGCGTCGGCTCCGTGCCCGGCTCGCGCTCGACGACGCTGATGATGTTGAGGCCGAATTCCTTGGCGAAGTAGGGGAAGGCTTCGTGGAAGGTCACGATGTCCTTGTTTGGTACGGTGTCGAGTTCGGCGTGCATCTCGGCCTTGAGCGCTTCGAGCTTCTTGATGTAGGCGGCAGCGTTCTTTTCGTAGGCGTCGGCATGCTTGGGATCGGCCGCCTTGAGCTGCTCGGCGATGTTCTTCACCTGCAGGATGGCGTCGGTGACGCTGAGCCAGACATGCGGATTCTCTTCATCGTCGTCTTTCAGAAGCTCGATGCCCTTGGAGGCGTCGATGATCTTGAGGTTCTTCTGCTGCTCGACGACCTTGTCGAGGAAGCTCTCCATGCCTGCGCCGTTGATGACGAAGGCGTCGGCTTTTTCAAGTGTCTTCATGTCCTCGGTCATGAGCTGGTAGTCGTGCAGGCAGCCCGTCTGCGGCTTCGTCATGTTGGTGACGGTCACGCCGTCGACGCCCTGCGTGATGTTGATGGTGGCGACGTACATGGGGTAGAAGGACGTGACGATGTGGAAAGATCCGTCCTTGCCGCCTCCCGCCGTGTTCGTGCCGCCGCAGCCCGTGAGAAGCAGGCAGAGGGCAGTGAGCAGGCAAAAGAACATGTTTTTGCGTTTCAAAATGATGACCTCCTGTGCATGGGGAAACGTCATGAACGATTTCCCGTGAATAGTAATTTTACTATTTGATAGAATAGCACAGGAGATTTCATTTGACAAGCTTATTTTTTGTTGGAAAGAGGGATTCAAAGGCCTTTCTTTTCACGGCACTCTTGACAGATGCCGTAGAATTCAAAGATGTGTCCCGTGATGAGGAAGCCTCTTGCCTCGGCTTCCTTCGTGTAGGCTTCCTGCATGGGACAGATGTCGATGCATTCCGTTTTGCCGCATTCCGTACAGACGAGATGGTGATGGTGATGACCTGGCTCGATGATCTCGTAGACGTTTCCTGCTGCGCGGTAGATTTCGTGAATAACGCCGAGATTCGAGAGGAGCGCGAGGTTGCGATAGATCGTATCGAGGGAAACATTGGAATGCTTCTTGCGCACGGCGGCAAGAAGCTGCTGCGCCGTGGGGAAGGGATCGCATTCATGGAAAGCGTCGAGGACGGCGCGCCGTTGCGGGGTCAGTTTGTAGCCTTTGGAGCGCAGGAGTTCCAGATGATCTTCAGTCATGACATCCTCCTTTGTTCGAGGGTATACACGGTTTTTCTCATCATACCATAGGAAGGCGGAAAGGGATAGAGTGCGGAAGAAAGAATCGTTGGGCAGATGCTTTGTTCTGTGTGATAGAAACTTGATAATATGGAAATGAAATCGTACAGACGCTCGGAAAAGGGCACACGTAACAGAGCCTTCCCAGAGAATCTCAAAAAGCTGGGAACAGGTACATCGACGGAGTTGGAATTAGATTTTCGTGTCTGTTTTCTGTTGTCAAGCGCAAACGATAACATCGTGATCTCATTGGTTGCATCCCTTCGCTGACAGCTGCTAAAATATACTATGGATATGCTTCTTTTTCCATGCTATAATGATTCCATGCTATAATGATTTCGTGAGATCTCTGTAATAAAAATGTGGACATGATGAGAACCCATGACTAGTAAGGGGAGCGTATATGTGGAAGAAGATTTTTGGCAAGTCCGCAACAAAGAAGAATGAAGTGACTCCTGTCGATATCGAGCGCTCGCGCCTGCCGCGCCATGTTGCCGTCATCATGGACGGCAACGGACGTTGGGCGAAGGGGCAGGGATTCTTGCGCACAGTCGGTCATCGCGCGGGCGTAGATACGCTGCATGATATCTTGGATACGGCGATCGATTTGAAGCTGGAAGTTCTGACGGTCTATGCGTTTTCAACGGAAAACTGGAAGAGGCCGCACGACGAGGTCGATTTCCTTATGCGGCTCTTTTCCGAGTATCTCGATAAGGAAGAAAGGGAGATGCACGAGAAGAATGTGCGCATCCGCTTCATCGGGCGCGTCGATGAATTGACGCCCGAGCTGATTCGGCGCGTGCGCCATGCCGAAGAACTGATGAAGAACAATACGGGCGTGCACTTCTGCGTCGCCGTCAACTACGGCGGGCAGGACGAGATCTGCCGTGCCGTGCAGGGGTTGGCTGGGAAGGTACAGGCGGGGGAACTTTCGCCGGAGGAAATCACGCCGGAGCTTTTTCAGGCATCGCTTGATACGAAGGAATTGCCGCCCGTTGACCTTGTGATCCGCACGAGCGGCGACATGCGTCTGAGCAACTTCCTGTTGTGGCAGGCGGCGTATGCGGAGTTCTGGTTCACGGAAACGAATTGGCCGGATTTCAAGCCTGAATGCTTCATGGAAGCGCTTCGCGACTATGCGAGCCGCGAGCGGCGCTTCGGTGGAATCAAGGAAAAATAAGAGGAAATAAGGGGATCGCCCAACAAAGAGGTGCTTGATTTGCTTACAAGGATTATCACGGGCATTGTCGGCATAGCGCTCGCAGCTTTCGTCATTATGCAGGGGGGCTGGCTCTATGCCGTTTTTGCCATCGCGCTTTCGTTTGCCGCATGGCATGAGTATGCGTCGGCGTTCGACCATCTGGGAATGCCGCTCGCGAGGCTCGTCGGCTTCGTCGCCATCTCGCTCTTCGGCACTGCCGCCTGGCTGTGGGGAAGCGCGTGGCTCGTCGCAATCGCGACGTTTGCTGTGCTCCTCGTTTTTGCCGAGGCTGTCTTTCGCCATGAGGCTTTTGCCGTCGATCAGGCTTGCTTTTCCATCGCGGGGATCGTCTATGTCGGCTTTTCTTTCGCGCATCTGATCCTGCTGCGCTTCCTGGCGCAGGATGTCGTTCTCGCAACGCCCGCCGGCGATATGACGCTCGGCTGCGCGTTCCTTTGGATCATGTTCCTCGGCACATGGTCGAGCGACACGTTCGCTTACTTCGCCGGCTCGTTCTTCGGCAGGCGTAAACTGTGCCCCGCAATCAGTCCGAAGAAGACGGTCGAAGGATTTCTTGGCGGCCTTGTCGGCACGACGGCAGTCGTCGCGGCGCTCGGCTGTGCTCTTGGCTTTTCCATGCCGTTGATGGCGCTGCTCGGTGTGCTTCTCGCGCTCGTGGCAACGGTCTCGCCGAATCCGTCATCAAGCGCTATGCGGGCGTCAAGGATTCGGGGCGGCTCATCCCGGGGCACGGCGGCGTCCTCGACCGTTTTGACAGCGTGATGTTCACAGCACCTTTCGTCTATTATTTTATTCAGGTCTTCGGCTTGGCAGGAGTTTGATGTATGAAGAATATTGCAATCTTGGGTTCTACGGGTTCGATTGGACGCCAGACGGTTGATGTGGCGCTTGCACATCCGGAGCTTTTTACTGTTTCCGTGCTCGCGGCGAACGCTAGCGACGAATTGTTGGAGAAGCAGATCGAAGCGCTCTCCCCTGAGCTTGCCGTGCTTGCCGATGAGGCGGCGGCGGCGAGGCTCAAGGCGCGGTACGGCGGCAAGACGCGCATCGAAGGTGGTCGCGACGCCTTCATCGAGGCGGCGGCATATCCGGCGGCGGACATCGTCGTCACGAGCATGATGGGGTTTGCGGGGCTTGCACCGACGATGAAGGCGCTCGAAGCGAGGAAGGATATCGCGCTCGCGAACAAGGAGACGCTCGTCGTCGCGGGCGAACTCGTCATGGCGAAGGCGCGTGAGATGGGCGCGGCGATCCTGCCCGTCGACAGCGAGCACTCGGCGCTCTTTCAGTGCCTGCAGGGCGAGGAGGCAAGATGCGTCGAGCGCATCATCCTCACGGCTTCGGGCGGCCCCTTCCGAGGAAAGACGCAGGACGCGCTCAAGAAGGCGACGGTCGAGGAGTGCCTTGCGCACCCGACGTGGCAGATGGGGCAGAAAATCACGATCGACTCTGCTACGCTCGTCAATAAGGGGCTTGAGGTCATCGAGGCGCATTGGCTCTACGATGCGCCATATGATGCGATCGAGGTCGTCGTCCATCCTGAGAGCATCATCCATTCGATGGTTGGCTTCAAGGACGGCGCCGTCATAGCACAGATCGGACCGGCCGACATGCGCCTGCCGATCCAGTACGCGCTGACGTATCCGAAGCGTCAGTCTTCGACTTTTGAGCGGTTGGACTTTTCCAAGCTCGCGCATCTTTCTTTTGAAAAGCCCGACACAGCGACGTTTCGCGGACTTCCTCTCGCCTACGAGGCGGGGCGTGCGGGCGGCACGATGCCGTGCATCATGAACGCAGCGAACGAGGTGGCCGTCGCGGCATTCTTGGCGGGGAGAATCCACTTCCTCGACATCTATGCGATCATCGAGCGCACGATGGAGAAGTGTGCCGTGCAGAAGGCGCCGACGCTGGACGATCTCTTCGCCGCCGATGGCGAGGCGCGGCGCGTGGCGCAGGGCTTCCTGCAGGAAATAGGGGGTTGAGATGGTCGTAACGCTTCTAGCATCCATTTTCGTCTTCGGCATCCTTGTCCTCGTGCATGAGGTCGGGCATTTCGTGGCGGCGAAGCTCACGGATATGCGCGTCGATCGTTTCGCGATTGGCTTCGGGCCGAGGATCGTCAAGTACACGCACGGCGAGACGGAATACTCCCTGCGTGCGCTTCCGCTGGGCGGCTTCAACGACATCGCGGGCATGGACGCCGCGAACAATGCGGCGGGCGATCGCGGCTACTGCGCGAAGTCGATTCCCGCACGCATGATCGTCATCCTTGCCGGCTCCTTCATGAACCTTGTCCTGCCGATCTTCCTTTTCTTCGGCATTTTCTTTTTCGCCGGCGTTTCTACGCCTTCGAGCGAGCCTGTGCTCGGCACGGTGGTACCGGGGCATCCTGCTGCCAATGCGGGACTCCTTGCGGGCGATCGCATCGTCGCCATCGAGGGTGCGCCCGTGAACTCGTGGCAGGACATCACGAGCCTCATCAAGGACGCGGACGGCAAGGTCCTGCACGTCGAGTACGAACGCGCAGGCGAGCATCAGACGGTGAGCGTCATTCCTGCTTACAACGCGCAGGAGAAGCGCTCGCTCATCGGCGTCAGTTCGTCCGTCACGACGCGCATGCCGGGCTTCTTCGAAGCCGCTGAGCTTGCCGTCACGCGCACGGGCACGACGCTCATGATGATGCTCTCGATGCTCGGGCAGATGGTCACAGGCGCACAGCAGGCCGATCTCGCGGGGCCCATCGGTGTCGCGCAGATCGCAGGCGAGGCGGCGCAGATCGGCGTCGTGCCGCTTTTGAGTCTCACGGCTCTCTTGAGCCTCAATCTCGCGATCATCAACTTGTTCCCGATTCCGGCGCTCGACGGCGGTCACTTCCTGACGCTCGTCGTCGAGGCCGTGCGCGGCAAGCCCCTTTCAGCGAAGGCGATGCACTACGCGCAGATGTTTGGTGTATCGCTTCTCGTGCTCTTGATGCTCTACGCGACGAAGAATGACATCATGCGCATCTTCGTTGGCGGTTGATATTTTTTGTTGAAAAAAGAAGGGTAGACCATGCAGAGGAAGATCACGCGGCAGATTCATATCGGCGCTGTCGCCATCGGCGGCGGGGCTCCCGTCTCCGTGCAGTCCATGACGAATACGAAGACGCAGGACGCACAGGCGACGGTTCGCCAGATCGAGGCGCTCGCGGCTGCAGGCTGCGACATCGTGCGCCTTGCCGTGCCCGACAAGGAAGCGGCAGCGAACATCGGAAAGATCAAGGCGCAGACGAAGGTGCCGCTCGTCGCCGACATCCATTTTGACTATCGCTTGGCGCTTCAGGCCATCGAGCAGGGCATTGATGCGCTCCGGCTCAATCCCGGCAATATCGGCGGAGCGGAGAACGTGCGCCGCGTCGCTGAGGCGGCGAAGGCGCGCGGCATACCGATCCGCATCGGCGTCAATGCAGGTTCGTTGGACAAGCGTCTTCTGGCAAAGTACGGTGGCGTCACGGCGGAAGCTCTCGTAGAATCCGCATTGGAGCATGTGCGCCTGTTGGAGGAGCAGGATTTTCATGATATGAAAATTTCGCTCAAGGCGCATGACGTGCCATTGACGCTCGCGGCATATCGCCTGATGAGCGAGAGATGCGACTATCCGCTGCATCTCGGCATCACGGAGGCGGGCACCGTACGCTCGGGCATCATCAAATCGGCAGTCGGCATCGGTGCACTTCTCGCTGAAGGCATCGGCGACACCCTGCGCGTATCTTTGACGGGCGATCCGATAGTCGAGGTGCGCGTCGCGCGAGAGATTTTAAAGTCCCTGGGGCTCAGAGATTATGGCCCGACGCTGATTTCCTGTCCGACGTGCGGCAGAACGGCCATCGACCTTCCTTCGATTGCCGAGCGTGTGGAGGAAAGGCTCAGCGGCATCGCGCGTCCCATCCAGGTCGCCGTCATGGGCTGCGTCGTCAACGGCCCGGGCGAAGCGCGCGGCGCCGATGTCGGCATCGCGGGCGGCAAGGGCGTCGGCCTCGTCTTCAGAAAGGGCGAGGTCGTGCGGCAAGTCAAGGAAGAAGAGCTGGTTGAAGAACTGTTCCGCGAGATAGACAGTATCTTGGAGGAAGAGCAGGTTTGAATAAAAGCGTCCGCTTGCCTTGAGCGGCAAAGTGCTTTCATAGATGGGGAATGCAGCGAACGAAGCGCACGCCCTAAGAGGAGGAAGTTTTCATTGCTTACATCGAAGTTATACGCGCCGACGTTGCGCGAGGTGCCTTCCGACGCTGAGATCACGAGTCATCGTCTCATGCTGCGTGCGGGAATGATCCGCAAGGCGGCGGGCGGCGTCTATACGTATCTGCCTCTGGCGTGGCGCACGATCAAAAAGATCGAGCAGATCATCCGCGAGGAGATGGATGCGGCGGGCGGGCAGGAACTGTGCATGCCGATCATGCAGCCGGCGGAGATCTGGCAGGAGTCGGGGCGTTGGAGCGTATTCGGACAGGAGATGTTCCGCCTGAAGGACTGCCATGGCCGTGAATTCTGCCTCGGCCCGACGCACGAGGAGATGATCACGACGCTCGTGCGCGATGAGGTGCGCTCCTACAAACAGCTGCCGCTCCTTCTGTACCAGATTCAAAACAAGTATCGCGACGAGATTCGTCCGCGCTTCGGACTCATGCGCAGCCGCGAGTTCATCATGAAGGATCTCTATTCCTTCGACAAGGACGAGGCGGGAGCCGATGTGTCCTACAAGAAAATGTACGACGCCTATACAAACATCTTCACGCGCTGTGGCCTGAAGTTCCGTCCCGTCGAGGCGGACGCGGGTGCGATCGGCGGCAATCACACGCATGAGTTCACGGTGCTCGCTGCCGCCGGCGAGTCAGAAATTGCGTGCTGCACGGCGTGCGACTACGCGGCGAACGTGGAAAAGGCGGAGCTTCTTCCTATCGACGCATCCGAAGAAGAGGCGCAGCCTTTGAAGAAGGTCGAGACGCCTGCCTGCAAGACCATCGAGCTTGTTGCCGATTTCCTGCGCGTGCCGCTCGAAAAGACGATCAAGGCGGTCGCCTTTCAGGATGAAAATGACGCCCTCGTGCTCGCTTTCGTGCGCGGCGACCATGAAGTCAACGATGTGAAGCTGCAGAATGCCGTAGGAGCGCTTGAACTGCGCATGGCGGATGAGGCGGCGATTTCGGCAGCGGGCGGCGTCGCGGGCTTCATGAGTCCCATCGGCATCAAGAAGGGCACGAAGATCGTCGTCGACAGCACGGTCATGAAGATAAAGAATGCCGTTGCGGGTGCGAACGAGGTCGACGTGCATTATACGGGTGTGAATCCCGTGCGCGATTTCACGGATGTCCTCACCGCAGATATCCGCTTGATGACGGCGGGCGATCCTTGCCCGCACTGCGGTGCGCCCGTTGAGATCACGCGAGGCATCGAGGCGGGACAGGTCTTCAAGCTCGGCACGAAGTACAGCGAGGCGCTCGGCGCGACCTTCCTCGATGAGAACGGCAAGGAGAAGGCGCTCTTCATGGGCTGCTACGGCATCGGCGTCGGCAGAACGATGGCGGCGGCCATCGAGCAGCATAACGATGAGCACGGCATCATCTGGCCGCGTGCCATTGCGCCCTACGAGGTCGTGGTCGTTCCCGTCAATGCGAAGGCATCCGAGCAGCTGGCGCTTGCCGAAGAGGTGTATGAGATGCTTCTGGCCGCGGGTGTCGATGCGATTCTCGACGACCGCAAGGATCGCGCGGGCGTGAAGTTCAAAGACGCCGACCTCATCGGCTATCCGCTGCGCATCACGATCGGACCGAAAGCCTTGGAAGAGGGAAAGATCGAGCTGAAGGTGCGCCGCTCGGGCGAGAGCTGCGACTGCACGAAGGCGGAGTGCTTGGCGAAGGTGCAGGAGCTTTTGAAAGATCTTTGAGTTTTGAGGAAGCGCAGATGTATGAAGATGGGCGGCTGCATTTATCAGTGCTTCCTTGACATGGGAGACTGCTGAGAAAGGAGTGGGAGCATCATGGAAGGAGAAATCCTCTGGAAGAAGGATCATTACGCCATACGTTACTTCGAGGATGGCGATGAACATCTGCAGTCGCTGGCATTGGGCGATGAGATCGAGGTCCTCGTCAACGACGCATGGAAAAAGGTGAAGGTGGAGGCGAAGAACGGCGAGCCGGTTCTCGTCGGCATCGGCTATGGCGACGGCATCGGCTGCCAGGCGCGTTTTGAGAAGAAGTAGCCGGAGGCGATGAGTATGGAGAAGATGGGCATAGTGTTCGCCGGCGGTAACGGCAACAGCGCTTATCAGATGGGCGCATGGAAGGCGCTGCGCAGCTACGAGCTTGAATCTTCCGTCAGCGTCGTCTCCGGAACGTCTTTCGGTGCGCTGAACGCCATGATGTTCGCGAGCGACGGCTACGAGAAGGCGGAAGTCATGTGGCAGAATGCCGCGAAGCTCAAGATTTCCAACGTGCCGATCACGAAGCTCAAGGAAATCTACGACATCATCGTGACGAGCGGGCTTTCCGGCGTATCGTTTGAGCAGTTTCTCGCACTTTTCGGGCATGGTCTTTTCGATGAAAAGAGTTTCGCTGCGTTCTTGGAAGAGCATCTGGATCTTTCCAAGGTGCGTGAAAGCATCGAGCACATCTTTATCGGAGCAACGAAGTTTCCGACGGTCGAGCCTTCTTACTACGATATCCTGCGCTATCCGGAGAAGATGCGCAAGGTTCTTCTGACTGCGGCGAATGCTTTGCCGATCCTCTACTCGCAGCTGCGCTTTTCCAACGGCGTCGTGCTCTGGGAGGGAAGCTTCACGGATCTCTCGCCGCTCCTGCCCGTCTACGAGGCGGGCGTGCGGCTGATATTCGTGCTGCACCTGTCGCAGAGGAGCACTGTGCAGAAGAACCTTTATCCCGACGCGAAGATTTACGAGCTTTTTCCGCGCCCCGATTTCTCCGATCGCCCGGGCTGCGTCGATTTCACGCGCCTCGCTGTCGAAAAGCGCATGAAGGAAGGCTACGGCGATATGGTCGACTTGATTCAGAAGCTCATGAAGGAGGGCGTCGTAAGCTGCCCCATCGGCGATAAGATCAAAGAGGTCAAGGCTAAGGAAGGGGACTTCCTCAAGCAGGCGAAGCGGACGGAGGATCGCGAAGCCGAGCGAAAGCGCAGTGAGATCATGGAACTTTTGACGGAAAAATGAGGCGGGCGGCGCTTTTCTGCTGCCGCTTTTCTTTTGAATTTGTGTGAAAGGTGGAGGCGCATGCGGTATGGAAGGGCTGTGGTCTGGCTTCTGACGGGGATCTTGGCAGGGATGTCACCGACGGTGCAGACGGTTGAGGCGGCGGAGGCGGCGGCTCAGTCGAAACCGCCGGCTTCGTCCGCCGCCCAAGGTGCGGACGGCAAGACGAATACTGCGGGGACGGCGATGGATGAGGCGGCGTGGGAAGCCGCCTTGGCTGCAGGCGCGACGGTCAGTGCTGTGCATGGGACGGTGACGCCGGATCCGGCTGCAGCGCAAGCGACGCCGGATGCGAGTGCGGCCGCTGGCAAGGCGGATGTTACGCCAGCGGCAAATGCGGGCGCAGCTCAAGCGGAACGTACGGTTGAGTCACCGACAGCAAATGAAAAGTCTGATGCAGCGCAGGCGGCGGTGACGTCCGATGGAGGCGCAGCGATGCAGCAGGTGCAGCCTGCGCAGCAGATGCAGCAGGAAAGCGCGGTCGTACAGATGACGCCGCCCGAGGTTCAGGCAGCAAAGACGACGGCAGTTCCGAATGCGCCAGCACGCGTGCAGGAAATCATGCAGAAGTTCCGACTCTCGGGCAATCCGCGAAGCGGTGCCTACAGCTGGGTCTACACGTCGCCGACGTGGACGGCGGAAGCCATCAGCCGCCCGGCGGCGGGCAGCAGTTACTTCCTGCTCGCCGGCTCGGAAAACCTGCGCTTCCAGTCCTTTGACTGCGATGAAGTATGGTACTTTCATGAAGGCTGCGGCATGAGGCTGACGGTGCTCGGCGCCGACGGCACGGTGCGCACCTTCGAGCTTGGCGTGGGCGGCGCGGCTATGCCGATGGTTCTGATTCCCAAGGGACAGATCTTCGCGGCGGAGAATGTTGACTCTGCGGGCTACAGCTTCATCAGCTGCATGACGATTCCTGCCTTGGAGACGGCGGGAATCCGCGTCTGGCAGCGTGAGGAGCTTTTGGCAAGGTATCCGCAGGCGAAGGAAGCGATCGAGCGCTACACCGATGCGCCATGGGGAGCGGCTCGGACGCAGGAGACGGCACAGGCGGGAGGCGATATTCATGGCTGAAATGGTGCGCATGGAAACTTTGGAAGAGATCCGCGAAGGCTGCCATAAGAGTGTCAAGCGGTATGCCGTGCTAGGTGCGGCGAATGCGGTCAATCCGATTCCTGGACTCGACATCGGCGTTGATGCGGGACTCTGCCTGCGCATGATGGCGGATATGCGCGCACGTTTCGGATTGTCCAAGGAAGCCGAGAGCAAGCTGCGCCACTACGATGTCCTCGTACCGCTCGTCAAGAAGGTGTTTGACTTCGCGACGAAGGAGGGCGTGATGATCGTTTTGAAAAGCTTCGGCAAGCGCTACCTCGGCAAGACGACGGCGAAGTATGTGCCTTTCATCGGACAGGGAATCGCAGCGGCCGCTGGGTATGGCATGATGCGCTGGTTCGCACGCCAGTATATCGAGGACTGCTACGAGCTTGCACGCTTGGCGCGTGAGAATGCGGTCACAATCGATGCGGAGGCGAAAGTACTTCCTTAGTCTTATGGAAAAAATCTGGCAGACATGGTAGCCTTTATACTTGGATTTAAGAATCGACGGGAAGAGGAGAGACAGCGTGAACAGGGTGATCGTAAAAGTCACGGGAGAGCAGAAGGATGCGGCAGGCGATGTCAGCCGCATAGAGATGACGGCCATGGGCGAACATTACTTTCGCAACGGCAAGCACTACATCATCTATGAGGACACATCCCTTGCCGAAGGCGCGCCCGCCTCGACGATGCTTAAGGTCGCGGCAGATTCCCTGACGCTGACGCGGCGCGGCGCCGTCGAGCAGAAGCAGCGCTTCTCACCGCAGAGCGAGAGCCGCAGCCGCTACCGCACGCCCTTCGGCGATCTCGACCTCTGCGTTGCGACGCAGCGTCTCGACATCGCCTACGGTTCCGTTTCAGGTCGGATCGATGTCTCCTACGACATGCACATCAACGGCGAATGGCAGTCGGCGAACGAACTGCACATCGAGGTTGAGGCGGATGTGTCGGAACTGCAGAAGCTGAACTGAGACGCCTTTTCACGGAGAAGATTAGGAGGATTTTTTTGGACATCAAGGAACAGTTGAGCGCAGCCATTCGGCAGGCGGCGCAAAAGGCGATCGCCGACGGCGTGTTTCCGGCAGGAGAACTTGCCGACATCCTGCTCGAAGTGCCGCCGGACAAAAAGTTTGGTGATTTTGCAACGAACTTCGCCATGCAGTCGGCGCGCGTCTTTCGCATGAATCCGAAGAAGATTGCCGAGGAGCTTGTATCGCGCATCGAGGGTGACTGGCTCGATCATGCGGAGATCGCAGGGCCGGGCTTCATCAATTTCTATCTCAAGGGCAATGTGCTCTATGATCTGCTTCGTCATCTATACGAAGGGGGCGAGGCGTGTTTCAATCTGCCGCAGAAAGATACGGCGCGCATCATGGTCGAATATGTGAGCGCGAATCCGACAGGCCTGCTGCACGTCGGGCACGGACGCGGCGCAGCGGTCGGCAGCGCACTCGTCAATCTTCTGCGAGCGGCCGGCTATCCCGTTCACAGCGAATACTACATCAATGACGCGGGCAATCAGATCGACAACCTCGCGGCATCGGTCAACGCGCGCTACTTGGAACTGCTGGGCAAGGAGACGGTCTTTCCCGAAAACGGCTACCACGGCGCAGATATCGTTGACACGGCGAAGCGCATCGTGGAAGCGGATGGCGAGAAGTATCTCTCGCTGAGCGAGGAACAGCGCCTCGCCGCCTTCAAGGAATTCGCTTTGAAGGAAAAGCTTGCACAGCTGAAGGAGGATCTCGCCGCGTTCAACGTGACGTTCGACGAATGGTTCAGCGAGCGCACGCTCCATCCCGAGGCCGTGCGCGACGCTTGTCAGACGCTCAAGGAGAAGGGAAAGGTCTACGACAAGGACGGTGCCCTGTGGCTGCGCTCGACGGATTACGGTGACGACAAGGATCGCGTCGTCATACGTGACAACGGCGTGCCGACATACCTTGCAGCGGATATCGCCTACCATCGGAACAAGTTGGAGCGCGGCTTCGGCCATCTCATCAACATCTGGGGGGCAGACCATCACGGCTATGTCTGCCGCGTCAAGGCGGCGCTCGCGGCACTTGGTTATGCACCCGAGCAGTTGGAAGTGCTCCTCCTGCAGATGGTCAGCCTGTATCGCGGCGGCGAACTCGTGAAGATGTCGAAGCGCACGGGCGAGAGCGTGACTCTCGAAGAGCTCATCGAGGAGGTCGGTACGGACGCAGCGCGCTACTTCTTCCTCATGCGCTCACTGGACAGTCAACTCGACTTCGATCTCGACCTTGCGAAGTCGCATTCCAACGAGAATCCCGTCTACTATATCCAGTATGCGCACGCACGCATTTCGAGCATCTTCCGCCAGGCGGCCGACGCTGGAATCGAGACGGGCGACGCACCCGAGTTTTCGCGGCTCGTCGATGAGACGGAAATCGCCTTGATCAAGAAGATCGAGGAATATGCGGAAGAGATCGAGCGTGCAGCGAGAGAACGTGCGCCGCACCGCATCGCGCGTTTCGCTTACGATACGGCGGGGCTGTTCCACAGCTTTTACAACAAGTGCCGCATCGTAGGCGTGGAGCCTGCGCTCTCGGGCGCACGCTTGGCGCTTGTGGCGGTCGCGAGGAATGTTCTGCGCCATGCTCTGGGGATTCTCGGCATTTCCGCGCCGGAGAAGATGTGACAGGAAGCAGGAGGTCATGATTTTGGAAAATACGGATTACGCGAAGCGCTCGGAGACGGATGTGGCGCATGACATTTTGAGTGAAAAGAACGAAGCGATGTACTACAAGGATCTCGTCATGGAGGTCATCGACAAGAAGCGAAAACCTGTGCAGTCGCTTTCTCATGCGATTTCGGAGGTCTACACGCTGATCAACATGGACAGTCGTTTTCACTATGAGGGAGAGGGGAAATGGGGACTGACGGAGTGGAATCCGCCTGAGGTGAAGCGCACGCATGCCTCGCGCGCGGGCGCTTCTTCCAGTCCCAAGACGTCGCGCCGCCGCGAAAAGCTCTTGGAGGGCATACAGGAGGAATAAGGCTTTTGTGGATGCAGCTTGGCAGAGCATTTGGCCGAGACTGCAGGTGAAGTCGATCTTTTTCGCAGGATATGCCGGAAACAGGGCAGGAGGAAAAAATGGCAAAGTATATTTTCGTTACGGGCGGCGTCGTTTCGTCCCTCGGCAAGGGCATCACGGCTGCTTCCTTGGGGCGGCTCTTGAAGAATCGCGGCATCAAGGTCACGATCCAGAAGTTCGATCCATATATCAACATCGACCCCGGCACGATGAGCCCGTACCAGCACGGCGAGGTGTTCGTTACGGACGATGGCGCGGAGACGGATCTCGATCTCGGACACTATGAGCGCTTCATCGATATCAACCTCACGAAAAACTCCAATATCACGGCGGGCAAGGTTTACAACAACGTGCTGACGAAGGAGCGGCGTGGCGACTATCTGGGCAAGACGGTGCAGGTCATCCCGCACATCACGAATGAGATCAAGCAGCGCGTCTATGATGTTGCGGCCGCTGACGGCGCCGACGTCGTCATCACGGAAATAGGCGGCACGGTAGGCGATATCGAGAGCCTGCCGTTTCTCGAAGCGATCCGCCAAGTCAAGAAAGAGGTTGGACGCTACGATGTGCTCTACATCCATGTGACGCTCGTGCCGTACATTGCGGCGGCAGGCGAACTGAAGACGAAGCCGACGCAGCATAGCGTCAAGGAACTTCGCGGCATCGGCATTCAGCCCGACATCCTTGTCTGCCGCGCGGAAAAAGAGATTTCGAGCGATATGAAGGAAAAGCTTGCTCTCTTCTGCGATGTGGACAAGAGCGCCGTCATTGAAAACCTCACGGCGCCGACGATTTACGAGGTTCCTCTGATGATGGCGAAGGAAGGCCTCGACAAGATTGTGCTCGAAAAGCTCCACATGGATTACAGCCCTGCGAACATGGAAGAGTGGGAGAAGATGGTCTTCAAGATCAAGCATCCCGCGAAGAAGGTCAAGGTCGCCGTCGTCGGCAAGTATGTGGATCTGCCCGACGCCTACATGTCGGTGACGGAGGCGCTGCACCATGCGGGCATCGCGAACGATACGGATGTCAAGATCGCATGGGTCAATTCGGAGGCAATTGAGGCGGCGGACGTCGAGCTCAGCGAGGTCTTTGCAGGATGCAAGGGAATACTCGTTCCGGGCGGCTTCGGCGACCGCGGCGTCGAGGGTAAGATTCGCGCCGTGCAGTACGCGCGTGAGAACGCGATTCCGTTCCTCGGCCTGTGCCTCGGCATGCAGTGCGCCGTCATCGAGTTTGCGCGTCACGTCTGCGGCATGACAGACGCTCATTCGACGGAATTCAATCACGAGACGAAGCATCCCGTCATCGACCTCATGCTCTCGCAGAAGGACGTCGAGGACAAGGGGGGGACAATGCGCTTGGGGGCTTACCCGTGCAAGCTTCGGGAAGGCTCGAAGAGCCTTGCCGCTTACGCGGAGGAAGAAATCAGCGAGCGCCATCGCCACCGCTACGAGTTCAACAACGATTTTCGTGCCGAGCTTGAGCGTGCGGGGCTTGCCGTTGCAGGAACGCTGCCCGATGACAGCCTCGTCGAGATCGTCGAGGTCAAGAACCATCCGTGGTTCGTCGGCTCGCAGTTCCACCCTGAGCTGAAGTCGCGCCCGAATCATCCGCATCCGCTGTTTCGTGATTTCGTGAAGGCGGCTCTTGAAGTGAAATGAGGATCTTTCTGACATTGCTTTTGGCGGCGCTTTTCTGCAGCGCCGCCCTTTTTTCAGAAAATGCTGCTTCCGCTTCGGCGCAAGGGGAGAACGCCCGGACGGCATCAGGGCGAAGGCCGGAGAGCGGCGTCGTCGAGGGCTTTTACGGCAGACCGTGGACGGAGGCCGAGCGGCGCATGATGCTGCACTTCTTGGGCGAGCACGGCATGAATCTCTACGTCTACGCGCCGAAGGACGATCCGTACCATCGTGAGAAGTGGCGTGAGCCGTATCCGCCGCAGGAGATGCTCGCGCTGAAGCGCCTTGCCGCCGAGGCGCGGACTTCGGGCGTGGAGTTGGTCTTCGCTGTATCGCCGGGACTTGACCAGCGCTTTTCGGGTTGGGCGGGCGAGGCGGATGAAAAGACTATGCTGCGAAAGCTGGAATCTGTTCATGAGATGGGCGTAGAGCGCTTCGCCATATTCTTCGACGATATTGAGCACAAGGACGGCAGGGCGCAGGCACTTTTCGTGAATCGCCTGAATGAGGAGCTTTTAGCACGTCACCTCACGGAAAAGCCACTGTTTGTCGTGCCGACGGAATATTTTCTGCAAGATATGGAGACTGCTGGCGTGGCGAAGCCCTACACGCGTGAATTTGCCGCACAGCTAGATGACGATATCGTCGTTCTGTTCACAGGAGAAGGCGTCGTGCCCGAAGGCATAAGCGCCGAAGATATGACGGAGGCTGAGCGCCTTTATGGGCGGACGCTCGGCATCTGGTGGAACTATCCAGTGACGGATTACTTGCCGGGCAAACTCGCGCTTGGCCCCATACAGGGATTGGATGAAACTGTGGCGGAGCGTGCGCCCGTCTTCTTGATGAATCCGATGGAAAAACCCTATCTTTCGCGCATCGCCTTGGCTACGGGCGCAGAGTGGCTCTCTTCGCCCGCCTCGTATGATGCGGAAAGAGCTTGGTATACCGCCATCCGTGAGCAATACGGCGGCTTGGCGGGAGCGATGGAACTTTTCGCGCTTCATTCGCGCCGCATGGAAAAGGATTGGGCACATACGGGCGCACTCGATGCGCCTTTGCTGAAAGAGCAGATGGAAGCTTTCTGGCAAAAGGTGGAGCGTGGGGAAAGGGTCGACAAGGAAGCGGAAGCTCTCGCAAAGGAATTTCGTCGCCTGAAGCGTGCTGCCAAGCAGTTGAAGGAGAAGCTTCCACCGGAAACTCTTGCCGAATGCCTGCCGCAGCTCCAGCTCTTCGCTCAATATGCGGAGTCGGCGGAAACGTCCCTCGCGATGGTGAAAGCGCGGCGCGAAGGAAGCTTTGCGCACGAGACGGCGCTTTATCAAAAAATCAAGGATGTTCCAACAGAGCAGCAAAAAAAGGAAGAACCGCGTCTCTCCGAGCAGGTGCTCGCAGATTTTATCGCGAGGGCGAAGGCGTGGCATGAAATGCAAGAGGTTGGCGGAGGACGGAGGGGAAATTAGCCGATCGGTCTGCGCCTTGACCTCTTGGGAAGTTATGCTAGAATATATCAAAGATGTATGGATGTGCATTTTTCGTAGAGGAGGAGTTCTTTATGTCGTTTCTTGATTTGGCGAAAAAGCGCTATTCTTGCCGCAAGCTTTCGGCGCAGCCCGTGGAGGAGGAGAAGCTGCAAAAGATTTTGGAGGCGGGGAATCTAGCGCCGACCGCCCACAACAATCAGCCGCTTCATATCTGGCTTCTTGAGAGCGCTGAGGCGATGGAGAAGGTTTCACAGACGACATCCTTCATCTTCGGCGCACCCGTCGCCTTTGTTGTGGGCAGCAAGGCGGATGATGCTTGGGTACGTCCCTTTGACAAGAAAAACTTCGCCGATGTCGATGCGAGCATTGCGGCGACACATATGATGCTGGCGATTGAAGACTTGGGACTTGGGACGACGTGGGTAGCGCATTTCGATGCGCCGAAGCTCAAGGAGTTTTTCCCGAGATGGCGGATTATGAGCTTGTGGCGATCTTCCCTGTCGGCTATCCTGCCGAGGATGCTGCGCCCTCGCCGCGTCATGCCGAGCGTGTGGGTGTAGAGAAGCTTGCCGATCGGCTTTGAGGGATCGCTTTTGCCCCGCTGCACATATGGTGCGGCGGGGTTTTGCTCATGAGGAGAGAGACGGATTTTGATAGATACGAGGAGGACTTATGACATACGTTGAGCGATTGCAGGATATTGTGCGTACGCTGCGCTCCGAACATGGCTGCCCATGGGATCGGAAGCAGACGCATGAGAGCATCAAGCCAGGCTGCATAGAGGAGGCGGTCGAGGTGCTCTGCGGCATCAACATCTTAAGGGAGACGGGGAAGGCGGACAACCTGCGTGAGGAGCTTGGAGATCTTCTGCTGCAAGTGATCTTTCATGCGCAGCTTGCCGAAGAAGAGGGACTGTTCACGTTGGAGGATGTGGCAAAGGCTGCTGCAGAGAAGATGGTGCGCCGCCATCCGCACGTGTTCGGCAAGCCGGTCAAGGATGCGTCAGGCAAGCCGCTGACGGAATGGAAGGAAATCAAGGCATGGGAGAAGTCCGGTCGAGAGTGGGAAGAGGATTACCTGCCCGGCGCCTTTGCGGAGGCCGTGCAGCTTTTGCAGAAAGCGAAGGAGCGCAAGAAATTGCAGTAGGGTGCAGGTGTGTGAAGATGGGCGGCTGAACTTTATCCGTACCTCCCATAGGGAAGCCGTTGTTGACAATATGACAGCTTCGCTATATAATGTCAGATAATATACTAAACATATATGAATTAGAGAGGCAAAACATTATGTCAGCTATCGAAAATATCGAAGCATATATCGAGGAAGAATTTCAGTGGTTTCATCGCCATCCGGAGCTTTCCTATGAAGAAGTGGAAACGACGAAGCGCATTCGCGCCTCCTTGGAACGTGCGGGCATCCGCATTCTCAAATTGCCGCTTTCGACAGGAATTGTTGCGGAAGTGGGCGAGGGTGAGCCTGTCGTTGCCTTGCGTGCCGATATCGACGCCCTGCCCATCGAAGAGCAGACGGATTTGCCGTACCGCTCGGAGAATGAGGGATGCATGCACGCCTGCGGGCATGATTTTCATACAGCATCCGTTCTCGGTGCGGCGCTTCTGCTCAAAAAGCGCGAGATGGAGCTGAAAGGGCGCGTGCGCCTGTTCTTCCAGCCAGCAGAGGAGGCGCCGGGCGGGGCTAAGGTACTCATGGAGGCAGGAGCCCTGCGCGATGTACAGGCAATTTTCGGACTCCACGCGTCGCCCCTTTTGACGGTTGGCACGGTCGGCATATCGGAAGGTGCTGTCACGGCGGCAGTCGACCGCTTCGTATTTCGCTTCATCGGCAAGGGGACGCATGCCGCGCATCCGCAGCGCGGCATCGATCCGATTCCTTTGGCGGCGGGATTCATCCAAGCGGTGCAGACCGTCGTCGCGCGCAACCTTCATCCGTTTTCGGCAGGGCTTGTGAGCGTCACGCATGTCGCTGCGGGCAATACGTGGAACGTCATCCCTGAAGAAGCGCTCGTCGAAGGAACGACGCGCAGCATGGATGGAGAAGAACGCGCCTTGATTCGTAAGCGCGTCTGCGCTTTGGCTGAAGGTCTGGCACAGGCGCATGGTGCTGAGGTAGTGACGGATTGGTACGAAGGGCCGCCGGCGACGGCGAACGATGCCTTCTGGACATCGTTTTCCAAGCGGGTGGCAGAGGCGTGCGATTTGCAGATTGTGCCTGCTCCGAAATCTTTGGGCGGCGAGGATTTTGCCTTCTATCAGGAAAATGTGCCTGGCTGTTTCGTGCTGGTTGGAACGGGATTGTCCGCTGCCATCCACAATCCGAGCTTTCGCGTAGATCCCGCTGCGCTCGCGCCGACGGCGCATTATCTAGCGGAACTTGTGCAAGGGGCGCTTATTCAGAGCGCTCCCTGAGCAGGGCAATCTCTCTTGCATATCCTGCATCGTCGTTCGGTGTTTCCAAGATGAAAGGCAGATGGCGAATCTTCGGGTGACGGATGACGCGCGTCAGGGCTTCGAGCCCGATTTCTCCCTCGCCGATGCGTGCATGGCGATCCTTGCGGGCAGCACGGACGTTTAGGCTGTCGTTGAGATGGACGGCATGGAGGCGGGAGAGGCCGATTGCACGGTCGAATTCTTCAAGTACGCCGTCGAGATCGTTTGCGATGTCATATCCTGCATCCCAAACGTGACAGGTATCGAGACAGACGCCGAGCCGTTCCTTGCAGTTTACGCGCTCGATGATGGCGGCGATTTCCTCGAAGCTGCGCCCGACCTCCGTTCCCTTGCCCGCCATGGTTTCCAAGAGCACGATCGTCTTCTGCGCTGGATCGAGAACGTCGTTCAAAAGGTCTGCGATAAGTTCGATGCCTTTTTCTGCGCCCTGCTGTACATGACTGCCGGGGTGGAAGTTGTAGAGCGTGTTCGGGATATGCTCGAGACGTGCGAGGTCATCTACCATCGCCTCGCGTGCGAAGGCGCGTAGAGTATCCTTGGCGGCGCAGGCGTTCATTGTATAGGGTGCATGGGCGACGAGCGTGCCGATGCCGTGCTCTTCGCGATATTTGCAGAAGGCGCGTACGTCGTCCATGTCGAGCGGTTTCGCCCTGCCGCCGCGCGGGTTGCGTGTGAAGAAGGCGAAGACGTCGGCATCGAGGTTCACTGCGGCCTTTCCCATGGCGAGATAGCCGCCGGCAGACGAAAGGTGACAGCCGATGTGAAGCGTATGGTTTGTCTTTTGCATGGTATGGACTCCGTTTCACTGAGGTGGGACGCTCATGTGTGGGCGGCACGCTTGCGATTTTTCTTCTTCGGCGGTTCTGCCGTACGCGTTTTGAAGCCGAGCCAGAGGAAGAACGCGAGTGCGATGGCAAAGGCGACGAGACTCGTCATCTGTGCGGATTTGAACAGTCCAAGGACGAGTTCGTTGTAGTCGCCGCGCAGGTATTCAAGGAAGAAGCGTGCGGCGGAGTAGAGCATGACGTAGAGGGCGAACGCCTGTCCCTTCGCATGATTCGTCGCGCGAAAGATGAGGAGAAGCGCGAAGATGAAGATGTCAAGCTGGCATTCCCAGATTTCCGCTGGCCACAGGGGCTGGTTGCCGTAGGTGTGGAAGGCGAGCGTCGTCTCGGGATAGAGGATGCCGAAAGAGGAGCCGGTCGGTGCGCCGAAGGCGTCACCGTTCAGAAGATTGGCCGAGCGGCCAATCGCTTGTCCGAGGATGATGGCGGGCGCTACGATGTCGGCGAGCGCCCACGTGTCGATGCCGTGACGGCGTGTGTAGAGGATGCCAACGACGGCGCCAAGCA
>ERZ772948.394-NODE-394-length-28351-cov-10.536154_pt1 | contig 28351 bp, 24 predicted proteins | sample MGYA00511945_ERZ772948 | MGnify/ENA primary metagenome ERZ772948 (study PRJEB29015, sample SAMEA2737927) | human oral metagenome | biome: human oral; feature: human-associated habitat; material: dental | place: China | collected 2141 ... | reverse complement strand
CTTCGGTTCTTCCGTTAAAGCAATACGAAAAGCGTCCACGCATTTAACGGAAGAAGCCAGAAAAGTTCCTCTCTCAATATCCCTTTCCTTTTAGTTCAGTAGCCACGCAATTCCCAAACCAATGTTACTATATCGTGAGATCTCGTTGAAAGATATGTCGTAGTAAGTGTTTAAGTGCAGTCGTGGTGAAACCTTATAATCCACTCCGATTTCACTCATAAAGTTGAAGTGGCTGTCATGTCCCGGTTTAGCCCAGTCATCCTGTCTCTTTGAGTTGTAACGATTATAGCTTTCTACGAAGAAACTCCACTTGTCGGTAGGCTGATAAGTGAGGTTAGCACCGAAGAAAAGGTCAGGACTCTCTGTATCTCCATCCCATTCACCTCCCAAGTCATAACCCAATGTAAGCTTACTACTCAGTTCGTTTTCGAATAAGAGGTGAGCTTGAATACCTACATGTTTGGGAAGATAGTGTGCATTACTACCACCAGGAATGAGTATTGTACCCATAAAGGAAACCTTTGGAAGCACCTTTCCGCCCTCATAAACCTTGATTTTCGTACCAATAGCGGCATTAGCAATGCCTCCAAAATTCCCTTCAGGCGTACGAGTTATACATTCGTCTATTTGTAATCTTACCTCTGCTTGTGGGGTTAGTCCAAGACGAAACATAGATGTGTTGATAGTGAAAGTACGTGCGTGTTCACCGTTTCTTCTGTCCCATTCAAGTCCGATACCAGTTTCCCAATCAATCTTTCCTGGTTTCATGATGCCGACACCAGTCGTAGCACCAGGCGCATCTGGCGAATAATCTTCAGTGTCTTGTGCCATTGAATATACGGAGATGAAGGTAAGGAGAGATAGGCATAAAGTTCTCCTTAAACCACTTTTAAGATAGGCTATCATAGTCTTCTTTCTTGTTGATAATATTTTAGCTTGTTTTATTGAGGATTACAGTCCCTTATCCGTAATATCATCTTTTTACGCTCATCTCCAAATAGGGGAATGTTATATCAGCTACAAAGATACGCATTAATCGTTTGAAAATGCGTATTGAATGGTTAAAGTCTTCCTTATCTGCGAAAACTAATGTCGTTTTTCTATCTTCTTTACGACTAATAGCTATCTATTTCTCCCTATTTTTATTGTCGTGCTGATACTCCGCACATGATGTGCTAACGCTCCGCACATATTGTGCTAACGCTTCGCACGTGTGGTGCGGGGGCTTCGCACCCTATAAAGAGAGGCTCATGTCGATGGATGAAATCCAATTTGTAAAAAGCAGTTGATGCTTCATCGTTATACAGGTTTGCATTCTTTGTTTATAAAGATAATATGTACCTTTGCATGTTCAGAGATAATAACAAACAAATGAAGCTAAATAATAAGATAGAAGAAGGAAACGAAGAACGTACAGCCTTGGGCATTCTGCTCACGATAAGTTTTTGTCATCTGTTAGATGACACAATGCATTCGATGCTTCCAGCAATTTATCCGATGTTGAAAGATGAGTTTGGATTATCCTTCTTTCAAGTCGGAATCATAACATTGGTGCTACAGCTAACCTCTTCGATCATCCAACCCTTCGTAGGACTCTATGCTGATAAGCATTATGGTTGGTGGCAGTTGCCTGTGAGTATGGTGTTCACGCTCATCGGTATCTTTATGCTGTCGTATGCCGATAGTTTCCTTGTAATCTTATTATCTGTATCGTTATTCGGCTTAGGCTCTTCTATTTTCCATCCGCAAGGTTCGCAGGTGGCACAGCAAGCCTCTGGTGGTCGCAATGGTTTAGCACAGAGTATTTTCCAGGTAGGAGGCAATGGCGGCTTTGCTGCAGGGCCATTGTTTGCAGCCCTGATAGTGATACCAGTCGGCTTGAGTGGTGTACGTTGGTTTGCGTTTATAGCCCTTCTTTTAGCCGTTATACTGATTTATATAGGAAAATGGCATGTAAAACAATTAAAGGTCGTTCGTAAACGAAGTAGGGCAAGGTGGACAACAGCAAAGGTATATACACGTAATCAGATTTATGGATTTGTGTTTATCCTCTTCGTGTTGATGTTCTCCAAGAACTTTTATACAGAGAGTATGGTCAGCTATTTCACCTTCTTTTTGATAGAGAAGTTCGGGGTATCTATTCAAACTTCCCAACTCTGCCTGTTTGTTTTCTTAGCAGCAGAAGTCGTCGGAACCCTTCTTGGAGGCTGGATAGGCGACCGCTATGGGCGTAAATACGTGATATGGTTCTCTATCTTTGGGGCAGCGCCATTTACAATCATGCTCCCTTATGTGGGTAGTCTTGCTGGAACAATTATCTTATCAGCCATCATCGGACTCATTATAGCATCAGCCTTTTCAGCAATATTGGTTTATGCAACCGACCTCATGCCCAATCATATCGGCACGATAGCCGGTATCTTCTATGGACTTTCATTTGGTCTTGGTGGTCTTGGAAGTACCTTCTTTGGTTGGTTAGCCGACCAGACGAGTATTCTCTTCGTCTTTAAGGTAAGCACATTACTCCCATTATTAGGTATTATAGCCGTCTATTTACCAAAGATGAAGCGTGAGTAAGCTGCATGGTTGATTATAGTCTTATCATTAATAAAGTTATTTTATGCGTAATGGAGGGCTATGTTAGGCAATGAAAAATGGTAAAGAGTAGTTAGGAAAGACTATCGTTAGAGAGTCATATTTTAGCTAAAGAAATCCGTGTTCTTTGCTTTTTGCTATCGGTTAATAGGTGAAATTCATTTTAATTCCTTATCTTTGCAAGTAGAATTCCTTTTCCTTAGAAAGGGAAACAATCATATTACTATTTTATAATCGACTTGTCTTATGCGGAAGTATGTGGCAGGTCGGATACCAAATATTAAAAACCTACATGAATAAAAAGAAACTTTTAGTGACCTTCGTATTGGGTATGTGCGCCCTTACGGCGGCTCATGCACAGGATAATGACTTCGATTTAGGCAGTCAGCGTTCGGAAGTGCAGTTAGTTAATCCTGTTCCTGGTAAGAAGATTGACCATCAGGGACTCGTTATTAATCCTACACCACGTTACGTGAAACTGACAGGTGAGGGAACAGTAGACATCAGTGGCGGTATTAAACTTGACCAACCGCAGCCTGCTCGTAAGCAGAGTTGGGACTATTGGACTGACCTTAACTTCCTTTCTCGTGCTGATAAGGGCTTCCCAATGAAGATACAATTTGTGAAGATACCTGTGCTTTTGAAAGATGGAGAGCAGAGTGGGGCCGATGTAGACGGTGCTTACACACTAAGAATCACCAAGAAAGGAATCACACTTCTGGCTGATTATGACTTAGGAGTATTCTATGGTATACAGACTTTGCGCCAAATTATGGAGAACCCATCCGTAGAAGGCGGTAAGAAACTACCTTGTTTGGAAATCAATGATGCACCAGTATTTGCCTATCGTGGTGTTGTGGAGGGTTTCTATGGTACACCATGGTCACACGCTGTACGCCTGTCATTGATTGACTTCTACGGTAAGTACAAGATGAATACTTATATCTATGGACCAAAGGATGACCCTTATCACAGTTCTCCTAACTGGCGTCTGCCTTATCCAGAGAATGAAATGAAGGACATTAAAGAACTTGTTGCAGCCTGCAAGAAGAATCGTGTAGACTTCGTTTGGGCTATTCATCCGGGCAAGGATATCAAGTGGAACGAGGAAGACTATCAGAACCTTATGCACAAACTTGACCTCATGTATCAAGCTGGTGTGAAGTCATTTGCTATCTTCTTTGATGATATTTCAGGCGAGGGAACCAACCCTAACCGACAAGTAGAGTTATTGAATCGTTTGACAAAGGAGTTTGTAAAGGCGAAGGGCGACGTTGCTCCGCTGATTATTTGCCCTACAGACTATTCTAAGTTGTGGGCAAAGGCAGATGAGAATGGACCTTTGAGCATCTATGGTAAGACCCTCGACCCATCTGTACGTGTGTTCTGGACAGGCGATGTTGTTTGTAGTGATGTGACAAAGAGTACACTCGATTGGGTGGATAGTCGCATCAAGCGTCCTGCTTTCTTCTGGTGGAACTATGCCGTAACAGACTATGTTCGCAACCTTGTATTGCAGGGTCCTGTTTATGGCTTGGATACATCACTCACCGAGAAGGATATGTGTGGACTCGTCAGCAACCCTATGGAGCATGGAGAAGCTTCAAAACTCTCTCTATATAGTGTAGCTGATTACACATGGAATCCAGCTGATTATAACCCAATTGATAGTTGGGAGCGTGGTTTAGAGGTGATGATGCCACGTGCAAAGGAGGCTTACCGCACCTTCGCTATCCATTCTGCCGATACGGAGACAGGCTATCGTCGTGACGAATCTTGGGAAACAGAGACCTTCCGTTTAGCTGATTACACCAAGGAAAAGCGTGATAAACTCTATCAGGAGTTCGAACGTGTGGCTAAAGCACCTGCTGAGATTGAGGCTGGTTGCACTGATAATCTCTTGATAAAGGAGCTAAAACCATGGCTGACTGAGTTTGCTAAGTTAGGCGAACGCGGTAAGAATGCTATCGAATTGATGGACCTCTATCGTAGTGGTGACAACTTGAAGTTCTGGAGTAAGTATGTTAAGAGCCGTATGTCTGCAGAAGATAAGAAAGCTTACGAGGCTCATAAGTCGGGTACTATGAAGTTGCAGCCATTCTATGACTTCGCTATGGACGACCTCGGTGATGCCTTCTATGAGAAGCTTTCAGGTGAAAAGGCATTCACACTACGTGGTATCGGATCTTATAAGAATCTTAAAACTACCCAAGCTGGTTTGATGTTTGATGGCGACAGCATAACACATTACACCTCTGGTGAGGCACAGAAGGCTGGTGACTGGATGGGTGTGGCCCTCCCTGAATCAATGTCTGTACGTGAGGTGCATATTCTTCAGGGTCGTAACTCTACTGATGATTGCGACTTCTATGACCATGCAGCACTTGAGTATTCTGTTGACGGCAAGACATGGAATACCCTGTTGGGCGATATGAAGAACCAGTATGACATCCTTTGGCAGGGCGATCCGGTGCAAGCACGTTATATTCGCTTGCGTCGTCTTGACTCAGACCGTAAGAACTGGGCTGCTATTCGTTCGTTCATAGTGGTACCTGCTGGTGCAGCTTCGCTTGAGTTTGAGAATTCTAAGGCTGGAGCAAGCGATGTTCTTCTTGCGTTCGATCATCAGCCTGGTACATCTTTCAAGAATACAGGTGCTGTTTCGTTCGAGGTCCCAAGTGGTATGACTTCTTACACCTTTATGCTTTCATTGCCAGAGGGCGGCTCTGTTCGTGTTTGTCAGTACGACAAGCGTAACAAATTGAAGGCTGAATTCACTTCTAATGAGCCTTTCTTCACTGTTGATGTGGCAAAGAAAGTAACGCGTATGGAGTTGATTGGTAAGGCAGAAGTGTTCGAGATTATTCCAAAGAAGTAAGGTGTTGGGGAATTAGATTACTGTATTAAGTAATACAAGTATTAAAATAACGAGAGGGTATAAAAGTGGAATTACTTTTTATATCCTCTCGTTTTACGTTATGACTTTTGGTATTTGGTTGGCGATATAATATTGATTACCGATATTGTTAATAGTGCACCACCTTCTATAACCGTAGTAGTGTCTTTACTGTACAAGCCTATTATTATGGCGAGTGCAGATATCACGATATCAAAGATGTTTTGTGTTCTATTACCAGTAAATGCTTTTAAAATGTCCTGTGTCTTACTTTTCAAACATCCCCAGATACAGAAAACAATCAATATAAGGGTAAAAGCAGATAGTATGTAAACAAGGCTGTCTTGTTGGATATGAGTTATTACCAAGCATAATATAATAACCATTCTCATAGCCCAAGGTAAGAAATAGATAGGTTTACTCATACTTTGAATCTTGTGTTTTATAATTAAAAAGTTATTTGTTCCTTGCAAAGATAGTTGTTTTCTTTTAAAAAGAAAGTAAATGTGGGTGATAAAAATAGAAAAAACATTGTAAGATGATGATTATAGTAATTCTTATAGCTTTTAAAACATTCACTTCTTTGCTTATTTCCAAGTCAAGAACGAAAAAGCATTAACGGACAATATGAGATTAAAAGTTGCTTGTTGAAAGACAACAAATAAATAACAATAGGGACAGACGATGGTGTCTGTCCCTGTTGTTTGTGCTATGGTTGAGTGAATGATAAACAGAGAAATGAGGTGGTTAAGCCCGAATTTATTTCTTTACGTTAAAGGTTAATACTGAACCTTTCTTCAAGGTAACCCTGAGATTGGAATTGTCACTGAACAAAGGAATGTCTTTGGTGCAAGTTAACGTTAGGATTTCTCCGGTCTTAGTCTTCTTATATTGATGCCTTAAGTTTTTGATATGTGAATCACAGGCACCATCATAATCGTTTATATGATAATCTTCTTTATTGATAGTCAGATATAATACGTCAGCATAAGCATAGGTACTGTATTGTACGCTTACGTCGTTAAAATGAGCATTGTAAACCTTGTAGGATTTGTCGCACACATCATCTTCGTCAGGTTTAATAGTGAAGTATGCTTCTGAGGCTTTACCCTTGACGACTATTGTCTTACCCACAACGATATGGAGATTGGCATAAGCATCCATAGGTAGACGCTTTTTGGACCCACATTTGTTAAACATTGAATTCAAAAAAGCTGGTCTGCTCATGTAATCCAGATTGTTATCTTGTGCGTTGGTAGCTATGCAGGACAATGTAAGTAATAAGCTTAAAATAATCTTTTTCATTGCTCAATTCTTTAATATTGAAACATTCATTCATTAGAATTCTGTGAATGTTTGAATTCAATAAATGTTTTTCGTTGTTTTTGTTTGCGAATAGTAGCTGTTTTGTTACAGTTTTTGTAAAGTAGCATTGATATTGATGCAAATGTAGATAATAGTTTTTAAATGAACAAACGTTGGATAGATTTTAGATAGGTTGACTTCGTTTTCGGTACTTTCTAACAACAAGTTGCCTCCACTTCTGTAACATTCTGCAAGATATTTAGCCCTCCGCACCATTGGTGCTAACGCTCCGCACTATTGGTGCTTACCAATCGCACGACATGTGCTGGGCAACAACACATCGGCTAAGGACGGGAAGAAAGGGACTTAATAACACATAGTAATATGCTAATAGTTCACTAATATGAGAATGGTTTACCAAGCTGTATTCATCTTTTTTGCCACTTCACGGATGACTTAAAATTATGATACAACTCCGAAAGTTTTTGTTTAAATTTCGAGGTTTGTGCGTTTTCTAAAACTATCCTCATTTGTTAGGATAGGCAAAGCCTCCTTATTTTAAGTCTAAATACTATACATTTTGTTTAAAATACTTTGATAAATCATTAAAATATAGTATTTTTGCAGTGCATTATATGTGCGTTTATACCAACTTCTTGGTATCTAATTTAAGAAAACATGATTTTGGAGAGGAGGCTGTATCCAGTCTTTTCGCTATATTGACCTATTGAGTAATAATTCTAACAGTTTAAATATTTAAAAACAAAACATTTATGTGGTTATTTAATTCATCTATTGGTAGAAAGGTGATTATGTCTGTTACTGGCATGGCCCTGATCCTATTCATGACGTTCCACTGCTGTATGAATCTTGTTGCGCTCTTCTCAGGAGAGGCTTACAACATGATTTGTGAGCTGTTGGGTGCCAACTGGTATGCAGTAGTAGCTACTGCCGGTCTTGGCGCATTGGCAGTTTGTCACATCGTTTATGCGTTTATTCTTACAGCGCAGAACCGCCGTGCACGTGGTGACAACCGTTATGCTGTTACAGAGAAGCCTGCAACGGTAGAGTGGGCAAGCCAGAACATGCTTGTTCTTGGTATTATCGTGCTGCTCGGTCTTGGACTTCACTTCTTCAACTTCTGGTACAACATGATGTTTGCAGAGCTTATTCATACCAAATTTATGTATGAACCATCTAATGGTTTTGCTTACATCAAGTACACATTCGCTAATCCTGTTTATGTAGTGCTCTACGTTATTTGGATTGCTGCATTGTGGTTCCACCTCTCTCACGGTTTCTGGAGTGCTATGCAGACAGTTGGTATCAACGGTAAGGTATGGTTCAACCGTTGGAAGACTATCGGTAACATCTATGTTACGCTGTTGATGCTTGGCTTCCTTGTTGTAGTTCTTGCATTTGCTTTCCATTGTGCACCAAGCCTTTGCTGTGCTGCATAATTAAGTATCTAAGTTGAAAATTTAATTCAAAAACAATCATGACTAAGACATTAAATTCCAGAATACCAGAAGGACCAGTAGCTGAGAAATGGACCAACTATAAGGCTCATCAGCGTTTGGTTAACCCAAAGAATAAACTGAAACTGGATGTTATCGTTGTCGGAACAGGTCTGGCTGGTGCCAGTGCTGCCGCTTCTCTCGGTGAGATGGGCTTCAACGTATATAACTTCTGCATCCAAGATTCACCACGTCGTGCGCACTCTATTGCTGCACAGGGTGGTATCAATGCTGCAAAGAACTATCAGAATGATGGTGACTCAGTTTACCGTCTGTTCTACGATACCGTAAAGGGTGGTGACTATCGTGCTCGTGAGGCTAACGTTTATCGTTTGGCTGAGGTGTCAAACGACATCATCGACCAGTGCGTTGCACAGGGTGTTCCATTCGCACGTGAGTATGGTGGTATGCTTGCTAACCGTTCTTTCGGTGGTGCACAGGTAAGCCGTACTTTCTATGCAAAGGGTCAGACCGGTCAGCAGTTATTGCTTGGTGCTTACTCTTCATTGAGTGCACAGGTTGCTACAGGTAAGGTAAAGCTCTATACTCGTTATGAGATGGAGGACGTAGTTATCGTTGACGGTCACGCTCGTGGTATCATTGCTAAGAACCTTGTGACTGGTAAACTGGAGCGTTTCACAGCTAATGCTGTTGTTATCGCTACTGGTGGTTATGGTAACGCATACTTCCTTTCAACCAACGCTATGGGTTGTAACTGTACAGCAGCTATCCAGTGCTACCGTAAGGGTGCTTATATGGCTAACCCATCTTACGTTCAGATTCATCCAACTTGTATCCCTGTACACGGTGACAAGCAGTCTAAGCTGACGCTTATGTCAGAGTCTCTGCGTAATGATGGCCGTATCTGGGTTCCTAAGAAGCTCGAAGATGCTAAGGCATTGCAGGCAGGAACAAAGAAGGGATCTGATATTCCAGAGGAAGATCGTGACTATTACTTGGAGCGTCGATACCCGGCATTCGGTAACCTCGTACCTCGTGACGTTGCTTCACGTGCTGCTAAGGAGCGTTGCGACCATGGCTTTGGTGTTAACAACACTGGTCTTGCTGTGTTCCTCGACTTCTCTGAGTCTATCAACCGCCTCGGTATCGATACAATTCTGCAGCGTTATGGCAACCTCTTCGATATGTATGAGGAGATTACAGACGTTAACCCAGGCGAGCTTGCTAATGAGATTAACGGCGTGAAGTACTACAATCCAATGATGATCTTCCCTGCTATCCACTACACAATGGGTGGTATCTGGGTTGACTATGAGCTGATGACAACCGTTCCTGGTCTATTCGCAATTGGTGAGTGTAACTTCTCTGACCACGGTGCTAACCGTCTTGGTGCTTCTGCTTTGATGCAGGGTCTTGCTGATGGTTACTTCGTATTGCCATATACTATTCAGAACTATCTCGCTGATCAGGCACTCTGGGGTAAGGTTCCAACCGACCGTCCTGAGTTTGATGAGGCTGAGAAGGCTGTTATGGCAGAGACAGATCGTTTGATGGGTATCCAGGGTAAGCGTTCTGTTGACTCACTCCACAAAGAGCTTGGTCATATCATGTGGGAGTATGTAGGTATGGGTCGTACCAAGGAAGGTCTTGAGGAAGGTCTCAAGCAGTTGAAGGCTCTCCGCGAGGAATTCAACACTAACCTCTTCATTCCTGGTAAGAAGGAAGGCTTGAACGTCGAACTTGACAAGGCAATCCACCTCCGTGACTTCATCCTCATGGGTGAGCTCGTAGCTTATGATGCATTGCATCGTGAGGAGAGTTGTGGTGGTCACTTCCGTGAGGAGCATCAGACAGAGGAAGGTGAGGCTAAGCGTGACGACGAGAACTTCTTCTATGTTGGCTGTTGGGAGTATCAGGGTGATGACACCAAGACTCCAGAGCTTATCAAGGAACCTCTCGAGTATGAGGCAATCAAGGTACAAACACGTAATTATAAAAACTAGTTGACGAGTTGACGGGAGGACAAGTTGACAAGTTGTTAGCTTGTTCTGCCTTAAACATATTCTATTAGTATAATACAGACAATATACAAGATGTAATACAAACAAGGTCGATGAATACTCACAAGGATTTGATCGTCTGGCAGAAAGCAATGGAACTTGTCTTAGAAGTATATAAGGCTACAAAGATATATCCACGGGAGGAACTATTCGGATTAGCTTCCCAAATGCGTAGAGCCGTTGTATCAATTCCCTCGAACATAGCAGAAGGCTATGGCAGAATCCATACTCGTGAGACTGAGAGATTCCTTAGTATAGCATTAGGTTCTGCGTGTGAGTTAGAAACTCAATTGATTCTATCGAAAGACTTAGGGTATATCTCGACAGAACTTGCACAGCAACTATGCGATAAGACCCAAGGCATAATTAGGATGCTAACGTCTTTGATTAAGACTCTGAACAAATAACTTGTTTACTTCACAACTTGTTTACTTGTCAACTAAAACATAACACAATGGCAAAGAATATATCATTCACAATTAAGTATTGGAAGCAGAATGGTCCACAGGATCAGGGTCATTTCGATACACATGAGATGAAGAATATCCCAGATGACACCTCATTCCTTGAGATGCTTGACATCCTTAATGAGGAGTTGATTGCTGCTGGTGATGAACCATTCGTCTTCGACCACGACTGCCGCGAGGGTATTTGCGGTATGTGTTCACTCTATATCAACGGTACTCCACACGGTAAGACTGAACGCGGTGCAACAACCTGTCAGCTTTATATGCGCCGTTTCAACGATGGTGATGTTATCACTGTTGAGCCATGGCGTTCAGCTGGTTTCCCAGTAATCAAGGACTGTATGGTAGATCGTACAGCATTCGATAAGATTATTCAGGCTGGTGGTTACACATCAATCCGTACTGGTCAGGCACAGGATGCTAACGCTATTCTTATCTCTAAGGACAATGCTGATGAGGCAATGGACTGTGCAACATGTATCGGTTGTGGTGCTTGTGTTGCTGCATGTAAGAATGGTTCTGCAATGCTCTTTGTTTCATCTAAGGTAAGCCAGTTGGCTCTCTTGCCACAGGGTAAGCCTGAGGCTGCTAAGCGTGCTAAGGCAATGGTTGCTAAGATGGATGAGGTTGGCTTCGGTAACTGTACTAACACTCGTGCTTGCGAGGCTGTTTGTCCTAAGAACGAGAAGATTGCTAACATCGCTCGTTTGAACCGTGAGTTCATCAAGGCAAAGTTTGCTGATTAATCATAAGCAACTGGTAGTGGCCCTATAGACTACTACCAAGCTTATTCAATCATAGGAAATCCCATAGCTCTGATATATGAGTTATGGGATTTTTGTTTATATGCCCCAGTTAAGTTAGTATGCGATACTTTATGATTTGAACCTCTTTTATATCCTTTGACCTTTGAGGTTTGACCTTTAAACTTTATGATTTGACTTTCACCAACTACGAATTACGCTAATTACTCGAATCCTTATTGCAATGTAATTCGTTTAGTCATCAGTCGCTAATTGATAGTTTACGAGTTTAGAAGTTGATGAGTAGACTTGTTATTTGTAGCGATAAATAACAGCTAATTCGATAGATAATGATTTGAAAAATCGTTACATAATTTCGGGTAATTCCTCTACAAATAATGATAAAAATACGTTTTAAAAGTGAGTTTGTAATCAACAGTAAATCAATTAGTTATAAAGTGGCATGAGAAAAGGTGCTTAATTGGACTTCAAAAGGGCGTTAGTTAGGCCTCAAAAGGGCACCTTTTGCAAGTCAATTAGGCATCTTTTAGAAGCCAAAAGAGCATGTTTTGGTTTTGAGTTGTCTGAAAATTATTTACAAGTAACGGTAGTGTGGAAGTATGCTGTTTGTAGAAGACGGATAGAAATTATATCAATTCGCATCTTGTTTTGTATTTTATCCCTCTTTGTAAGACTATCTAATTTAGGATAATCATACCATACAAGTATATAAGTCTTTATTCTATTTCAATCTATTCATTTAACGTAAGAATCTATTTCCTTTATGAAAGTAATTCTGAAAGTACATGTTTTGTCGCTGTGAGAGTATTGTTAAGCATAGAATAAGATATGCTTTGTTGCCTATAAAGAAGACATTTTAAAGTGGGGAAGAACAGCTTGTAGACAGGGTGACATGGGAATAAAGTATCGAAAGTAATAGGGTTAATGCTTTTCTTCTTATTCTTCTTTTACTCTTTTTCCCTTTCAAAGCTATGCTTCAGCATTTTACCTTTTTACTCTTTTACCCTTGAATATCTGTCTTATCTCGTTTTTTTTTACTACTTTTGTACACAAAAGACGTAAAGACAATTAAAACCTACGAATATCAATGAGTGAGAACAAACTTTCCACTAACGAACAGGCACAGACTGCCGATGCTCCAGTAAAGGCCAGTTATACTGAATATAAAGTTATTCCATCACAGGGATATTGTATGATTGTGAAGTGTCGCAAGGGCGACCAGACAGTCGTATTGAAGACTCTAAAGGAAGAATACCGTGAGCGTGTGTTGCTTCGTAATGCATTGAAGCGTGAGTTTAAACAGTGCCAAAGACTCAATCACTCTGGTATTGTACGCTATCAAGGGTTGGTTGAGGTTGATGGTTACGGACTTTGTATAGAGGAAGAGTATGTTGAAGGACGTACTTTGCAGGCTTATCTCAAGGAAAATCATACTGACGATGAGAAGATTGGTATCATCAATCAGATTGCTGATGCACTGCGTTATGCGCATCAACAAGGGGTTATTCATCGTAATTTGAAGCCTTCAAATGTGCTTGTTACAACACAGGGTGATTATGTAAAACTCATTGATTTCAGTGTTCTTTCACCTGAAGATGTTAAGCCAACAGCTGATACAACACGCTTTATGGCACCAGAGATGAAGGATGAGACGTTGACTGCAGACGCTACAGCCGATATCTATTCGCTCGGTACTATTATGAAAGTGATGGGTTTGACGTTAGCTTACAGTGAGGTAATCAAGCGTTGTTGTGCTTTCAAGCGAAGCGATCGTTATAGCAATGTTGATGAACTCTTTGCTGATTTGAATAATGAAGGCTCCTCGTTCAGTATGCCAAAGATTGGTAAAGGCACTGTTGTCTTAGGCTTGATAATTGTAGTTGTTATTGGAATCGGTGTGTTGCTTTATAACTATGGCGGTGCATTGGTTGACCAAGTAGGTAAGATAGATGTGTCATCTGTCTTTAGCTCTGATGCTGAAACGGCTCCAGAAGATACGGTGAAAGTGAATACAGCGGCGCAATCTGATAGTCTCTCTACTGAAGCTGAGATTCCTGCTACAGGTAAGCTTGCCTTTATGAATAGGATGAAGCCAGCCCTTTACAAGGACCTTGACAATATCTTTGAGAAGAACTCTGCAGATAGGGCTAAGTTGACAAAGGCTATCAAAACCTATTATCGTGGATTGATGCAAGCTAACGACACACTCGACAATGAGCAGCGTGCTGAGGTAGATCGCGTATTTGGCGATTATGTCAAGCAGAAGAAGGGTGCATTAAAATAATAAGATATAAACGCTATAGAGGTAAGGACTAAGTCATGTAGATATGATGTTTGGCTTACTCAGTGATAGTGTTTACAGAAGGCAGGGGCAGAGGCTGTGCTTTCTTTCTGAACCTTGAGAGGGCGTGAGAGGAAGACAGTGTCTGCCCTTGTTAGCTTTCGTTGGTTGTGTAAGTGTAAAAGAGATAATTTATGGGATATTCTCTGTTTTATATGAGTCATATTCTATTCACCTTTTCATCATTGTTTCATAAAAAACTTTTGGTAATTGGGTAGGTGAGAAATTATAGCTATCTTTGTAATAATAATAAATAAAAAGTATGAGAGACCTAAAGTATTATACATGCATCTACGATTCTGATGAGATCGAGTTGTTTTTTCTTGAAGAAAATGGCAGTTGTAGTTTTTTAATGAAGGAATGTCGTAATAACTATGATTATTTTTATGAAGTGATTATATCCACAGCAGATGCACTTACGTTGGCTGAATATCCAACAGATAATGACGATTTAAGTTTAACAGAACGAATAAGTTTTCTCTTTGGTGCGAATAATGGTTATTATCGATTTGTAAGAATGTGTGAAAAGAAAGGTTTTGATTTCAAAGATATAAAGTGGTAATAATTAAATAATGAGTAATAATCAATCCCAGATGACAGGCGCTTATGGTGAGGCACTTGTCGTAACAGAGCTTGTTAAGAGAGGTTATGTAGCACTGAATGCAAATGCAGCGGTGAGAAATCATAGGGCAATAGATATTGTATGTATTAAATATGATGATGCCACTTGGGCACATAAATCAGTGTTGATACAAGTAAAAACTCGGAGAGGGAGAGACTTTTCAACAGGATTTAATCTATCTGAGAGTATTAATATAGACCTTTTAAATAAAGAGATTAAGGGACCTTATGTCTTTATTTATTTGAAAGATGAGAATAGTCCCGAGTATTATATCTTGTCACGAAAACAACTGATTAAACTCCTCTCTGGTTTGCATATTGCATTTTGTAAGAATATAAAAGGGAATACTTCACGGATGAATAGTGAGCCTGCGATGCTTTCTTTGCGCTTTATACAGGGTGAAAATGGCAAGAAAGGTACGAGGTTGGATGGATATATAAACCCTTTCCCTGGTAATATCTTTCATAATGCGTGGGATAATATATGGAAAGAATGATAGATTCTAAGGATAGGAAATGATGTGTCGATATATATTTAAATTGCTATTTGCAGCCATATTCTTTGTTAGCAGTGTACAGGCACAGACACCAACGATGAGTCGTCGGCAGGCTGCTGGACGATCAATGGAGCAGCAGGGGTTGGTAAATATAAAGCATGTAGTACCTTCTATCAAGGTGGCTTTGATGTATGCTCGTACGGATAACTTCTGTAATCGTGTACTCTATCATGAGCTTCGTGATGCCTATGTATTACCCGCTTGTGCAGAAGCATTGCGTAAAGCGCAGGCAGAGTTGAAGCGTCGTCGTCCTGATTTAAGCCTTTGTATCTTCGATGCCACACGACCGATGAGCGTACAGCAGACGATGTGGGACGCAGTGAAAGATACGCCAAAGTATTTCTATGTGTCTAATCCTGCGCACGGAGGAGGTATGCATAACTATGGAATGGCTGTAGACATCAGTATCTGCAAGGCCTCATGGAATGATGCTACATGGCGTGATGGCGCCACACGTTGCTTGATAGATACGATTCCAATGGGTGTGAAGGTAGACCACATGGGGATAGCCAGTCATATTGATAAAGAGAATGACCTCGTTGCTCGTCGTCTTATCTCTCGTGAGGCATTAGCCAACCGCAGACTCCTTCGTGAGGTGATGAGTGCTGCCGGCTTCATGCCTTTACGTACAGAGTGGTGGCACTTCAACCTTTGTACAAGGGTTTGGGCAAAGAAGAATTTGAGGGTGGTGAGGTAAAAAGGAAGAAAAACCACAGCTCGCTTACTCTACCAAGTAGCCCCTCCCCCTTGCCCCTCCCCCAAAGGGCTACTCTTTATACACATCTCAATTAACTTAAAATTTGTGATAAGAATTATATTGTATAATACTGAAATCATTGATTTTTAGTAATTAAATCTCTTAAATTCTGTTTATATCGCACTCTTTTATTAAAAGATTTTTTGTTAAACAGAGATGTGTATAAAGAGTAGCCCCCAAAGGGAGGGGAGTGAATACCGAGATACCCCGATGTTAAATGGAAAGCAAGAAGATATGAGGAAGGGTAATGTGAATAGATAAGAAGGGTATATGCAAGAATCCTTAAACACGATATAAGACTCTTTAGTTAAGGTGTTGGAGTATTTAATAGGATAAAAGTATAGGCAGATAAGATGGATAAAACGGACAAAATTAAGCAAGAGGAATTTCCTTTGCCACGATATGTGCAGGAAGTTTTGAGCAAACATAACATTTCACTCCCCTCCCTTTGGGGGAGGGGTAAGGGGGAGGGGCCGCTTGGTAGTCTTTCTGTCTTAGCCCTCCAATCCCACCGCTACCCCGATATTGACATGCCCTTCCTGCTCGACCAGTTGGCAGGATGGCAGACAGCACGCACGAAACTGCCGTCGTGGGCAGCGAAGGAGGATATCATTTATCCACCGCATCTATCAATGGAACAGTGTTCAAGTGAGCATACTGCGGAATATAAGGCACGATTGGTTGCACGCTTTGTAGGGCTGGAGAACATAGCTTCTTCTGACCTTAATAACGATTGTAGCAGACCTTCTGCTGAAGAAGAAACTACTCCAAGGCAGCAAGAAAATCATGTTCGGAACAGTTTTGAAGGGTCGTTCTGCGACCTAACAGGCGGCTTTGGCGTTGATTTCTCCTTTATAGCGCGTAGCTTTAAACGTGCTATTTATGTCGAACAGCAGGAAAAGTTGTGCGAATTGGCACGTCATAACTTCCACGCCTTAGGCTTGACACAAGCAGAAGTGGTTAATGCCGATGGTACAACCTACCTCCATCAGCTCGACCATGTGTCTGTGTTACTCCTCGATCCTGCCCGCCGTAATGAGCAAGGAGGTAAGACAGTGCTGATAAGTGATTGTACACCCGATGTCTTGTCATTGGAAGAAGAACTCTTGGAGAAGGCTGATACGGTTGTTATCAAGCTGTCGCCAATGCTCGATTGGCATCGTGCTGTGGACGAACTCAATCGTTTGGGCAATGTTGTTCGTGAGGTACATATCGTCTCTGTACGCAATGAATGTAAGGAATTACTGTTAGTATTGCGGAGAACGAATGGTGAAACAGATGACAAGACGGCTACGGAAAAAGCCCTACAAGTGTTCTGTGTGAATGACGAGAGTATCGTTTCTTATTCTCTTGATGAAGCTTTAAGCGTATCGCAGCGACTTCTTTCGGCTGCTCCAAAAGCTGGTCAGTATCTCTATGAGCCCAATGCTTCATTGATGAAAGCAGGCTGTTTTGCTTTGCTCACTGTCCGTTATCCACTTTCAGCACTCAGTCTTAATTCTCATCTTTTTGTCTCTGAGGCGGCTATCAATGATTTCCCAGGCCGAAAGTTTGAGATAACAGCGGTTTCATCGTTCAATAAGAAGGAGCTACGACGTAGTTTATCGGGGATAGACAAAGCTAATCTTGCCGTGCGCAACTTCCCTATGAGTGTTGCTGAATTACGCAAACGGTTGAAGATAAAAGAGGGTGGAGACGTCTACCTCTTTGCAACCACGGATGCAGAAAGTAATCATCTCCTCTTCGTTTGTAAGAAAACAGCGATGTTAGCAAGAAAGTAGAAGGTGTCATGAAGTGTTATCTATCATTATAATAAATGGTTATTGAGGTTTCAGTGAATGCTTAAGAACTATTTGATAAATGATATTTTGCAAGTATGTTAAGCATAAACTGGAGTTGTCTTAATGATAAACACATATGGTGCGAATGGTTAGCACGTGTGGTGCGTATGCTTAGCACATATGGTGCGGATGCCTAACACGAGTCCTTATGAGTGAGTAGTAGGGTAGTGATAGTCAATAAAAAGGAGCGTAAATTTGCCAATCTACCTTTTTTTTAGTACTTTTGCACGTTTAAGATTAGGAAAATAACGAAATTAAAAGATTCTAAATGTCATCAGTTCAGATAAAGAGAGTAGAGACGAAGAAAGACCTAAAAGCTTTCATCGAGTGTCATTATGACCTCTACGAGGGTAATCAATATGATGCCCCAAACCTCTATAGCGATGAGTTGAATACGTTGTCAAAAGACAAGAATGCTGCTTTTGACTTCTGCGAAGCTGAGTATTTCCTTGCCTTGAAGGAGGGAAAGGTGGTGGGGCGTGTAGCTGCCATTATCAATAATAAGGCAAACAAAAAGTGGGACAAGAAGGATGTTCGCTTTGGTTGGATAGATTTCATTGACGATATTGAAGTGTCAAAAGCTCTGTTGAAGGCTGTTGAAGACTACGGCAGAGAGAAAGGTATGACCTCTGTTGTGGGTCCACTTGGTTTCACAGATATGGACCCAGAAGGTATGTTGACATGGGGCTTTGATCAGCTCGGAACAATGGCAACTATCTATAACTACGATTATTATCCAAAGCACATGGAGAAACTTGGTGGCTGGGAAAAGGATAATGACTATGTAGAATATCGTCTTGATGTCCCAGAGACAGCTCCAGAGAAATACACAAAGATTGCAGAGATGGTGGAGAAACGATATAATCTCCATGTGCGTAAACTGACCAAGAAGGAAATCTTCGAGGGTGGTTATGGCAAGAAACTCTTTGACTTAATCAATGTGACTTATGCTAATTTGTATGGCTTCTCTGAGTTAACTGATCGCCAGATAGACCAGTATGTAAAGATGTACTTCCCACTTGCCGACCTCGATCTCATTACAGTTATTGAGGATGGCAATAAGGATAACCAGTTAGTTGGTCTTGCAATCACAATCCCATCACTAACACGTGCCTTGCAGAAGTGCCACCGTGGACGTCTTTTCCCATTCGGATGGTGGCATTTACTACGTGCAATAAAGTTCCATAAGACGGAGGTTGTAGACCTTCTCCTTATTGGTGTCCTACCAGAGTATCGTTCTAAGGGAGCTAATTCTCTTGTTTTTGCTGACCTCATTCCACGTTATGTGAAGTACGGCTTCAAGTGGGGTGAAACGCACGTGGAGATGGAAACCAACGAAAGCGTACAGAGTCAGTGGGGTCCATTAGACCCAATTATGCACAAGAAGCGTAGGTGCTATAGGAAAGCTATTGGGTGATGGGTGATGAGTGTTGGGTGTTGATGGACAGCTTTAACATGTGTTCTTTCTATATTTTCACGTGTTTCTTCTATATTAACACCTAACACTAAGACACTTAAGGACTATTAGAATGTAAAAGGATGTTGCTATGGAATTGTTTTATTACAGGCGTTTAGATGTTTATAAGGACGCTAAGCAGTTGGCTATTAATGTCAATGAAGCCTTAAAATCATTTCCAAAAGAAGAACGATATGCGTTGACAAATCAATTGCAGTGTGCCTCTACGTCAGTTATGTTTAATATTGCAGAAGGCTTTGGTCGCTATAGTAGTAAAGAAAGAACACATTTCCTTGATATAGCTAATGGTTCTTTAATGGAGGTTTCCAATCAAATAGAATTAGCTGAAGCCTATCATTACATTTCTACTACACAGCGGGAGGATTTCGATAATCAAATCCTTTCTATCGTAAAGCAACTTACAGGTTTAAGAAAAGCTCTGTTGCAGTCTGCCAATCCCTCATCCCTTAACACCAAATAAATGAGTCATAATATCTTCCAATTAGTATCATCACCCCCCTGTCAACACCCACCATATTAACAATTCATCAACACCCAATACTCAACACCCACCACCCACCATATTAACAATTCATTAACACCCAATACTCAACACCAAACACCCAACAATGGACAATTCATCAACACCCAACACCCAACACCCAACACCCGTATCTTACACCGACGATAACATCCGACACCTATCGGATATGGAGCATGTGCGTACCCGTCCGGGTATGTATATTGGTCGTTTGGGCGATGGCAAGTTGCCTGAAGATGGTATTTATGTACTCCTGAAGGAGGTCATTGATAACTCTATTGACGAGTTTAAGATGAATGCTGGTGACCGTATTGAGATTGATGTGGAGGATAATCTGCGTGTTAGCGTGCGTGACTATGGTCGTGGTATTCCGCAAGGTAAGCTCGTTGAGGCTGTGTCTGTACTGAATACGGGTGGTAAGTATGACTCTAAAGCCTTTAAGAAGAGTGTTGGTTTGAATGGAGTGGGTGTCAAAGCCGTTAATGCTCTAAGTTCACATTTTGAGGTAAAGAGCTTCCGTGACGGTAAGGTGCGTGAACTATCGTTTGAGAAAGGTAACCTCCAAAGCGACAAAACAAAGAAGTCTGCGGACGAGAATGGTACCTATATCTACTTTGAACCAGATGCAACGCTATTCAAAAATTATAGCTTCCATGATGATATTGTGGAGGAGATGCTCCGCAACTATACCTATCTAAACACTGGATTGACGATTATGTACAATGGTCGTCGTATACTTAGTCGACATGGTTTGAAGGACCTTTTGACTGATAATATGACTGTTGATTCATTGTATCCGATTGTTCACATGAAGGGAGAAGATATTGAGATAGCTTTCACACATACCAATCAATATGGCGAAGAGTACTATTCTTTTGTGAATGGACAGCATACAACGCAGGGCGGTACACATCAGACTGCTTTCAAGGAGCATATTGCCAAGACAATAAAAGAGTTCTTTGGCAAGTATGAGTATGGTGACATTCGTAACGGATTAGTAGCAGCTATCGCTGTAAACGTTGAAGAGCCAGTATTCGAATCACAAACAAAGATTAAGTTAGGTTCCACACAGATGTCGCCTGATGGTGAGTCTATCAATAAGTATGTGGGCGACTTCATCAAGACAAACGTCGACAACTACCTTCATATTCATAAAGAAGACTTCACCGATATACTTGAAAATAAAATCAAGGAGACCGAGCGAGAGCGTAAGGCAATGGCTGGTGTAACGAAGTTAGCACGTGAAAGAGCGAAGAAAGCCAACCTCCATAACCGTAAGTTGCGTGACTGTCGTGTACACTATTGTGACGTGAAGAACGATCGAAAGGAGGAAAGTTCTATCTTCATAACAGAGGGAGATTCAGCCAGCGGAAGTATCACTAAGAGTCGTGATGTCAACACACAAGCTGTCTTCTCATTGCGTGGAAAGCCGCTTAATTGCTTTGGATTGACAAAGAAAGTAGTGTATGAGAATGAAGAGTTTAACCTCCTTCAGGCTGCACTCGACATTGAAGACGGACTCGATTCGCTCAGATATAACAAGGTGATAGTGGCAACGGATGCCGATGTCGATGGTATGCATATCCGTTTGTTGATAATAACTTTCTTCCTTCAGTTCTTCCCAGAGCTGATAAAGAAAGGACACGTATATGTCCTTCAAACACCGCTTTTCCGTGTTCGTAACCGTCGAACAAAGATAAAGAACAAAGAGGTAATTGCCGAAGCGGACGCTCGTCGTGTGAAAGGAGAGAAAAAGAACGACTTTATTACACGTTATTGTTACTCTGAGGAGGAGCGTGTAGCAGCTATCAACGAGCTTGGTCCAGACCCAGAAATCACTCGATTCAAAGGTCTTGGTGAGATTTCTCCTGACGAATTTGCCCATTTCATCGGTCCAGATATGCGTTTAGAACAGGTTACTTTACATAAGAATGATCAGGTAGCTAAGCTCTTGGAGTATTATATGGGTAAGAACACAATGGAGCGTCAGAACTTTATTATTGACAACCTCGTTATAGAAGAGGACCTTCCTGACGTGGAGAAAGAGTAAAGGGTTTTATTTGAAAGGGTGCTATAGAGGCTAACTCTTACTCCCAAATAAGGTTCACACAGAGTCAAGGAGAGCACGGAGTAGAGAGGTGCCTTTGGCACAAAGAGGTGCTGGAAGACTTTTTTAGCTTGAAAACGAGGAGGAATGAGAATAAGGAGAATTGTAATCCTTGAACGTAATCTATTATAGATAGTAGAACTATAACCTTAAAGAATCATGGAAATAATATCAGATGAATACACACATAGGCTTTTAGCCTGTGCTTACACAGTCCACTCATTATTGGGACCAGGGCTCTTAGAGAGTGTTTATGAGAAGGCCTTGATGTATGAATTGACACATAATGGATTCAAAGTAGAAAGATAGGTCCCCATAGAAGTGATGTATAAAGGAGTAGAACTTGGAGAAGCCTATCGAATGGATTTGCTGGTTGACGGAAAGGTTATTATAGAAATCAAGTCAGTGAGAGAGTTATTACCAGTTCATTTTAAGCAATTATTGACTTATCTGAAGCTACAAAAGCTTAGATACGGGTATCTAATAAACTTTGATGTCAATATGCTTAAGTATGGTATAAATAGAGTTGTAAATGGTTATTAGTAATAACTCTTAAAACTCTTTTAGTGCTTTAGCACCTCCTTGAACTTTTAATCACTTTAACAAAGAGTATATGCTATATTCCTCAGTGTTCTCCGTTTCTCTGTGTGAAACGATGTCAATAAGAATAGGTGAGTATAAGTAGAAATAAAACAATTTATAGATTCCAAATGATGAAAAAAGCAATTATTATATTATTGATGACAGTCTTGCTGCCAACCATTGGATGGGGGCAGAATAAAGGCAACATGGGTAGCGACTCTCCTTTACGCAAACTGCAGTTGGCAGAGATGGCAATTAAGAACTTCTATGTGGACTCTGTGAACGAGCAGAAGTTAGTGGAGGATGCTATCAGGGGTATGCTCGAGAAGCTCGACCCACATTCTACGTACACGGATGCGAAGGAAACCAAGGCAATGAACGAACCATTGCAGGGCGACTTTGAGGGTATTGGCGTACAGTTTAATATGATTGAAGATACACTTGTCGTTATTCAGCCTGTTGTCAATGGTCCATCTCAGAAGGTGGGAATCCTCGCTGGCGACCGTATTGTCAGTGTGAACGACTCTACTATCGCTGGTGTGAAGATGGCACGTATCGACATCATGAAGATGCTACGTGGTAAGAAGGGAACGAAAGTGAAGTTAGGTGTTGTACGTCGTGGCGTGAAAGGGGTGCTTACCTTTGTCGTTACACGTGCTAAGATACCAGTTCATACCATCAATGCCTCTTATATGATTCGTCCTAATGTGGGCTATATTCGAATCGAGAGCTTCGGTATGAAGACCCATGACGAGTTCATGTCGGCTGTTGATTCACTGAAAAAGAAAGGCATGAAGACCCTCCTTCTCGACTTACAAGACAATGGTGGCGGTTATCTTCAGTCGGCTGTTCAGATATCAAATGAGTTCCTCAAGAACAATGACATGATTGTTTACACCGAGGGACGACGCGCTCGTCGCCAGAATTTTAAGGCTATTGGCAACGGACGACTGCAAGATGTAAAGGTTTATGTATTGGTAAACGAACTCTCAGCTTCGGCTGCAGAGATTGTCACTGGTGCTATTCAAGATAATGATCGTGGAACGGTTGTGGGCCGTAGAACCTTTGGTAAGGGACTTGTACAGCGTCCGCTCGACCTCCCTGATGGTAGTATGATTCGTCTGACAATAGCCCATTACTATACGCCAAGCGGTCGTTGTATTCAGAAACCTTATACAAAGGGCGACCTGAAGGATTATGAGATGGATCTTGAGAAACGCCTGAAACATGGTGAACTAACCAATCCTGATAGTATTCACTTTGATATTTCTCAGAAGTTCTACACGCTTCGTAACCATCGAGTAGTATATGGTGGTGGCGGTATTATGCCCGATTACTTCGTGCCTTTAGATACAACTAAATACACGAAATATCATCGTCTCTTGGCTGCAAAGAACATCATTATGAATGCTTATCTGAAGTATGTTGATGCAAACAGAACAACTCTGAAAGGACTTTATAAGTCATTTGACACCTTCAATAAGAATTACGTAGTACCACAATCATTGCTTGACACGATTATAGCAGAGGGCAAGAAAGAGAAGGTGGAACCAAAGGATAAGGCAGAACTAACGGCTACCATGCCTTATATCAAAGTTCAATTAAAAGCACTCGTAGCACGCGATTTGTGGGATATGAACGAATACTACCGCGTTTGGAACGAGCAGAGTGACATTGTGAATAAGGCCATTAAACTTTGTACAGCACCTAATACGGACAGGAGTCTGTAATTGATGTTTTAATCAAAAAGCGATATAAAAGACATTACAGGCTTCTATCTTGAAGAGAAGAACGTATGTAATAAGAAAAAGCGGCATGTGTGGTTTGACAAAGCCATGCGTGCCGTTTTCTGTAAATTCACATATTCTCTGCCCTAATTTTACGTGTATTTCTATTCCTACTTGTTTCCAGCTATTTACAAATGCATGGGAATAAGAAAGGAAAGGAGACTGGGATTTGAAGCTATTCAGCCATCTGGAGGATTGTTCATTACCATAAAGAGTCCTTTTCCATTCCCTCTTTCATTCTTTCTTTGATACTCTCCATTGCTGTGGTGTCATGCCTTCCAGTGCTGAAAAGAGGTGAGAGAAATTGCTGACCGATGAGAAGCCGCAGGTCTGAGCAGCCTCTGTAATACTGAGCGAGGGCTCATCAATTAGCATCTGTTTGGCTTCATTCAGGCGCAGTTGGGACAGCCAGGTACCGAAAGGCATATTCAGCTCCATGTTGAGATACTGTGAGAGATAGGTGCGATTGGTATGCAGTTGCAGTGCTACTTCGTTGAGCGTTAGCTGCGTCTTCATGTATCGTTTCTTCTTTATCCACTGTTGAATCTCTTCTTCTATCTTCCTTTTTCTCTTCTGCCTCCCTGATAGTACTACCGCTTGTTGTGCCAGTGTGTTCTTTTCAAAATGCATGGCATAGTTGAGAATAGAGACAAAGAGATGGCAAAAGAAGATGGCAAAGTTGAATAGTAGTAATATGGCAATCTTTTTACTGACGACCATGACTGCAACACCCAGCACTCCAGTGACAACACTCCAATACATGGGTAGTCGTAACCACAGTATGAAAGCTTGGACAGAAGGGGGGTGCCTTTGTGTCTCCACCCGCTTGTTAAGCGATCTTCTCATCAAAAGACTAAGGGTGAATGTCTCAACGAGAAAAACGACAGAAGCAATGACAAGGATGACAATGCGAACTCTGTCGTTGCCAAATCCTCCTCCCCATAGGGTTATGATGCAGGCTATAACGGGGATGAAATTACGTTCCATGTGTTCTGACTTGATTTCTTCTTCGCTGATAATAGCGGTGAAAGCCATGATAAAAAGAGTAAGGGCAGGGAACAGTACGCCTATGGTGATGGCAATAGAATAGTAAGAAGAAAGTTCTCTGAGTTGAAAGTACCAGTGGATGAAGCTGAGGATAGCGACCATCAGCAGTCCTGTGGCAATGGCATAACGAGCCTGTCGGTAGCGACGTTTGGCAGGAGTATGGGGAAAGATAATGAAGAATAGGTTCAAGGCAAAGATGCACGCAACGATTGCCAGATAAAGTAGCAGGTAGTTATAGATACTATTGAAAAGCAAACTGTTCATTTTGTTCCCTCCTTATTAGTCTGATTGATCCGTTTTCTTGTGTCGAGTTTGCCTACGCCATCTTATGGGTGAAAGTCCCTCATGTGCCTTGAAGTAATGGCTGAAAGCGGATGACGATGTGAAGCCTGTAGCCTCAGCAACTTGCTCCATGCTCATGATGGCATTGGATGCCAGCAAAGTCTTAGCTTGCTTAAGGCGGATTTGTCCTATCCATTCACTAAAGGTTAGGTTCAGATAGGTATTGAGGTAAAGTGAGAGGTAGGTGCGGTTGGTTCCTAACTGACGAGAAACATCATTGATGGTTATGTTCTTCGTCAGGGCAGCAGGTGTCTTTTGCCAGCGTAGGGTACATCGCTGGAGTTTCTCTATGGTACCTTTATCAAGCCGTACATTCTTCTGCGGAAGTGTGATATTCAATACGACAAAATTGGCATTGAACATATAGTTAGTGAATGACAAGAACATATAGATAATAGAAAGGAGGCAGAGTGCCTTGTAGATTTCAATGCCCCAGTGAGGGAGAATAGACGGAATATAACAGGGGAATCCCAGTGCAATAACAAGCGTTACCGAACGTGCGAGCCAGGCGATAGACTGCTTGAAATTGTCAGTATAGAAGTTAGCCATCTTTTGTTGCGCCTTTCGGTAGTAGCTGTAGAAACGGATTCCCAAAAGAATAACCATTGTTAAGAGAACCACCGTTACAGTTATATGGCTGATCAGTCTGAACGTTCCACCTATGATAGTTCCGATGCAGAGGAAAGAAAGACAGCCAGCAAGGAAGATGATATTGTGGAGTACTCTTTTTCGAGTAATGTAATCAGGTTGGACAAACGGCAGGTAGATCATAGAAAGGAGCACCGTAACAATAAGATACAAGCTTAGGCTAATGGTCTCTGGATAGGGAATGCTGTAGATTTCTTCCTCCTTCAGCCAATACAAGAACGGCTCCATGGCAAAGATTAGGAAGTTGATGGCAAGCAGTTGACGTGCCCTCGTATATAGTTGGTAAGCTGGTTTCTTCTGCTTTTGGAGTACAAGGAGACAGATGCCGAATGTGACGAGTGTTGTCCATTCTGCAAACAGAATACTTTTCAAGAGGTCTATTTGTTGGTTCATCATTATACTTTAGACGGTTGGATCCTCGCTTCTGGTCAGCCGATTGGCTGCCCGCCACTGGCTGGTTCTACTACTGAACCCCGACTGACTGGCTATCTCGTCTTGACTGGCTTCTGGGTGTTCGCTGGCATACTGGGCTGCATATTCCAATCGTAGTCGGTTGATGTAGTTATAGAATCCACCGAACTCCTGCTTGAAAACCTTTGATACATAAGTCCGACCATAATCAGTCTGTGATGCTACGTGGGCAAGTGTTAGGTGAGGATTGAGGAAGCCTTTCTTCTGCTCCACAATCTCAAGAATGTCCGCCTTTATCTGGTTTACCTTCGCTGCGCTAATACCTTCCGTATTCTCAGGCTCTATATCTTCAGGTGATGGGATGAGGTTATTTCGTCTTATGTATTGCGATATAACTTCATCCATCTTTCGCATTGCCTCGGCATTGCTGCGGTTGGGATGGAGGGAGGCGAGCAATATGATGATATGCCAACCACTGAGCAGAAAATCAATCCAGGCTTTAAGTAATCGGCTGTCTGTGAAAAGAACAATCCATCCCGTCAGTGTGTAAGCCAGCGGCTGCCAGAGTACATAATTGGCAAACCGTACTGGGAACTCCTCCTCGTTGGAGTAGTTGTCTTGGTTGTATTCATTGGTCTTGCGATAAAGCCAGAAGGTAGAATAAACAAGATAGGCGAACAGGGATGCGCCTACTCCTATACAGACGTAGGCAATCTGACCACTTTGGTGTTCTGACAACTTCTTCGGAATGATGCTTAGGGCAAAGAGCAACAAGATAATCAGTACTGGAATCGATGCCATCAGTCGCAACCTATATTTCTCCCGCTTATAGCCAGAAGGATCAAAGTACTTGTGAAACAGTATGATCCATGTCGTCGGCATGAAGAGAATCGCATAGAACTTTGCCAGCATCCAAGTCTCTGTACGCATCGGATTGAGTACGTAAGGAAATAGAGCGATAGAGAAAAGAAGAAAGAAAATGCTTATTTTTCGTGCTGGGAAGAACTTGTCTGCGTATTTTGCATAGGGAGAGCACACGTGCCCCCATCTTATTGCTGCAAAGAAGACGCAGGAGAGGATAAAGGAGAAGCAGCCCAAAGAATATATCAGGATGTTGCTCATGAATAGGTGTTATTATTTATGTAAAAACAGATGTAAAGGCAGACAATATGCCCTTTTTGTTGTCTGTAGCACTGCAAAGTTAGTAAAAAGAAACGATAAATTACCTCTTTCGTTGTTTAGTTTTAATCCTAAAGTATATTTCTATTTAGGCTATCATTCTTTAGTCATCATACTTAATTATGGTATAACTTCTATGTTTCTCAAACGTACACACTATACTTATTTTGTTTCTCCAAGTACTTTGGAGAGGTTCTCCAAAGCACTTGTAATAGTTGTACAAAAGCCTTGGAGAAATAAAGAAAGACATTTGTATTGACCTTTCGAGATAAAACTTAAGGTTCTTCCGTTAAATGCGTAGATTGTTAATAGAATGAGATTAATCCACATACATGGTATGATTACCTTCAATTAGATGGTTTTACAAAGGGGGATAAACTACATAATAAACGTCATTAGGTGTGATGTCTATCTGTCTTCTACAAACAACTTATCCCCATGCCATAGATTTTTGTAAACTATTTTCACGCAGCTCTATACTAATACATGCTATTTGGGCTTCCAAAAGGCGCCAAATTGGCTTGCAAAAGATGCCCTTTAAGACCCTTACTAACGCCCTTTTGAAGTCC
>ERZ772948.385-NODE-385-length-28516-cov-27.496258_pt1 | contig 28516 bp, 28 predicted proteins | sample MGYA00511945_ERZ772948 | MGnify/ENA primary metagenome ERZ772948 (study PRJEB29015, sample SAMEA2737927) | human oral metagenome | biome: human oral; feature: human-associated habitat; material: dental | place: China | collected 2141 ... | reverse complement strand
CCTCGGCGGAGACGTTCTCCTTGCGCAGCTCGGTGGCCACCGCCTCCAGGGCCGGGACGATGCGCCGCTCCATGGCATTGCCGGCCTCGTCGGGGGACACGGAGTTGAGGGTGTGGACCAGGCGCTCGCGCCAGGGCGTCTGCTCCAGGCCCGCGGCCGAGCCGTTGAAGCCGAGGGCGCGGTTGCGGTCGGCGAGGGACAGGGCCTGGTTGTGCGAGTCCTCGGTGCTCAGGGACCGCCACAGGGTGTACATGATGAGGATGAGCACCCCGGAGAAGGGCAGCGCCATGACGATGGTGGCCTGCTGCAGAATGGGGATGCCTCCGGCCACGAGCATGGCGATGGTGAGGATCCCGGTCAGGGTGGCCCAGAAGATCCGCAGCCAGGGGGCGGCGTCCTGGCGCGCCGAGCGGATGCGGCTGGAGAGGTTGGCCATGACCAGAGCGCCGGAGTCGGCGCTGGTGACGTAGAAGAGGATTCCGATGAACAGGGCCAGTGCGATGAGGATCTTCTGGCCCGGCAGGTGCTCCAGCATCCAGTACAGGCCCTGCTCGGGCTTGTTCAAGGTGATGTCGCGGAACTCGCCGTTGCCGCGAATGACCAGGTCCAGGGCGTGGTTGCCGAAGATGGCCACCCACATGAGGATGTAGCAGAAGGGCAGCAGGAGGCTGCCGAGCACGAACTGACGGATGGTGCGGCCGCGCGAGATACGGGCCAGGAACATGCCCACGAAGGCGGCCCACGCGATCCACCAGGCCCAGAAGAACAGGGTCCAGGCGTTGAGCCACTCATCGGGCCGGTTGTAGGCGTAGGTCTCCAGCGTGAGCCTTGGGAAGCGGGTGAAGAAGTCGCCGATGGAACCCACGAGCGCGTCGATGAGGAAGGCGGCGTCACCGGTGATGAGCACCCACAGGGCCAGGCCGATGGCCAGGAGCACGTTGATGGTGGACAGGACGCGCACGCCCCGGTCGACGCCGGAGACGGCCGAGACGGTGGCCATGATGACGGCCAGGGCGGTCAGCCCGATCTGGGTGGGGAAGCCCTGCGGCAGCCCGAACAGGATGCTGAGGGCCACGTTCAGCTGGACGACGCCGACCCCCAGCGAGGCCGCGATGCCGAAGACCCCGCCGACCAGGGCCGCGGCGTCGACGATGTCGCCGATGATGCCCTCGGTGTGCCGGCCCAGCAGCGGGCGCAGGGTCGAGCGCAGTGTGAGCGTGTCACGGCGTCGGTAGGCGAAGTAGGCCATGGACAGGCCCACCAGCGCGTACAGGCCCCAGCCCGAGATGCCGTAGTGGAACAGGGACAGGACGATCGCGTCGCGGGCGGCCTCGGTGGTCTGGCCCTCCCCGGTGGGCGGGTGCATGTACTGGTCGACCGGCTCGGCGACGGCGAAGAACAGGATCTCGGTACCAATACCGGCCGCGAAGAGCATGGCCGTCCAGGAGAAGGTGGAGAAGTCCGGCGTCGAGTTGTCTGGCCCCAGGCGCACCCGACCGAAGCGGGAGAAGGCCAGCGCCAGGATGAAGACGAGCGCGGCGGTGATGAGGAGGATGTAGAAGGAGCCGAACCAACGGCTCGTCCAGGTCACGGCCGTGCCGAAGGCGTCGTTGACCACCTGGGGGGCGAAGATCGCGGCCAGGGCGACGATCGTGATGATGGTGGCCGACACGAAGAAGACCATCGGGTTGAGGGGCTGCTTGTCCGGCAGCTTGCCGAGCATCGCCCTGGAGAGGGACCCGATGGGCGTCTTCGGTGGTGAGGTGCTGTCCGCCGGCGGTGTCTGCCGGGGTGAGTCCGCCGAGAGCCCGTCTGGTGCTGGCTCGCTAGTTTCGGGGGACCGGCTCACCGACCTGCTCCGTTCTTCATGGGGACTCTCTGGGTGCTGGAATAAGGGGGCGGGGACGCCGGGGAGGTCCAACATACGGCAGGACCCGGGGCTCGGCCCAGGGGTGGGCGCCTCATAGGGAGCCTATAACGGAGACGCGGTCTTCGTTATGTATTCCCTCCGACGTCGGGACGGTGCAGGAGACACGGGGCGGGGCGGTGCCGCCGGCGAAGCCGGTGCGCCTCGGTTGTAGGGTCTGCCATCCTTGGGGCTGTGACATCTTCACCTTCTGCGCAGCTGCTGGACGCCGCGATGGCTCGCGCCCTGGAGCTGGCCCGCGCGGCGGGCGAGTCGGGGGAGGTACCGGTGGGGGCCGTCGTCCTCTCACCAGAAGGAACCGTCCTGGCCGAGGCCGCCAACGCCCGCAAGGCCGAGCACGACCCGACGGCGCACGCCGAGATCCGGGCCCTGCGTGCCGCCGGGGCCGCCCGGAGGGACTCCCACCTGGACGGCTGCACCCTCGTGGTCACTCTCGAGCCGTGCACCATGTGCGCCGGCGCCATCGTCCTGGCCCGGGTGGCCCGGCTGGTCCTGGGGGCCTGGGAGCCCCGGACCGGCGCCTGCGGCTCGGTGCGCGACGTCGTGCGCGACGCCCGCGCCAACCACCGGGTCGAGGTGCGCGCCGGCCTGCGCGCCCAGGAGTCCCAGGCCCTCCTGACCGACTTCTTCTCCGACCGCCGCTGAGGCCCGGCGTCGGCCGTGACTGATACCGCAGGATGCCGCGTTGGGGCGCGGGCCACCATCCGTGTAACCTCATGGGCGAGGTAGCGTGTCCGAGCGGCCGAAGGTGCAGATCTCGAAAGTCTGTGTGGTTCATAGCCACCCTGGGTTCGAATCCCAGCGCTACCGCCACGGGAATCCCCGCCATTCCAATGAAAAGTCGGAGTGGTGGGGATTCTGTTTGTATCGTTGGGGTCCCAGTGGGGACAACAGAATCAGCCAACGTCAGCGCGTTCCCACTAGAGGGGGCTCCGTTTGTGGGCTGCCTGAGCGTCGCAAGCACACGCGTTGCTGTCCCGTTCAAACCGTGACGGGGCCATCAATGCCGCGCCTGTTCCGTTTGATGCCGTCAACATGGGCGACGAAGTGAGCACGGGAGATGTGAGTCGGGTCATTCGGCGGTGCTACTGCTGAGGCTGTGGGCTGGTGTGGCTGCCTGCCATGAGGGGGCAGAGGTGCGTTTGGATGCCGCTCGCGTGGGTAGGGATGTTCGGCAACCCCTGATTGAGTCTTGTGCCACATTGAATCTTCCTGAGTGCAGGGTGTCACCTGCTGCGGTAGGTGCTGGTTGGCCTGATGCGGCTTCGCGATGGCCGTTGCGCCTCAGCGGGTGCACCTCAACGGGGAGGGGCGTTCCGATCGTGTTGAGGCGTTGGGGTGGCCCGGATGGGGGCGGGGAGTGGTCGCCCCCTCCCCTGGAACCTAGGGGGGGGTGCGCGGCAGGGAAGTGCGTCTACCCATGTAGGAGGTCTAAGCGGCGATAGGAAGCCGGACTTAAAAGCCCCCTCAGTCACGACTGGTAGGATACTGGGAATCTTATGGGGAGATTCAGGGAGAGGGCTAGGCTTGGGTTCACCTCTCCCTATGTCTCTGAAGGAGCCCCCATGTCCGTCTCTGCCCCCGTGCCTCTCCCTGAGCCCAAGCCGTTCTATCGGCGGCGCTGGTTCGTCATCGCGGCCGTCATCGTCGCCCTGACCGCTTTCGGCTCTTGCCTGAACGGTGGTAAGTCATCCTCATCATCGCCTTCGCCGTCTGCGACTGAGGATGGTGCCGTGAAGGTTCTGGCTTCGCAGTCGTCCTCCACGATAGCCGCCAAGGAGACACAGAAGGCCGCCTCCCCGAAAGACCTGAGCGATGCCAAGGTACGCGGGTGGTGTGATGGGCACCTGCTGGCCATGCCGGAAGGTGCGAACACTGAGGTAGACTGGTCTGTCCACTGGTCACGGACTGACAACGCTGACGGGTCTGTGACGATCAAGGGGCAGTCTTATAACCGAGATCGTGTAGGCGAGCGCTATCCGTCGTTTGATGTCTCGTGCACGATCGGTGCTGACAGGGAGGTGACCGACTTCCAGTTTGTTGAGTAATCGCTCGGTGTACCAGACAAGAGGCCCCGCAACCACGCCAGTTGCGAGGCCTCTCGCCTTATAGGGCCGATCTACGGGGGCAGGACTTCAGGAACGGGCTCGTTGTGGGCCTGACTCATGCCGCGCACACCTCCTGAGAAGTGCTGCCGTCACCCGCTGCGTTCGGGCTGCGTGGGGCCGCACCTGTCGCGCTCGCGGTATGGAAGCAGCAGAGATGAAGGCCGTCATCTCCCACGTAGAGGAGATTTGGGAGCCCGCAGGCCGGGCACTGGTGGCCAGTTGCTTCGATTGCGACCTCGATCATGTGGGTGGGTGTGGTGTCGTCGACCGAGCCACGCCTGTAGTAGGTGACGTTCTTGCCTCTCATGCTGCCTCCTCATCCTTCAGGAGGCCGACTATGTCAGTGGCTTCCATGTTGTTTTCGCTCGAGGAGCCAGCGTCAAGTCCGTCTCTCTCGGTTACCCCGTTTCCCTCACCTGGTGTCGGTAACGGGGTAACGCCCGCAGTCACGTCTGCCGACTTGCTTGACAGGTCTCTAACTCTGGCCTTGGCCTCCCTCAGGGCGGGGCTGACCTTATCCATCCTGCATCCCAGGAAGGAGCGCGCATCTCGTGCGGTGAGGTTGGCTAGGTCAGGGTGCGCGGCGAGGCGCTCGACGAGGTCAGGATCAGCCCGCTCGGTAGGACTGTGCTGGCCCGTGGCCGGTGCGTGCAACTCGAAGCCGATCATGCCGTCCTCGCTCTCACGCATGACGAACCGGGCCGCAGTAGGCTCTTTGTTGCCGGTCGGGCAATAGGCGCGGACCTGACCGTGACGGTCCTTCTGGACTGTGATCCATGACGCGCCTCCCTGGCCACGAGTGTAGGCGTGGCCGTCCTCCAGTGTTACGTGAAGGTATGAACCGTCGATGTTGTTGCGCTTGGCGATCGTGCCAGAGGCTCCAAGAGCCGCTTTCTCCTTGTTCTTGGGCGGATGATCCACTAGAACCACGGCTGCGCCAGAGCGTTTGACCGCACTGAAAACCTGGAGATGAACACGGCTGTAGTCGTCTGGCCGGTTGGAATCCGCACCCATCAGAGACATGATTCGGCCCACAGCGTCGATTACGGCGATATCGGGCCGGAAGGACCTGCACGCGTTGACCAGGAAGGGCAATTGCTCCCTATCCTCAACCTGCGAAATCAAGCACCGGTGTGGGTTGATGATGACATCATCGGGTACCCCCATCCGGCAGAGCCGTGAGGCCAAGGCTCCTGCCGTGTTCTCGTCGGCATCGAAATAGATAGCCTTCCCGCCGGCCTTGAGGACTTCGGCCATAGCAGCGACCGCGATCCAGGACTTGCCAGCCTCGGACTCACCATATAAGCAGTTGACAGCGCCCTTGTAGAAGAGGGCTCGACCGTCATCGCGGGTAAAGACTTCAGGCTCGGGTGGGGTGAAGCCGCCGCTAAGTAGGGGCGCTAGGTCCTCGAACAGCGGGGCGCCTTCCTTTCCTTGCGGGTATCGCCACCGTTCGGGGTCCCAGGTGGGTACTGTATCCTCCTGCCCCTGCTTTATGGGGTTCATGCGATCCCCCGCTCAGCCAGGACGACACGAGCGCGTTGTGCTCGCTCCTTCTCACCGCGACGCTCGCATAGGTCCGCGTACGACGGTGTGTTAGCCAAGTTGGCCGCGAGTTCACGGGCGTGGGCTGTCAGGTAGGCGCTGTTGGAGGCAGCCAGTTCGGTGAGCAATTCACATCTGCCTTCTAAGCGTCCGAGATGGCGTTGGGTGGCGCTCTCAGTGCGTGCGCCATCTTCCCAACCCGCGAGGTAGCCGATGCGCTCTCCCATCGCCAGTGTGGCGTTGATCTGTGCCAGCGCGGCCGGAGTGAGCGTGTCTAAGTGGTTGGTCCACGCCGGTAGGGGTGTCTGATCGTAATGGGTCGGGACAGTCGAGAGTGCGGCGGTCTGGTAGGCCTGCAGCGCCTCCTCCAACTGCTTGGCTTCGTGGTTGTAGAGGGCATGGAAGTCGATCTCGTGAGGTTCGCGCTGCATTAGCGTCCCACCTCCGGCCAACCTTGAGCCGAGCACGTGGCAGTAGGTGGAGGCGTGTTGTGGATGTGGCTGCTAAAAATATCCTTGAGTGTGGTTTCGCCGCTTACTGGTCCTGCCTGGTCTTGTGCCGGGCAGGACTTCCTTGTGGTCATCATGGTCAGGCCGCCTTCTTCAGGTAGGCGGGCACAGCCAGGCCCAGGCGATTGAACTCGGTGATGGGGATTCTTACCGCGCGGCCGATCTTGACGGCATTAATCTCACCGCGGGCGATCATCTTGCGGATCGTGTCGGGGGCGACGCCGGCGAGTGCGGCGGCGTCGTCAACAGTCAGGTTGTAGGCGGGAAGGGTGGCTTCAGATTTTGGTCTAGCCATGGAGGGCCCCTTTCAGGGTGCAGCCGTTCTAGACGCTTGTTAGGCGTCTCTTGTCGGCTGCCTTCTCCACTCACTAGGAGATGCCCCGGGCTGACCTGACCGGGCTAGGTGTGTCCTAGTAGTACCATAGGAGGCCGTCACATGCCAACGATGATCCTTTGAAGAGTGCCCACGAACTCCTCGACAGAGACCACTGCATACCCTGCGTTATACAGGAGTTCAGCCGCTAAAGTGACTACTTCCATGTCCACGGGTTGGGGTGTCGTGATTGTTCGGCCGCACTCGCACGGCAGGAAGATGGCTTTCCCCTCTTCCGTATTTCTTGCGGTCACTACCCCCAGTGTCGCCTCTCCGGAATTATGCCACTCACCTGCCTCTTCCTCGTACATATCCATGTGAAGCACCGGGCGTGCCCCCCTCTTTTTGTGCCATGTTGTAGGGGTGTCGCACATCACGATGAAAGACCTAATGCTTAGGTCGTCCAGCCCGTATCCGCCGATCTCGAGGGTGGAATATAGAGAAGAGTTCTCTATGGAGGTGCCTTGAGGTAGGGTGGCGGCTTTGTCCCAAGAGGTTGTAGGTAGTTCCGAATGGAACACGAATTGTCCTTCGAATCCGCGCGCTATCTCGTTCAAGTTGATCTCATGAGTCTCCTGGGCGGCGCGATCCAAGAGGTCGGCCAAGTGCTCGCACTCCAGGATGTCCGGTGCGGGCCAGCCGCATTGGCAGGGGTGGATGGTGACGTCGGTAATGGGTTCGCTTGGATCGTAACTGTGGAAGAGGGTTCCTGCCCCTACCTTTTCCCGTTTTAGTTGCTGGCCAGGATTTTCTGCCCCGTGAGGTGAAGGTGTTATTGGGTGCCATCCCCTCATCTCGTCAATATCTCCTTTGCCGTCTTGCACGAAAGTTGCCAGCACCCACGGCCGACGTCCAAGGTGGCCGTTGCGTCTGGACTTGATGTGCCACTCGCCTCGGTCGCATACGACTCTCACGGTGTTGCCGATCATGCCTGCTTTCTCCTGTCTGCTAGTGCAGTTATGTTGTCTTCCCTGGTCGCTGCGAATACGTCAGCGGTGACGGCTTTGGCGATGGCTGCTTGTGTGGCATCGTCAGAGCGCATGTAGCGGGCGGCCATGAATGGGGTTTCTTGTCCGAGCATCTGTTGTACGTCGCGCACGCTCACGCCTTGTTGTCTGCCTGCGAGTGATGCGGCGGTGTTACGCAGGTCGTGAGGTGAGAGGTGTGGGATGCCGGCGCGCTCAGCGGCACGGGCCAGGTTGATCTGGAAGGTGCGTTGGGGCAGGTGCTTGCGGGGATCGCGCGAAGAGGGGAACACGAGCGCGTCACGCCCTCTAACCTCACGTTCAGCAAGGTGGGCCTTGAGCACATTCACCATGTTCACGTCGATATGCACGTCCCTGATGCTTGCCTCAGTCTTGGGGGTGCCTTCTGTCAGGGACCCGCCGTCGCCGGTGACGGCTCGGTTGACAGAGATGACACCAGCGGTGAGATCTAGGTCCTTCACTCTGAGTTCGCGTATCTCCCCGCTCCTCATGCCGGTGACAGCCATCAGCAGGATCATGGCCCGCATGTAGCGAGGGACCTCCTCGGCGAGGGTGGCGACTTCAGTGGGCGTCAGTGCTCGCGGCGCGTGACGGCTGGAGACGCCGTGGTCGGCTTTGGTTGACCCAAGCATGTTGCGTTTGCAGGGGTTGGTGTCGATGACGGACTCATCGACGGCGGTGGCCATGATGGTTCTGAATAGGTCGTAGGCGTGCTTGCGTGCGCCGGGACGACCTGGAGCGAGTTCTTTGGCTACCCAGGCGCGCACGTCAGCGGTGGTGATCTGCCTGATGGGGGTGGTTCCCCACTTAGGGATGAGATGGGTGTTGAGGTTGGAGCGGTATGCGTCGCGGGTGGCCTTGGACAGGTTACGGAGTTCCAGCCAGGCTTCGGCATAAGGGCCAAAGGGGCGGCGGGCTTCAATGTCTGCCAGGCGGGCGGCTTCCTCCTCGGCAGCGATCTGGTCGGGGTGTTTCCAGGTGCCTCGGTCGATGTCCGTCTTGACGGCTGCGAGCCATGCGTCCGCTTCGGCTTTGGTAGTGAAGGTGTGGGGTGCGTTGATCCAGGGGCCGCGTTGTGGTGCCTTCGTCCTTGGGTCGCGGTAGCGGGCGCGGTAGGAGGTAGGGAGAGGCTTGGACTTGCGACGGCCCTCCTTCCAGTCGGCTGTATCGCGGGGGCGGTATCGGGCTTCTACTGTCCCGAATGCTCGTCTTGCCAACGGATTCTCCTCCCTCTGCGTGGGGTCCCAGTGGGGACAAGCATACGTGAGACAGTGGGTTTCGGTGGTACTTGGTGGACGTAGCGGAAGTGTGCCCGATTGGAGTTTGTGGCGCAATATCAACAAAATCTGCCTATTGTCAGTGAATGGTCTTCGTCTCCGAGTATGCGTATCTCAGGGTTCGAATCCCAGCGCTACCGCCACCACGGGAGGGCCCGCCGAGCAGCCATGAGCCGCGCGGCGGGCCCTTGCCGTTTCTCCTCATGCGAAGAGCCGCCTGGTGCAACACCGTGAAACGGGCTGCAACCTCAGATGCGGCGGGACCTGCGCACCCGTCACGCGCGCTGAAAGCAATTGGTCCCTCGTTTGTCCGACATCGGGTTCTACCCTTGACCCATGAGTCGCCGCCCCCACAGTCCCCACGAGGCCCGTCCCCTGTCCCGTACCCAGACTCGCCTCCACTCCCATCCCCACGCCTCCGAGACCGCTCCGCATGCGGCCACCGACCTCTACTCGCTCCTGTGTGACGCCATGGTCTCCGGTGACACCAAGGCGATTGATGCGCTGCTCACCGACGACTGCGTCCTGACCCACATGACCGGCTACCCCCAGCCCAAGATCGAGTGGCTCGGCGATATCGCCACCGGCGCCATGCGCTACCACTCCCACGAGGTGGTCTCCGTCCAGCCGGACACGATCGCCGGCTTCCCAGTGGTGCGTGGCCGCACCCGCACCACGGCCACCCTGTGGGGTGGTCGCGGCACCTGGAACCTCCAGATCGTCGGGTACGTCGTGCCCGACGCCGACCCCGACACCGAGCGCAACCCCACTGGTTTCCGCTTCAGCCGCCTGGACGCCTCCACCTGGTGAGTTCTCACCGCGCGGGCGGTTCGGGCCCTACCGACGCCGTCCGGTTCCCCGAGTGGCCGGTGTGTTCCACGGGTCCTCGGGCCAGGCGTGCTTGGGGTAGCGGCCGCGCATCTCGGCGCGCACCTGCGGGTAGCCCTGCTCCCAGAAGGAGGCCAGGTCGTCGGTGACCGCCACCGGCCTGCGCGCCGGAGAGAGCAGGTGCAGCTGCACCGCCACCCGCCCCTGCACGATCCGTGGTGTGGTCGCCCAGCCGAAGCACTCCTGGACCCGCACCGCCAGTACCGGCCGGCCCGTCTGCCCGATCTGGGCGGCGTCGGCGCCGGCGGTGTAATCCACCCGCACCTGCGAGCCGGAGGGGACCTCGATGCGTTCGGGCACCAGCTCGCCCAGGTGGGCGGCCTGCGGCCATGGCAGTAGCGCCCGCAGCGCCTCGGCAACGTCCAGCCGCTCCAGGCTGAAGCGTCGGTTTCCCGAGCCCGGCGATGTCGACCCGGCTAACCCGCCCGACCCGCCGGCCCGTCCGGCCAGGCTCATGACCGCGGGTGCCAGCCACTCCTCGGCCCGATCCGCCAGGGCTGCATCGCTCACATCCGGCCAGGGCTCGCCCAGGTGCTCGTGCAGCAGGGCCAGCCGGGCGCGCAGGCTCCGGGCCTCCTCGTCCCACGGCAGCACAGTGAGGCCGGCATCGGTCCCCTGGGCGCGCACCCGTGCAACAACGGCGTCCGCCACCTCCTGTGGTCCTGGCGGTGGCCCCGGTGTGGCGGAGAGCGTGATGGCCCCCAGGCGGCGCACGCGCTCGGTGCGCAGCCGCCCGCCGTCCCACACGGTGCGCTCCTCCTCGGCCAGCCAGGCCCCGGCCAGCTCCAGGGCCGTCTCCTCATCGAGTGGCGCCGCGGCGCGGATCAGGGCGTTGCCCCGCCCGGAGGTGAGATCGACGCCGGCCACCGCCAGCCACTCGGACTCCGCCAGCGCCGAGCCGGCGGGCAGGCGCAGACCGGTTCCGGCCACGCTCGCGTAGTGCGCCTCCTTGCCCGCCTGGGGCGCCGGCCCCCGACGTCGGGCGATCCACTGCGGCTGCGCCGTCCCAGCCACCAGGGCCACTGCCATCTCCAGGTCGCCCGATCGGGCGGGCTCACTGTGCCCGGTCCCGGGATCGCCCCCACCGGCACCGTCGGACGAAGCGGCGGTGCCCATGGCCTCGGGATCCGCAAGGCGATCGGAGGCGGCGCGCTGACAGGCGTGCTCCAGGCGACGCGCCTCCGTCTTCCACGCACCGGACCCGGGCCCACCGCTGCGCACCTGCCGGGCCAGGGTCGTCAGGTCCCCGCCGGGCGCTCGCAGGTCGGCGGTCAGCAGTGCCGTGGCCCGCGCCGCCCGACGTGCCCCCAACACCGGTGCCGTCTCCAGCAGGGCTCGGGCTTCGCGCACGCCCGCCGGCAGCTCGGCCACCGCCCGCCCCAGGGGCGTCACGCCATCGGCGCCGGCCAGGCCCAGGTGCTCCAAAGCCTCCCGTGCTGCCGCCAGCGCCGCAGCCGGCGGCTCATCGACCCAGGCCAGCCCCGCGCCGTCGGGCACACCCCACACGGCCAGCTCCAGGGCCGCACCGGTGAGGTCGGCCGAGAGGATCTCCGGGGTCGGAGCCAGCGGCGAACGCGCCCAGTCCGTCGGCGAGCAGCAGCGGTAGACGACGCCGGGACCCTCGCGCCCCGCCCGCCCGGCCCGCTGCACCCCGGCCGCCCGCGAGACCCCCACCGTCACCAGGCCACTCATGGAGCGGGCCACGTCCAGGCGCGGCTCGCGCGCCAGCGTGGAGTCCACCACCACCCGCACCCCGGGCACCGTCAGCGAGGACTCCGCCACGTTCGTGGCCACCACGACGCGCCGCCGCCCCTCCGGGCTCGGGGCCAGGGCCGCATCCTGAGCGCTCGCGGACAGGCGACCGTGCAGCGGCAGGACGTCCACGCCCTCGGGAGCCGCACCGCGCAGGCGGGAGACGACGTCGTCGACCTCGCGGGCCCCGGGCAGGAAGACCAGCACGTCACCGGAGCGCTCGGTCAGGGCCCGCTCCACGGTGGCGGCGACGTGGGCGAGGAACTCCCGCGGCACCCCGCGCGGCCCCAGGCGACCGGTGCGCCCCGGCGGCGCCCACACCTCCTCAAGGGGGTGGAGGCGCCCGGGCACCTCCACCAGCGGCGCGGCTCCGTCCGACGAGCCGTGCGAGGCTCCGCCCGAGGAGCCGCCCAGAATGCGGCGCAGGCGGTCGGCGTCGAGCGTGGCGGACATGGCCACGAGGGTGAGGTCCTCGCGCAGGGCGGCGCGCGCGTCCGCCAGGAGGGCCAGGAGGAGGTCGCTGTCCAGGGAGCGCTCGTGGACCTCATCGAGGATGACGGCGTCGACGCCGCTCAGCTCCGGGTCCCGCTGGAGACGGCGCAGGAGGAGCCCGGCGGTGACGACCTCGATCCGGGTGTCCGGGCCGGCGCGCCGCTCCCCGCGCACCGCGTATCCGACGGTGGCACCGACCTCCTCTCCCAGGAGGTCGGCCAGGCGGCGGGCGGCCGCGCGGGCGGCGATGCGTCGCGGCTGGGTGACGACGACGCGGCCCGGCCGGCGTTCCTGGGCGCGCCCCGAGGCGCCGGCAGGGACGTCGGTCAGGACATCGGCCAGAAGCGGCGGGACGAGCGTCGTCTTACCGGTGCCGGGCGGGGCGGTGAGGACCAGACAAGCGCCGGCGCCTGCGTCGTCGGAGGCGGAGGGAGCGGCGGAGAGGAGCTCGCGCAGCTCGGGCAGCACCTCGACCACCGGCAGGTCCGGCGGCGAGGCGAGCAGCGCCCTGATGGGGTCGGTCTGCGGGGGCTGCGTGTGGCCCTGCGGCCCGGTGCGAGTCATGCCCCGATTGTGCCCGGTGGGGGAGTGGATGGGGCCGACGTCGGACCGGGGTGGGAGCTGAGCAGCAGGTGGCCTCCGGGCAGTGGAGGACCGGAGGTGCAGTGGGTGGATAGGGGTGAGGGGAGACGCGCAGGAGCCGGCGGCTACCGGATGCTCATGAGGATGTCTCGCGCCTGCAGGGCGTCGGCGAGCTTCTCGGCGTACTCGGCGTGCGTCTTGACGGCCTTGCGCATGCCGAGGGCGCCGCCGATAATGGCCGACCCGGTCGAGGACAGGTAGCGCACCAGGGTCTCGCCGTGCGGGCCGGTCCCGAACTGAAGGTTCTGCGAAAGATAGAAGTTGCTGCCCATGAGTGCGCCGAAGGCGATGGACATGCCCTTCTTGCCGCGGGTGATCTGGAGGGTGTCGGCGGAGAAGGGCGCGACGGTCCACCCCTCCTGAGTGAAGAACTCGGTAACGATTGATCGAACTTGATCGATTGGTGCATTAATGGTGTACGTGCGCTCAGCCATGGCGGGATGCTAAGCGATACCCCATTGTTCTTGCATATTGTATTCAATAACGTTTGCGTGAAGGTGGTGCACTACTGGCCCGCATGCACGCGGCGCACCGGCCTGGCCCGCAAGCAGATCGACAAAATCTTCACAATCGACCCGGAGCCGCGTCGATTCTGAATTTTTTGTTGATGAGTTCGTATGGGGTGGGGTGTCGGGGGGACCCGGACTCTTCGAGTGAAGCACGCTTGACATGGTCGGCTCTGTCAAGCACACTAGACATGTCAAGCAAACATGACACCCTCTCTCGGGGTGATTGGCTAATCAAGGGATGATCGCCATGCTCTCCGCCGTCTCCGCTCCTTCTGCCCTGGCCGCCACGTCGTCGACCTCCTCCGCTGTCACCTTCGTTGCCGGGGTGGTCGGTGGCATCGTCGCCGGGATCGTCCTCTACCTGCTCGTCTACCGGTACTCGGCTCGCCATCTGCCCGAGGTCCGTGCCGAGGAGGCGTCCGAGCTCCTCAAGAAGCTCGGACAGCAGCAAACCAGTTTCGTCTGCGCCCTCCCCACCGGCATCATGGTGGGCTTCGTGTTCCCGACGACCAGTCATCTCTCCACCGGACCACTTCCGCTGGTCGTTCACCTCATGGGCGCCGCCATGATCGGTGTCTCCATCCTCGGTGTCGCGTGGCTGTCCCCGCGACTGCGCGCCGTCCGGAACGCGGCTGCGGCATGAGCCGGTTGTCTCGCCGCGCCCCGGGCGGTGAAGACCATGGATAACGACGTGCGCAGCCTGCGCGAGGCTCGCGGTCTCACCCAGGCCCAGTTCGGAGTCGCCCTGGGTGTCTCCAGACAGAGCATCAACTCCATCGAGAAGGGCAAGTACGACCCCTCCCTTCCCTTGGCCATCGCCATCGCCCGCTACTTCGAGACCACTGTTGAGGAGATCTTCCATGTCTGAGTCAGAGCCCACGCCGCTCACGCCGCCCACGCCCACCCCTTCCTCCGCTGCGGCCGCCGGTTCGTCCTCCTCCGACTCGACGCCGAGTGCTCGGGCGGGCCTGAAGGACGCCAAGCCGCGGCCGCCCGTCGTCGGGCGCATGGTCTACGTTGTCGCCGTCGTGACCCTTCTGTGGGTGGCGGCGTTGACGATCCCGATGTCCAACGGCTTTCTCTATGGTGGCGCCAGTGGAGCGTCAGCCATGATGCTCGTCTACGTCGCCCTGATCGTCGCCAAGAGGCGCGGATACGAGACCTTCGTTGTCCGTGAGCTTGAGAAGCGGGGGGACGAGCGGGACAGGGCCGCCTCGCAGCGGGCCTGGGCGCTCACTGGCGTCGTCGGGCTCGTCGGCAATGTTGTCGTTTGCACTGTGGGTGCCTTCGGAGGGTCGATGAAGCTGGGTATTGTTGTCGTCCTGTGGCTGCAGCTGGTCAGTTTCATCGGAGGAAGCATCTACTTCAACCGCACGATGTAGATCGTGGAGGTGCGCCCGAGCCTGCCGCCCGCTCGGTGCACCGCCTGGCCCGCACACAGATCGACAAAATCTTCATAATCGACCCGGAGCCGCGTCGATTCTGAAGTTTTGGTTGGTGAGCGTGGGATGGGTGCGGGCGGCGACCACCGGCGTCTTCGCGTAGACTTCGCTCCACCCTGACCGGCGCCCCGCGCCGGCCATCGTTCCCTGTCCCACCGCCCGCCCCGGGCGCACCCGAGGAGAATCCATGGTCCAGCAGTCCGCCCCACCAGGAATCTGGGACGAGGACCCCGACGGCGCCTCCATCCTCCTGGCCACGGGCCGCGCCCGCCACGACCTCCTTGTCGTCGCCGAGCCCGCCTTCCTGCGCGACCTCGACCAGGCCTGGGGGCGTCCGTCGGCGCGAGTGCGCCTGTCCTTCCTGCCCGGTGTTGAGGCCCCCAGCGCCCCCGGTCACGAGGACGCGCTCGTGTCCTACGAGCGCGGTGGACTCGGTGTCCTCGTCGCCCGTGGTCGCACCAGCATGTACGAGGGTGGGGCCGCGCGCGGTGCGACGGCGCTGGCCCGGATCGCCAGCGGGGCCCGCCTGCGCGCCGCCCTGCTCGTCACCCGCGCCACCCCGCTGCGCGGCTCCGGTGATGTGGCCGGCGGCTCGGCGCCGGGACAGGTGCGCGTCGTCGCCGACCACCTCAATGTCTCGGGTGGTTCCCTCTTCCCGGCCCCCGGCATGGTCTCGGCAGGCTGGGACGCGACGCTCACCGAGCGCCTGGGGAGCCTGCGCGGCGTGAGCGGCAGCTCCGTTGTCGCCCTCGTGCCCGGGCCACTGCGCCCGAGCCCGGCCGAGTCTCGCGCTCTGGTCTCCTTGGGCGCCGACGCCGCCGTGACCGACTCCGTGGCCGAAGCCATGGTCCTGGCCTCGAGGGGAGTGGCGGTCTCCGCCCTGACCTACCTCGATGCCCCGGCCGCCGGTGGGAACCTCGGGCGGGCGCAGCTCTCCTTGAGGCAGGCCTCCGGAGTCACCCTGGCCGCCGTCGAGGAGATCCTCAGAAGCCTGCGGGCCGGTTCCTGAACGTGATTCTGGGAACGGCGTGGAAAAGGATGCTGCCCAGGCTGCCGGCCCCCGTTAAGGTCATCTCGTGAAACCCTTCCTCTTCCTGGCCACCCGCAGCGACGATGAGCCCGCCGACGCCGAGTACGAGGCGTTCCTCAAGCGCACCGGCCTGGACGAGTCCACGCTCCGCCGCCTGCGCCTGGAGTCTCAGTCCCTGCCCCAGGTCGACCTGGACGACTGGTCCGGCATCCTCGTGGGTGGCTCCCCCTTCAACGCCTCCACCCCGGCGGAGAAGAAGTCCGCCACCCAGAAGCGGGTCGAGGCCGAGCTCTCCGGCCTGCTCGACCGCGTCGTCGCGGCCGACTTCCCCTTCTTCGGCGCCTGCTACGGCGTGGGCACGCTCGCCTGCCACCAGGGCGCCGTCGTCGACACCACCTACGGCGAGGCCGTCACCGCTCCCGACGTCACTCTCACCGAGGCCGGCCTGGCCGACCCCATCTGCGCGGGCGTCCCGAAGGTCTTCCAGGCCTTCGTCGCCCACAAGGAGGCGGTCACGACGCTGCCGCCCCACGCCGTCGTCCTGGGAACCGGTGAGGCCTGCCCGGTCCAGATGTTCCGGATCGGGTCCAACCTGTACGCCACCCAGTTCCACCCCGAGCTCGACGGCGACTACCTCGCCCACCGGCTCGGCTTCTACGCCGGTCACGGCTACTTCGCCGACGACGAGCTCGCCGACCTCCAGGCCCGCGTGCGCCTCGACGACGTCTCCGACTCCTGGAAGCTCCTGGCCAACTTCGTGTCCGTCCACGCCCGCGACTGACGGGCGCGCTGTCGGCGCGATGCCCCAGTTCGCGCAGCGCGAGAAGGGGGCGCGTACGGTGCAAGTGGGGTGGATAGTGGGGCATCACCCGGGGCGATGTGTCTGATCGGCCCCGAATGCTCCAGGAACGTACAGAAAGGGCTCGCTTATGTCCCGCATCGTCATGATCGGAGGTCACGGCAAGGTCGCGCTGCTGGCCGCCCCGCTGCTCGTGGACGCCGGCCACGAGGTCGTCTCCCTCATCCGCAACCCTGACCACTCCGCCGACGTCGCCGCCACCGGAGCCACCCCGCTGGTCCTGTCCGTCGAGGAAGCCGACGTCGCTGAGCTCACCCGGGTCTTCGCCGGTGCTGACGCGATCGTCTGGTCCGCCGGGGCCGGCGGCAAGGGAGGCCCGGAGCGTACCGACGCCGTCGACCGCGCCGCCGCCATCCGCTCCATGGAGGCCGCCGCCGCAGCCGGGGTCACGCGCTACGTCATGGTCTCCTTCCTCACCGCCTACGGCGAGGTTCCCGACGACCACCCGCTGCGCGCCTACGCCATTGCCAAGATCGCGGCAGACCGACACCTGCAGACCACCGACCTGGCCTGGACGATCTTGGGGCCGGGCCTGCTGACCCTGGATGAACCCACCGGTGCCATCACCGTGGCTCGCGTCCCCAAGGGCACCCCGACCTCGAAGGCGCCGACGTCGCGTGGGAACGTCGCCCGCGTTATCACCGCCGTGCTCGCCGAGCCGGCCAGTATCGGTAAGGTCATCCCCTTCTACGACGGCGACACCCCCATAGCCCAGGCTGTTGCTGACGTACCGCAGGAGTACGCCGACCTGTCATGATCGCCACCTTCGTGGGGTAGGCATCAGAAAGGCTCCGGTCCGCACTCATTGAGTGAATGTGGACCGGAGCCCGTTCGGGTCATGGTGAGGTCTACTTGCCGTCGCTCATGGCGCTGGCCGAGGGGGCGGCCGACATCTTGTCGTCGCTCATCTTGCCGTCCGACATGCTGCTGGAGGTGGGGCTGTCGGACATCTTGTCATCCGACATCTTCCCGTCTTCGGTCTTTCCGTCGCTCATCTTTCCATCGGACATCTTGCCGTCACTCATGGTGCCGTTCGGGGTGGAGGTCTGCTCCATCTTGTCCTTGTCGGCATTTGTGGAGCCGCAGGCGGCGGTGCCGACGGCGAGGGCGGCAACGAGGAGGGCGGCTGACACGATCTTGCGAGTACGCATAGGAGAACTCCTTGGTGGCATGGGCTGGCGACGTGGCCAGGTGAGTGGTGGTGCACCGACGTAGTGCACCGTCACCAGGAGTTCGGAACCGATGGGTCTGCGGATGGGGATAAGTGAGTGACTCTGCTCACTGTAGGTAGTGGTGGGCGGAGGTTTCTCCTACAGGTAGGGCCGGTAGCTCACGTACCGGGGCTGTTGCCTGCTTGTGGTCACCGGTGTGAACTGATGCGTCGTGTGCTTCATGGCGGACGTGTGTCGGTGTAGTAGCACGATGATTCCGACGGCGATGGCTCCCAGCAGGATCGATGCAGCCCACGCTCGGAAAAGGACATACGGGAACGACTGTCCAATGCTGCTCAGCCCGAGCGCCGAGCCGATGGAGGTAGCGGAAATGCCATATGCGAGGAGGATGTACATGTTCGTGAGAGCCATAATGAATGGAGCAACGCCGACGATGCGTGAGAACGCCACTCGGTGATGGTTCTGAGAACCCAGGTAGAGGCTGGTGGTTGCGATTAAGGCTGTGACGATCATGAGGATGATACCGCTGACGAGAGGTGCTCCTCGATAGTTAGGTGCGGCTGAGACCGACATCCAGAGGTTGATTGTTCGCTCACTTGCGTTGATGCCGCTCATCATGTAGCGCACAGAAGTCGCCAGCTGGTGAAGAGCTATGACGAGCATGAAGAGGTTGACTGCTGATCCAAGTGTGACGAACCACGGCCGCGCAGCGGGCGTGTGTTGATTCATGATGGTTGCGGCGATTGCGGCGCTGCCGGTCGTCAGGAGGCACAGGAACGGCATCGGAGTGACAATGATGCTGTCGTTGAATATGAGGATGTCGATGAGCAGTATCTGAAACGTCGCGGCGACCATGACTGAGGTGGGGCGATTCTCAAAGATTGTCTTCAGTGACGAAAAGTGAAGGACGAGCCACCAAACACCCGGGGTGCTGAGCGCATAGAACATCAAGTACAGGATGAAGCTCAGTGTGAAACCCGGAGGGGCGGTGAATCTGGGTTGCCTGTGGAGGTCGTAGAGGACCCATGCGACCTGAGTTCCGCAGGCGATCAGGGCTGTGACGAGGGCGATGACTCGGTCTCGCCTCCAGCGGGTGGGTGAGGGCAAGGCGGTCGTGCGGGTGACGACGAGCGGTGGCGCGCTGACTGGCGCTGGCGGCGCGAACGGCTGCGGGGTCATGGGGAGGGGCCCAGGGGTCGGAGCGGGGGCGAACCTGGGAAAGCTGGCAGTGGGCCCGGCCGAATAGGGGTCGATATCAGCGCCGTTGGTGACGATACTGCTAGCGGGCTGGCCGATGCTGGACAGGTGCGGCGCCACCGGCTGCGTCGGAGGAGCGGTCTGGGCCTGGAAAAGATAGGGGTAGTCGACCTGCTGCCCGCTCTGGGGGTCGTGGCCCGGCGTGAGGGCCGCATGCGGTGGCGACGCGGGGGCGTACGGCCCGTGTGGCATCACGCCGTATGGCGTCGCCGGGCCGTATCCGTCAGTGCCCGACGGTGTCGGTGTGGAGCTGCTCTGAGGTTGAGGTGGCTGCCGCATATCGGCATTGTGCTTGACCTGTCGGTCGGTGTCGATGACCGAGGTGATGTCGTGTGCCGACCCTGCGGTGGTGGGGCGGGATCAGTACCCGCTCCCCCACTGCGACTGGGAGCGGTGCTGCCTGCTGAAGCGGTTCTGCATGCCGTGGGGGCCGGCTGTGCCCGCGACGCCATACTGCTGCCGGCTGTGGCCACCGGGTGGAGTGGCTGCGGATCGGCGTCCGGCCATCAGCGTCGAACCGATGAGGAGGGCTCCCTGGCCGATGATGATCGCCATCGCGATTCCTGTGCTGGATGGCTGAAAAGCGTACTCGCCAACGGTGGGCAACCCGTAGGCGAGGACGACGACGATGTTATAGAGCGTCAAAAGTGAGACGGCGCTTGTGGACACGATTCGGAACGATGCGCTGGAAGGGCGCCGCATTCCCAGGAACAGGCCTGCGGTGGCCAGGGAGGTGACGATGGTGAAAATGAGTAGCCCTGCCGCGATGGGGAGGCCGGCACCCCCTGATTCTGACCATATGAACCAGGCGCTGGTCGTGTAGTTACTGAGGCCCCTTCCTGCCGATATGCTCACGTAGGCCGATATGGCGAGGTATGAAATGTGTACGGCGCTGTTGATGAGCACGAACTGGCAGGCTCCCAGGGCCAAGGTGGTGGGCCACGGCTGCGGAGTCGTTAAGCGCTGGTTGAGGCGTGTGGTGAGGATGGCGCCCACTGCGGTGACGATGAGTAGGAGGATAAAGGTGACGTTCTGCACGCTGGTGTACGGGTCCTGACTGTCGCCGGCGATGGGCATGGTGACAACGCCGTAGCCGAACCACAGTGCGAGCCCTAATATCTCAGTGACTGGCCGGTTGTGGAAGAGGTGGCGTAATCCGAAATAATGCCACCAGATCACTGGTGTGGCGATAATGAATAAGAGCGTCGAGATGATGGCTGTGTTCCACACGCTGCCCCGCGCCAAAGCGAGAAGAAAGGTGACATAGATGACGCCCTCAAGGGCGCAGCCAACGATCATCATGACCAGTGTCGCCGCCTTCAAGCCGCGCCATGGCACATGGTGTGGTGCATCCAAGGGCCGGGATGATGTCGTTCCCGGGCGCGGGCTGCCCACCTGCGGTGGTCTGGCAGGAGAGGAGTAGCCCGGTGCGGTGACTGCTCCGCTCAGGTATGCCGACCCGGTGCTCGAGCCCGCGCCTTGCTGAAACTGCTGGAACTGCTGCTGTTGCGGTTGGTACGGCTGATATGGCTGATACTGCGGCGCGGAGGTCTGCACGGGCGCAGGTGGATAGGGCTGGCCCGAGAAGGAGGGCGCCCCAGGTGGGCGCAGCACTGACTGGGTCGGAATCGCGCTCTGCGCGGGAGGCATGTACGCGCCGTGACCGGCCGGCGTCGGCGCCTGCCCGTAGGTCGCCCCGTTCTGCGGGGCGCCCGGCGGGACGGAGCCATAGGCTGCCTGCGGCGGGTACTGCGGGTTGGGTGGGCCGCTGTATCCCTGTGGCGGCGGATAGGCGGGCGGGTAAGTCATGACAACGTCCTGATGATCGTGGCTCTCAGCTCCAGAACCGCGCCTGGACCGCCGAGTCGTTCGGGGCGTGCGGCCCCAAGGAGCGGCAGCTCAGCTGCGGGAGAAGTGCGAGACGAAGTTACGGATGATCTGTCCGGCGTCGTGCTCCTCGGAGGACCGGGCCTGGGTGAGGATGTCCTCGCTCATGTCCGGGTCACCATAACCGGCCTCGTCGTAGATACTGACACGCCGCTCGAACTGGACGGCGTCGAGCTCGGGGTTGAACTGGCAGGCGTAGACGTTCCTGCCCACGCGCAGCATCTGGACCGGGCAGTCCGGCGAGCTCGCCAGCAGGGTCGCGTGCGCGGGGACCTCCCCGACTCCCTCGTAGTGGCCGGCGAAGACCGTGACCGCCTGGGGGAGCCCCGTCAGGACCGGGTCCTCGCGGCCCTCGGCCGTCAGGAACAGGTCAACGGCGCCCAGCTCCTCACCGAACTCCTCCTGCGTCCCGGTGCCCAGGTAGGCGGCCAGCACCTGGAGCGCGACGCCCGTGGCCAGAAGGGGAATGCCCTCCTTGAGGATCACCCCGAGCAGCTCGCGGATCTGCTCCTCGACGTTGAGCTGGCTGCGGGTCTTCTCGGCCGCCGGCGTGTCCGCGTTGTAGGGGCTGGCCCCGATGAGGACCCCGGAGACATCGGCCGCGGTGAAGGAGTCGAGGAAATCGACCTCCTCCAGGGCGATGTGCTGCAGGTCATCGCGCGATAGACCGCTCTGAGCCAGGAAGGACTCGTACTCGTCCTGCGCCGCCTCGTGCTCGGGGCGCGTGGTCACCATGATGAAAGGCTTCACGGGACCACTGTAGGGGACCGGTTGGCCGGGCGTGGCCGTGTGACCTCTAGACCACGAACAGGATGAGGATGAGGGCGCAGAGCCACAGGATGAGGGAGATGGTGCCCAGAATGAGGCCCAGCCAGGCCAGTCCCTCACCGGAGTTGTAGCTGTGGTGCAGGCGCCGCAGCGCACTGATGCCCAGGATGATCGCGGCGACGCCGACGAGGGGGATGAAACTGAGCAGTCCGCACACCAGGGCGGCCGTCGCCCCGGAGTCGCTGCGAGGGCGGGGTGCGGTGTAGCCGGGGCCGGAGAAGATTTCTGCCGGATTGAGATTCTCGGTTCCGGGGAAGACGAATCCCGGGGGGAGTCCGTCGACGTACTGCTCCGAGCTCGGCGAGAAGCGTGGCGCGCTCTGTCCTGGCGTGGAGGTCCCGACGGTGCTCATGAGCACATCATGCACCGTCGGCGCCCGCAGACGGCATCCTTCCCGCGGACGAATCGGGTGGGAGCCGCCAAGTGGCCGGCAGGTGCCCGCGAGGAGCCCGGTCCGCGTGCCCGCCGAGCAGGGGCTATGCTGAAGTTCCGGCAGGCTCTGCCGGGTCCTGCCGAGTGTCCCGCGGGTCTCCTGCGAGAGGATTCCCCACGGGACACAGCCATTCCCTCGTTGCTTAGGCAGGAGCTCACTCGTGTCCTCTTCTCCCTCTCGTGGCTGGCGCCTGCACGGCGATGGCCGGTCCATCGCTCCGGGCGAGGTCGTCGCCCCCGGTGAGCGTCTCACCTGGCCGCGAACCATCGGCATCGGTGTCCAGCACGTCGTCGCCATGTTCGGCGCCACCTTCCTGGTGCCGTTGCTGACCGGCTTCGACCCGGCGACGACGCTGTTCTTCACCGGTGTGGGCACCCTGCTGTTTCTGGGCATCACCTCCGGGCGCCTGCCCAGCTACCTGGGCTCCTCCTTCGCGCTCCTCGCCCCCATCGGGGCGGTGACCGGCTACACGCGCGACAGCGGTGCCCCCCTCGACCCCCACAAGGCCGCCCTCGCGCAGGGTGGGATCATCTCGGTGGGGCTGTGCCTGCTGGTGGTGGGCATCATCGTCCACCTGGTCGGCTCGGCCTGGATCGACCGTCTCATGCCCCCGATCGTCACCGGAGCGATCGTCTCCCTCATCGGCTTCAACCTGGCCCCCGCCGCCTGGGGCAATGTCACGAAGGGGCCGGTGACAGCGGTCGTCACGATCGTCTCGATCCTGGTCATCACGGTGCTGTTCAAGGGCATCATCGGGCGCCTGGCGATCCTCATCGGCGTGCTCATCGGTTACGCCACCGCGGTACTGCGCGGGGAGGTCAACTTCGACGCCGTCGCCAAGGCCCCCGTTCTGGGGCTGCCCGACTTCCAGGCCCCGGCCTTCGACGTGCGCTACCTGGGGCTGTTCATCCCCGTGGTGCTCGTCCTCATCGCTGAGAACATCGGTCACGTCAAGTCCGTCTCGGCCATGACCGGGGAGGACCTCGACGACGTCACCGGCCGGGCCCTGTTCGCCGACGGCCTGTCCACCGTGCTCGCCGGCAGCGGCGGCGGCTCGGGCACCACCACCTACGCGGAGAACATCGGCGTCATGGCCGCCACCCGCGTCTACTCCACCGCCGCCTACGTGGTGGCGGCGCTCAGCGCCCTGGGCCTGTCCCTGCTGCCGAAGTTCGGCCAGATCATCGCCTCGATCCCCGCCGGCGTCCTGGGTGGGGCGGCCACGGTCCTCTACGGCATGATCGGCATGCTGGGGGTGCGCATCTGGGTGCAGAACCGTGTGGACTTCTCCGACCCGGTCAACCTCAACACGGCGGCCGTGTCCATGGTGGTGGCCATCGCCGACTACACCCTGGTCTGGGGCGACATGACCTTCAAGGGCATCGCCCTGGGCTCGGCCGCGGCCATCGGCGTCTACCACGCCATGCGCTGGATCTCGAAGCTGCGCGGCACCAACCTGGAGCAGGCCTCCCCGGCCTCGGCCCCCGCCGGCACCGAGCTGGAGGGCCCGGCCTACTCCAGCCGCGCCGCCCACTCGTCCTCGGCCGCCTCGGAGGCGCAGGCTCCGACGTCGTCGAGCGCCGATGGCGTTGAGGGGGCCGGTAAGGGCCGCGGCTGAGCCGCCCTGCCGGTAGGTGCCGCCGAAAAGCGGCAAGAGATGTGGCAGTCGATGTGCTCGGTTCAGCACATCGACTGCCACTGCCGTCATGGGGCGTTGCCTGATGCTCCTGAGGGTTTCTTGCCATGACAGCGCAAGACGCCGGTGGGGAGAGCTGAGTACGCGATACGTACTGCTCGCTTCCTCGGTGGGGGCTGGTTCGGTGGCTCGCTGTCGCTCGGGTGGTGTGGGGCGTGTACTGCACGAGGGTGGGGTGCTACTGGAGGAGGGTTGGGTGTACTGCGGGTAGGTGGGGCCTTCGTGCAGTACGCACAACCCTTAGCCAGTGGATCCCGACCCTCGTGGAGTAGGCCGGCCCGAGGTGAGGCTCAGGGTGGAGCCGGCGTCGAATCACGGCCTCCGGGCCCCGCGCGAGCGCCGGCCCCATCCTGGAACCGCACGTGAGCCGGCGTCTCAGACGCTATGGCGCTCTGAATCGAGAACTGCGTTTCCCGCCCAGAACGTCCTTCCCCTCCAGATGACTGAGGTCAGCTCCCAGTCGTCTGGGGGACAGCGCAGTCCTCGTCGGAGAAGTACGTCCTCGATCGAGGCGGAAGCCATCGAGGCCGGGAGTCGTCGTCGGGACGCTCCCGCCCGGACCGGGCGGCCCCGGGGTCAGCTGGGCTTCTTCGTGGCGGCCTTGTCCGCCGGGACGCAGTCGCTGGGGGCGGTGATCGGCTTGTCGGCGCCGAGGAGCTTGATCTCGTCCGACTTCAGTGCGTTCTGCAGGTACTCCTTGCCCAGGACCACCGAGACCGTGGTGTCGTCGTCGGACAGGCTCTTGTCGAGATGCACCGTGGACTTGGGGAAGATCTGGGCCAGGGAGTAGGCATTGGTCAGGCCGCCCTTGGAGGCCATGATCTGGACCTCGCCGTTGTAGATGCCTCCCGGCCAGTCATTCGCCGAGGTGACGGTCAGGCCGGCCTCCTCCAGCTCCTGCTGCACCGTGGCTGCCAGACCCACCGTCTCCGAGCCGTTGTAGATGTTGATCTTCTCGATCGTGGTGACGTCGACGGTCTTGGCGCCGCTGGGCGGGCAGGTCTGGGGCACGTAGGTCGCCGTGCTCTTGGGCTGCGAGAAGCCCGGGTTGTAGGCGGGCAGGATGCCCAGCGATACCAGGAGGCTCACGGCGACCGCGACCACCATGACGGCCAGGATGGCGCCGATGACGGTGGTCTGACGGTGCTGCATGTGCCGCCGGTACTCGGCGCGCGGATCTGCGGGACTACTCACGGATCCAGGGTAATGGACGACGGCGCTCATCGGGTGGTGGTGGGCTCGATGTGACATGGGACCGAGCCATGGACCAGGGTGCTGGGCGGGTTGCCGGGTGCTGCCGGCGAGGGTCAGGCGCTCGGCGGTGCCGGGGCGAGCCGCGGCACCCCCTCCTCGGTGACCTCCAGGATGCGGGCGTGGATCGCGGTGCGCCCCTGCAGGGCGGCGCGCAGTGCCCGGTGCAGCCCGGTCTCCAGGTAGAGGTCCCCCTTGAAGGAGACGACATGGGCGAACAGGTCGCCGTAGAAGGTGGAGTCGTCATCCAGGAGGCTGCGCAGATCGAGGGTTGCGCGGGTGGTGGTGAGATCGGCCAGGCGGATCTGTCGAGGTGCGATGACGGCCCAATCGCGCTGAGTGGTGACCCCATGGTCGGGGTAGGGGGGCCTCTCGCGTACTGCCTTGAAGATCACGGCAACATCCTAGTGAATGAAGCGGCCGTAGGTGCGTGGGGGGAGCCGTGGGTCGTCCAACATCGATGACGTCGACTGCATCGACAAGATCGACAGCATCGACTCGTCCCGGGGCGTCGGTCCGCTGGGTTCAACCTGTCCGGGCCCCTCCGAGGTGGGGAGTCGCTTCCGTTATCTGTCTCACTAGTTGGAATGTGGCCGACAGGACGGCGATTTCGTCATCTCTTTGTGATTGGCGTTATCGCTGCGATATCTGGTGGTTTACTGGGAAGGTGGGATGTCTGATGGCGGAAATCGGCGGCATGCCTGACCTTCGGACTGTTCCCCTCTGCTTCGCGGCTCTAGTACCGTGTTCGCAGCACCGACCTCGACCGAAAGGATGCCGCAGCCATGACCATCGCGGTCCGCCGAAGCGGCTTCACCATTCCCCTGTCCCTTGTTGTTCTCACCTCGACGGCCATGCTTCTGGCCGGTTGTCAGTCCGGTGGTGCCTCCAACGCCAATCAGCAGGGCACCACGGGTTCATCGTCATCTGCGAAGGCGCAGTCGACGGCCAGTGCCAAGGCGACCTCCGGCCAGAAGTCGGGGCACGCCTCTCCTCGCATTCCCAGTCCCACCGGTAAGGGTCCCGCCGACTCCTCCGCGTCGCAGCCCTCCGGCTCCCAGTCCCGTCCCGCGAGCCCGCGGGCCAACGAGCCCCGTCCGGCCGCCAGCGGGACCGACGCCACTAGAGCGTTGGCCTCCGGCAAGACGGACGCTCCGGGGCAGCAGAACAGCGGCGCCTCCAAGGCTCCTCAGGCTCAGGGGAAGACCGACGACGCCGGCAAGTCCTATGCCGGATCCACTCAGGCGCCGAGCTCCCCGGCCCCTGAGACTCAGAAGCGCGCGGAGCAGCCGGCGCCGGCCGAGAAGCCGGCTGACAAGCCCGCCGAGAAGCCGGCTGAGGCGCCTGCCGACAAACCTGCTGACGCGCAGCCGGCACCGGCCGACAAGCCCGCCGAGGCACCTGCCGAGAAGCCGGCTGAGCCGGCCGCCCCCGCCGACGAGCAGCCCAGTCAGGCAACGTCCTTCGTCCCGGGCAATCTCGTCTCGGAGAAAACCGCCATGATCGTGTCGCCGTCGGGCAACATCGGCTGCGACCTGTCCGCCCACTACGCGGGCTGCGGTGTGCTGTCCTACCGCTCCAACGGCACCTACGGCAAGGATGAGGCGGGCTCGCCGAAGTGGTGGTTCGACCTCAGCTCCGGGGGAACTCCGCAGCTCGCCGGCCGCAGTGAGGGCGCTTTCTCTCTCGACGAGGCCTTCCGCGGTGGCGGCTCCTCGCCCCAGGTGGTGGAGTACGGTCAGTCCGTCACCTTCGGCTCCTGGGTGTGCAGCTCCGAGGAGACTGGCATGACCTGCCGTAATACCGAGACCGGTCACGGCGTGTTCCTCAGCTCGGGGCGCTACGAGACCTTCTGAGCCGAACCCGAGATATCCTCGGTACTCCTGTGTTCGCCCCGGTGACGTGTCACCGGGGCGAACCCTGTTCACGTGGACTGCAGCGGGCCGGTGAGGTAGCGCTGGATCGTCGGGCCGACGACCTCCGCGAGGTGGTCGATGCTCGCGCTGGCGATGGGCTCCAGGCGCAGCACGTAGCGGATCATGGCCAGTCCCACCAGCTGGGAGCCGGCCAGGGTGGCCCGTTCGCGCGGCGAGGCGATGGACAGGCCCGACTGCTCAAGGGCCTCGGCCATCGGAGCCGCGATCTGCTCGGTGGCGTAGTTCTGGATCGCTTCCGGGCTGCGGGTGTTGGTGGCCATCCACTGCAGCAGGCTGCGGAAGGTCGCGCCGTCGGCGTCGTCGTCCCAGGCCGTCAGCGACAGGCGCACCAGCCGGGGGCCGGCTGAGAGGAGATCCCCGCTGATGGCGGTGGCGATCTCTTGGCTCGCCCGCACGCGCAGGTTGACCGCCGCCCCGAACAGGTCCCCCTTGGAGCCGAAGTAGTAGGACACGAGTGCCGGGTCCACGCCGGCCGCCCGGGCCACCGCGCGGATGGTGGTTCCCTCATACCCCTGGGTCAGGAAGGACTCGCGTGCGGCGGTCAGGATCGATTCCTGGGTGGAGGACGGTCGGCTGCCCCCTTCGCCCGGGCGACGTCTGGGGCCTCGACGGCGCGAGCGGCCAAGGCGGCGCTCGGAGGGCTCGTCGTCGAGCGGAGCGCCGGGCTGCGGTGCACTGAGGGCGTCACTGGTCACTCCAGGAGATTACGAGCGCGCCCGTCTCCTCTGGCTGTCAGTCCGACAGAAAATGGAGAAGCTCCGGGAAATGCAGCACTTGGTCGGGGTCGACGGCCTTGAGAATGTGTGACGAGCGTCGTATTTTTAGAAAAGTCTATCGGTGCGATATTCAACAGTGTTCAGAACTTCGGTGTGAGTCCTGGGTGCTCGTAGTGCTCTCTTGGCGTTATGACGCCAAGAGGCTCGGTGGGTGACGGCGGGGGAGGGTGGGTATTTCAACGCCGTTGCGGCATATGTGTCTCTTCGATACGGTGAGGGCTCAGCCCACATCGTCGTCGGCTCGCAGAGGACCGGCCCAGGCGCTCGCCGAGGTGAAGCATGTCCGTTCCCGATCCGGTCTCCAGAGCGCGGAGGCCCGCATCCGTCGCGGCCGTGGGGTCGGCTGCGCATCCGGTGGCGTCCGGGGCCGACGGCACGCCGACAGTCCTGCGGATGGGGCTGGACATCGGCTCGACCACCATCAAGCTCGTTCTCCTTCCTGAGCACTCGCCTGATGCCCCTATCGGTGCTCGGCCTGACACGGCGTCGGTGTCTCCTGTGTTCGCTGAGTACCGGCGTCACAACGCGGACGTGCGCGGTGAGCTGACCCGGCTGCTGGGCGAGGTCGCTCGGGCCTATCCGGGTGCCGTCGTGCGCGGGGCGGTCACCGGCAGTGCCGGGCTGTCCCTGGCCGCCCTCATGGGTCTGCCTTTCGTCCAGGAGGTCATTGCCGAGACCGAGACGGTGCGCGTGTGCGATCCGCAGGCCGACGTCGTCATCGAGCTCGGTGGTGAGGATGCCAAGATCACCTATCTCCACCCCACTCCTGAGCAGCGCATGAACGGCACCTGCGCGGGCGGCACCGGAGCCTTCATCGATCAGATGGCTCAGCTCCTCCACACCGACGCCGCCGGCCTGGACGACCTGGCCTCGCGCTACACGACGCTCTACCCCATCGCCTCGCGCTGCGGCGTCTTCGCCAAGTCCGACCTCCAGCCGC
>ERZ772948.384-NODE-384-length-28531-cov-9.165824_pt1 | contig 28531 bp, 30 predicted proteins | sample MGYA00511945_ERZ772948 | MGnify/ENA primary metagenome ERZ772948 (study PRJEB29015, sample SAMEA2737927) | human oral metagenome | biome: human oral; feature: human-associated habitat; material: dental | place: China | collected 2141 ... | reverse complement strand
CAACCCAGAAATCAACGAAGCACTTGTCGTTGAATTCTACAACAAAATGCTTTAATTTCTATTGGAAATTTATTCAGAAGCCGATTTCGGCTTCTTTTTTATTCGATTAACCAAAAGAGGCTGGGATATCTTGTCCCGGCCTTTATTAGTTGTTGAGTTTTATAGCATCTTTAAAAGGAGATTAGCCATTTGTTCCGGGCTTTCCTTACTACCTCGGGCGATCCACATCTGGTAGACGCCAAAGAAGGCATTAACGAGGTAGACGATGCCGTATTCCCTTTCGATTTGATTGAAAGCTTTGCTGCGAAACCGTTCCTGTAGGATTTGGGAAAGTAAGGATTGGAGCTTATGGCGTAGGAAATTTTGGATTTCTCTAGTGCCGTTTTCCGTCAAGAGAGCAGCCAGAAGAGGCTCTTGGGTCAAGAACTGAAAGACCTCTGTGATAGCGACTGCAACATCTTCTCGATTGTGTTCAAAGATGTATTCTAATTGATGAAAGAGGCCTTGCTGATAGCGCTCAATCATATCATATTTATCCTTGTAGTGGGTATAAAAGCTACTGCGACTGATGCCAGCAGCTCGGGCAAATTCGACTGTTGTAATATGGTCAAAAGACTCCTGATGCAATAAGTCAACCATAGCCTTCTCAATGATGGCCTTGGTTTTCTTACGTTTATTACTTTCTGTCATTTTAATCTTTCCTTTGTCATTGAATTATACAAAATTAGACAAGGTGTACAAAAATAGAATTTTCTGCTTGCCTTAATTTTTTTATTGTGTATAATCTATTATATCAAATTTTTAGACAATGTGTATAAAAAAGGAGAAGAGATGTTCAAAGAATGGAAAGCCATCTTCAAAAAACCGAAGATTATTGTGGTCATGCTGGGAGTTGCCTTGATTCCAGCCTTGTATAATGTGATTTTTTTGAGCTCTATGTGGGATCCGTATGGCAAACTTTCTGATTTGCCAGTAGCGGTGGTCAATCAGGACCAGAAGGCGAGCTTATATGGAAAAGACTTGTCCATTGGTTCAGATATGGTTCAAGATATGAAGAAAAATGCAGCGATGGATTTTCATTTTGTGGATAAGGATCAGGCAGAGAAGGGATTGGAAAAGGGCGACTATTACATGGTGGTGACTCTTCCTAAGGATCTATCAGCCAATGCGGCTAGTATCTTGAGCAATCAGCCCAAGCAAGTTACGATCCACTACCAAACATCCAGTGGTCATAGTTTTATCGCCAGCAAAATGAGCGATTCTGCCATGACTTCGATGAAGCAATCGGTCAGTCAGAAGATTACAAACAGCTATGTGACAAGCCTTTTTGCGAGTATGGATAAGCTAAAAGGTGGACTTGGAACAGCCTCAGATGGCACAGCTAAATTGGCCGAAGGCAGTCAGGAACTGGCAAACGGTAGCCAAAAGCTGTCTACTAACTTAGAAAGTCTAGCTCAGTCCAGCCTCACTTTCTCAGATGGAGCTACAGCGCTATCGACTGGTCTGGTAGCATACACAAACGGAGTGGCTCAGATCAATGCCGGCTTGCCGACTTTTACTAGTAAGATGACAGAATATACAGATGGAGTTGGGCAGCTTTCAGCTGGTGCCAGCCAATTAACCACTCAGTCACAAACATTACTGAATGGAACCAACCAACTGACGGGTAATTCACAGGAATTAGTCGCTGGTGTGGAGCGCCTAAACAGCGGTTTGGCAGAACTGCAATCATCTGTTAATAGTAGTGTTACTGCTAATCAAGAAAAGGTTGCTCAGTTGACGGCGGGTCTAGATCAGCTCAATACGGCCATTCAAAATGCCACATCGGGAACGAGCTTGCCAACGGAAACAATTGCGGCTTCTCTCACGACGATTGCGACCAATGCCCAGTCTTTGGCAAGTAGTGCGCAAAGTGATCGGGCGGCAGCCGTAGCTGCTTTAGAAGGAACAGCTGCTTACCAAAAACTTTCTACCGATGAGCAAGAAGAACTAAAAGCCGCTCTAGCAGGCGGTGCTGATTCTAGCAGTAGTGCAGCGGCAACTATTGTACAGGAAGTCCAAGCTATCCAAACGAATCTGCAAGGTCTGCAAACGGCCAGTGGTCAGGCAAGTCAGCTGTCGGCAGCAGCCAACCAAGTCCTGCCAGGTGCTTCAGCTATGATTAGTGGTCTCTACGGAGGCCTAGGTCAGGTAAATGAAGCTTTATCCTCTGCCAGCACTGGTTCAGAGACCCTTTCTCAAGGCATTACGGCTTATACAGGTGGCCTTTCTCAAGTAGCTCAGGGAGTAGCCGCTTATACTACAGGTGTCGATCAGCTTTCTCAAGGAGCAGCTAACCTAGCGAGCCATAATGACCAAGTGACTTCAGGAATCGGTCAAATCAGCTCAGGCCTCTCTCAATTAAATGATAAATCGTCTACTTTGGTCGCAGGTATGCAAACATTATCTACAGGTGCCACTAAAATGGCAGATGGTTCTCAGCAGTTAGCGGCTGGTGGTCTGACCTTGAACAGTGGGCTGGGAGACTTGTCAGTCGGTGCCCAGACTCTAAATACAGGCTTGACAGATGCCAAGGGTCAATTGTCTGAGGTTTCAGTGACAGAGGACAATGCGGCTGCCTTGGCTGGCCCTGTCGAGCTGAAAAAGACAGATAAAGATCAAGTTGGTAAAAATGGTGTTGGTATGGCTCCCTACATGATTTCTGTTGCTCTTTTTGTGGCGGCTATTTCGACCAATGTTATTTTCGGCACGCTCCCTTCTGGTCAGGTGCCAGCTTCTCGCAAAGCTTGGCTCAAGGCTCGTCTGGAAGTCAATGGCTTGATTTCTGTTTTGGCAGGTATCTTGGTTTATGGAGCGGTTCATTTGATTGGTCTTGAGGCCAACTACGAATGGATGACGCTGGCTTTGACTATTTTAGCCAGCATGGCTTTTATGGCGGTTGTGACGACTCTGGTCACTTGGGATAGTAAGGTCGGTGCCTTTATCTCCTTGATCCTCTTGCTCCTGCAACTGGCTTCTAGCGCTGGTACTTATCCGCTGCCCCTGACGGCGAAAATCTTCCAAATGATCAATCCAATCTTGCCAATGAGCTATGCGGTGTCAGGACTGCGGGAAACGATCTCGATGAATGGTCAAATCGGTGGCCAACTAGCTTTCTTGACCACAACTTTACTGATTTTCATGGCTTTAGGTACAATAGCTTATCGCCCTGATAAGAAAGAAATTATTTAAGATAGAGAAGAGCGCAGACTATTTTCTCTTCGAAAGGAATAACTTGGTCTTGTGAACAGAACCAAGTTTTTTTGTTTCACGTGAAACAGTAGAGAATTTTGCTGTGTAGATTTTCTCCACAAATCTATTTTATTCGCTATGAAAATATGAATGTTTTGTTTTCTTTAAGTTTTCTTTAGCCTTGCTTTAAGTTTTCATCCGTAAAATGGCTCTAGTTACAAGAAAGACAGGGGGAGAATCCATGGCTAAAAAAACATTTAAAGATAAATTTCAACGATTTGAAACCAAATACATTATTTCCAAAGAAACTTTGGCCGATTTATTGACCGAGTTTGAAGGCCATCTGGTGGAGGATGAGCATGCTTATTCGACCATTAACAATCTTTACTACGACACCCCGACCTATCAAATGATTCGTGAGTCTTTAGAAAAGCCCTATTTTAAAGAAAAATTGCGCGTGCGGACTTACGATGAACATCCGAAAGAAGACAGTCAAGTCTTTTTGGAAATCAAGAAAAAAGTGCGCAAGATTGTCTACAAACGTCGCATTTCGACAGATCTAGTGGCTGCAGAGGCTTACTTGGAGGGCGATCACAGTAAGATTGAGGATTGTCAGATTCGTGAGGAAATCGACTGGCTGAGTCAGCGTTACGGTGGCGTACAGCCCATGATGTATATCTACTACAATCGTTATTCCATGAAAGGGATTGAGGATCCCAATGTTCGCATTACCATTGACCACGATTTGACCTACCGCAACTATGATTTGAGCCTCTTGCATGGTCATTACGGGGAAAATCTTCTGTCGGATCATCATGTGATTATGGAAGTCAAGGTGCCAGGAGCCTATCCGCTCTGGCTAAGTGAGATTTTGGACCGCCATCAGGTCTTCCCAAGCTCCTTTTCCAAATACGGGGTTGCTTACAAGAAAACGACAGACTATAAAGGAGCTGTAAATCATGCTTAATCAGTTATTCTATGATATTTTTACCGATACGGCCGTAGATCCGGCTATGATGATGTTGGCTATTGGAGTATCCTTGCTTTTGGGCTTAGTCATTGCCAAGGTTTACCAGTTTAAGACAGTTTACAGCAAATCCTTTGTGATGAGTTTGGCGCTTTTGCCGACCTTGATTGCAATTGTGATTTTCTTGGTCAATGGAAGTTTGGGAGCAGGGGTTGCCGTTATGGGAGCTTTCAGCTTGATTCGTTTCCGTTCTGCACCGGGAGGTGCCAAGGAGCTGGTGTCCATTTTTCTGGTCATGACAATTGGGATTGCCATCGGAATGGGCTATCTGGTCTTTGCGACCGTCTTTACCTTCATCATGTCGCTCGCCATGCTGCTGCTTGAAGTGGTTAATTTTGGACAGATGAAGCATTCCATGCGCCAGCTGACTGTTGTCATACCAGAAAGTCTGGACTATGAAAGCATTTTTGATGATATTTTCAACAAAGCTGCCAATCATGTTGAACTGGCTAATGTCAAAACCTCTGATATGGGGAGCTTGTTCAAGATTAAATACATCATTCAGCTGAATGGTCGAATGACCGAAAAAGAACTCATCGATGTCCTACGCACGCGCAATGGAAATCTAGAGATTGCCATCAGCCGCTATATCACGAAAGAAAATGAATTATAATATCTAGAAAGAGGCCAATCATGAAAACAGGCAAGAAAAAAATATTTCAGAAAATAAAACTAATGGTGCCCCTAGCGCTGATGAGCGTTAGCTTGGGAGCTTGCAGCTTGACCAGCCAGTCCAGCGCTCCTACGAGTGCTAGTACCACGACCACTCAAACGGCTATCAGTACGACAAAGACAGATACATCTAGCTATTTCACGGATCGTGATCAGGATGCTTCTTATGATGAGTCGACAGCAACCAAGATTAGCTTGGGCGGCTCCACAGCCAAGACATCTGGTGACGGAGCCAGTGTTTCTGGCTCCACGGTGACCATTACGGCAGCTGGAACCTATATCCTCTCTGGCAGCAGTGAAAATGTGCAGATTGTCGTTAAGGCCGGCGATCAAGACAAGGTACAAATCGTCTTGGATGGTGTGACCATGACAGGGACGGATGCAGCCATTGTGGTAGAAAATGCGGATAAAACCTTCATTACCCTAGCTGAAGGCAGTAAGAATAGCCTTTCTGACTCAGCCAATCACACCAATACTGACTACGATGCTGCCATTTACAGTAAGGACGACTTGACCTTCAACGGCTCAGGCAGTTTGACCATCGAAGGAAAATACGGGAACGCAGTCGAGTCTAATGATGACCTGCGCATCACAGGCGGGACTTATACGATTAAAGGCTACAAGAATGGCTTATCAGCCAATGATGCCATCAACATCAAGGAGGCTAGTCTGGATATTACCGCGACGGAGGATGCCATCCACGCAGATAATGACGAGGATACTTCGCTTGGAAATCTCTATATCCAGTCTGGCACCATTACGATTAATGTAGGTGATGATGGTCTGCACGCTAGCAATATAGCTTTGATTGATGGTGGAACGATTACGGTTTCTAAGAGTGTAGAAGCTCTGGAAGGAACAAATGTCACCATTAATGGCGGGACACTTGATCTTTATGCGACGGATGATGGGATCAATGCAGCCAGTACGGCGACTGGGGCTGAGATTTTTATCAAGATTACTGGTGGTGATATCAAGGTTGAGGTCGGCCAAGGCGATACAGATGCTCTTGACTCCAATGGCGATATCATCATGACAGGCGGAAACCTAGCCATCACATCCACTGTATCTGCCTTTGACTTTGATGGTAAGGCTACCTATACGGGCGGGACTATCACGGTTAATGGGCAAAATCGAACCGAAATCACAGCAGATGGCCCTGGTGGTGGCGGTGCCCCAGGCGGCCAAGGTGGCGGTCCCGGTGGACACTAAGTCCAACTATGAAAGTTTAATGCAATAAAATCTAAATAGAAAAATCCCTCTTTCCAGCTGGAAGGAGGGATTCTTGTTTATTCATCAATTCTGATAGACATCTTCTCTGTATCCACCGTCACTTGAGCACCGATGGTGATGGTAAAGAGCGGCTGAGTATGAGCAAAGTCCAAGTCATAAAGAACGGGAATTTGTTTGAGAATCGGATGTTTATCCAAGATATAAAGGAGCAACTCCTCTGTCATCTGACATTCTTTTGGAAAACGGCCAATGAGAAGGGCATGTGGGTTAGGGTAGGCCTGAAGGAGGGCAGCTAGATTGCGGTCAAACTCCACATAATCATCTTCCTCGGCCTCTTCAACAAAGAGGACATAGTTTTCATCTGTTGGCGCATAAGGTGTTCCACGCAGAAGTGAGAAGGTGGAGAGATTACCGCCGATAACAGTGGCTTGGGCTTTTCCATGGTTGTAGACTTTCCACACTGTCTCATGGAAAGTCAGTGGCGCATCTGGAAGATACCAAGCATTACTGCCCCATTTTTCACTAGGAGTCAATTCATAAGAAGTCTGGCTGACGGCCTTGAGCCAGCTCTCGGTCTGATAGTCCTGCAGGGCATCCATCTTAAAGCTGGAGTAGGACGGTCCCATGTAGGTTTTCATGCCAGTCTTGCTATAGATAGCGTTGAGCAAGGCAGTAGTATCCGAGTAGCCGCAGAAAATCTTAGGATTTCTAGCAATCAATTCAAAGTCCAGATAGGGCAAAAGCTCATTGCAGTTGAAACCGCCGATGGTGGCCAGAATAGCATCAACTGAGTCATCCGAAAAGGCAGCATGAATGTCTGCCACCCGACTTTCGATGGAGGCAGAGCCTAGTATATCATTTTCCAGATAATGCTCCGAAAAAGACACGGTAAATCCTAGCTTTTCCAAGCGCTCCTTGGCGGCTAAATTGGCCTCAAAGCCACCAATGTGTTCGATTGACGACGAGGGACTGACGACCCGAATGTGCATGCCAGATGTGAGTTTTTTCATAGGAACCTCCTTGTGATAATTTTTTATAGAGTATCATAACATAAAGGCTATAGGAAGTAAAGGTGGGGTTAGAGAATTTTTAGCAAGTCCGATAAGGAATTTATAGTAAAATCAGGTTCTTCTGACGGTGATTGGATTGGACTATATGCACTAAATCCTTGTTTTATCCAAATAGTTTTCATGCCTAATGCCTTAGCTGGCACAATATCATTATCAAGTCTGTCACCAATCATAATAGCAGGTGAAGCAGAACATGAAGCTTGTTGAAGGGCTAGTTGAAAAATTTCAGAACTAGGTTTGGAAAATCCACAGTCAGCTGATGAGATAATCAGATCAATCCATTGACTGATAGCAAACTTTTCTAATCGCTCCTCTAAGCCGGGTAGTTGATTAGCGATAATACCTATTTTATAGCGATTATGTAGTATTTCTAAGACCGTTTTTGTATCTGGGTAAAGTGTTTCTAGTTCAGAGTTCCATTTCGGACGTTCTAGACCAAACTCTTGTAACGCTATTAAATCTCCCTTTTGCCCCTCTTTAAATGATAGTAGCATCCGCTGATAAAATGCATCATAAGTGATATTTGTTCCTGCAATTGCTTGTTCAATCCTATCTTGATAAGCTTTCTCTTCATTAATTAAAGTAGAACCAATATCAAAAAATATCCATTTATAATTTGTCATTTGAAACACCTCTCTATCTTATTTTACCATTTTGACCATAAAAAACGGAACCAATCAGGCTCCGTTCTATTTTTAATGACTATCTCAATGCTGCCGGTGCTGGTGCGGGCGGTCAGCTTGGCTTGAGCCTGTTCATTGGTATGAATGACCCGATCGCCTATGAAGTCCTCTCGGTCGTAGCTGGTCTGTATATCCTTGGGCAGTTCAATGTCACCTAGGTCTGTTTGCAGGTCTAGTGAGATGGCTTTGTAGGTCTCTTCGGCGAGATGGAGATCGATGGAGCCATTGTCGCTGGACATGTTGATGTTGCCCTTGAGAATCAGTTTATCACTAGTGATACTACCGTTGGAGAGACTGATTTGAGTATCGGTCAGGCTGGTTTGGACTAGCTCGATGCTACCGTTAGCACTTTCATGCTACCGCTCTTAATTTGGCTCTGACTGAGTTCGATAGAGCCATTGCTGAGATCGGCTTTTAATTTTTTGATTGTCAGGTCATTGATTGATAGGCTACCGTTAGCAAAACTGGCCTTGACCTGCTCCAAGTTCCTTCCCTTAGGTAGGCTTAGAATGATTTGTTGAGTCCTTTCAAAATCTCCATTTATCAAGCCCAGTAAAGAGCGTAGACCGCTGTTAATGTTGATAAAAAAGCTTGATTCCTTAATGTATAAACTACCGTTTTCAGCCTTGCTACTGATTTTTTCGGATGTTTTGCCATCTCCTTGATAATAGGTCAAGTGAACCTTATCATCGGGCGATTCTTCAATCACAACCGAGCGGTTGCTCAGGTCTAGATTTAAGGAATGGATATTGCCATAGGTTTCTTCTTGCTTGGCCATCTTGGTGCTAGCGGCTGAGCTCCTCACCAGATCCTGCAGACCACCACTGGCTAGACCGACCAATATCAGGCCTACTCCTAGTAGACAGGCGGCGACAGTAATACTGAGTATGGTTTTTCTTACTTTAGACATGACGGCCTCCTTTCCGTGCCAAGGCTTGGGCGAGTTTGACAAAACTCAGTTTGATAAAGCGAAGGATAGGACCAATGCTGAGATAGAAGAGTCCAGCCAGCCCCAAGGTTAAAAGGCTCATACCCAAACTAAGGGCAAAAGCAGGAATCGAAGTGGTCATGCCGAGAGTCAGGCTGTCCCAAATCAGACTCGCCCCCATGACAAACATAGCAAAAGCAAAGACGGCTATAACAAAAGCAAAGACACTGATGAGGAGGAAGAAAGTGAAAATCAAAGTCAAAGCCAAAATTAATAGAGGAATTGCTAGTGGAGCCGCCAAGATGGACAGAATAGCAATCTGGACGATCTGCTTACTATTTTGACGGAGCTAGCTTCTTGGCTGTCTTCTTCTATTTTCTTGTCCAGAAGATTGATGATAATCTCGTGAGCCGCTTCTTTGGGACTACCCAGCTCAGCTATAGCTGCTGCCTCTCCCTCTGGACCGACCTCGTCAAAGTACTCGGTGAAGTAGTCCATGGCTTCTTGATAGTCTTTTGCTGGCAACTTTTTCAAATAGTTATCTAGTTGAGCTAGATATTCAGTTCTTGTCATGGCGAACACTCCCTTCGATAATGCCCTTAATCATGCTGGTATAAAGCTCCCATTCATTTTTGAGGCTGACCAGTTGTTTCTGACCTGTTGGGGTCAGAGAATAATATTTTCGTTTTCGACCTTGATATTCCTGAGAGTAAGTCTCTAAATACTGACTCTTTTCCAATTTCTTCAGAATAGGATAAAGAGTGGACTCCTTAATATCGGCAATGAGCTTGATGGTTTGGCTAATCTCATAGCCATAGGAATCTTCTTTATCTAAAATCGCTAAAATCAGAAATTCTATCAGGGTAGAAGATGTAGGGAAATACATGTACTACCTCCTATATATAAAAATATTATGTATAAACTTTCTACATATAGGATAATCCCTTTCGAACAAAAAGTCAAGTAATATATAGAAATTTTACTTATAGATATTGAAAAGGATTTCATCCTTGAAAGATAAGGGAAGTAACTCTTTTTCTCCTTATTTCCTTACAAGAACTTTACACAATTGATAGCTTTTATATTGAAATCTTTCTCTATAAAATGGTAAAATAATCTATGTCTATCTAAAAAAAGATAAGAGTGAATGAAATGACGAAATATAAGACGATTTATAAGTTTGTAGGGCAGACATTGCTATACTTTGTGATTTTCGTAGCCCTGCTCTATTTCTTTAGTTATCTTGGTCAAGGTCAAGGTGGCTTTATCTACAATGAATTTTAATGTAAGAGAGTACTATGCACATGTCAAATACAGCAATTACAGATATGATTGAAGCGATTGAGCACTTTGCTCAGACGCAGCCAGATTTCCCTGTCTACAATGTCCTCGGACAAGTCCATACCTACGGAGATCTAAAGGCCGATTCCGATGCATTGGCAGCCAAGATTGATAGCTTGGGGCTGGCTCCCAAGTCACCAGTCGTTGTTTACGGTGGTCAGGAGTACGAAATGCTAGCTACTTTTGTGGCCTTGGCCAAGGCTGGTCATGCCTATATTCCTATTGATAGTCATTCAGCCTTAGAGCGCGTGACTGCTATCGTGGAAGTAGCTGAACCAAGCCTGATTATTGCCATTGCGGATTTTCCGCTGGCTGATACAGATGCAAGCATTCTCAGTCTGGAAGAGGTTCGAGCGGCTTACGCAGAGAAGACTGCCTATGAGATGAGCCATCCGGTCAAGGGTGATGACAATTACTACATCATCTTTACTTCTGGTACGACTGGTAAACCTAAGGGTGTGCAAATCTCTCATGATAACCTGCTCAGCTTTACCAACTGGATGATTACAGACAAGGAATTTGCGACACCGAGCCGTCCGCAAATGCTGGCGCAACCGCCTTATTCTTTTGACTTGTCAGTTATGTACTGGGCACCGACTTTGGCGTTGGGAGGGACTCTCTATGCCCTGCCTTCTAGTCTGACTCAGGACTTCAAGCAGCTATTTGAAGCGATTCTTAGCTTGCCTGTAGCAATCTGGACTTCTACACCGTCCTTTGCGGATATGGCCATGCTTTCGGAAGATTTTAACAGCCAAAAGATGCCAGGTATTACGCATTTTTACTTTGATGGGGAGGAGCTGACAGTCAAGACAGCTCAGAAATTGCGGGAGCGTTTCCCTGAGGCTCGTATTATCAATGCCTATGGCCCGACCGAAGCAACGGTGGCCCTGTCTGCAGTTGCCATCACGGATGAGATGCTAGCGACCCTCAAGCGTCTGCCAATCGGCTATACCAAGGCGGATTCACCAACCTTTGTCATTGATGAAAATGGGCAAAAATTGCCAAATGGTCAGCAGGGGGAAATCATTGTCTGTGGCCCAGCCGTATCCAAGGGCTACCTCAACAATCCTGAAAAGACAGCTGAAGTCTTCTTTGAATTTAAAGGGCTACCAGCCTATCATACAGGTGATGTGGGGACGATGACTGATGAAGGTCTCCTACTCTACGGCGGTCGTATGGACTTCCAGATTAAGTTTAACGGCTATCGCATCGAGCTAGAGGACGTATCTCAAAACCTCAATAAATCCAAGTATATCGAGGCGGCAGTAGCAGTACCACGCTACAATAAGGATCACAAGGTTCAGAACTTATTGGCCTACGTTATTTTGAAAGACGGTGTTGCAGAGCAATTTGACCGCGAAATCGATATTACCAAGGCTATCAAGGAGGATTTACAGGATATCATGATGTCCTATATGATGCCGTCTAAGTTCCTCTATCGGGAATCTCTGCCCCTAACACCAAACGGTAAGATTGATATCAAGGGGCTGATTAGTGAGGTCAACAAGTCATGATGGATTTCTTGAAACAGCTTCCTCATCTGGAGCCTTACGGAGACCCACAGTATTTCCTTTATCTTATCTTGGCTGTTTTGCCAATCTTTATCGGACTTTTCTTTAAAAAACGCTTCCCGGTCTACGAAGCCTTAGTTAGCTTGGCTTTTATCGTCTTGATGCTGACGGGTCCTAGTCTGGCGCAGCTCTATGCCCTGCTCTTTTATGTCGTCTGGCAGACGGTCTGGGTTTATTCTTATAAATTCTACCGCAAAAAGCAGGACAGCAAGTGGATATTTTATTTGCATACAGCATTGGCGGTTCTGCCCCTATTCTGGGTTAAGGTCGAACCAGCTATCAGTGGCCACCAATCACTCTTTGGCTTTCTAGGGATTTCCTATCTGACCTTCCGCTCAGTTGGTATGATTATTGAGCTGAGGGATGGCGTACTAACTGATTTCAGTCTTTGGGAATTCCTCCGCTTTATGCTCTTTATGCCCACTTTTTCTAGTGGTCCCATTGATCGTTTCAAGCGTTTCAATGAAAATTATCTCCAGATACCAGAGCGCGATGAGCTTCTAGATATGCTGGAGCAGTCGGTCAAGTATATCATGCTGGGCTTTCTCTATAAGTTTGTACTGGCTCATATCTTTGGCCACATGATTTTAGGGCATGTCAAGACCTATGCCCTCTATACTGGCGGTTTCTTCAATCTAGGAACGCTAGGCGTCATGTATGTCTTTGGTCTGGATCTCTTCTTTGACTTTGCTGGTTATTCGATGTTTGCGGTGGCCATTTCCAATCTCATGGGCATCAAGAGCCCTATCAACTTTGACAAGCCTTTTGTTTCACGCGATTTAAAGGAATTCTGGAATCGCTGGCACATGAGCCTATCCTTCTGGTTCCGAGATTTTGTCTTTATGCGGCTGGTCATGGTGCTCATGCGCAACAAGGTCTTTAAAAACCGCAATACGACTTCCAGTGTAGCCTATATAATCAATATGTTGGTCATGGGCTTCTGGCATGGTGTGACCTGGTATTATATCGCCTATGGTCTCTTCCACGGTCTGGGCTTGGTAGTCAATGATGCTTGGCTCCGTAAGAAAAAGACCATCAATAAAGAGCGTAAAAGCAAGGGACTGCCAGCCCTACCTGACAACAAGTGGACCCAAGCGCTGGGGGTTGTTATCACCTTCCATGTTGTCATGTTCTCATTCTTGATCTTTTCAGGATTTTTGAATGACCTTTGGTTTAAAAAATAAAATGTAAACGAGGAAACTATAATGGATGTAAAAGCAGAAGTAATTGAAATTATTGACGAATTATTTATGGAAGATGTTTCGGACATGATGGACGAGGATTTGTTTGATGCTGGCGTTTTGGACAGTATGGGAACAGTAGAGCTGATTGTTGAGCTGGAAAACCGTTTTGACATCCGTGTGCCAGTGTCAGAATTTGGCCGCGATGACTGGAATACAGCCAATAAAATTGTTGAAGGCGTAACGGAGCTTCGTAATGCTTAAACGACTCTGGCTGATTCTGGGGCCGGTCTTCTGCGCCTTGGTCATGGTCGCCCTGCTCTTTTTCTTCTATCCGCTTGAGAAAAAGCATGATGTGGAAGCAGAGAAGCGGGCAGCTGTGACTCTTACAGCAGAAACTTTCAAGAGCCGTAGCAAAAAAATGACGGCCCTAACAGATCAAGATACCCGTTTTGTGCCCTACTTTGGCTCCAGCGAATGGCTGCGCTTTGACAGTATGCACCCAGCTGTTTTGGCCGAGAAGTATGACCGCAATTACCGACCTTATTTTCTAGGGCAGCGGGGGGCGGCTTCGCTCAACCAATATTTTGGGATGCAGCAGATGACCTCTGAGCTGGAAAATAAGACGGCTGTCTATGTCGTTTCTCCGCAATGGTTTACTAAAAAAGGCTATGATGCAGCAGCTTTTCAGCAGTATTTCAATAGCGACCAGCTAGCTGGTTTTCTTAGCTGGCAGGACGGTGGAGTAGGCGCTCAGTATGCAGCTCAGCGGCTTTTGCAGCTCTATCCCAACATTGCTATGGGGGATATTGTCAAGAAAGTGGCCGATGGGAGCCAACTGACTTCTTTTGAGCAGCAGTATATCAATACTATGAGCCGGATTTATCAGCGGGAGGATGCTTTTTTCAGCACATTTGCTGCTGGTAATAATGGCAACTATGACACGAAGGTTTTACCTCAGCTTTCCCGTCTTCCAGATGAATTCTCCTATGAAGAATTGGAAAAACTGGCTACGGCAGATGCTGTCAAGCAGACTAATAACAATGATTTAGGGATCGATAACGACTTTTATAAGAAGCGTTTGGCTAGAAAAATCAAGAAGTTCAAAGGCTTCCAATCCAAGCAGTCTTACGAAAAGTCTCCCGAGTACAATGATTTGCAGCTGGTTTTGGAGCAATTTGCCAAATCCCATACGAATGTTATCTTTGTCATTCCACCGGTCAATGCCAAATGGATGGCCTATACTGGACTGAGCGAAGAGATGTACCAGCGGACAGTTGAGAAGATTAAGTTCCAGCTGGAGAGTCAAGGCTTTACGAATATTGCTGACTTTTCTAAGGACGGCGACAAGCCTTACTTTATGCAGGATACGATCCACATGGGCTGGAATGGCTGGCTGGCTTTCGACAAGGCTGTCGATCCTTTTGTGTCTAATCCTCAACCTGCTCCGAATTATCAGATCAATGAAAAATTCTTCAGTAAGGAGTGGGCTAATTACACGGGCAACTACGAGGAATTTGTCAAATAAGAATGCAAGCTGGGAGGAGAAGACATGATTCGCTTGGCGGAAATGCAAGATGTCCCAGCAATTTTAGCAATTTTTGAGCAGGCTAGGGAATTTATGCGGACTATGGGAAATCCAAGTCAGTGGCCGGCTTCCTATCCAAATCGTCAGTTAGTAGAGGAAGATATTCGGGCGGGTCACTGCTATGCTTTTGAAGAGGCTGGGCAAGTTGTTGGAACTTTTGCGTTCATCATCGGACCAGATCCGACCTACCAAGAGATTGAAGGTGCTTGGCATTTTTCAGAGCCCTATGGTACAATCCACCGTATAGCTTCAAATGGACAAGTCAAGGGTCTGGCTTACCAGTGTTTTGACTTTTGCCTGCAGCAAATTTCCTATCTCCGCATCGATACGCATGCGGATAACCATCCGATGCAAGCAGCCATTCTCCGCTATGGTTTTAGCCAGTGTGGCACGATTTATTTGCCAGATGGCAGCCCTCGCCTTGCCTACGATTATCATCAATAAAAAAATCTGCTCAAGGGCAGATTTTTTTGCATTATAGTAAAACATATTCCTCAATAGCTTTGGCGACACCGTTCTGGTTGTTGCTTTTAGTGACGACTGTTGCCTCAGCTTTAACTGTTTCAGGGGCATTACCCATAGCGACTCCCAGACCAGCCAGTCGCAGCATCGGAAGGTCATTGAAGTTGTCTCCAATGGTCATGACCTGCTCCAGCGGAATCTGGTAGTGTTTGGCCACTTCCAGAAGGGCCTGCTCTTTTGACACCTCTTTATGTGTGACTTCCAGATAGTTGTCCTTGGACAGGTAGAAGGCTGTATTTGGAAAATCTATCGTTTGTAAGTAGTCATGGAGTTGCTGGATAACAGCTGCCTCATCAATCAACAGCAACTTATGGGCTGGAATGAGCAGATCTAGAACGGGCAGTAGAACATTTTGAATGAGAGGTCGTTCACCTGTAATTTCGGCTTCAATTTGTACCCACTTGTCTAAACGGTCAGCAATCCAATCTTTGCCAGAGTAGAGATTGATGGAAATACTAGGAAACTTAGTTTTGACAAGTTCCAGAGAAGTGCGGATTTCTTTTTTATCCAATGGATGCTCGATAATGGTCTCGTAATCTTGCGGGTCACCCTTGATGAGCAGAGCACCATTGTAGCAGGCTAGCGGGTTATCACCCAGTCCCAGCTCGCGCGCAATTGGCTCCATGCCCAGAGGAGAGCGGGCAGAGGCTAGGACAAAAGGGATGTTTTCTTTGTCCAACAAGGGAATCTGTTCCCTCAGCTGCGGATCTACTTGGTGCTGGTCATCAAGGACTGTGCCGTCAATGTCGCTGATAATCAAACGAATAGGTTGCTTGGTCATGGTCGCTTCCTCCGTAAGCCATAAAATGAAATCTTGTCGAGCTAGTAAATAATGGTGACTTTCCCAGTCAGAAGGGCTTCTAGCTCAGGGCTGGGTTTTTGATCCGTGATCCAGTAGTCAAAATCGCTGATATTTCCTAAAATATAGGTTGACTCCTTCTTAACTTTAGCCTGTTCAGCCAGCAGAATCTTTGTCTTGGCCTGCTTGAGAGCCAGCTTCTTCAGATAGGCATCTTCCTGGTCCTCAAAGCTGACTTGGCCATTGTTTAGCCCTGCAGCTCCGATAAAGGCTAGGTCGAAAGAAATTTCTCTGAGCAACTCAGCTTCATTGAGGGCGTAGTAAAAACGGTTTCTCGGATAGAACTTCCCACCTAAAAGATGGAAAGCAACCTGCTCTTGATCACTCAGCATGATGGCATTATCCAAAGAATGAGAAAAAATCGTCATCGGTTGCTGAACCTGCTGAGCCAGCTTAAGAACTACCGTCGATACATCAAAGAAATTGACCTGATTGGGTTTGAGAAAGTCCAGAGCCTTCTGAGCGATGGCCTTTTTTTCTTGATTTAGTTGGTCGACGCGGTCGTTGAAAGAAGGGATTTGTCGACTATTTTCTAAAAGAATAATCCCGCCATGGGTGCGTTGGACCAGTTTTCGCTCGCTCAAAATCGAGAAGTCACGGCGAATAGTGTCCTTTGAAACCTGAAAATAGTCTACCATATCCTTAGATGCCAGCTGCCCTTTGTCCTCCAAAAGTTCCAGTATTTTTGAAAGCCGTTGCTCCTGATACATCTTCTTTATCCTTTCTGCTCCTTTATAAGTTCATTATAATCCATTCTATAAGCATATGCAAGTTTTTGTAATGAAATGTAAGTTGTTTTGTCAAAAATAAGAAAAGTCCTTTTGAAACTATGTTATAATCAAAAAAATCAAGCAGGTAAGATGAGGAAAGATGATTTCAAGTGAATTTCAGCAATCACAAGAAACTTGGCAGCAAAAAAACTCCTGATGGAAAATCAGAAGTTTTATAGAATCTTGTCAAATTTTTCTATGTAAAAGAGGCTCATGGTCATGATGACGGTCAGACCGAGGAGGATGAGGATAGCTGGTGTCCAAGAATGGAACAAATCAAAGCTGTAGCCAAAGAGGCTAGGGCCGAAGGCAGCTAGGATGTATCCTCCAGTTTGAGCCAGTCCGGATAGTTGGGCCGTTTGCGCAGGCGTAGAGGTCTTGAGGGAGAAGGTCACCATGAGATAGGGGAAGAGGGCACTGACAGACATACCAATGAGCAGATTAAGAATCAGCCAATAAGCAAAGGAATCTGTCCGAATCAAGAGCATGGTAATGCCGATCAGACCTGCCGCAGAAACCAAGCTAATCATGACCAGACGTTGACGAGCTTTCAAGCGCGCTGTCAAGCTAGGAATTGTCATTGAAAAGGGCAGGCTAATCAGAGAAAAGACGGCTGCTAGTAAGCCTGTCGTATCAGTAGAAAGACCGGCTTGCTGCCCCAAGGTTGGCAACCAAGTCATACTGGTATAAAAGAGTAGTGACTGTAAGCCGCCAAATAAAATTAAGGCCCAGACTCTTGGATTTTTTAGAAGAGCTCCTTGCTCTTGCTTTCCTTGCTGTTTAGCCGCCAAGCGATGGCTATATTTGACATTGGGTAACCAAACCAGAAAAATTACAAAGCAAATCAAGGTTGATATCCAAATGAGACCTTGCCAAGAGCTCATTTGAACTATGGGAACAGCCAGAGCAGACAGAATCGTGATCGACAGCCCCATCGATGTGATATAAAGAGTTGTCAAAAGACCGACACGATGTGGCTGATTGGCCTGAATCAAGCTCGGAAGAAGGACGTTTAAGACAGCAATAGCCGCTCCTAAAATAATAGTCCCCGTATAGAGTAAGGGAAGATTAAATACGCGAATCAGCGAGCCTAGAGTTAGCACGAGTAAAACAAGAGCAAACAGTTTTTCCAAGCTCATCTTTTGCGCTAAGCGCGGAGCAAAGACCGAGCAGAGGGCAAACATAATCAGAGGCAGACTGGTCAAGAGACCCAGGGAGCTAACTGGAACCTGTAGCCCCTCAGCAATGTCTGTTAGAACGATAGGCAAAACAGTAAAAGGAGCCCGCAGTGCTATCCCGATCATCACTATACCTGGAATTAAAAATGGTGAGTGTTCTTTTTTCATAAATAGTCAATCTCCTTTCGTATGTCAAGGAACGATTATACCATATCTTTTTAGAAAATGATAGGCGAATTGCGGCTTAGTCCATCAAGTCCAGAAAATAACGAGAAATCGTGTCTTCGTCAACCTGATTTCGTTGCTGCAGCCACCAGCTGACCGTCTCCACAAAAGTTGACGTCACATAATTTTTTAAAAAGTTGTCCGGCAGATGGCTTTTTTTCTGCAATAATGTCTGCTCAATCATGGGAAAGAGATAGCGCTCAAGCTCGATTTTCAGGCGGTTGATGAAGTAAGTATTTTTAGCCAAGAGAAGGGTGGCTATCCGATCCTGATTTTTCCGAAAGTGATGGAAAATATGGGCTGTCGCTTCAAATAAATCGCGTCCTTCAGAGCGCTCGATAAAGGTATGCTGAAAGAGATCTTGGCAGAGTTCCTCCAGCAGGGTTTCCTTGGTCTCAAAGTGGCTATAGAAGGTGGAGCGACCTACATCAGCTAGGTCAATGATTTCCTGAACAGTGATGCTTTCGTAGCTTTTCTGATTGAGCAGGCTGATAAAGGCTTGGTAAATGGCTGCGCGTGATTTTTTTACTCGTCTATCCATGGAAATTCCGTACAAAAAGAGCTTTTTGTCTGCTAAGAGACAAAGGGCATGAACTGGCTCTTGTTTCCTTTCTGATAATAGTGGATAATATAATTGAACAGAGTGTTCGGTATTGATTAGATTATACCATAAATCGTATTCTTTTAGGAAAATAAATAAGGAGGTTCACATGAAATCCAGTAAAAATATGACAATCGCTTTTCTCTTGAACTTTTCTTTTGCTATTATTGAGTTTATCTTTGGCCTTCTCTTTCATTCCAGTGCTGTCTTAGCAGATGCAATTCACGATACGGGAGATGCCTTGGCTATTGGCCTATCGACTCTTTTTGAGAAGATTTCCACAAAAAAAGAAGACCGCAACTATACCCTAGGATATAAACGCTACAGCCTGCTGGGTGCCCTCTTGACCTCAGTGATTTTGCTGGTCGGTTCGACCTTGGTTATCGTGGAAAATATTCCTAAATTATTCGCTCCTGAGAAGGTAAATTATGATGGCATGCTGGTTTTGGGAATTGTCGCTATTGTCGTCAATACAGCAGCCAGCCGAGTAGTCAGCCATGGACACAGTCACAATGAATCTATTCTTAGCCTGCACTTTCTTGAGGATATTTTGGGCTGGCTAGCGGTTATCCTCGTATCTCTCATTTTGCGCTTCACCGACTGGTATTTCCTAGATCCGCTGCTTTCTCTCGTCATCGCAGGCTTTATTCTCAGTAAGGCTCTGCCAAAATTTTGGGAGAATATCCAGATCTTCCTAGACCATGTGCCCAGCGATGTGGATCTCAGTCAGCTTTATCAGGAAATAGCAGTGCTGGAAAACGTGCGAGCTATCACTCAGCTCAATGTTTGGACGACAGATGGTTTGGAAAAATATGCCATGCTTCATATCTGTCTGGAAAATTCCAATTTGCTGGCTGAAACGCAGGCTGTCCTGCGCCAAAAGCTTCTGGCTTATGGCATTGCCAAAGTAACCATTCAGACCGATGAAAGCTTGCAGGAACACCAAGAATATTGTATTGGTAAAGAGTAGTTTAGAGCCCCAGAGAAATTCTGGGGCTTTTGTTTGCAGAAATAAAAAATTTTCCCAAACAGCACATAAATGCTTGCCTTTTATTCTTGTGTGTGATATATTTATAACATAAAGGTGTTAAATATTTCTAACAAACGAAAGGAGTCTATCATGAAAAAAAGTCAAAAAATGGGTGGTCTCATTTTGGTCGCCACCGCTCTCTTTATTGATTTTACTGTTTTCCTTGCTCCCAGCAATCTCAGCTGGTCAGCCAAGTGGATGATTGTCGGTTTGGTAAGTATAGGTCAGCTTATAAGCATCTGGTCTTGGTTTCACATGAAACCATGGCCTAAGAAGATAAAAGAAGTTCAAGAAAAGCAGGTCTATGATCTGACCATGAAATTTTATAATCTACTAACGCTTTCGGCAACCTCTATTTATACTGTCGGAATTTGGTTGTGGACTCCGAGCACCAATCCGCCCTTTATAAAGTACATTGCTTTGGGAGGGCTCCTGGCTATCCAGTTTCTCTTTCTTCTGTTTTTTGCTTTGAAGAAAGTCAAAGAAAGAGCAGACGAGCGCTTTTATGACAATCTGGCAAAAGCAGCGACTTTGATGTTTGCCATCTGTATAGCAACTTTGCTGGTGCTTGCAGGGCTCAGCGCCAATATAGGAGCTATCACAGTCAATACTGGAATATTTTTCATTATGATTGGTGTCTTAGTGTTACTCTTTGGATTGGTCTTCTTTTTATTTGAAAAGAGGGGTTAAAATGGCCAAGGAAAGCAATATTATCACCAATCTCAAATCTGTCCGCGAATCCAGGGGCATGACCCAGCAGGAGTTAGCTGACCGCATTGGAATGCGGCGCGAAACGATCTTGCACTTGGAGAATAACCGCTACAATCCCTCGCTAGAGATGGCTTTAAAAATCGCTCAGGTTTTTGATTTGCGGGTGGAGGAACTCTTTCAATTAAAGGACCTAGGAGGACAATCATAAAGATGGTTTTTGACTATCAAAGGGAAGGTGAAAAAGGAGAGATTCGCCGCTTTGTCCTGCTATCTACGTCGCCCAGACGCAAGGAATTGCCGAGCTTTTTGAATCCAGAGATTCAGGCTGTAGAAGTGGACGAGCGAGCTATTGAAGAGCAGTGTATGGCAAGTATCGATGATCAGGATTTTCTGACCAAGGCAGCCAAGATTTGTTGCGAGATTTCCAAAGCCAAGTCCGATTTGGACTTGGAAGCCGAGACTCTTTATATTTCGGCTGATACCATCGTCGTGGTGGATGGTCAGATTTACAATAAACCACAGGATTTAGCTGAAGCCAGTCGGATGTTTCGCTCTTACTTTGGCAAGAGCCACCATGTAGTGACCTCGGTCTGTCTACGTATGCAGGGTTTTCTAGAAGTCTTTTACACCGTGGCGCAGGTGGACTTTGTAGCTTATTACCCAGAATTAGAGCCTGTCATCGAGGCTTATCTGCATGACAAGCGTCCGCTGGATAAGGCGGGTGCTTATGGCTTTCAGGAGCTGGATCCTCGCTTTATCCGCTCAATTACAGGTGATATGCACACCATCATCGGCCTGCCTGTCGCTGAGACTAGCTATCGGATTTTTAGAGATAGCAAAGGAAAAGATTAAGGCTTTGATTGCTCTTCTAAAACATCAAAAATCTCCCCACAAGTGATTATTCACTTTCTTAGGGAGATTTTTTCTATGTTTTGAGCTTGAGACTGGATCCTAGATATTTACATCGCTCCAGCTAAATGGTGTGTAGCCAAGCAACTCAATCCCGTCAATCTCAACGGATTTAATAATTTCTTGAACGTTGTCTTGAATATTCTTAGCTAATTGCGGATGGTCAGAGACCTCAGAACAAGTCTCAATGACCAAGAGAGGCTTGTGGTAGCGCTCATATAGCTCAGACATGGCAATGCGAAGAAGGACGGGCTGTGCAAGGCAAGTTTCTACATTTTTGCGGACATATTTGTTGGTAAACAAATCTTGGATATTTTCCGCCGCATAATGTGAGAAGGCAATGAAGTCCACGACTCCTTCTCTTAAGGCGAAGACATCCTCTTCCGTAATGCCCAGATCCAGCTGGTTTCGCTCAATGTAGCGAAGGAAGTGGTTTGGATAGTGGCCCTTGGTCTGCACATCTGTAAAAATGTAGTTTTTACGTCTGTTCAGCTCATGGCCCAAGGCATCGGTAGCTGAGTGATTTTCTTGGTGGGAGTCACTATTGATGGTAATCAAGCTACCAAATTGGAAGGTTGGATTGATGGTTTGACCGAGCTTAACCACATTTGCGGATGCGATTAGCTGATGGTGGGCAGCCAGCCAAATTTGTTGTTCCTGGTTTTCTGTGCTGTCAAAGTGTAGCCCAGCGCCTAAAAATGGCAAATAAGACAGAGCGCTCATTTCTTTAAAGGTAATCCAGTAAGTGACTTTTTCTTTGAAGTGGGTCAAAACGGCTTCGCAATACTTTTCATACATGGCAATCATTTGACGACTTTTCCATGCGCCGTATTTTTCATACAAATGAAGCGGGAAATCAAAATGAGACAGGCTTACAATTGGTTCGATGTCATTCTCGAGCAGTGTATCAATAATTGACTCATAGAAAGCAAGGACTTTAGCATCGGGTCTCCGCTCTTCTCCAGTCGGGAAGAGACGAGTCCATGAAAAGGACAGCTGGTAGGTATTGAAGCCCATTGTTTTAATTTTTTCAATGTCTGCCAGATAATCCTGTTTGCTGGAGCCTTGTTTGAACAAATCGTAGGCTCCTAGGGGGATTGTTCGATAGTCAACTGTTCCGTCCATGACAGAGAGACGATAGTCTTCACCATACTGGGGCAGGATGTCGGTGATTCCTAGACTTTTACCATTACTTGATAGAATATTTCTAATCATATTAGTTCCTTTCAGTATTCATTCGCTGCTTGTTCTGAGCTTATTTTTTCTGTCTTTTAGTAATCATGGCTAAGGTTGATAGATTCTGTGTGACAGTAGTAAACTCAGAAGCCATGCTTTGCGATTGATATACGGCAGCAGACAGACTGATCGAATGGGCTCTCTCTGCACTGATTGATTGTTCAATGATCATTCTTTGTGACTGTGATTCAGCAATAGATAGACTGATTGAACGCTCTCTTTCCACGCTCATTGATTGCTCAATAGCGATACTTTGTGATTGTGATTCAGCAACAGACAGGCTACGTGACTGTTCTTGCTCTAAGCTGATAGACTGCTCGATGATCTTACTTTGGGCTTCAGATTGGGCAAGGTAAATGCTGAATGAATGATCCTGTTCGACGCTGATTGATTGTTCAACGGCTCTGCTGAGGATTTTAGATTCTGCAGTAGATAAACTAAATGATTGTTCTTGCTCCAAGCTGGTAGACTGCTCAATAGTATCTCTTTTGGCTCTAGATTCCGCAGCCGCCAGACTGTATGAATATTCCTGTTCCAGATTGCGGGATTGTTCCACCGCCGCATGTTGTGATTGTGATTCCGCGATAGACAGGCTAAGGGATTGTTCTTGTTCCAAGCTGATAGACTGCTCTACGGCTACGCTTTTCGCTTGTGATTCCGCCATAGACAGGTTAGTAGATACTTCATTTTCTAGGCTGATAGACTGTTCAATAGCGATGCTTTGGATTTCATTTTCTGTCACAGATAGGCTTAGTGATGCCTCGTTCTCCGCGCTAATAGATTGTTCAATTGCCCGACTTAAGGCTTCGGATTCCGCTACAGATAGGCTGATAGACGCTTCATTTTCTGCGCTAATTGATAACTCGATCGCTTTACTTAGTGCTTCAGACTCTACGATAGATAAGCTCGTAGACACTTCGTTTTCTGTCATAATAGACTGTTCAATAGCTCTATCTAAGACTTGGGATTCTTCAACAGACAAGCTTGTAGATGCTTCGTTCTCTGCACTAATTGATTCTTGGATGGCAACGCTCTGAGAAATAGACTCCGCCACGGACAAGCTCAGTGATGCCTCGTTTTCTGCGCTGATTGATTCTTGAATAGCGATGCTTTGAGAAATAGACTCGGCTACGGACAAGCTGGTAGAAGCTTCCAATTCTGCGCTAATGGATTCCTGAATCGCGATACTTTGCGAAATAGATTCAGCCACAGATAGGCTCAGCGAAGCTTCCAATTCCGCGCTGATAGATTCTTGGATGGCAACGCTCTGAGAAATAGATTCCGCCACGGACAAGCTTGTAGATGCTTCGATTTCTGCGCTGATAGATTCTTGGATGGCAACGCTCTGAGAAATAGATTCCGCCACGGATAAGCTCAGCGACGTTTCCAATTCTGCGCTAATGGATTCTTGGATCGCAATGCTTTGAGATACAGATTCAGCGATAGATAAGCTCAGCGACGTTTCCAATTCCGCGCTGATCGATTCTTGAATTGCAATGCTTTGCGACACGGATTCCGCCACGGACAAACTCAGCGACGTTTCCAATTCCGCACTGATCGATTCTTGGATAGCAATGCTTTGCGAAATAGACTCCGCCACAGACAGGCTCTTAGACGCTTCGATTTCCGCGCTGATCGATTCTTGAATCGCGATACTTTGAGAAACGGACTCTGCTACAGACAAGCTTAGCGATGCTTCCAATTCCGCTCTGATAGATTCTTGGATGGCAAGGCTTTGCGAAACAGATTCAGCTACGGACAAGCTCAGTGATGCTTCCGTTTCTGCGCTGATTGATTCTTGAATCGCGATACTTTGCGAAATAGACTCTGCCACGGACAAGCTGGTAGAAGCTTCCAATTCTGCGCTAATTGATTCCTGAATCGCGATACTTTGAGAAGCAGATTCTGCTGCCGACAGGCTAAGAGATGCTTCGATTTCAGCGCTGATCGATTCTTGGATAGCAATGCTTTGAGAAACAGATTCGGCTACAGATAGACTAGTAGACGCTTCGATTTCCGCGCTGATCGATTCTTGAATCGCGATGCTTTGCGATACAGATTCCGCCACGGACAAGCTAGTAGACGCCTCGTTGTCCGCATTGAGAGACTCTTCAGCGGCCATGCTTTGAGATACAGATTCGAAAATTGATAAGCTCAGCGACGCTCTATTTTCTTCAAGGATCGATTGCTCGAAGGCATGACTTTGCGCAATTGACAAGCTAGCAGAAGTATCCGTTTCCTTGCTATCAGATTGCCCAACTTCCAAACTTTGTGTCTGTGATTCGGTTACTTCTAAACTACGAGAAGCCTTTTTACTTTCTATACTTAATGATAGAGATATTGAATCAGCAGTGCTCTTCAAGCCCCTCTTTTTCATAGAATCTGAAGAAATGTTTGTCTCAGCAGATTCTGTCGTGCTAGCTGCATGGCTTTTCGCTGCCATTATTTCCTGCTCCAGACTAGCTTCACTTTCTACAGCTTGAGATTCGTCTGGATCCTCTTCTCCACCGATATTCATAACATCCAAGCGGTCGTAGTATTGGATTGATTCCAAAGCTTTCTCAATGAGGAAATTCTCTCTATCTTCTGGGTTCACACTGACTTGTGGGTTACTTCCTTCATTGTTATGAGCCGCAGAAGTAGATGATTCGTCCTCTTCTCCTTTTATAAGACGCTTAAAGCCACCTAAAAAATTACGAAACATACCTTTGTTCTCTTCATTATTTGGCATGGACATACTCTCCCTAATTTTAGTAATAATACTATTATAAAGGCTAGTAGAGCATCTGTCAAAATTTATTGCATTAAAATGAAGATTTCTAAAAGTAAGGGTTTTCTTGGAACTTTATAAGAGTTTTTCTCCGAATTTTATCCATTATTTTACATAGAAGATTTAGATGTCAAAGAAACAGCACATATCATAAAAACTTCAGATAGATTTTTGGTTTAGGAGAAATATATAACATTCAGTTTTTTCTCTAAAAATAAAAGGAAAAAGCCAATGAAACGCTGATTTCAAGGACTTTTAAATATCATTTGCGATTTCTATACACGATTACTCCAATAGATAAAGAGACAGTAATCAAAGCACTTATTGATAAAATTTTAATATTATCAGTGAAAATATCTACAACTTCAAGAACAGAGACAGAACCGACAAGGAACAATATGATTTCCATCATTTTATTTTTTTGTAAATCATTAAACTGGTTTCGATCTTTTAATAAGGCAAATTCTTCTTGCTTAATTTTTTCTATATATTCATCATGCTTGAAGTAAGAATTTTCTTGTAAATGAGTAAACAAGTCAAAAACGGCTCTATGATTGATTCGATAGATAAAAAGAGAAGATCTTTTATAGTTGTGAATCCACTCGTTAAATTTAATTAGCTGTTTATCATTTGAAAGTTGAAATTTTTCGAGTCCGTCCATAATAGTTTCATCTAGACAAACTAACTGAAAGAACGGAGTAGCCGAAGATAAAAAGAAGCTAGCTTGTTTTAGAAAATTAGACTCAAAATTATTAGAATTGCCGTTATTCCATACGATATAATTTGCACCTTTGTTTATATAATTAATAGAATCTAAATCAAAATAGTTTGTTAGATAATTTTTTGATCTATTTTTAGAAGACACGTTTTTCGGACTATAAGGGGCATTAATCATCCAGGTATACAATTTATCTTTTTTAAAGAACTCCATTTTATTCATTTGATCCATATTTGTGATAAAATGTAAAATAAATGTACTCTCAGTTAATTTCAAACCTCCATTTATAGATGAAAGTTCTTTTTTATATACTTCAATATATCATCAACTTGATAATCAGAATTTAAAGAATATATCCTATTTTTCTTTTTGAAATCGGGAAATATTTGAGCTTTCATTATTGTATATGGATGGAGAAAGTCAATAGTGTAGAAAGAGGACCTTAAATCTTCAAATAATTCAATTATTATTGATCCGTTTTGAAAAATAGTGAGTGTAACAAAGAAAAAATGTAATTCATCTTCCCCGTCTATCTCTATTAAAGGAGTAAAAACAAATTTAACAAATGGATTAGATTTGGAACTATATAGACAATTTTGTTTCTCTTTTTCTAGTTTTTCGAAATATAAACTTAAATAGTAGTTAGTTTTATCGTCTACTTTGCTTTTTAAATGTTGTAACTCTTTGGGAATTCGCCACGAGTCATGTTTTTTTATGAAAAGTTGGTTATCTTTGGTAGCTCTTAACTCCATAATTGTAGCAGGATGATTTTCAAATTTCTTAGTTATTATTTCCGTTAGTTTATTATTTTCTATTTTATATAAGTCGGTGCTTAGCATATAAAAACAAGTAATTTTAACTTCTTCAATTTTCTTGGAAATTTCGGAGATTTTTTCAGCTAAATTGATGTTATCTTTCTTTTTCATATATAGTCTATCCTTAAAGATTCTTTTGCGATAATTATATCAAAATTTAATGTGAATAAATCTTAATTAGTTAAAATGCAATTATTTCACTAAAAATAAAAAAGCCTTTGAAATCAACGTTTCAAAGGATTTTTCTTTTTGTTTCAAGCCCTAGCTGAACAACGAACTTAATACTAGGTCTCGAAAAGAATTATGCTTCCTCTTTCTGTCTGAGTTCAAAGAGGTCTTCTACTTTCAGATTAAAAACTTGAGCAATTTTAAGAGCCATTTCCAGCGAAGGGTTGTAGCGGTTATTTTCCAAGTGCAGAATTGTCTCGCGCCGCATGCCGATGAGGTCGGCTAACTCCTGCTGGGTCATGCCTGTGGACTCACGAACAGATTTGAGATTAGTAATAATCTTGCTTTCTTTGGCCATGCTTATCCTCTCCGTTCCAAGATAAGATAGACAACCGCAAAGATGCAAATCAAGGCAGCTATGCTAATAAAGACTTGACCCATGTAAAGAGTGAGAGACCCCATATACCCAATGATAACTGCTAGGATCATCAGTGCGCCTAGTATAAAAACAAACATCAAGCTAGCTGCCTTGGCTAAATTAGCATAAAAGCGTTCGTCCGGAGTTTCCTTGACATTTTTCAAAGAGAAAAAACCAAATACAATCACTTCAATAACGAGGCCAACTCCCAAAATCCATTCCTTAATGCTGGATCCTTCGCTTGGGGTCGCAACCCAAATCCCTACTGTATAAAAAATGCTTGCTGCAAACAAAAGTATCGTGTAAAGCTTAGCAGACAAGTCAAAAATAGTCTTTCCTTTACCTTTCTGACTCTTATGAGGCCATGGTTTCATGTGCAGCCAGCCCCAAATAGCTACAATCTGACCTAATACTGAAATAGCAACAATAACTAACTTGGGTCCCCAACTAAGATTAGAACCAAATAAAACAGTAAAATCAATAAAGAGAGCTGCGGCAATCATTGCAATAAGGCCACCCGTTTTTTGACTTTTTTTCATGATAGACTCCTTTCCTTATGTTAGAAATATTTAACATTCTTTATGTTATAAATATATCACACTTTAATTTGGAAAGCAAGAATTTATGTGCCAAAGTGGCAATTATTTGAAAAAATTTTTTAATTAAAGACCTCGCTAGTCAAACAACTAAAGAATTCTTTGAAGCAATGCATCGTATTTGGTTTGGACAGTTTTGTTAATAATATTTGATGATAAAGAATTTTTGGAAAATCTAGATACTGTATGAATCTCTACTTTTTTTCTTAGACTGATATAAAGTCTGTCAGAATAAGCTTTGTAGCTGTATTATTTTAATACTAACAAAACTAAACTATTCCCCTATTTAAGAAATATTGATTCAAATTTTATGAAATCAATCAGTAAATATCGTTCTGAAAAGCCTTGATGCTGCGCTGTTTTTAATCCAATTGAAACCCATACTTTCCAAACCAGGTCTTAAGAAAGCTCGTAAAGCATCACAATTCTCAAAACGTTAATCAATACGATTATATCAACGTTTACAGACATTCAAGAATT